>JACLAB010007285.1_pt1 | contig 29960 bp, 25 predicted proteins | sample 8027921 | NCBI WGS metagenome assembly JACLAB01 (sample SAMN15725117, study PRJNA655200) | protist metagenome | isolation source: fluorescence activated cell sorting (FACS) single amplified genomes of... | place: USA: West Boothbay Harbor, Gulf of Maine | collected 2000-07-19 | reverse complement strand
AGAGATAATCCTGGTAGCAAACTTAAAACAGCAGTTACAACACCTCCTTCTAAATTAAAGAAAGGTAGTAAGGCTGCAAAAAGACGTAAATCATTTTGTGCAAGATCAAAAGGTTGGAAGTCTGAAAGAGGTTTGGCTGCTAGAAGAAAATGGAATTGTTAATATGGAAAGTAAAGGATTAGGTGACTCAATTGAAAAGTTCACAAGAAAAACAGGAATTAAAGGTTTGGTGGATAAAGTATCCCAAGGCTTAAACATCCCATGCGGTTGCGAGGGAAGACAAAAAGCTATGAACACTATATTCCCTTACAAATATAAAAAATAAATATTATGATAATTGGAAGTAAAGAAAAAGATACCCCTGGAAATTTTAGCGAAAAAGATACCGGTATAATTTCGAATTCGTCTCAGGGGCAACTAAGCGACTTTGATCCTAATACAATATCAGGCACGGGTACGTTTCAAGACGCGGGGTATACACAAGGAATGAGTGGTAACTTAAATGGACAATTTGGTAGTCTATCATTACAAAACACAACTACACCTAATTATAGAACTTTATTGTATTCGGATTTGGATCCATCAATTAGAGCACAAGCAAGAGCAGATAACCTATCTCAATATGGCACACTTAATCCGACAGCACAAGGATTAACTGATAATAAGATACAGAGTGGTTCCACTACTAGTTATAAAGGAATCTTTAATTCCCCAGCAACCCCTGACAAACCAGAAGTAAGAGGAGACGCATTTAGTAACTTTGACAGAAGACAGCAGATAAGAGGGATTAAAACCGGCACGGCAATGGAGAAAAGAAATACAATGAAAGCCGCAAGAAATGAAGCAAAAACTAAGAAAGGTAAAAACATTTTTGAAACATTAAAGCTAAGAAAAGAAATTACAAGAAACGCTAGGATTGCGGCTAAAGAAACTATGACAACCGACAGAGCGTCTCAAATTAAAGAGGTAAACAGCCAAAGAAAATTACAAAACAAACAAGGTGTTAATTCTTCTATTGGTAAAAGAAATAGAGTAATTTTAAACCCAGGACAAAAGGGATCACCTTTTACTTCTGCTAAATTTGGTGCAATTAATTTAAACAAAGTGGACTTGGTTAAAAAAGGAAAAGAGGATAGAGAAAAAGCAAAAGCAAAAAAAGGTGGAAACGGTTCTATTACATTTTAATTATGAGTAAACTATTAGCTAAGTTATTTGGAGGAGCAGCAGGTGGGGTAGTTGAAAAGCTAACCGGCATTGCTGACAAGTTTATTCAAACTAAAGATGAAAAAGCTAAGTTTGAAAAAGAAATGACGCAAATATTTATACAAGCAGAAGCTGAAATGCAAAAGAACGTTACAGACAGATGGAAAGCAGACTTGGAGCATGGTAATTGGCTCACGCGCTCTGTTAGACCGCTTGTTTTGGTATTTCTAATAGTAACTACTATTATAATGGTTTTTGTTGATTCTGGGTCAATTAATTTTGAGGTAGAAGAAAAATGGACAGACCTTTTACAACTTGTTTTGATAACAGTGATTGGTGCATATTTTGGTGGACGAAGTGTTGAAAAATTAAGAAAAAAATAGATGGCAAGAATAACCTCTTATGCTTTAGATACAACACCAGATAAGAACGATAAAGTTATCGGTTCTGATGCTGGAGGTGAAACAAGAAACTTTTCATTTGAGGGTATATCGAATTTCTTCAATACATCGGGATTAATTAATCTTGATGGTATTGTAAATAAATTTATTCCAGTAGACACTGATTTGTCTTCTGGATTTTTTAAATTGCCAGGGGGTGGAACTGGTATTGCTTTTAGTTCAATAACTTCATTAAAAGTTTCAATAAATAATTTAGATAATTTAAATATAACGGAGTTTTATAATCATTTAGTAGGACAAGGTTTAAAAATATCGAACGTTAACAACATAAGCGAATTTGGACATTATTCTTTTATAAGCGCTGTCCAAGCAGACCCATCAGATGATTTTTTAACTTTTACAGTTAGCTATTTAGGAGGCAACGGATCTCTCAGGGATAACAAGTATTATTTATTTAATTTAGATAATTCAGGAAGAACAGATAAAAACTTCACATCTCCTAATATAAATTTTTCCGCTGGAGTTGCAAAAACAATAGCACACAATTTAGGAAAATTTCCTTCAGTAACGACAGTTGATTCCGCGGGCTCTCATGTAGTTGGGGATGTACAACACACAGATAACAATAATTTCACTATAACATTTAAAGCCTCCTTTCAGGGCAAAGTATACGTAAACTAATAAACTATGGCACTTTCATATTTAACAGACATTAATTTAAACAAAAACGAGTTACAGAATGCAGTAATTCAGAAACTTGCTACAGACCCTTCGTCGGGAGAAGTTGCTGGTTGGATAATATATAATACATCAGACAACCAATTAAAAGTATACGATGGCTCAGCCTGGACAAATGTAGGTGGAGATATAACTGGTGTTAATATTACAGCTGGAACTGGATTAACAGGAACAGTTAATACAACATCAGGTCAGCACACACAAACAATTACTTTAGATGATACAGCGGTAACAGCTGCTTCATATGGTTCTTCAACCGCAATACCCGTAATAACTATAGATGCTCAAGGTAGAATAACAGCCGCTTCAACTGCTGCAATTTCTTCTACTTTAACTATAAGTGACGATGTTGGAACACCTAACACAGACGGTGTAACTGTTGGTACAGACACTTTAGTTTTTGCTGGTACTACAAATGAAATAGATACACTTGTATCAAACAATCAAGTAAAAATCGGTTTAGTAGCTAACCCTACGGTTTCTGGGAACTTAATAGTTTCTGGTAATTTAACGGTTTCCGGTACGACAACGACTGTAAATACAGAGACAATAAATTTAGCTGATAATATAATTACTTTAAATAGCAATGAAACTGGAACTCCTAGTGAAAACGGTGGAATTGAAATTGAAAGAGGTACTTCTACTAACGTTGCTTTAAGATGGAATGAAACATCTGACAAATGGCAGTTAACAGAAGATGGTTCAGCATACGAAGAAATACAAACAATACAAAACAGTACGTACTCTGCTTCAATAGGTGATGGATCTCAAACAGCAATAGCTGTCACACACAATTTAGGTTCTCAAGATGTTATTGTACAACTTTATGACACAAGCTCATTGGATACAGTTTATGCGGATGTAGTAAGAACAAGTACTAATGTAGTTACTATCACGTTCTCTACAGCTCCTACTTCAAATGACATTAGAGTACTTATTAGTAAAATAGGTTAATATAATTTAATATGGCAAAACGTTTTCTTAGTAACATAAGGATTAACGACGCATATACTTTTCCCGCGTCAGACGGAACAAACAACCAAGTTATTAAAACAGATGGTTCCGGTAATTTATCCTTTGGTCAACTAGCCACTGATTCCGCTTCTGTAATGTACAAAGATACATTTACAGGTGATGGTAGCACAACTGGTTTTACTTTGGCTAACGCATTAAACGATGAAGTCCAATCTAATATATACATAGACGGTGTTTATCAATCTAAGGGTACTTATTCAGTCTCTGGGACAACTGTAACATTTTCCACTGCACCTTTAAGTGGTCACGAAATAGAGGTTATATCTACAACGGGTATAAATAGTGGTCCAACAGCAATCTACACAGATACATTCACAGCTAACGGATCAGCAACAGCATTCACATTAGGACAAACCGTTCACAGCGAGAATCAAACTATAGTATTTTTAAATGGTGTATACCAATTTAAAGGTACTTATGCTTTAAGTGGTACTACATTAACCTTAGATACTGCACCTTCAAATGGTGTGTCTATAGAGGTTATGAGTATAGGCTCTGCATATTCAGGTGGTGATATATTATACGATCACGATTTTACATCTGCTGGTTTAATGACAAGTGATGGATCAGGTGTGTATAGCATTACAGCAAACAACTCTGCAAACTGGAATACAGCTTACGGATGGGGTGATCACGGATTATCCGCACAAGACAAAACAGATATTGGAAACTTATCTGGCACAAATACAGGGGATCAGGATTTAAGTAGCTACGCAACTCAAAGTTATGTAGGAACTCAAATATCAAATCTAGTTGATAGTTCGCCAGCAACATTAGATACACTAAATGAACTTGCTGCGGCATTAGGCGACGATCCTAACTTTGCTACAACTACGGCTAATAGTATTGGAACTAAGTTACCTTTGGCTGGTGGTACTATGACTGGTGAGTTAATCAATACTAGCACTGCTGGTATTACGGCAAACAGTACATCTCATGCTTATTTAACCGTTAATTCTTCTGCTGCAACCACAGCTTCATGGGTGAATTACGAGCAAGGTGGTACTACTAGATGGCTAGCTGGTGTTGAAGGTAGTGAAACTAAATGGCAACTATATAGTAGTGGTACTAAATTTTCTGTAGACACATCAGGAAATGCAACTTTTGCAGGAGATGTAACTTTAGATAATATATTATTAACTCCTGCAACTATACCAGGTGCAAACACACCAAGTATTAATTTAAGAGATACAAATAATGAAATTTATATACAATCTGGTTCTGCTCATATCTTTAACTTTATAAGATACGATAATAGAAACAGTATGATGAATATTGAGTCTACTGGTATTAGCGTAACTGGAGGAGGAACTTTTACAGGAAAAGTTCTTTTAAATGCAAGTAATATTAATTTTGAATCTTCATATTCAGGTAATGGTTTAGTGTTGAGTCATCATGGGGTTGGGCCATCTAATGCTATAGTTTCTGGAGACGCTTCAAATCCAGACACTTTATTTATAAACAATGGTGGTGCTACAAGTGATTGGACTAATGTAGTTATAGGTGGAAATCTAAATACAAATACAGTTCAAATATCAAATGGAAATAGTTATAACGAAAATATTAGAATGTTTCCTGGTTCTAATGATTATTCTAGTTTAATTCTTGGAGCAGTTAGTGGTACAAGCGGTACTGGCACTGGTCAATGGTCATTGGTTAGGTATCCAAATGCAAACTCTAATAAGTTTAGTATAAGGCATAATACTACAAACGTAATAGAGATGACCACTGGAGGTGTTACAACTTTTGCAGGAGATATTATGCCTGCTGCTGAAAATTTATATGATATTGGTTCAGCATCAGTAAGGTGGGAAGATATTTGGGCAGACCAAGTTTATGGTAGAAGTGTTTATGTAGATGAATATATTTACCATAATGGCGAAACTACTAATAATATTTCATTTACTACTGGCAACTTTAATCTAACTGTTGGAGGTAATCTCAAGTTTAATGTAGACGCTAATAATACATATTTTCCACAAAACAATGTTATTATTTCAAGCGGAAACGTCGGGATCAAAAATACTTCGCCTAATGCTACTTTAGAAATTGGAACACCAAGTGGTGTAGCAGGTAGTGCAGGTAGTGTAAATAGATTATTTATTGCGCCTTTTAGTAATACAGGTGGGCCATATAAATTTATTGCAAGAACAGTTAGTGGCGCATCAGACTTTTTAGATATGTACTATGGCTCAAACCATATTATATCATATGGTTTAGATGGAAAAGTAGGGATCGGGACGGATTCGCCTTCAGAAAAATTAGAAGTCAGTGGAGTTATAAAATCTATTAGCACAGGTGCAGCTAAATTAATTTTAAATGGAGACACTAATAATTCAGGAGATACTGGAGAAGTTGATGGTATAATAGATTTTCTTGGAGATGGTAATCCAGGTATATATGGGTACAGAATAAATACAGAAAACTGGTCAGGACAAACTGCTTTACATTTTCAAGAGTATCTTAACGGTAGTTATACGTCAAGATTAAAAATAGATAAAGATGGAAACGTCGGGATCGGAACGACTGCTCCTTTTTCAAAATTACATGTTGGGAATAAAACATTTGATGGTACATATGGTATGTACAATAACGCCAGAGTTGGTATGAGTAATCACGGTGAGTTAACAGGACTAATGTTAGCGTCTACCTATAATAACAACGCACACCCCGAATATGGTCTTGTATTTGTGCAAGGTCCTAGCACTTCTAGTTATAATGTTTGGAGCATTTCTCCGGATGGTCCAGCAAAAGGTACTGGGCTTAATTTTCATTACCAAGCTCAATCTACCAATGTGCATTCACCTGGAAATAGGGTAGCAGGATTTACTCAGCATGGGCTTACGTTTAATCAAGATACGGCAGCGGCAAATGCATTAGACGACTACGAAGAAGGAACTTTTACCGTACGTCTTCAAGGTAGTGGTGGACAGGCAGCCCATAGCATACAAGCAGGGTTTTATACTAAAATTGGTAATGTTGTTACTTGTACAGGAACTTACACTTGGAATAGTGGCGGATCAAATGCAAATATCACTACAAAACTTGAAGGTTTTCCTTTTGTTTCAGCAAATGTAAGTAATAATAGAGCAACCGGTAGTTTAGGCGCGGTTAATGGAATAGCTCAAGGTGCTACTCTTAGATTAGTTATAGACCCAGGTCATGCGGGTCCTTATATTATTCAACAAAATAGTAATAATTATACTCATAATAACACTATAGCTGCTTCAGGGGCTATATATGGATTTTCAATAACTTATAGGACATCTTAAAATAAAAAACTATGGCATTAATAAAAACAACAGAAATAGATAAAATAGAAATTGTAGGTGATTACAAAACTATACAAGTAAGAGAAGCTATAATTATCAAAGAAAATGGGATAGAATTGTCTAGGTCATTTAATAGATATACCTTACCCCCAGATGCGGATCTAACTGATCAGCCAGCTGATGTAGTAAGTCTTAGCAATATATTTTGGACAGATGAAATAAAAGCAGCATACCAAGCAAGCTTAGAAATAGAATAATATGGCACAAACTAAAGTAAAACTTATATCAGACGGGGTAATAGTCCAGGGTAATTTACACTCAAGCCACGGTATAACTACCGCGCATATTGGTGAGGGCAGCAATTTGTATTACACGGATGCTAGAGTTGATACTAGAGTTGGTAACCTGAATACGGGTAATTTGCCAGAAGGTAGTAATTTATATTACACAGATGCAAGGGCAGATGCTAGGATAGCCGCAGCAAGCACAAGTGATTTATCAGAAGGAACTAACTTATATTATACAGATGCAAGGGCTGACGCAAGGGTTGCTTTAATAGTCGACTCGTCACCCTCAACTCTTAATACATTGAACGAATTAGCTGCTGCTCTTGGAGATGATCCAAACTTTGCAGCAACCACGGCAACAAGCATTGGATTAAAAGCTCCATTGGCTTCTCCTGGTTTTACAGGTATACCAAGCTTTAGTTTAAATGATGGAACTTTTATAAAAGCAGTCAACGCGACAAACAATGTGGCATCAACTAATGTTTGGGGATATGGCTTATACGAAGGTGGTTCTAAGCTGGCTGAAATAAGCTTAGTTAGAGATGGTAGTAGTAACCAGATGTATATTGGTACAACTACAGCTAACCAGACATTAAGAATTGGTACCGCTAATAAAGTTACAGCATTAACGATTAATGCTTCTCAAAACTCGACTTTTGCAGGAAATATTTCTGGAGTAAGAGGATTCTTTAATTCAGGGGCAACTAATGTTGTAGCAACTTTTACAAGCACAGACGGCACGGCAACTTTACAATGTGCAGACCCCTCTGGAAACGTGGAATTTGGTGCATCTGGGAATAATTTTGTAGTACAACCCGCGGGTGGTGTTGCTCAATTAACAGTAGGAAGTTCATCCTCAACTTTTACAGGAACTGTTCTTTTTAATGACCACACAACACACCCTGACCAAGTAAATTCATACTTTGGAACTGGTAACGACGCGAGTATTCAACACAATGGTTCACATTTATTTATTGATAATGGTACAGGAAGTTCATATTTAAGAAACACATCAAGTGGAGATATTCTATTAAGAAATAGTGGTGGAGGTGATATACAATTTGATAATGAATTTGCTGGAAATATATTATTTAATACAAGTAATGTAGAAAGAATGCGTATTCAAAGTGATGGTTCAGTTGGAATTGGAATAGATACTGCACCTAATAGTAATGTAAAATTGAGAGTTGTTAGTGATCACAATGCGGATTGGGCATGTGAAATTAAAAATACAAATACAGCTGGTAATACTTATGGATTAGTAGTTAATACTTTGGCTGGTGCAGGTACTTATAATTTAGGTTGTTATACTCATACAGGAAATGGATTCTTTGTTCGAAACGACGGAAAAGTTGGAATTGGGACAGGCACGCCTGATGAAAAATTAGAAATTTTAAATGGTAATTTTAGAATAAAAGGCTCATCTGCCAATGTAATACAACTAAGTAACACTTCTGGTAATACAAGAGCTCAATTAGGAAATTATGGTAATGAAGGTGATTTATCTTTATTTAGATCTAACAATGTTAAAACAGTTTATATAAGCTCTTATTATGATGGTTATATAAATAATGACACTAACAAGTTTGGCTTTGGAACAACAACTCCAACAACTAAACTTCATGTTCAAGGTCCAACTGGAACTAGAAATAGAAGTACAACTGGAAATTCTTCGGTTTTTGAAACTAGTTTATATTGGGGTGCAAACGGCAATACAACAACAAATGTTTCAATTAATACTTCAACTGTATTTCCTCCAATGGGTTCTTCAGGTTTCATATTAGTTGAGGTTTCTGCTTCTGGTTATGGAAACTCTGGAAGTAATGGGTTAATTTTTTCTTATATAACTGGAGGATATGGTGGACATTATGCAGCAGTGAATCAACCTTACCATCCTGTTACAATTACAGCAAACACTATGATGGCTGGAACATGCACTTGGTATAACCCTAGCGCAGGAATTATAGGTATTACTGTTGCACCTACTAATTCTCAAGGTATAACTGGTCTTATGAGAGTAAAAGTAACTACAACATATTAATAAAAACAAATGGCAAACACTAAAGTAACAGGTGATTTAATAGCGAGCTCAACGATAGCTACAGGGAATATTGCAGATAATGCAGTTACTAGCGATAAGATAAGTGGGATTACAACTGCACATATTACTGAAGGTTCAAATCTGTATTATACAGATGCTAGAGCTGATGCCAGAATAACTGCTGCAACAACTAGTGATTTAACAGAAGGTACAAACCTTTATTATACTGATGCTAGAGCAGATGCTAGAGCAGCTTTATTAGTTGATTCAGCACCCAGTACTTTAGATACATTAAATGAGTTAGCTGCAGCATTAGGCGATGACCCTAATTTTGCAACAACGACTGCAAATAGTATTGGATTAAAAGCACCATTAGCTTCGCCATCATTTACTGGTAATGCAACTTTTGCAGGTTCAGTTACTATCAATAATAATACACCTTTAATTGTTAATGGTACAGACCCTCTAATTAGTTTTCAAAATTCAGCAACTAATCATTGGCAAGTAGGATTAGAAAATACTAATTCAGATAGATTTGTTTTTTATGACAATAATGCTGCTGCTTATCAATTAATATTAAATTCGACTTCAGGAAACGCAACTTTTGCAGGAAGTGTTTTATCGCCGAGGTATAATATAAACACTAGCAGCATGTCTATTATTTCAGAAAGTAATAGAATGAAATTTACAAACGCTATTGCTAATAATGCAGGTGGGTTTGATTTTTTTACAAGAAATAGTGGTTCTACTTATATAAATGCTTTACAAATTCTAGGCACAGGTAATGCGACTTTTGCAGGTGAAATTTCCTCAGGCGATGATATAAATGTAGTCAATGGGAAACTTACTGTAAATACTACAAGTGCAGAGGTTAGAATTAAATCAACTTCTGATACAGGAGAATCATTTATAAATTTTGCTGATCCAAGTGATAATAATGTAGGTCAAATATATTATGGTCACGGTACTAATAAAATGTCTATTAGAGTAAATGACGCAACAAGATTAGCTATTACTTCTGGAGGAGATATTGAAGTTGAAGGAGGAGATTTGTTTTTAAATAGTGGAACAAATTATAATGACAAAGGTGTTGTTTATTTTTCTAATGAAAGGACTGCGATAATTTCTGACATTGTAAATGCAACCGCTAATGGAGATACAAGTTTAGATTTCCAAACAAGAAAAGGAGGAGCGAGAGCGTCCGCTATGTTTATTGATGAGTTTAGAAACGTCGGGATCGGGACGACTTCGACTAGTCAAAAATTAGACGTAGCCGGTAATATTAGGATACGGGGAACAAATCAAGGAATACTTTTAGATACTACCGGTGCGGATCAAGCAGCTAGGGTTTTGGTTGAAAATGATTATGAGCTAGGGGTATCTACAAATAGAGGTTCCGCTGGTTTTGGCGTTTTTGGCAACTCAAATATTAGATTAGGTTTTGGAACTTCACATACACTTGCACAAACAAGCTTACTTATAAACAGTTCTGGTGACGTCGGGATCGGAACGACTACGCCTAGTCAAAAATTAGATGTACAAGGTAATGTTAATATAAATGGAACAATAGTTGAAGAAGGAAGTGGTAGTAATAAAACTTATAGATATAGAACACCTAATTCAAGTTCTTATTCAGGTGGTAATGCTTTAATTACTTTTGGTAGATTTTATTGGACACCAGCACATTGGGTTAGCGATGGGCCTGTTCTTGAAGTTACTTTACAGTGTAAATATTATTCAGGCTATCAAAGAAAATATATAATAAAAGCAGGTTATGGGGATAATGAAGCAATAATAAATGAATTACAACCTAGTCAAACTGAGCAAAAAATAACTTTACAAGTAGGTACAAAAACAGCAGCTGGATATAATTATGCGGGACAACCTGTTTATTATGTTGACCTACAATGGACACAGACAGCATACATATGGGGTTGGGCACAATTAAGTGTACAAGTACCATTTTTAACATCAAATCCAACGAGTGGTTGGGGTGGTGTTGTAGTTTATTCTGCACTTGGTCAAAACAACAATGCAGGTACACCTACAAATCACGCATCATTTTTTGCTGGAAATATAAAAGTACCTTCAACATACAATTTAACAACAGGCACAGCGGCAAATATGCACGTTGATTCAAATGGATTCTTTTATAGATCAACTTCATCTTTAAAGTACAAAACAGATGTTAGAGATTATGACAAAGGATTAAATGAAATAATGCAATTACAACCTAAATACTATAAAGGTAAAGATGACGGAAATGTTCAATTTGCAGGCCTAATAGCAGAAGATGTACACGATTTAGGTTTAACCGAATTTGTGCAATATGCAGATGATGAAACTCCAGATGCTTTAGCGTATCCTAACATGATTGCGTTGTTAACAAAAGCAATACAAGAACTAAAAGAGGATAACGATAGCTTAAAAACTAGAATAGAAACATTAGAAAATTAAAATAAATAATTATGGCAGTAACTTACAAATGGACAATCAACCAAATGGATACACACATCCAAGCGGAAGGTCAAGACAATGTAATCTTTACAGTTCACTGGAGTTATTCAGGTTCTGAAGAGATTAGCGAACAAACTTATCAAGCTTCAATGATTGGAGCTCAGAGCTTCTCCTATTCAGAAGGAGATTCTTTCACCCCTTATGCTGATACTGAAGTATTTCAGAATATAGTAATTGGTTGGTTGGAAGATGCATTAGATGTAGATGCCATGAAAGCTAGTCTTGCATCTCAAATACAACTACAAGCAACACCCGTTACTGAGAACAAGTATTTTACATGGGGTAATGCAGTAGCACCAGAATAGCAATAGTTAGAAATTAAGTAAAACAAGTGATAATAAATTATAACCCAAACAATTAAATTAAATTTTAAAAATTAAAGATTATGGAAAACCAAGTAAACAAAATTACACCTGAACAATTAGAAGAATTACAGGGATTTGTAGGTAAGCTTAATAATGCTGCTTCGCAAATAGGTAACTTAGAATTAAAGAAACACCAGCTTAACCACGCTGCGGCAGAAGTTCAACAAGATTTGAACAAGTTGCAAGCTAAGCTAGAAGAGAAGTACGGTAAAATACAAATTAACATTGAAGACGGATCGTACGAGCCAATCAAAGAAGAAGATGAGTCTAGTTCGTAAAATAAGTATAGGTAGAGACTATAAGAACGACGCTATGCATTATGCGGTTGGCCAGGAAGTATATGGTGGCCACACAATATGTGACATAGTAGAAGGTGACGATAAGTTTTCTATTTATATTAAAAAAAAGAACGAAGTATTACCGTGGAAGGATTTTAATAAAAACATGGCAATAGCTGTGGAATACAATTTAGAATATTAATGCAAAGTTTATTCGATTTTATTATAAAACCTAAAAACGAACGATACGATAACAAAAAATATATAGATGGTCAAGAGCTTTTAGTTAATACTGAAATCTCTGATCATCGATATGTTAGTCGTACTGGAATTGTTTTAAACGTGCCTAAGTCTGAAAAGACTGAGCTAATAGTTGGTGATGAAGTTATATTACATCACAATGTGTTTAGAAGATGGTACAATCAATACGGCGTGGAAAAGAATTCACGTGGCTATTATAAAGATAATCTTTATTTTGTTAAGTCAGATCAAATATTTTTATACAAAAGAAATAACAAATGGAATGCGCCTAAAGGCTTTTGTTTTGTTAAGCCAATCAAATCTACTGATATATTAAATAACGAGAAAGAACAAGCCCTAAGGGGCATTATAAAACACGTTGATGACGACATTAGCGGTTTAATAGAGAAAGAAGATTTAGTTGGGTTTACACCTAGTAGCGAATACGAATTTATTGTAGAAGGCGAAAGAATGTATAGAGTATTAACCAATTCAATATCTATTAAATATGAACGTCAAGGAAACGAAGAAGAATATAATCCAAGCTGGCTATGAGGCAGTCAAACAACTTGTTAAAGTTGCTAAAGAACCTATTGTTGAAACTGGTGATGACATCTCAGCCGATAGACTCAAGAACGCTGCAGCCACTAAAAAGCTCGCAATATTCGATGCATTTGAGATTCTAAGCAGGATAGAGGACGAAAAAGATCTGCTTGAAAATAAACCTAAAGAGGAAGTTGATAATACTTTTGCCGGTTTTGCGGAAAGAAGATCTAAGTAATGTACAAACAAAATTTATACAAGGTTATTGAACCCATTAAAATAACTACCATTAAGCGATTAAACAGGGCGAAAAAATGGGAGTACGGTTATAACAAAGAACATGACGTGGTTGTTATATCTAAGACCGGACAAATAGGCGAGGTGTATAGCATACAGAATTTAAAAATTGCTTTGCCTAAAACAAAAGAGGTTGATACTCAGAATGACAAGTGGACTCCGTGTGAGTATCCTAAGGAGCTTAAAGCAATTAAAAGTATATTTGACTGGAAAGATTATCCGGATGAATTTAAACAAACATGGCATGCGTATATCGATAAAGAATTTATTAAACGGGATGAAGGGCATTGGTTCCAAAGCAAAGGGGTTCCCACTTATATTACTGGCACTCACTATATGTACTTGCAGTGGACCAAGATTGATGTTGGGAGACCAGACTTTCGAGAAGCCAATAGATTATTCTTTATTTATTGGGAAGCGTGTAAAGCAGATAGAAGGTGTTACGGAATGTGCTATCTCAAGAATAGACGTTCAGGTTTTTCGTTTATGGCATCCTCAGAGGCAGTTAACTTGGCTACCATATCTTCCGATGCACGGTACGGAATACTGTCCAAATCTGGAGCCGATGCGAAGAAAATGTTCACTGATAAAGTGGTACCAATATCGATCAATTATCCATTCTTTTTCAGACCCATCCAAGACGGTATGGATCGCCCAAAGACAGAACTTGCGTACAGAGTACCCGCTTCGAAATTTACACGTAAAAGATTCGAGTCGAAGGATAAACCCCAAGAAATGGAAGGATTGGACACCACCATTGATTGGAAAAATACCGGAGATAATTCCTATGATGGAGAGAAGCTCGCACTTCTCGTCCATGATGAAGCTGGAAAATGGGAGCGTCCGGAAAACATCCTCAATAACTGGCGCGTCACAAAAACCACCCTCAGGCTCGGTTCGAGAATAATAGGTAAGTGTATGATGGGGTCAACGAGTAATGCTCTTGACAAAGGTGGCGAGAATTTTAAAAAATTATATAATAATTCAGATGTTACTAAAAGAAATAAAAATGGACAGACTCGCTCGGGATTATATTCTTTGTTCATACCTATGGAATGGAATTTCGAAGGATTCATCAACTCTTATGGAATACCTGTATTTAACACACCGCAAGAGCCTATCGAAGACAACAGGGGAGATAATATTAACGTCGGGGTTATTGAACATTGGGAGAATGAAGTAGAAGGTTTAAAAGGTGATGCAGACGGTTTAAACGAATTTTATAGACAATTCCCGCGAACGGAAGAGCACGCATTTAGAGACGAAGCTAAGAACAGCATATTTAACTTAGCTAAAATATATGAGCAAATTGATTTTAATGACGACATTACAACAGAAGCTAATGTTACCACAGGAAGTTTTTCATGGTTGAATGGCATTAGAGATACAAAAGTACAATTTACACCTAATCCAAATGGAAGATTTAAAATTAGTTGGGTACCAAGTATTGATTTACAAAATAGCATTATAAACAAGAATGGAGTTAAACATCCAGGAAACGATCATATGGGAGCTTTTGGTTGTGACTCATATGATATATCAGGAACAACTGATGGTAAAGGTTCTAAAGGTGCATTGCATGGTTTAACAAAGTTTAGTATGGAGGATGCTCCTCCTAATAGATTTTTTTTAGAATATGTAGCAAGACCCCAAACAGCAGAAATGTTTTTTGAAGATGTTTTAATGGCATTAGTGTTTTACGGGATGCCAATACTTGCGGAAAATAATAAACCAAGATTATTATATTACTTAAGAAGAAGAGGATACAGGGGATATTCTATGAATAGACCTGATAGATTGTGGAATAAATTATCTGTTACTGAAAAAGAAATTGGTGGTATACCGAATTCAAGTGAAGATATAAGACAAGCTCATGCTGCAGCAATTGAAACATACATCAACAGTCACGTAGGTATTACGCCTAATGGAGATTACGGAGATTTATATTTTAATGAAACATTAAACGATTGGGCTAAGTTTGATATAAACAAAAGAACAAAGTTTGATGCAGCAATTAGTTCAGGGCTAGCAATTATGGCTTGTAATAAGAATAGATACAGACCAAGTGCAGAAAAACAAAAATCAAAAGTTAACATTAACTTTTCGAGATACGAAAACAAAGGAATTACATCAAAAATAATTAATTAATATGGCTGAGTCAGTTATAAAAAGTTACTTCCCAAGCCAAACAGCTAGCGATGATGAAAAATTAGGATTGGATTACGGTCTTAATGTTGCTAGAGCTATCCAAAATGAGTGGTTTAAAAAAGATAGAGGATCAAATAGATTTTTTGTTAATCAAAACAATTATCACAAATTAAGATTATACGCTAGGGGAGAACAAAGCATACAAAAATACAAAGACGAATTATCTATTAACGGTGATTTATCTTATTTAAATTTAGATTGGAAGCCAGTACCAATAATTCCAAAGTTTGTAGATATTGTAGTAAACGGTATTGCCGAAAGAACTTATGATATAAAAGCACATTCACAAGACATTAATGGCGTAAATAAAAGAACGGCATATATGGAAGGTATTCTTGCGGATATGCGTACTAAAGAATTTGGTAATTACGTTCAAGAACAATTTGGTGTTAATGTGTTTAACAATGATCCCGCTACGTTACCAGACAATGAAGATGAACTTCAACTACATATGCAGCTTAACTATAAACAAGCTGTTGAGATTGCTGAGGAGCAAGCTATTCAAACGATACTTAACCAAAATCAATATGAGTTAACAAAGAAAAGATTCTTTTATGATTTAACTGTTTTAGGTATTGGTTGTGTTAAAACGTTATTTACACCTTCAGAAGGCATCGTAGTTGATTATGTAGACCCCGCTAATATTGTTTATTCATATACTGAATCACCTTATTTTGATGATATATATTATGTAGGTGAAGTTAAGACTATAACTATAAGTGAATTAAAAAAACAATTTCCTGATTTAACTAATGAGGAATTAAAAGCGATAACAGAACAAGGCAATCAAGATTATAGTATTTATAATAAATACAATAGTCAACAACAAAATCAAGATAATAATTCAGTGCAAGTTATGTATTTCAATTACAAAACTTACATGAATGAAGTTTATAAGGTTAAAGAAATATCAACGGGTGCAGAAAAAATTATTAGAAAAACCGACGCGTTTAACCCACCGATGGATAATAACTTAAGATTCGAAAGAATTGCTAAGAATATAGAAGTATTATATGAAGGGGTTTTTATACCGGGTTCTAATAAATTATTAAAATGGGAGTTGGCAGATAATATGCTTCGTGAAAAAAGCGATGTTAACAAAGTGAAGCTTAATTATTCTATTGTAGCGCCTAGAATGTACAACGGTAAAATTGAATCTTTAGTTAGTAGGGTTACAGGTTTTGCTGATATGATTCAATTAACTCATTTAAAAATCCAACAAGTATTATCAAGAATGGTTCCTGATGGTGTTTATTTAGATGCTGATGGCTTAGCTGAAATTGATTTAGGAAACGGTACGAACTACAATCCTCAAGAGGCATTGAATATGTTTTTTCAAACAGGATCTGTTATTGGTAGATCATTTACCTCTGAAGGTGATATGAACCCTGGTAAAATACCTATACAAGAAATAAGCAACAATGGTGGTGCTAATAAATTAGCTCAACTAATCAGTACATATAATTATTATATGCAAATGGTTAGAGACGCTACTGGTTTAAATGAGGCTAGAGACGGAAGTACACCTGATAAACACGCTTTAGTTGGTGTTCAAAAACTTGCTGCCGCAAATTCAAATACAGCTACAAGACACATTTTGCAAAGTGGTTTGTTTTTAACAGCGGAGCTTGCTGAAAAAATATCATTAAGAATATCAGACGTTATAGAATATTCACCAACACGAAATGCTTTTATACAAAGCATAGGAGCGCATAACGTAGCTACGCTAGAGGAAATGTCTGAGCTGCATTTATATGACTTTGGTATATACTTAGAATTAGCTCCTGATGAGGAGGAAAAACAATTACTTGAAAACAATATACAAGTTGCTATAGCTCAAAACAATATTGAACTTGAAGATGCTATTGATATTAGAGAAATTAAAAATACTAAATTAGCAAATCAAGTACTTAAATTAAGGCGAAAGAAAAAGCTTGAAAGAGACCAGAAAGTACAGCAACAAAATATACAAGCACAATCACAAGCAAATGCTCAAGCACAACAAGTAGCCGCTCAAGCAGAAGTACAAAAACAACAAGCTTTAACACAAAGTCAAATACAATTAGCACAAGCTAAATCACAATTTGATATGCAAAAAATGCAAGGTGAAGTGGAAATGAAAAAGCAACTAATGCAATTGGAGTTTCAAATGAATATGCAGCTTCAGCAAATGACTATGCAGTCCAAGGATGCTGAAATGAATGCAAAAGAAGATAGAAAAGACGATCGAACAAAAATACAAGCTAGTCAACAAAGCGAGCTCATTGAGCAGCGAAACAGTAAAACACCCCCTAAAAAATTCGAATCCAGTGGAAACGATATATTAAGCGGTGATTTTGGCTTAGGTGCGTTTGAACCTAAGTAATATATAATGTATAATCATATAATATTTTATCATGGCAAAAGAAATGAAAGCTAAAGCCGTGGCAACCGAAGAGTTGTCTACAGCTGAATTAGAACAAAAGGTACAAGAAAATGCTGGTGTTCAAATTGAAGACGGTGTTTACAAGGTGGATATAACAAAACCACCAACATCAGAAAAAGAACCTGAACCAGAACCGGTTAAAGAAGAGCCGGCTGAAGAGGGGATTAAAGAAGAGCCAGTGTTAGAGGAAAGCACTGAAGAACCTGTTGCGGAAACAGAAGAAAAACAAGAACCAATACTTGAAGAAATCGGTGATGAAGAAAATACAGTTGACGATACAGGAGTGGAAGGAAGCTCTGAAGTTGCCGACGATACACCGGAACAAGAAGAAGTATTGCCGGAAGAAAAAACACAAATAGAGTATCCGGAAAATATTCAAGAGCTGGTTAAGTTCATGAATGATACAGGGGGAAGTTTAGAGGACTATGTAAAATTAAATAAAGATTATGCAGGATATGAAGATATGTCTTTACTGCGCGAATTTTATGAAAAGTCTAAACCTCACTTAACATCGGATGAAATTAGCTTTTTAATTGAAGATAAATTTTCATTTGATGAAGAGATTGATGAGCCTAAAGACATAAAAAGAAAAAAATTAGCATTTAAAGAAGAGGTTGCTGATGCAAAAAAGCAATTAGAACATCAAAAAGCTAACTATTATAAAGAAATTAAAGCTGGGTCTAAATTAACACAGGACCAACAAAAGGCTGTAGATTTTTTTAACAGATACAAAGAGGAATCTGTAGAAAAAGAAAAAACAACACAATCCCAAAGGAGTGTGTTCGACAATAAAACCAAATCTTTATTCAACAATCAATTCAAAGGTTTTGAATACAAGGTAGGCGATAAAAGATATAGGTTTAATGTCAAAAATGTGAACGAGGTTAAAGAAACCCAAAGCGACATCAATAATTTTGTCAAGAAGTTCTTGAATGAAAAAAATGAAATGAAAGACGCATCAGGTTATCATAAATCTTTGTTTACGGCAATGAATGCTGACGCAATAGCTAATCACTTTTATGAGCAAGGTAAGACAGATGCTATTAAAGAATCTGTTAAAACCGCCAAAAACATTAATATGGATCCAAGGTCGGGCCATAAAAATGTCGAGACTAGCGGAATAAAAGCAAGGGTAGTTGGAAGCTTAGATTCAAAAAACCTTAAATTAAAACTTAAAAATTATTAAAAAAAATGGCAACAAACGTTTCATTTGCTGGCCCAGCGGCTGGCAGTATAATTAGCCCAAGTGCACAAAAACAAGCACTTGCATCTAATTATTTAAATTTCCACGGTTCAGGTGGAGCAAATTGGTCACAACAATACTTACCTGAATTATACGAACAAGAAGTAGAAAGATATGGAAATAGAACTATATCTTCTTTCTTAAGAATGGTAAGTGCAGAAATGCCTATGGCTTCTGATCAAGTTATCTGGTCTGAACAAGGTAGATTACACTTAGCATACAATGCACAAATCAACCCTGTTACAGGTGTGATTGACACTATTACTGGTATTGACTCTGGAACTGCAGAAGCACACGCAGTAAGAAAAGGTGCAACAGTAGTAGCAGTAGTTAACAGTGTAGTATTTAAAGCGTATGTATCAGCTGGTATTGAAGCTGCAACTGACACATTAACTATTAAACCTTATGGTGCTGCAAACGTAGATGATTTAGCTGGTATCGCAGCAACTGACGATCAGGTTATTAAATTCTTTGTTTATGGTTCTGAATATGGGAAAGGATCTGCAAGCATGACTGATGCTGTTGAGCCAACTTTCAAGTCTTTTACTAATAAGCCACTTATTATTAAAGATCACTACGAAGTTAATGGTTCTGACACAGCTCAGATCGGATGGGTAGAAGTATCTGGAGAGTCTGGACAAAATGGATTCTTATGGTATTTAAAAGCAGAAGGTGATACAAGAGTAAGATATGAAGATTACTTAGAAATGGTAATGATTGAAGCAGAGAAAAAAGATGGTGGAGACGCTATCGTTCCTGATGGATCTGAAGGGTTATTTTCAGCTATCTCTTCAAGAGGTATCGTAGCAAGTAATCAATTTGACTCAGCTACACCAGCTGCTGATAAACTTCCTGAATTTGACTTATTATTAAAAGAATTAGACAAACAAGGATCAATTGAAGAAAACATGTTATTCTTAGATAGAGATGCAAATCTTTACTTCGATGATATGCTAGCAGGATTAAACCCGAATATTTCAGGTGGTTTATCATTTGGAGTTTTTGAAAACTCTCAAGATATGGCACTTAATTTAGGTTTCTCTGGATTTAGAAGAGGTTCTTATGACTTCTACAAAACTGACTGGAAATATCTTAATGATAAATCTACAAGAGGTTTAATAGGAGGTATAAGCGGACTTTTAGTTCCAGCTGGTACATCTTCAGTGTATGACCAACAATTAGGTAAAAATGTTAGAAGACCTTTCTTACACGTAAGATATAGAGCTTCTGAGACTGATGACAGAAGAATGAAATCTTGGATTACTGGTTCAGTAGGCGGTGCGCAGACGACTGGTGATGACAAAATGGAAGTTCATTACTTATCAGAAAGATGTTTAGTAGCACAAGCGACAAATAATTTTGTGTTATTTAACTCTTAATACTTAACGTAATTTTTACCCTCGTTGTTCTGACGGGGGTAATTATTACTTTATTAATTTTTTATTATATTATATCATGGCAAAACAAGAAAAAGTAGCGGTAGCAGAACCGCAAGTAAAAGAAGTGTTAACTTCTAAAACCCCTAAATGGGAAATAAAAGATAGAATTTATGAGCTTAAATCTCAAAAAACACCTATCGTATTTATATTAAAAAGCAGAGGAGTACTTTGGTTTGACGAAAAACTAGGGTATGAAAGGGAAATTAAATACTGTGAGAATCAAAAAACAGTATTTTTAGATGAAATGAAAGGGCCAGAAAGATTAAGTCACATTATATTTAGAGATGGAAGACTTTTTGTACCAAAAGAAAAAGTAACTTTACAAAAGTTTCTTTCACAATATCACCCTGAAAATGGTTCCACATTTGAAGAATTTAATCCAGTTCAAATAGCGGAAGATGATATTAGTTATCTTGAAACAGAAATTGAAGCTTTAAATTTAGCACAACAAATTGACATAGATCAAACTGAAGCAATACTTAGAACAGAGATGGGGAATAAGGTATCCAGCATGACTTCTAAGGAGCTTAAAAGAGATTTATTATTATTTGCTAGGAAAAATCCAGAGCTATTCTTAGAGTTGGTTAAAGATGAAAACATTGAAATTAGAAATGTTGGAATAAAATCAGTTGAAATGGGTATTGTTAAACTTTCAAGTGATCAAAGAACATTTAAATGGGCATCGAATGACAGAAAACTTATAACAGTTCCATTCGACGAAAATCCATATTCAGCTTTAGCGTCGTACTTTAAAACCGATGAAGGTATTGAAGTGTATCAAACTATTGAAAAGAAATTAAAGTAAGCAATTGTAGGTAAGGGCCTGCTATTGTGGGCCTTTAACCTATAATAAAAATAAAATGAGTGTAAACATAAATACTGTATATCAAGCAGTGTTAGCTGTGACTAACAAAGAACAACGAGGTTATATAACACCTCAGGAATTTAATTATCTTGCAAATCAAGCTCAACTAGATATATTTGAGCAATATTTTTATGATGTAAACCAGTTCAGCAGACTTCCTGGCAACAGCACGGAATATTCTGATATGGTAGAAATATTAGATGAAAAAATAAGTTTATTTGAAAAAACTTCACAATCCGTAACTAACGGAATAACTTTACCTAGCGATCTATACAGACTAGGCAGCGTTATATTTAATAATGCTGAAGCATCACAAGTTAAACAAAAGGACTGGATATATATTAAGTCCTCTCCTTTAAATCAACCAACAAACGATTTTCCTATTTTCATTAAAGATGAAGCCGGAGTTAAAGTTTATGGCAAAAACGTAAGCGGCAGTGTAGAGCAAAAAACAAGTGGAGTCACTTGTAACTATGTAAAGCAACCAGCCGTTGTGTCTTGGGCCTACAACGCTATAACAGGAACTTACGATGCTAGCAACTCGATTAACTTCGAATTGCATCCCTCTGAAGAGACTGAGCTTATAATTAAAATATTAGCTTTAGCTGGAATAATACTTAAAGATAATTCTCTATACGGTATTGCTAGCGGTGAAGACGTAAAAAACACTCAACAAGAAAAATCATAATAAATGGGGCTACTTAATCAAACACAACAACAATATCACGAAGGCGGAGATTTCGGAGGCTATCAATTTATAACGCTAAAAGACATTATAAACAACTTTATGTTGTCTTATGTTGGTGAAGATAAAATTATAGCTAAAATCAAAAGAACTAATGTGGCATTTTATGCTCAAAGAGCATTACAAGAACTTAGTTATGATACATTAAAGTCAGAAAAGTCAAATGAAATAGATATACCACCCACACTAGTAATGGCGTTACCACAAGATTACGTTAACTATGTGAAAGTAAGTTGGGTTGATGTTAATGGAGCGGAACACGTTTTGATTCCCGCATCACAAACAAGTAATCCGGAAGCTATTATACAAGATGATCAATATAATTTTACATTTGATTCAGATGGTAACTTATTAAAAGCCAATGAGTCTGAAACATGGAAAAAATTTAAAGGACAGAATACAGGGTCTGATGCTGTTAATGATTTTTATTTAACAGAAACACTTGATGGCAAAAGATACGGATCTAGTCCTGAAAATATGAATTCAAACGGATCTTTTTATATTGATCCTATAAAATCAAGAATACATTTTTCTGGTAATTTAACAAATAAAACAGTTACTTTAAAATATATAAGCGATGGCTTAGCTACTGATGCTGAAATGAAAATACACAAATTAGCAGAGGAGGCTATGTATAAATGTATAGCATATTATATTTTAGAAACTAGAATAAATACACCTGAGTATTTAGTAATGAGATACAAAAAAGATAGGTTTGCTTCGGTTAGAAAAGCTAAACTTAGATTATCAAATATTAAACTTAGTGAAATCTCACAAGCTTTAAGAGGTAAATCCAAACAGATAAAACACTAGAATATGCCTGAAATTAAAAACGCTTTCCTCAAGGCTAAAATGAACAAAGACCTTGATGAAAGATTAGTTCCTAATGGTGAATATAGAGACGCATTAAACGTAGACGTTGATTACTCGAGTGGTAGTGATGTAGGCGCGTTAAAAAACATCTTGGGTAATACGGTAATAGATTCTATAAGCTTGTCCTCGGCAACATGCATTGGTAGTGTAGCTGATACGGAGAATAATAAAATATACTGGTTAATAACTTCTGCAACTAAAGATGTTATAGCTGAATATGATCAACTAAGCGCAACTGTTAGTCCTGTTATTGTTGACTTAGGGTCTATATTAAATTTTAATAGTTTAAAATTAATTACAGGAATTAACATATTAGACGGAACGTTATATTTTACTGATGATTTAAATGAGCCTAAGCAAATTGATATAGCGTATTGGAAAACACAAACAACTGATTTTAATACAGGGACAACGGGTTTATCAGAAGAAAGAATTACAGTAATTAAAAAATCTCCTTTGCAAGCTCCTGCTTTAATTATGAGCAGTTCTACAAAAGGCGGTGCAGGAACAATTGGAGGTAACGCTATAACTATTAATTTAGATTTATCTAAAACAAGTTCAGGTACTATTCTTGAGGATTCTAGAGATTCTGGGTTTCTTATATCGGGTACTTTTTCAGCGGCCCCAAACTATGCTGCAGGAGAAATAATTGTATTAAAGCACGATTTTACAGAAACAGCGTCTGGAAATATTATAAAAATTGAAGCAAGAATATTGTTGCCGGACAACTATACTTCTAGCGCAACAACTTTTTCAAATGCTGAAATTTTAACAATAAATGAAACTGTACCGGGTTCTACCGTACAATTCACAGCATTATTAGAGGAGGACGATCCATTGTTTGAACTGAAGTTCCCTTTATTTTCATACAGATACAAATACACAAACGGGCAATACAGTTGCCTTGCACCATTTTCAAAAGCAGCATTTTTGCCAGACCCAACTAAATTAGGCGATAATTTTGAATACGATTCAAAAAATGGTTATAATTTAGCAATGACTAACAACGTAAGAAGTCTTACTGTTGCTAATTTAAATCATAATATAAGTTCAGATGTTACAGAAATTGATGTATTATATAAAGATTCTGTAAGTGCAAATGTATACATAGTAGAAACACTCAAGGGCGGTTCGTTACCCACAACTTTTGAAATTAAAAATGAACAAATATTTAAAACAGTTGAAGCAAATCAATTGTTAAGATTATTTGATAGTGTACCTAAAAAAGCAAAATCTCAAGAAATATCTGCTAATAGAATTATATATGCTAATTACACACATCAATTTAATTTACCAACTGCAAACCCTATTTTTAATATTAAAATAAAAAACAGATATAATTCAAGCAATCCTCAATTATTATCTTTAAAGTCTAATAGAACTTATCAGATTGGAGTAGTATATATGGACGCTTACGGCAGACAAACACCGGTTCTTACAGATAAATCAGGAATTGTGAATGTTCCTTTTAGCCAAGCCAAAAACAATACTCAATTTGAAATAAAACTAACTGGCAGTTTGCCAAGCGGTTTTACTAATTATAAATATTTTGTTAAAGAAATTTCCTCTACAACATACAATTTATGTGTTGATAGTTTTTATCAAGACGACGAAGGAGCGGTTTACATATCATTTCCTTCATCTGAAATAAACAAAGTTAAAGAAGATGACATTCTTTTATTAAAGAAAAAAGCAGGAAATAATATAAGTGAGGACGAAACTAAGTTTAAAGTATTAGATAAATTAACAACAGCTCCTAAGTTTTTAGCATATCCTTTAAGACCTGTTTATACTCCTACGTACTTTCATTTTGGTAGACAATTTGATTTAGACAGCCCAGGATTTAACTTAGCCCCAACAACACAAGCCGAAAAAGACTTGTACAATGGGCAAACATCTTTGTCAAACACGTATGTGGGTGGCAGAGCTTGGTTTATGGAGCCGGGCGCGACACCTGTATCAAATCACAATACAATTATTATAAGAAGTATGCATAACATTGGGGATACTCAAATTGGTGATTCTGTTTCTAGATATAGCAATAATCAGACTGGAGTTTCTAGCCAAGCGATGGATCAAATAATCCCTGGTAAAAAGCTACGCTTTACCGCGGGCGACGCTAAAACAAAGGTTTATACTGTTGAGACAGTGCAATCTGGAACGGAAGGACACGATGATGTAGAAATAACTTTTGAAGAGGAATTTGGTGATGATGTTTTAGTGCTTTACGATAACAGTGAATACGCATCTAATCCTTTATATGATCCGTCTATAAAAACAGGAGTTAATATAGAGACCGTTGATTTTAAAGATGAAACAGGAAAAGCAGAATTTGATGGAAAGTTTTTTATAAAACTTCAAGCCCAAAATAATTTATTAAACGAGCTAGTAGACACTACTAACACAGACAATCTGCACGCTATAGGAACAATTAGTTTTGATGGTAAAGATGATGGAGGAGGAGCAAATCACCATAGACAGTTACACACGCGATATGGCGGTAAAGCTGGTTACAACTCTTCAACAAATGCAGGACAGGCATTATCCCCATTTTTAGGTGGGTGGAATGACACATTCAATACGTTTTCTCCCCAACCAGTATTATCTGAAGGTTATCATTTTGCTTTAGAATCAGAAAAAGAATGGCAACACGGTCTTAGTAATTATGGCACAATTCCTTTTATTGAAGGGTTAAAAGAAGGCAATTATATAAGATTTAGCGGTTATAATCGTTTAAACTCTAGCGTAGGCAGATGGTTTGATCCTAAATATTATAAAATAGAAAAAATTTTTAAAAGCATTTGGACAGGAAGTCAAGCAGCTAAATTGTTTTTTATAAAGTTAACAGAGCCTTTAGATTACGATATAACTTTTAAAAGTGAATCAAGCGATCCAAACGGAAGAGGCTACACGTATGCTACTGTATATGATTTTGACGCAGGAAAAAGTATTAACATAATTAACCCCCCAATATTTGAAGTGGAGCCTAAAGATGATGTGGACATCGACCTATATTATGAAACTCAAGAAATATTTGATGCTTCTAATTACGGCAATGCCAACACTTTAGACTATCATAACTGCTATAGTTTTAAAAACGGGGTTGAATCCTTTGTAATAAGAGACGATTACAATTCACCCGCACTTGGTAAAGGTGTTCGTGTTTCCACTGTATTTGAAGATAACTATCAAGAGGAAAATGTTAAAAACGGTTTAATATATTCTCAAATATATAATGGAAAAACATCAATAAACAGATTAAATCAGTTTATAATAGCAGATAAAATAACTAAAGACTTAAATCCTGAATATGGCAGCATACAAAAGTTATACGGCAGGGACACTGATTTATTAGCTTTTTGTGAGGATAAAATTATTAAAATTTTAGCTAATAAAGACGCTATATTCAATGCAGACGGCAATCCTCAATTAATTGCTAGCAATAGAGTGCTTGGTCAAGCTATCATACCAGCTACATTTGGCTCATACGGCATCTCTAAGAACCCTGAAAGTTTTGTTGAGTTTACTTATAGATCTTACTTTGTAGACAAGAATAGAGGCTGTGTATTAAGGTTATCAGCAGATGGCATAACAGAAGTTTCAAACTATGGAATGAAAGATTATTTTAGAGATAACCTTTCAGTGCAGTCCAGCAAAATATATGGAACTTACGACTCTACCAAAGGGCAATATAATTTAAGCTTACCTACGGCAGCAAACACAACGCTTTCGTTTTCTGAAAGCATAAACGGCTGGGTTAGTAGAAAAAGTTTTATACCCGAAGGCGGTTTAAGTTTAAATAATAAATATTATACTTTTTATCAAGGGCATTTATATGAACATCACAACGGCTCTATCAATACCTTTTATGGTACTAAAACAGATTCACAAGTTACATTTTTATTAAACGAAGCCCCCGCTAATGTTAAAAATTTTAGAACATTAAATTACGAGGGTGACTCTGGTTGGTATTGTGATTCTATTACAACAAACAAACAAGATGGCCAAGTACCAGCTTTTATTGAAAAAGAGGGTAAATACTTTAATTACATAGTAGGTATTGAAGAAAATGAAAACACAATAGACACAAAAGCTTTCAATGTGCAAGGGATCGGTTATTTAACCTCTCAGGCATTAATAGGTGTTAACAGAGTTTTTAGTTTTAACTTTGAATTGAATAAAGAAATACAAGTAAACGACAAGCTTTACTATGTCGATGCTTCCAGTGCAAAACAAGACTTGGGTAATATAAATGCGATAGACGCAGTAAATAAAACAGTAACGGTGGTTAATGGGAATGGTGTACCGCAAAGCAGTGCATATATGTTCTTTGCCAAGAATGCTAAATTTAATACATCGGGTATTTTAGGCTACTATGCTACTGTAACTATGAAAAACACTAGCACGACTGCAAAAGAGCTTTACTCTGTAGGTTCAGAAATTAGTATAAGTAGTTAACGTGTAATTATAAATATAACAAAAACAATATAATATGGATCCATTATTAGCTGCGGAAGCAGTAAAAGCGGTCGGTGGAGCGGTCAGCGGAGCGGCTAAGGCCGTAGGTTCACTATTTGGTGGTGGCGCAAGAAGAAGAGAACAAAGAAGAGCGAAAGCAGAGCTTGGTCAAATGAAAGAAAAATACAACCAATTAGATACTTCAAATCCTTACGCTAACATAAGCAACCCTTACCAAAACTTAACAGTAAATACACAGGCTGCTGATTTTGCAGCGCAACAAACTTCACAAAATTCAGCAAATATAATGAGTGGGCTGGCTGCGGCTGCTGGCGGGAGTGGTATTGCTGCTTTAGCGCAATCGATGGCAAATACCCAGGCTCAACAAACGCAACAAGCATCTGCTAGTATAGCTCAGCAAGAATCTAAAAACCAAGTGATGGCTGCTCAAGGTGAAAATCAAAGACAAATGGCAATGGCTCAAGGTGAAGAAAAATCAAGGCAAATGGAAGCTGACAAAGTAGGTACACAGTTGGGTATGGCTCAATCAAGAGTAACGGCAGCCAATGAGGCTAGGGCAGCTGCGAAAGCAGATTTAGTTGGTGGAATTGGCGAAATGGCAGGTGGAGGCGCAGCCGCTTATTCAGCTACGGACAGTGGCCAAAAAATGCTAGAAAATTTCTAGCTAAACAACATTAGTAATATGGCAACAAAAAAATCACAATCAATAAACGCGGCATTAATAAAAGGAGCGTATACTTCAGCCAGGTCTGGAGGTTATCAAAAATCAAATTTTAAATTAGATTTTAGTGGTGCTGCAAAAATACTTCAACAAAAAGCAGCCGCTAATCAAAAGCTACAGCAAGAAGCAGAGGAAATGCTAAATTTTCAACCAGCTCTTGGAAAAGTTGGTGAAAACGATCAGGGCCCTTTATTAGATTATTTTAGTGGAGTTAAAAATCAAATGGCTGATATTCATACGGAAATGCAGGGTGCAGATCAAGAAACTAAAATTAGATTACAAGGAGAGCTGGCTAGGCTGAAGCAAACGGCGGTTACAGCAAATGAATCTTTAACACAACGTTCTCAAATTTCAGAAGACTACGCGGAAGCTGTAGACAAAAGAGAATTGACAGGAGCAATGGATGATGTTAGAAGAGCTCAATTAAATAAAATACATATTGAAAAAGATTACGAGTTAATTTTAGAAAATGGTCAAACTTCTTATAAGCTACCAGACGGAAGTATATTAACAAATAAAGAGGCAAATGATTTTAAATTAAAAGCTTACGATCAGCAAAAAGCTATCACTGAATTATCTGACAATTTTTTTAAAGATGGTTTTCAAAATAAACCGCTGGGTCCAGATACATTAGATGCAACAACCCAAAGCTTGATGAAAAACTTAGATAAAGATGCTATCGCTTCTTTGCAAACAGATAAATTATTAGCTGGGTATGATTTGGTTATGGGAGGCGAAAACGCTGAAGAAGAATATGCCGCTATTAATTTAAAATACAATACAAATTATAAAGCTGGAGACGAATTACTTGAAGAGCATGAGCGATACGGCGTGGCAAACAGTATTGTAAAACGCCTAGAGGATGTTCATAGGCAGGGTATAAAAAAATACAAAGATAATCAAAATACCGATGACAAGGGTAAGCTTGGCGCGTTCCACCAAAGTATTGCAGATAGAAAATCTAAAAAAGCAGATACACTTACTAATGCAAAAGAGGGTGATGCAATTTCTGGTTACGGAAGTAAAGATACTTTTTACGCAAAACCAATAGGGGATGGAACTTACATAATTTATGATAAAGATATGAATAAAGTTAACGCGTATGAAAACCCTTTAAGCTTAGAGCAAACAAAAGAAGCATTAAATTTAAATTAATAATATGGAGGAAGAATATTTGCTTGACGGCGAAGTATATTCTCTTGCTGATATTAAAATATTAGCAGAAGAAGCTGGTGTCGATGACGCTAGCTTTATTCAAGAATATGGGTTCAAACCTAAACCTGTTAAAAAAATAGAAGTAGATCCAAAAGTTGCAAAAATACAAGAGAAACTAGGGGTATCCGCCGCTCCCTCTGAAATTAAAGTTAACGAGAAAGATAAGTCAGCTGTGTTAAAATACATGGAAAGCTTAGACCCTGAATTTGAAGAAAAAGAATTTAGAAAAAAAGAGCAAGAAGGTGAATGGGCAGTATCGACTAAAACTGATAGCGAAAAGATATTTAATACAGCATATAAAAACGCGCCTAAAACAGGATTTTCATCCATGTGATTATTGAAAGCTGAAGTTAGCCCCAAAAATCTATTGTCTTTCATTAAAGAATTGTTAACCAATTTTGAATAATGGCCATTAACATCTTTATAGAATGCATCAATATTTTCTTGCGTTACAGAACCAGGATCATTTAAATCGTATTTTTCTTTAGCTGTGTTTATATAGGAATCTAAAAGGGGCTGTACTTTTTTTT
>JACLAB010007091.1_pt1 | contig 29963 bp, 53 predicted proteins | sample 8027921 | NCBI WGS metagenome assembly JACLAB01 (sample SAMN15725117, study PRJNA655200) | protist metagenome | isolation source: fluorescence activated cell sorting (FACS) single amplified genomes of... | place: USA: West Boothbay Harbor, Gulf of Maine | collected 2000-07-19 | reverse complement strand
TATATCCATTGTTTGCATAATCAACCACTCTGTTTTGCGTGGTTACATCACCATTACCATCATTAAATATTTGCGTCATAGTTACTGATTGGTTCGTATCAGAACGATCCCAAAACCAAATGTCAGCACCTATAGTAGAACTAAACCCTCGTTGTACTTCGTCATCACTTAAACCTGAATCAGCTTGAGTGAGTGTGCTTTGTACATACTCACCACCAACACCTGCTATAATTCCGCTTCCGTGTGTATGATCTAAGTTAGTTCCACTCCAACTACCATCAGTAAAATCTCCTGATAAGAAGTTATTAGTAGTATGACTAGTAGTAACTGAGGTTACAACATCAGTAGTAGTAGTACAGGTTTGATCCCCATATTGAGGTACATTCTGTACACAAACTGTTTCGGCTTTACTGATTGCCGAGCTTAACAGTACCCCCACTATAATTAATAGTTTGATCTTCCCCATTTAAATCCTCTAATATTTCGTTGTCTACTTTTTCTATAATTCTTAAGTTCTTGGTATATTCTTCGTAATCAGGTCTTAGCTTTCCATACTTTTCCCATTCAGCTTTAGCCTGAAGTCCGATCTTACTGTCATAAGGACAATAACTTCCTGCGTGGTGCATCGCCTCAAACACCATTGGGTTCTGGCAAAGTAAACTTATACTCGCAACTTTCATACCCATATCGTATAATGCCTTTGCGAGTTTTAATCTCTCGCAATTTAAATCTCTTTTATAAGTACCAATACTTGCCGAGAATGAAAAACTAGAACCACCAACTCCAACACCTATAGTACATACATCTTGGCTCATATTACTTAAAGCAGGTGCATTAGCTGTATTTACAACTCTTGATTCACCTTGATATGCGTTAGTAGTATTAGTTGTAGTTGAATTACTAGAACTACCATCTTGAAAATTTGTAGTAGCAGTAGACGAGTAGCCTCCAGTTATGGCGGTATTACTTCCACTAGAATTTACCTGATCATTTGTAGTTGAGCCACTTGAAGTAACATCAGCCATAGCCTTATCAAACAACACACCACATACCCATAGTATCCCCACCATAAGGGTTATAACAATAACTGAGTTCTTCATTATTCTTCCTCAGATACTTCGGCTTGGGTTTGTGCAGTTTCAAATACACCAACCTCTGTTTGGGCTTCGATCTCGTCATTAATAGTTTTAATAACTATATCATCATCAATAACCGCACCGACAATTTGTTTATCAATCTCTTTACTGAATGTACTTGATCTAACACCACTTGCTTTAGCTTGTTGTAAGTATTGTAGATCAGAAGCATAATCTCGTAAGTTAAATGATTCAGGGTAATCAACAACCCCATCAAATACCTTACCTTGCCACTTAGCAAATAAAGTCCAAATATGTTCTTCTGCGTTTTCCAATAAGTCAGCTTTCTCACTTAATACTGAATTAAGGTTTTCAAATTCAGTCTGTAAAGCAATCCCACTAGACACTTGCGTCTTAGTTTGTCTTACTCCTGACATATGCGTTGCTCTATCTATCATTTCTATTTTCTGTTCAATAGATGATCTGATCTCACTTAAATTAGAACCGCTAGGCTGTAATAGATAAGGTTTTAACCCACCATCTAAATCATCAGGCATAGATATAATAGATCCTGCACCTGCACTAGCCTCAACACCTTGTGTTTTAACTAAGCTAGGGTGGTTAGATAATCTAATTAACTGTTCCATTTCAGATAGCTCATTATAAATAGACTGTTGCAATAAAGCCACATCTGTTAGATCCGAAATCCCAACACCTTTGCGAGGTGATCTTTTATTGTATAAACATACTGCAGGTATCTCACCTAATTGATTGGGCTTAGTTTCTAAAACTCTTAATTTACCTCGTTCAGGTACAAACACATAAGATATATCTTGTGGTGTCCATATTCTAAAATATGTGCCATCAGAAGTTCTTTCTTCTCTGACCTTTAAATAATCCAATACATAACGACCACTAATTGCTCTTGAGTAATGCCAATCCATAACATTATCAGGCGTAACCATAGTTAAATAAGGTCTTATATCCTGACCTAATTCATCTGCTCTAGTTTGTGCGTTGCTTTCAGGCTTATCAACAAATAGCCATACATTGCCATATACACCTGCATAAGTCTGTGCGTTCTTCATAAACGCATTAAAGTTCTGTCCGTCTAAATCGGTATCAGCCAAAAATGATTCTAAGCTAGGCTCATTTGATATTGTGCCATATTCTCTAGTCGGTGGTACTCTGAATAAGAAACTAGAATATATACTGATGATATTACGACTATGATTGTCTATAGGCGTATAATTAACTCTATTTTGGTATTCTAAATCTAATTCTAATGCGTATTCGTGTAAGAAACTACCTGCTCGGTATTCTTCTCCACCTAAGTATGATCTTAAATAAAAATTCCATCTTTGAATCATTAAGTCATAATTATCGTGTCTAGCTTCCATAAAATCTTTATCGTGGATTAAAGATTCCATATTGCTTTCATTAACTATATAAGTTCCCATTATTTAACACTCCATCTTGTAGGTAATTCTTTGTTATAATTTTTCCTTATAGGGAACAGATAATCAACCGCATAGCCTATTGCGTCATTCATATGGTCAAAACCGCTATCCTTGTCAGGTTGCGTAGTTCCCTCTTTATAAAGGTGTCTTTCCAAGCCTCTGATAATGTTTTTACATTTGGGATCTATAAACATCATTCTTTGCTCGTTTGTATTCTTTAGCCTCGAATTGACAGCGTTTATTCTGTCTCTAATTTGAGGGTGTGCGTTCTTAACTCTTACTGTTAATCCTGCGTTCTGTAATATCGTTAAATCAGTTCTACCACCTGCTGATGTCTTGCGTTGTCTACAAGCAGGATCAGGATATACAATAATTTTCCGTTCAGGGTATCTTGATTCTATTTCCTTGACTAATTCTTCTGTGTTAGATGAGTATATTATAATCTCATCAATAAAATTTATAACATTATTTTCTATTTGAAATACTGCGGCACTCATAGGATCAATGTTAAAATCCATACCGATATGCAATGTTGTGCTGTTATCTTTTAACACCTTAACATTATCTTCTCTTTCAAAGTTATAATAAATAGAACCTGCGTAAGTTTCAAATGTTGCTAAATATTCTTGTCTAAATGTTCTTTCATCTAAGTCGGATTTAGCTGATTCAACTTCTTCATCATCAACTTGTCCACCATCTAATGTAGTAAACTGAAAACTTTCCCAATCTTTATCAACTCCGCCTTTACAATATAAATCATAAGCCCAATTACCATAACCTCTTGGTGTACCTGTAAACATAGCACCACCTTTGCGATCAGATAAGGTTGCTCTTAATACTTCATACCAAGCCTCACTAGCAATATCAGCGAACTCGTCCATCACTAAATAATCTAGTCCTACGCCACGCAAACTATCATAAGACCTATCAGCACCTCTTAAGGCAATGACTGAACCATTAATTAAGTTAATAGATAAATCGCTTTCATTAGTTTTCTTAATCCAATTCAATTCAGATAATCTATCTTTTAATGCAGTCCAACATACTTGTTTAGCCTGTCTATAACTAGGGCATACAAACCAAACCTTTTTATCAGGTAAACTAGCGTGTTTAATTAGCTGTCTAATAGCTAAATGTGTCTTACCAAATCTTCTGCCTGTTACTAATACTTTGAACCTAGCTTTGGATTTGACTACCTTTTTCTGGGGTTTGGTTAAGGGCATCTATTTTTATTCTTATATTAATTTTTCTACCTGCGTAATTACTATTAAATATATATTCTTTTTCTTCAGTATCTTTTAAGGTGTTTATTGATTGATTTAAAAACTTATTTAATTCGTCATTCATACTTTAAAACCTTTTTTCCAAGCCTGTAAACTCCAATAGGCGGCACTTAAATTCTTTTGACCCTTAACTCTTTTTAGCACACCACCCATTCTAGCGTCAAATGATCTTTTTCTAGCAGGTATGTTCTTCTTAATGCTCATTTTTTTAGATCCAAAATTAACTTTCTTTACATTACCAGTTGATCGATCTTTTACAAACACTTTAAACTTCTTAACATCACCTCTACTAGGTTTGTTTAGTTTAACTGTTCTGCCTTGATATTTTGCCATATTGTCATTCAATTAGTGTTTACTTGGCAACCCCAAGCGTGTACATAATAATCATTATGTTTAGTAACTTTTCCAGTCATTTTTCCGCTATCGTCATAAATATTTACATACTGTATTATATTTTTAATCTCCATAGCTTCGTATAACTCACTACAAGTTTTATCGATAGGTACTGTGTAAACAAGAGTACCAACACTTAAATATAATATTAATAAATACTCCATTAATCGATAAATGGTAATGGTTGACTGTAAATATTCTCATTAGGATTATCTGACTGACCTAACATATTTTTACCTAAGAAGATTTGCATAGTAACATTTCCGCTCTCTGCTGACTTCCATTGCATCTGTCTAAGCCTTAATTTACTTTCGGCTCTCCCTTTTGTCAGAAATTCCGAATAACTCTTTTCAATTAAGTCTGCACTACAACCAAAAAATTCGCTGATTTCCTTATTGGTACAGCCAAATCTTGCTAATGTTTGCACTTCTTTAGTGTCTATTTTATATTTTTTAGGTCTTGCCATATCTTCCTCTTTTTTAAACTGTTTGTATCAGTTCCTCTAAATGAGTATTGTTAATATCTTCCTTGTGTGTAAGCCTTTTTCCAACTTATGCGTACATCTTCTCTTTCTTCTAAATCTTTCCAAGACTTGCTATGTTTAGTTATCACTTTAACGAAAGGATAATGTATTTCAGCGAGTTTATGTGCATTCTTAGATTGTGTTTCTGCATTTCTATATGTAGAACAACCACCTTTAGCATTACTTGATTTTTGACCGTGTGCAAATTGCGTATTTATAATATTTTCATATCCGAATCTTAATAAATGCAATGTAACATTAAAATCTTCCATCAATGATAATTCATTAAATTTTATATTATGTTTTTTTAACACATCGGCATTAACAGCATATACAGTATATATTCTATTATTTTTTATAAACTTGTCAGGGTAACTTAAATGATTACCCTGTTGTGCTGATAGCCCTGCTATCGGATAACCTATATTTAACATTTTTACAAACCAATCTAGCAATTCGTTCATTTGTTCTTCTGTTACTAACTTTAGTTTCTTGTCATCTCTTTTAAAAAACTTTAAATCGTCATCAATATACAATATGTGCGGATCTGATGTATATTCTATTATATATTGTCTAATGTTACCTATGCCCTTTATATCGTCAGGCAATACAATAATTTGATCGTGATATTGTAATAATTCTTCTTTTTCACAATCCTCACATACTAAATAAGTATTTTTTAACCATTTTTTAGGTATAGATTTAATTGAAACTTGATTATCAGTCCTACGATAGGTAGGTATATAAATTATCATTTAATTTTATCGCCTACTTGTCTATGTTTTGCTTTTTCTAATTCTTGTTCTGCGTTACCACAATGTTCCATATTCGTTCTATAATAGCAAACAATAGCTATTCTTTCATAATACCCTTTAGATGTTATAGGTGTGTTTCCGTGTAATTCGTGTACATCAAATAAACATACATCACAACTTCTTACATCAAATGCTACACCATATTTAGGCATAACAGTATAGCTACCATCATAATCACCTGCCTGTAAGACTGCTAAGTTACCGAATCCATTAGGTAAATCGCCTTTATCATAATGACAGGCTGTTTTAAAATTTTTATTTACAGTTACCGTGGTGAATGCTGTACCTTTAATTACAAAATCTTGACTTGTTTTATCTGCAAAACCTTTTTGTATTGCGTATTTTTCAGGCTCATTAATTCTATAAACATCATCAATCGCTTTAATAAACGGAAGTGCTGATTTGTATTCTGCAAAATGTTTTCTTGTATATTCAGTAGTTCTGCAAAATGGTATTCTAACTACTCTATCTAAATAACCTATAACATTGCTCCTAACTTGTTTAGCTTTAGGGCTGTTACTATATGTACCATCTTTTTTTAATGGAATAAATCTATTGCCACTTACTAACTTGCCTACTGTTAAGCCATCTACCTTATCGCCAACTTTAATATTATCAAATGGTCCAGCAGATTGACCTCTGTTATTTGAGGTAACTGCACCTGCTTTTCTTAAAAAAGGATAGGCTTGTTTTGCAACATTAGTTGGAATACAGTTTTTTCTAAATCTGAAAAGAAGTTTACCCTCTTCGTTGTACCCATCACAATCTTCATTAATTAAAGTATCGTAGGTATCATCAGTTGGATATTGACCTATTAATTTATCAATTTCTTCATCTTGTAGTTTAACTTTGCAAATTATCTTTTTCATTTAAAACTGCTCTATATACTGTATCTGTTAAGTTGTCGGTATTGTATTTTTTTCTAAGTAAATCAATACCCTCTTTAAATTCAGTTTCAGTATCAACAGTTAAAAATAATTGTATCATTCGTACTGTAGATTGTGGTATTGACGCATCACTTTCACCGATTAAACCATTGAATGGCTGTTCAGGTTCTGCGAAATCTGGTGCATTATAATTAAATACTTTGTCTAATTCTGTATTTTCAAAGCCTAAATTATCTAAGTTATAGTCCTCATTCATTAATGAGTTAAATTCTTTTGACAATAAATCAAAATCCCATTCTGAATATTGATTAGTTTTATTATCAACTATTCTAAATGCTTTAGCTTTAGCGTCTGAAATATCTGCTATAACACAAGGTGCTGTTTCTAAGTTTAATCTTTTGGCGGCTTCATATCTACCGTGTCCTGCAATAATTACATTATTTTTATCAACTACTATAGGTTGTTGCCAACCAAACTCTTTAATTGAATCGGCAACTTTATTAATATCGTTTTTTTTACGAGGGTTGTTTTCGTATGGTATTATTTGTTCTAATTTAAGTTGTTTAATTTCCATATAACATAATCAGGGTTGTTTTTTTCAATTTCAGTATAGTGTGTAGCCATACCATTTACAACATTTTCTTCGTTTTGACCATCTAATTGTCTGACGTAAAATATTGCGTGAAATAACTCGTGTTTGACTAGGTCGACAGCGATACTACCACCATAATCAATTATATCTTTATCTAGGTATATTCTCATTGTTCGAGAATGAAATGATCCTTGTTGTTCAGCACATTCTTCTGATATTTCACTAGGTATTTGTTCTAATGTTATTCTATAATGTGATAATCTAATAAATTCAGGTAATTTTATTTCTGTCTTTGCGTCTTTTTTCATTTTCAAGATTGAATTTATACTTAGTTAAGAATAAATGTAGCTTACAAACTACATAATAAATCATTTACTTTTTTTCTTTTTTTTTTTTTTCATTGGTCTGCCTACTTTAGACCCATAAGTTCCCTTACCTTTTGGCATAATATATCCTTATCTGTGAGTGGTTTGAATACACGAATGGTATTGTATAAAGTTATACCATAGTCTGTTTTGATAAGTCAACAATTAAATTGTATTTTTATCGAAAAAAACTTGAGCCTCGTCAATTGCTTCTCTAAACCTCTTGCCAAGATAAACTCTATCGACTTGATACATAGCAGAAGTTTCTTTTATAGTGTAATCTTGAACACAAATTCTATATAAAAAATTAGAAGCTAATTCACCTATATATTTGTTTAACTTTGATAGTCTATACATTGCGTCTATTCTATCAGGTGCCATATCATTCCAACCGCTGATATCACCAACTTTATTAAAATTTGATGTATAGTTACCTATGCGGCTTTGTTCCCATAATCTTCGTACTCTTAAAGCGGTATAATATTGCTGAATATTAATAGCTTTTTTTGACCGCAATATATCTAAAGAAGATTCAGACATATTAATCATCACTACTTTGCCTTGTCCTTTGGCTTTTTCTTCTTTAGTGCCAATAAACTTAGGTCTTATATTTCTGCGATCTTCTTTTTTTAAATCTTCCATACACAAAGTGTACAGTATTCGTTTAAAACTTTCTATTATATTTTTTCACCACTTTTAATATTGAATGTAAGCCTATCTTTTCCGTCAGTATATTCTATTTCGTCCCAAGTACTTGCAACATAAAGATAACCTTTAGGCACAATCCATCTATGCGTTTCTCTAAAGTGTTGGTCTATACTAATTTTTTTAATAGTTTCTTGTTTATCTTCATCAAGATATCTTTCACCATTTAACCAAGTTATAAAATGCGGAATATATGTGAAGTCTTTAGTTTCATCACAAAGTTTATTATATTTTTCAATAAGTTCTCCTCTCTTAACTTTATTTCTAATCTTTAAATATTTATCCCTAGCTTTTTTCTTTGAACCTTTTTTTGCCCTTAATTGAACCCATAACTCATTAAATTCGTCATTATAATTATTATCATTTATTTGTAGTTTATTATGTTTTCTATCGTTTGGCGTATCGTTTGGTATATCTTGATAGTCGTCATAGTGACAGATTGTAATGATATTTGGTATATCGGCTGATGTATCGTTTGGTGAATTGCTTGTGATCGTATTATTTGACTTTAATCTTTGCAAATATCTTTGTACTTTTGATTTATCCCAATTAAATGCTTGAGCCATAAAACTTAAAGAACAGCATAATTGACCACGCTTTAAATCTATTTCAATATTTTGTATTCTGTATTTGCGATCAGCAAAACTTGCTTCTAATAACAACCAAATAAAAGCACCTATCTCGCATAATGATCTATCTTTTTTAGTTAAACTTGGGTGGCTTAACAACCCTCTATTAATTTTGATGTAGCCTCTCATAAATCTTTGTCCTCTCCTGTAAGATTTTTATAACTTCATTATTATTCACTTTTGAACAATTTGAAAGTTTTATTATATTTAGTGCTATAGCGAAAGGGTTAATATCAAATTTTTTATAAAATCTTAACTCGCCAATGTCTGATTGCATTTTATGATATTGATAAGTAAAAGGTAAAACAAAATAATCGCTAGGCTTAATACCTGTACCACCATCAGTTAATATTCTTATATGACAGGCTTGACTTGGTGTTTGATCGCTGATGTAACAATCTAATGACCTTACATAGTTCAAATGTTTAACTGATCTAATCATAAAAAAACGGGCATAGCAGAAAGGACTTAACTTGGAGGAAAAGAAACTATGCCCTGTAACTACTCTAAAACAGACAAAAAATAAGTCAATAAAAAACTTTTCAAAATGATACAAATAAGGTTAAATTGGTTATTAACAAATCTTGGAGGATTAAATGAATACTAGAAATAATCAAATAAAAAAAGACATAGCTAAAATGATTACTACAGCTATGAAAGAAAACGGAACTGATTTTATGCAGTCTTGGGTAAAATTAGGTATGCCTAAAAATATCAGAGGTACTAACTATAGTGGCGTTAATATTTTTTCTTTATGGTTTAATAAAGAAATGAATAATTATCAATCTAATACTTGGGCTACTTTTAACCAAATAAAAAAATTAGGTGGAAATGTTATTAAAGGCTCTAAAGGCACATATGTACAAGGTTGGTTTTCATATGCTAATAAAAAAGTAAATAGCAAAGGTGATGAAGTTTCTGATGCAGGTATAGCACCAACATTTTATAAGGTTTTTAATTTAGATCAAACTGATTTAGATGAAAAAAAAGTTGTATTACCTAATGAGGCTGAAACATTAATAGCAGTTGAAGAATATGTAAAAAATACAGGTGCACATATAACTCACGAAACTATATTAAATGGCAAACCTGAAGCGTGTTACTATCACCCTTTCTTTGACCAAATAAATATGGCTAATAAAGATAAATTTTTTAGTTCAGACGATTCAACTGCAACTGAAAATTATTATGCTGTATTATTGCACGAACTTACACATTGGACAGGTCATAGTAAAAGATGTAATCGACCATCTATAACTGAAAAAGGCATTAAAGAAAATGATTATACTCATACTTATGCGTTTGAAGAATTAATTGCAGAAATAGGCTCAGCAATACAATGTTGTACTTTAGGTATTAGTAGTGGGATTAAACCCTCTAGTGCTAAATATCTTAATGCTTGGATTAAACGAATTGATGATAACCCTCAAATTTTATTCCACGCTTGTGCTAAAGCAAATCAAGCAGTGAATTTTATTGAAAAAAAACAAAATGAAAAATTACAGGAGGTAGCGTAATGACAATACAGTTAGAACCGCAATGGAAATATAGAACTAGTGAAGATAAAGAATCAAACTTTTCGAGATGGTGGCGTTGGAATACAGATGAGAAAAAACGACTACCAATTAAACCTTATACTGAACGAGAGGCTAGATTAGTATTTGATGAAGTTATATTTCCTAGATTAACGGAGGCTGATTATGAGAAGTAAAGTTTATTATGATCCTATGTATGAGATCGAACAAGATAAAGACCAAAGAACAGTCAAAGAATACTTAAAATTTTTTGAATATATAACTAAATTTATTAGGAGTTTATAATGAAAAAACATAAAAAAAAAGCAACACCGCAAGAAAATGGTTGGAAGTATTTTTCAATTAACTTAGACCTTATAGAACATAAAATAGTCAGAAAACAAATGGATTTATTAAGTGAATATACAGGGAAAACTAAGAAAAAGTTGTTTAAAGAAATGTTAGATGAAAGAATAAACAAAGAAATTAATGGAGGTTTTTATGAAAAAGTTAATCCTAATCGCTTTAATGGTTAGTCTTACAGCCTGTGCTTTAACACCTGTTATTGATAGTAGAGGTGGTAGTGGCAACATAGCTCACAATGCAGAAAGGCAACACGACGATTTATATACTTGTACTGCTATTGCTGAAGATGAAACTAACGACTTACTAGAGTTAGGTAAGAAAAGTGTTAATTGGGTTATTAGACCTAAGACTTTATGGTTAATGCCTAAACTAACAGACACTAAAAAAGAAATAATAGAAAACTGTATGAAAGGAAGAGGGTTTAGTATCCTTACTTGGAAATAATTATGACTAGAGATAGAAAAGTATTTTACTGTGAAAAATGTGATGAGCCTTGCAAGACTGACCAAATAAACGAGGATATGGTTTGTATAGATTGCCAAGATTTATTTATTGAATTAGGTGAATTAGATGAATAACTACTTTACTCCTTGGGGAAAAAAGGTAATATTAATAATAATTGGAGGAATAATATGTCTATACTTACTGATGTAAACTATCGTCATTCGGCAGGTAGTATAAATGGCTTTGTAGATAATTCACAAATAGAAATAGCTAAAAGAATTTTCAACATAAGACAATTAGCAAATGATAATATGATACGAGGTAATGTTAGTGAACACATTGCAAGATTTATTTTAGCTAGAGATCCTGATGAAGCTACCTTGTTAAAATATACAGATAAAAAATGGGAAGAATATAAAGGGCAAACAAATGAGGCTAAATTATTTGCTTTAGAATGTGGTAAACAATTTGCTATTTGTTTAGAAGAACTGCAATTAAAAAGACCACAAATATATCAAGAAGTATTTACAAAACATATAGAGGGATACAAGTTTCATTCAATAGGTTATGGTGATTTTACTTATACTAATTCAGACAAAGAACCTATTTTAACAGTAGATTTAAAAAGCACAGCAAGAGTTCCTAGTGGAATAGATACTGTAGCAACAAATCATATTAGGCAACAAGCCTATTATTGGGGATTAAGTGGTAAGAAAAGGCGTTTTTCGCTTTTATATGCTTCAAATAAGAAGTATAACTATATAGAAATACCACAATCAAGATTAGAAGAAGATTGGGAAATAATGTTAAAAAATCAAAGGTGGATTGAACGTATAGATAGTATGTGTCATTCTAAGCAAGATTGGTTAGATATGTTTCCTTTTCCTGACACTAATACTTTCTACTATAAAGATAGTGGGGATTTTCAACAACGAATAATAACTCTCTTGAAAGGAGAACAAAATGCAGACAATTAATTGTGAAATTACTAAAGTCTTTGACGCTAACGAAAAAGGTATAGGCTTTGCCCTTAAACCTGATGTAGCTAGTGAAGAAATAAAAAACTTAACTAAATGGAATCCTAAGTTTTCAAATATAACTACTACTTGGTGGCTTAATCAAAAACCACAACCTAAATGGCTTACTGAGGGATCTAAAATTAAGTTTAGTTGGTACGAAAAAAATGGTTATTTAAATATAGATCAAGCTAGTGTTGAAGTTTTACATAACGAGGGTATAGTACTTGAAGATATTGAAGATGATCTAGATGATGGTTTTGATACAGAGCAACTTGAAAAAGAAGCAATAAGAGATTTAGAACAAAATGATAAATCTAATGTTACTAACCTTAAACCTAAAGCAGTTAATAATAATATTGATTCTAAAAAATTGTCTAAGATACAAGAATTAACTGATAATTATGGTGATGTATTTAAAGTAGTTAATGCACACCCTAACCTAGTGTCGTTACCCTTAGAAGAAAAAACTAAGATAACAACTCATATAAATATAACTTTATCGCAACAAGGTTATTAACATATTTAGTGTAATCTCATTTTTACATTAATAGAGTGGCTGGTGTTTCAGAACCTCCAAGTTTCCCCCCACACCTGCCACTCGCAACTAGGAGATTTATATGGACGAATTAACAATTTTAAAAAGTAAGTCTTATGATATTTGTATTAATGCAAGGCTATCAAAGACAGGTGTTGAATCTTTATTAAGACAACGAGAAAGATTAAAGAGCCTATTATTTGTAGAGTATAGAAAAAAATGCTCGTCAGATAAAATGGCTGAACATTTAGCAAAGGCTGATTATCGTTTACAAGATTTAGATGAAAAAATTAATACAGCCGATAAAGAGTATGCGAATAATTGGGGTCGTAAAGAGGCTCATATGTTAGAATGTGAAATTACTAGATCAGAAATAGCAACCAAAAGGGAGGAATTAAAAAATGGTATCTAAAAAATTAATACTTGATAGACCTATTTGGAATGGTGGTGAAAGGTATGTAGGGATAGCAACTTACAGGCTACGAGATAACAGTTTACGAGTGAGTTGTAGATATAGAAATAAAAGCGGTAATCCAATATGGCAAGGTGAATTATTAGTAACAAAAAGATTTGCCGAAAAGTTTAGTACTAAAGAATATAAAACTAAAGGTGGTCAACCTTTTAAGGTGTATTTAATACCTCTAGACGATTTGATAGAATTTAATGATATGTTGAATGATAAGCTAAAAGCCCATCAATCTGTAACTAGCGATACATATACAAAGGAAGAAATTAATAATTTGCTCCTCAAAGACGCAAATATAAGAAAAATAGTTGAAATGTACCCCAACTGTCAAATAGACCCTGCTTAGTCTAAAACACCCCTTAAAATGAGTTTAAATGGCATTTCATCTAAAAGTGAAACAAAACAGAAACATTTATTGATAATTGCAAAATAATTTAATTATTTGACGATTTTGATTTCTTTTCTTGTAAAATTTGAGTAAAATTTATTCAAATCAAATCAAATTACTTGGAGGTAATAATGAAAAAAAGATTAAATAAAAAAAGTCAATTTAAAGTTAGTTTTTCTAAAGGTGATTATGACTTAATATCTGGAACTGTAGTTGCTGTACATCTTGTACACGGTTATCAATATCTAGAAGTAGTTCAAGATGTAGAAAAATTAACTTATCTAGGTGATGAAATTATCACTTACTTAGAAAATGTACATCATATTGGTGCTACATATTTAGTTGACGCAACAAAGGTAAGGGTAGCTTAGGCTACCCTGAAGGGAGGAAAAATAATGTATATAAATAATAAAAAAAGAAAACTAGATTCAAGAGATTTAGATACTGTAGCTAATGCAGAATATTTCACTTGTATTTATTATCAATCACAGGGTAGAAGTTTACGCTCTGAATTTAACACTTATAAAGAAGCATATTTAAATGCACTAGTTATGTTGTACAACAGTACAAGGGTAGGTGGTCAAGATTTAGATAAGCGTAAGTTTATGTTCTATGCTGTTAAGGGTACTAGTCAATGTCATATAGGAGGGTTAAAATAATGACAAAAAATAAATTAGAATTAGATAGAGATCATCAATATTTCTTTTTTAATGATCACTTAATAAGAGATCCTTATGCAGACGAAACTTGTAGATTTGATGTTGATCCTATTGAATATTATGGATTAACAAAAGAATGGTTACAAAAATTTGAGGAGGCTAATTAATGGAAGCACTATTATATTATTTCATACTACCAACTCTAGGATTACTTATTGTAGTCCTAGCGGTGTTATATATTAAAATGTTTAAAGAAGATTTTGGGGAGTTATAAAATGCAATTTAAAAAATCTTACAAAGAAAAATATGTAGTTTACAATCTAAAAACTAAACAAGAAGATTACAAATTTTTTAAAATACATAATGCAGAAGATAGAGCATTTTATTTAAATTCGGCTGTAATTTTAGAAGATGAAATTATACCTAAAACAAAAGATTGGGTAGTAAAAGAAATTTAATTAATCGTTAATTCGTGGCTCTTGGTTGAGAAGTTCTTAGCCAAGAGTTCTCGATCTTCTACCTCTCTATATTCATAAAAACAATCTATATTAACTTTTTCCGCATAGATATTATCTTTGTTATCTTTAATCAGGCGTTCTAAATTTATAGTCCGTTCTAAGGTAGGGTAATAATCTAAGACTTGGTATTGTGCTACGACTTCATCAAGAATAGTTATGGTTAAAAGGGATTCAACTAAAGTAAAGATATTTGCAGGGTGGTGTAATACCACCTTTATCTTTTTCATTTTTTCTTAAATATGTCTGCACCTTTCAAACCATAGATACTAGCTACTACACCAATAAATAATGATTGATACCAAAAGGGCAAATTAGAAAACTTATCAAAAAAGATGTCTAGTTTAATTTGTATGTCAGGATCATTCGAGAACACCGACCAAATTAATAGTAATACTGGTGCAGATACCAATATCAAAACAAACTCGTCTTTCCAACCCTTGTCATTAGATTGTCTTACTTGGGCTTGGTACTCAACTTCGCCACTTGCCATTTTCTGTGCGTGAAGTAAAGCGGCATCAGACATTAAGATCTTTGCTTTTTGTTTATTAGCAAATATAGCTGAACCTGTTTTTAAAACTGTAGGTAAAAGTGATAACCACATTATTTTATATTCCTTATAAGTGTTGAAAGTTCATAAGCTCTAGCAGGAGTTTGTTTAGCCCATCTACTGTCTATCATTTCATCTGCGGCTTTCTTGTAATCTTCTTCCTGTAAGCCTTGTATAAACTTTATAAATTTCTTTAATCTTGGCAATCCTAATTGAAATGCCATTTCTATTAATACTGATTCAACCATAGGATCATATGGTATATCTTTATCTTCTAGTAAATCGTGAGCATTATTAAATGCTATGTTATAATCTTCTTCAAATACGCCTTGTAATTGTTCAGGTGAATATATCTCACCAACAATAAAGTTATCTTTTTCTAAAACTAAATGACCATAGCCCACAGTCTTGTACCCTAGAGTATCTTCGTAAACTGTAGGACTAAAGCCCTCGTGAGATTGTATTCTTTTTTTTGTGTCAATCATTAGAATATAACGATTGCTCCTATTGCTACTATTGCAACTACCCAAAGTGAAACTTTGATGTTAGCTACTTCTACTGCTTTTTTTATTATTTCCATAATGTTCTCCTATTTGATTTTATACGGATCGGTACTCATACGAGGTGTTTTTTCAGGCTGTACATTATTCCAAATATCTTCGATATTTTTTGTAATGTAAGTTACTGCACTACCCATATATGAATCTTTTGTTAGTGTGTCGGCTATCTCTTTTAATGACCAACCTGTTTGCAATAGTAGTGAATTAGATTTGCCACTGGCTCTTAATTCTCTACCTAGTGTGCTTTCTTCAGGCTTAACTCTTACCCATAAGGCATAAGGTGTAACCCCTAATTCATCTACTTGAAAATCTATATTTACTGAAACTGTATAATCATCAATGTTTAATCTAATGTTTCTTGTTTCCATTCTTGCAGGAAGCTGTACTCTATTTTGTTCCATTTTTTATAGCCTCTCTTTTAAGTTCTAAGCAATGAATAGCTTTGTCAATATTTTCAATTGGATCGCCTTTTTGTCTTATAACATACTGAATAATATCTCCGTCTATCTTAGAAATATTATTTTGTATAAAAAAATCCATTGGTTGTATTTTAAAGTCTAGGTAATGTTTACCTGCAACTTGTTTTTTAAAAGCACTCATTAAGGAACAACTTTATTCCATCTTCCGCCTTTATTCAAGACCATTGGTAATAAATATGGTAAGCCCTGAATAATAATTCCTGTACCTATTATTGGTCTGTCTTTAAAGAGTTTATTATATTCATAAGCAAGGCTGTCTTTATCTATCAAACAACCAACCTGCAATCCCCAATGTAAGGCGTTTGGATTACCCCAGTATTGGATATTAAACTTCGTATGAAAATGCCCTTGCACTACATTCATTCCGTACTGTTGTCCAAGTTTTAATATGTTAGCAGTCTTTCCGTGACAGAAATATATATCCTGTCCATTAGAGGCTTTGATAACTATATCTTCGTGCCATTTCCAACCTTTACCAACTTGCAAAAACTCGTTGTACTCTTTTATAAAGGCTTTAGGTAATCCGTGTGTTAAGGCTTTGCGGAATATTAAACTTCCGTGATTAGAATGTACTAAATCCATTTTCGGGAATAGATCTTCAAGTTCGTGGATAGTGTCTAAAGATTTTCTTAACTCATCACCTGCACTAGCAAGATCAGGGTTTGGTGAATGGTAACTTATAGCGTGTGAATCGACTTCATCACCAATATTCAGTATGCGTGTAGGTTTGTATTTTTTCTTTATTGCTCTTAAAAATGCCATCATATCTTGATGGTGATGTGGTATGTGTTGGTCTGAAATTACGAGAATACATTTCTCCATATTTTATCCCTCTATTAAAGTGTCAATAAATCTATAAATGATTTAACTGTCTCTGCGAATACTATAGTGAACATAAAACATAAAGCACCTATTACTTTCCATAAGTTCTTTAGATTGGTTTTAATTTCATTTATATCAATCTCAATATGTCTAAGGTGATTTCTTTCAATAGTTTCTATTCGACTTTCCAACCGAATAAGAGTTTCACTATTCTTCTGCGATTGTGTCGGCATCAACATTCTCCTCTTTTAAGTTTTTTTCCCTTAAAAGAGATTCATTATTCAGTCTTAAATTAGTAATGACCATTTCTTTTTCGTTAATGATTTTTACTAAGTCTTGGATAGTTTGTTTTAATTGATCTTCCATTATAACTCCTAGCTAAGTGTTGATACGTCAAAGTCAGATTCTACAGTTTCTACAACAGCGTCAGCAGTCCATACCGTATACTTCTTATTGTACATATCGTCCCAATGAGCTACGTCAAATAAGCCAAGTATCTCAGCTTTGGTGTAACCACTAGGTGCTTTTGATGGTGTGTCTATTTTAACAGAACCTTGAAATGTGTGTGGGTGGGTAGTCTTGGTGTACTTATATTGTACCGACCATTCGATTACATTCCCGTCAGCATTTTTTTTAGGGATTGCTGATACCCAAGCCTTGGTTGCGTCAGATGCGTGTGACATATTATTCTCCTTTTAGAGTGTTGATTTCTTGTTGTAGAGTTGTAACTGTAGCCGACAACTCTTGTACGGCTTTTATTAATGGTATCGTTAATGTTTCATATTGAATAGACTGTTTACTTGAGTATGCAACCTGATGTCCTGAAAAACTAACACCCAGTTCATTACAAACAGCTTCAACTTCTTGAGCTATCAAACCATCAAATACATTATCTTTTTCTTTTTCTTTGATTGGCTCTTTATTGCCATCTTCAAAAATGTCTGCATATTCTGCTGGGTCACGCCTTTTAAATTTTCTAGGTTTTAATTTGTTTACAAACTCTAAACCTAAATCAGTATCAGTAATGTCTTTTTTAATTCTTTCATCAGAGTATGTGCCAAAAGAAACTTGTCCCTTAATTGCAGTAACAGATGTGTTTCCAATATGTACTTCGTTACCTTGTCCTGATGTTATTCCAGAACCAAAGATAGTTGTATTATCTTCATTGTCTGCTGATGAATGAGGTCTTGAACCTTGTCCTACAATAGTACAACCATCTCCACTACCTACATAATTTGCACCAGCGTCTCTGCCTATTAAAGTATTATTACTCCCTGAATCCATAGCTTCAGCGGCAAGTCTGCCTACAACAGTATTTCCTGTACCTGACGTTATAGCTGTTGCCGCATTTTGACCAATACATATATTGTGTGCACCTCCGTTTATACTGCTACCAGCAGATTCACCCAGCAAAGTATTGTTTGCTCCAGTTGTAACTGAAGTACCAGCATTATAACCTACTAATGTATTACTATCACCTGAAGTAATTGCATCACCAGCATAGTTACCAATTGCTACATTATATTCTCCACCAGCTACAGCTCCACCAAGAGCGTCTGTACCTATACCTAAATTATGGTTTTCTGTATCACAACCATTAACTGCCGCATTACCTATACCTATATTGTGTTCTCCAGTTGTGTTTGCTAATAAAGCAATATAACCAACTGCTGTGTTATTATCAGCGGTGGTGTTACCTCCTAAAGCAGCCCTACCAATTGCTGTATTTTGTTCCCCTTCAGTATTTGCATTTAAAGCACCTGAACCAATAGCAGTATTATCATTACCTATAGTATGATTTTCTAATGATTGATTTCCTACCGATGTGTTATTTGAACCAGTTGTTAAAGCACTGCCAGAAGTGTAACCAATAGCAGTATTATAATCACCAGAAGTCAAAGCATCTAGTGTGGCTTTTCCGATAGCTACATTAAATTCTCCGCCATTAACAGCACCACCTAAAGCATCTTCACCAATAGCTAAATTGTTTGATTCTGTATCTGCATTATCCAAAGCATTATAACCAATAGCAATATTACCACCACCAGTTGTTACAGCAGCACCAGCATTAGCACCAATAAAAATTTGTGCTGCACCTGTAGTTAAAGCAGTACCTGCTCCATAACCGATAGCAGTATTTAAATCACCCGATGTCAAAGCATCTAGTGAGTAGTTACCGATAGCTACATTGTATTCTGCACCAGCAAGACTTGGCCCAAGCATTGCACTAACACCAATAGCTAGATTGTTTGTTTCCGTATCTCCAGCACCATTATAAGCCCCGTGACCTATAGCAACTAAATTTACTGCTCCACCAGTAGTAACCCCATAACCAGCGTTTTGACCTATAGCTACGCACTGTGTTGCTGTTGTTGCTGTATTTAATGCACCTTTACCAACAGCTATATTTTCTCCACCTGAATTTAATGAGGTTGCTGCACCAAAACCAATAGCCACATTGTTATCACCAGTTGTAATTGCGTCAAGTGCCGTCATTCCATAAGCTGTATTCTGAGATGCCGTGCTATCTGTGCCTGAAACATCGTGAGTATAAATAGAATTGTCAGCAGTATAAAATGGAATACCAGCAACACTAGTAGCTGTACCTGTTGCACCAACCGCACTATCTTTAATTAATAAACCATCTATGGTTACACCTGCGGCACTTGTTACTTCTGAAATTAAATCAGTTGTAATTGTTTGCAGATCCGAAGTTGCACCAATCGTTAGGATTTGTACCCAAGCGTCATTGTCTTTGTTACGCATATATAGAACATTTCCATTTGAATCAAACCACCATTGATTAGGAAAAGTGGTACTGGGTGCGTCATTACCTGCACTATTAGTCGCTAAGGCTTGTAGTGAAGTATTTAGCTCAGTCCTTGTATTTGGAAAGGTTTGGTTAGCAATCGTAAAATCTGCTTGTGTCATATTATCTCCTGTTATTCTTTATAATGTATTCGTTTAAGTTTGGCAAATTAAATGGCTCTGCCTTGCCCTGTTGCAACATAGTCAAAAGTTATATCTTGTGCCGCACCACCTGCATTAGTAAAGGTTACGCTAAATCCTGTTGCTGATTTACTTGTAACTGCTGTTTGTATATTCTGTGCCGCATTTTGTGCCATAATAATAACACTAGGCTCTGCAAAAAAAGCATTACCAAATGTTACAGCTTTAGTCGTTGCACCACTAGTAATGTTTTGTGCTTTTTCAGTACGATCACCCATAAACAATCTTACTTGGCAATTATTAACTTGAGGTGTTGCTGATGAAACATTACTTGTTAAATTAATCTTAAATCTTGCGTATCTAAACGCATAGTTACCATCTTGAAATGGTCTAAATGCTGTGTAGGTAGAATTATCATCACTTGTCGCAATCAATAATTTAGCGTCCATATCAACTGTAGATCCTGCACTATCAAACAATCCACTAACACTATCAAACAAATTTGACATACTATCAAAATTATTTACATAATCTAAGTAATCAATATTTAAGAAACTTGATACTCGACCTTGATATTTTGCACCTAATGAAATTTGATTAGCAAATGTATAAGTTCCTGTTGAAATAACACCACTACCTTGATCGAATGTTCCTACTGCGTCGTCAAAATTTCCACTAGCACTATCAAAATTACCATTGGAATCTAATTTTAAAATATTATCTATTGCTACTGTACCACTATGTGAGCCACTAAAAGCTGTTTCTTCAGTAATAGTTTGAGCTAAAACTTGACCCTCAAATTCAGATATAGTTCCTATAACGCTAGTTTCAGTTGTCGATTCGTGTCCTAGTAAATCAAATGCCTTGATAAAATATATTCCTGCTTTTGCAGGTACTATTACCGAGTTAGCAGGTGGACTTACTTTTTCAACTAATACTGTGGTGTTTGGATAACTGTGAGCAGTATCAGGACTATAGCGAATATGATAATAAGCTAAATCTAAATCCGCACTAGGTGTCCAACTTAACACTGCTGTTTGGTCTTGGTAATCAATAGCAAAGTTAGTTACTTGTGCAGGTGGATCTTCAAAGCCTACTACATAGTGATCTCCTGCAACATAACCTGATTTATAGCCTAACGCATTTATAGCTCTAACTTTTACATTGTAAGTTACACTACTCTCAACTGGTATTTCTCTTACTTGGTTACTTGATATACCTGCTGTTTTATAAATTGAATCTGTGCTTTTCTTATATATAACTTCGTACTTATCGACAAAGAAATCAGATGTACCTCTAAAAGTAACAGTCATTATTACATTTAAATTACCCTCAGTAACATTAACCGCAGTATCAGTTATTGAAACTAATACAGGTGCGGCAACTGATCTAGGATCAGGTAAAAATGTTGTAGGCTGTGAAGCTGTTTCTAATTTAGTATTATAAGTATAAGCGTCAGCAGAATACTCTAAACCCTTAACTCCAACTGAGCCATTGTTTTGTAAAGTGATACCCATACAAATATAATTATTTGCACTAAAGCCTAAACCACTGTGTGTTATTTGAAATATATCTCCAATAGCCAATTCTTGTGCTTCACTAGTTGCATTAAACGCAATTTGTAATCCTGCTCTCGATCTTTTTAAAACTAGTTCTGCCATATCTTCTGCTTGATATGGGCTTACAGTACAAGGCATAGACATTTCAAAATGCAATTCCTCATCATTATCATTAGCTAACATAGTTGCGTACTTATACGCACTAGCTACATTAGTTTCATCACTAGGCGGATAGATTGCTTCATCAGGTTGAAAGTTTTTTTCAGCGTTATCAAACCTTGCGATAACTCTATTGTATTTTTTTTGTTTATTTTCACCTGTTACATTTACACTACCAATAATCATATCTTCGGTAATAGATAAAACGCTTGACCCTGTACCCTCTACTTTAATTGTGTATAAGCCACCACTAAAAGTAAAGAAAGCCCTCATAGATGATAATACTTTTTTTACATTATCAATTATTTTAGTCTTGTTACCTAAAGCAGTATGACATTCAAATAGTTTTTCCGTACTTGCACCTGTATATGGTGTAACATTAGTATCACAAGTATTTTGAGCGGCAGTGAAAGCTGTGGTATTAATATCACTTGCAGATAAGCCTTTACCATAACGAGTTGAAGTTAAATAATCATACAAAACTAATGCAGGATTTGCGGAGTACGCATAACTTGATCCACTTAAATTAGTAAGAATTTGTTTACCTCTTATAACAAAGTTAATCTTAGGAATAGAGTTGAAAGCGTCTGAGTTATATTTTAACTTAAATACTGCGTGTGCTATGCCTTTACCTGCGTGTGCCGAAGTCCAACCTAATGAACTGACTTCACTTAAACCTGTTAATGTACTTGCATTTAATCCGTCATCTGTACCATTAAAAAAAGCAAAGTTAGTTAAATAATGTGTAGTGTCTACATCTTCAACAGTTTCTATTCCTTGATAAACAGGGTGGTCAGTTTCAATAGATAAACCTGATGTATTAGTTGGTACTGAGGTACTTGCACTAGCCAAGCTAGAAACAGTTTGTGCTGTGCCATAAGTTGAATCTGAGCCTGTGTAAGTAGCATATAAAACATCATCAATATATAATTCAGTAAATCTAGCAACTTGCCCCTCACATAAAGCAATAACCATATATAAAAATTGATTATCAGGTGAGACAGCTAACCATACAATATTACCACCAACTCTACGAGTACCATAAATAACAGGCAAAGAATCATTTGAGTTTCTTTTATTGACCATTAAGCCATCGCCATTGAGCATAGCCTCGAAGTCAGGGATATCAGGGACATCAGGTATTAACCAACCAAATAGAAAATCAAAAGTTTCTTCAAGTACATCTTCAAAAAAGTCAATAACATCATCTACAATATCTTTTGCCGCATCTACTGCATCATCAATCGCATCAGCAATAAAACCCATTATACACCTACTCCGTATTGTCCACCAAGTTTTCTAAAACCTAATTTATTAAATAGCATATCTTTTCTTTCCATATCTTTTGCATCACTCGTACCCATAATTATAGGTACTAAATGTTTTTCACCAAGTTTATTAAAACCAAGTATTAATTTTTTTGCGTTTGTAAAGTTTCTGTGTTCTTCTAGAATGAATAAAAAACTGTTTATTAATATTTTATTTTCTGACCACCAAAATCTTGATAGCACTCCACCTGTAGCACCTACTATTTTAGTATCTTTAATTATAATTAAACATAACTCTTGCGTTATTACATTCTTTAAATATTTAGCCATAATGTTTTTGTTATATTGCGGATAAATCGTGTCAGCTTCATCAGGCATTAACACTAAAAGATTAATTAGTTCTGCAATATTACTATCTTTAGCTTTGGCTAAAAGATAATCACTGTTCGTCAATTTTTTTACCCCATTCAATATCTACCATCATAGCATTAGAAAATTCAAAAAACTTATCACCATTAAATACTTGTTGTTGTGAATTGTTATTAGTTCTTCTGCCTCGTTTCATTTCAAAGTTAGCCCAATGATTAGCAACTTGAATAGATATTCTACTAGAAGTTGTGGTTTCTTTAATGCTGTACCCTGAAATATAACCTAAAAATATTGTATAGGGATTTGTAACCAATGCACCTGCGTCTGTTAAATAGCCTCTTATAATCTCAACAGGTCGGTGTATGTGTTCGTTATTTAATAATAAACTTATAAATGTTTGACTAGCACCCTCTATATCAAATGTAACATTGCTTGTAGCTATTTGACTTGATTCTGTAATAGTCGGTATTTTTAATAAGGTAGCGTTTGCTGTATATGTATTACCATCATAAGTAATATCAAAATAAGCTGTGGTTCTATAATAAATCGTACTACCAATAGTAAACTGAATTAAATGTATCTGATCTAAGTGATCGGTAGCTAATTCTGTTTTTAGAGTAGAGTGTAAACCTCTTGACATTATATAACCTCAATAAAATCTAATTCGTATCTGTAAAATGCGTCTTGTCCTACTGTAAACTCTTGTACATCATTTTTCAATGCTACTGTGAATGGAACACTATCATAAGTTACTGCTTCGTTATTAGCTAATGCAGTGGTCAATGGTGGCTCTATCGTTACAGTTGCCGCATTACTTGATGAGGTTACATCACTTATAACCATATAAACTTTAGTATGACCTGCAAACTTAATAAAATCTCCTGCTTTAAATCTTCCTGCACCATCAGCACCGAAAGCGTCCATAGCTATTGTTGTGTCAGCGACAGCGTGTACTCCGTTTACCAATACTGATCCTGCTTCTGTGCCTAGTGAATCATCTATAATTGGTGGCGTATAAGTAAATGATTCTTTACGACCTCGTTGTGCAGTAATAAACGCAAAGATAGGTGCAAAACTTGCTCTAGTCATTGGCGGAAACGATACAGTCATAGACCATCTTTGATTTTGTAATTGTCTTGCCTGTCTACGACCATTAATAGCTGTAGATACAATAGTTGTTTGATTGCTCTTAATGTTAATGCCATTAGATATTGGGCTTGTAGGAAATGCACCACTCATACTAGAGCCGCCTGACCTTTGTTATTCAAAGCTGAGTTAATCATATTTACAATCTGTCCTCGTCTTGTATCTAGTAGATTTCCAAATGATTGTGCGTCTACTGTGGTTATATTAAAGTTTACTGTTGCACCACCACCACCAAGTTGATGATTAGGTGTAACTGATCCTGCGGTGTTAGGTGTAAAGAGTTCAGGACCCTTTTCTCCAACTAAGAATGGACTGTTCGGTAATCTAGATCCACCAAACTGTGCAGGTGGTTGTTGTGAAGCTATTGTTGCAATCTGAACAGCACCCATAGCACCTATCGCTACAGCTAATGGTATTCCTACTGGCCCAAGTTTTAATGCCGCACTTATTCCTGTTGCAGTATTCATTACTGCTTCACCAATATTTAACGCTTGATTTAATCTAAACATTGCTTTGTTATGTTTAGCACCCTCAGATAACGCAGTTCTAAAACCCTCTTTAGTCATTTTTTCTCTTTGTTCTTGCGTCAATTCTTCAAAGTCTAATTCTTTAAATTTAATATCTTTAAAGTTTGATAAGTTTCTTTCAAAATCTGAAGTTTTCTTTTCTTCTGCTTCTTGTTGTTTCTTAGTTGCATTTTCTAATAATTGGTCAAAAGTTAAAACTTTCTCACCTGCTATTTGACACGCATTACCAATATCAGTATAGCCTAATGCAATAGTATTTAATGATTCAGTTACTTCTTCATTCGTTGCAATGGTTTCGTGTTGTCTTAATCTAAACTGCTCTTGTTGGTGTGCATAAAATTCAGTTGAATCACCTAATTCATTAAAACCCTGCATTAATCCATTAACAGTTTTATTAACTGCTAAATAAGTAACGCCTAATGCTGTTGCTATTGCCCCTGCGGCTAAAAAATTTCCATAAGATATTTGTAATGCAGTTGCTAATAAAACTACGCCTCTATAAAGTTCTAAAACAGACTTTGCAATACCGACAAATACTGCGACCATTTTTAATGCAATCATAGCTGAAAATATTTTAGCTACATTATCTGCATTTCTTGATAAGAAACCCATTGAATCCTCAATAGCTTTAACTGCATTTGCTAAACCTACTCCTATAGAAACTGCTATAGCGTCAATTTTACCTTTATTAACTTCTAAATTTTTATTTAAATCACCAAATACACGCTTTAATTCTGTAAAGAAAGTTTGGTTAATGGTTTGTTTAAATTGGAATAATTTATCACCTATCATTGACAAAGTACCTGCGAATGTACCTGCTAATGCGTCTGTCGCACCACCAAATCTACCACCTGCACCAAATACTTCTTCAAACTTTTTAATAGTATCTTCAATAGAAACAGTAGCACCTTGTTTAAATCCGAGCATATCTCGGACACCTTTTTCTCTAAATACATCTGCCGCCGCAATACCACCACTAAAGGCTCTTTGAATTTGACTAGCAGTAGTTTGAAAGTCTAATCCTGTTACAGCCGCAACATTACCTGTTATTTGTAATATTTTTGATAAATGTTCTGCGTCTTTAGATACCACAGCTAAGTTACCTGAAGCCGCACTAATTTCTTCTAAACTAAACGGAACTTTACCTGCAAATCTAGCAAGGTTATCAAATGCCTTATTACCCTCTTCAACTGTACCAAATAAAAACTTAAATCGTACTTGTAGGCTTTCAATTTCTTTACCTGTATTAACTAAACTTCTAATTACTAAACCTGCACCCAATCCAATAAATGCATTTCTTAAATTAAAAACTGATTTTTTTAAGCCATCAAGATTTTTCTTTGACTGTGCAATAGCCTGTTTGGTTTTATCTTGTGCTACTATATCTATTTTAACTTTTTTAGTCATCTATCTCCTAGATTTGGCTTTAGCCATATTATGTTGATGTTGTTCTTTTCTGTTCTTATCTTCTAAGAACACAATCCAAGTCATAAATTCTTCTACTGAGAATTGTTGAACTTGATGAATAGGTATTTTTAAGTAATCTGCTAACTGAACTATTGCTGAATAGTCGTAGTCGTTATCTATTTTTTTTTAATGTCTTTTTTTGACGGAGTTTGCATTAACCAAGTAGCTACCTCTGATAAGATATCAGGATCAGCTTTTTTCATTAAATGCATTTTATTTTCAAGAGTAAATAAACCTTTACCTTGCTCATCTAATGCTAACTCAATTAAAGCGTATGCCAAACCCTCGATAGCATCTAATTCCATTTTCTTAAACAACTTACCTTTTTTTTCTAAGTTAATCGGTTGCTTGTAAATAGTTAAGTTCCATTCTTCGACAAATTTGCTTTCGCCTTGATCTAAACTATTAAAATGGTCTTTGATATTATCTATTGCTGACATACGCTATTTTTACCTTAAATTTGATTAATTGTCAAATTATACTGTTGCTCTAGTAATAGCACCATTTATTTGTGCAGATATAGACATTCTAATTATATCGTCCATAGTTACTGACAATGAGTTGCCTGTTACGATAGCAGGAACTGAATAGTAATAATCTCCACTATCTGATCCCTCAGGGTATAACAATAAAGTAACGCCTGTTGCTTCTTGTAGAACTATCTGACCATTAGAGTCAGTTTCGTCCCACATACACTCGATAGTTACTGAGCCACTTTTTCTGCTTGTTTCGTATGTTTTATTTGTATCAGACAGTTGAGTTGATTCAATTACATCTGCTGTAGTTTCTAAAGTAAACGCTGTTACCTCTGCTACTATATTTGATCCTATTTTTACTACTCCTGCTGAGCCTGTATGTACTGCCATTTTTATTCTCCTTGTTCTTCTGTTATAGATTTAGTTGTTGTTTTCTTTTTGGGTTTTGCAGATTCAATAGTCCAACCTTGTTGTGCATACTCATCTACTTGGTTATCCCAAACCTCAATAGTATCTCCGTCTTTATTTTGGAGTTTTATTTTTTTTGCCATATTTTCTCCCTGTTGGTTTCTTAGCTTCAGGATTGTTATGCTTATGCACCCAACCATCTTCTAAAAACTTGTTAGGATTATCTGTTAGTACAGTCAATCCATTCTTAATTAAATAAACTTTATCACTCATTATGGTGTTCCTTGTGTGAATTTATAGAAGCACCTTACAGTCATAATTATACCACCATAAGGAAATATACTTCCCTCGTCTGTTTCTACAGCAACTAATTGCGTATCTAATGCGTTGCCTGATCTAGTTCTGTCACTATCTAATGCTGTTTCAACTGTGGTTACTAACTCATTCCGTTTAGTATCTATGTTGGTTGTACTTGCACTACCATTGGTAACAAAACCAAATATTCTAAAATCAATCGTGCCTGTGCGAGTAATGTTGCTATTCTTAATAGAAACATCTTCTCTAGTTTCATCAGCAGTCTGTATATAGACCGCAGGAAACTGTTGTTGGCTCAATTCATCTAATTCAAAAGGCTCTCTTGTTACCTTGCCAAATGTTATCGGACTGCTAACCGCAGTAAGGGTTGTAACAATGTGAGCCGCAATATCTTCTCGTTCACTCATAATCTTAATTCTCGTTCAAATGTTTTTCTAAATATCTCTACTGCTTTAGCTTCTTCTGATCTATTAACACTAAAGAATGGTCTACTTTGATCATTAAAAAATGCTTTTATATTTTGTGTTCTATTAGGAAAGAACACCTGACCTTTAGTTGATGATAGTTTTTTAAAACTCATATTGCCTAACATCTGACCAGTAAAGAATAAATTAGGTGTTAATGAAGCACCTCGTTTAGCTCTAACTTTAGCATAGCCTTTAGAATATCTTTTAAATCCACCACCATTAACACTCTTGCCTTGTCTAGTACGATCTTTAATAGCGTTCTCAATAAATATACCTGCTCTAGCAATACCTTTAGCACTAGCACTTGGTATCTTTCTTTTAATCTGATCTAAAGCACCTTTAACTGCAGATACTTCTATTCTCATATTAAGTGTTACCACTATCTAACCAATCTTAAAGCGTGTACTGCAACTTTTTCAGCGTCAGTAATTGTGCTGTCATCATTAGCATCATACTCAACACCATCTCTTAGAATATCTGCAAATTCATCTTCATACATAGTTCGGTAATAGCTACCCATCTGTTGGAAGCGATCTTCATCACCTTGTGAATTAAACTTAGTTAATGCAGGGCAAATATAATACCCTAATGTTCTGTAAACTGTGGCTCTAGTCCACTGTGTGTCAGTTAGTAATGTTAAATCAATCTCAATACCACCTGCGTAGCTTCTATTTCTTGATTGGTTACTGTGATATACTGACCACCATTTGTTTCTAATATCTCTTTGTACATCTGCAATAGCTTGAGTTACAAATGCGTCTTGCTCACCTGTCGATAAACCCATATCACCTATATCAGGCTGATATATAATTAAACTGCTTCTTGTTGCAAATGCCATAATAAATCCTTGTTATATTAAAGAGGGGGCAAAATGCCCCCTCCATTGATCAATTCAAATTGAATTAAAGTATGCTAGAATCAGCAAGTACTTCAATACCGTAAGAATCGTGTAGTTCGCCTACGCCATAAACAGCAGTAGCGACAATTTCAGTTCCTCTAATTGAAGCATCTCTTTGTGTTTCAATTTTGATGTCCTGTAGCATAGCTAAGCCAAGTGCGTCTTTGTGGAATAGTCCACCTTTAAAGTCACCACCTGTACCTGTGTTAGCCATATTTGAGCTTTCATAAACATTCACTCCTGCAAGTTGTCCTACAAAACCTGTTCTTAATGCTTCGTTAGCAACATCAGTTGGGTTAGGATTTGCAAATGTGTTTGTCATATTAGCTTTCAAGTCATAAGCTACAGCAGGGTGTAGCACACAAGACATATCGTTGCTTGGTACTCCTGCTTGTTTTAGCTTAGATACTGCTTCAAAGATTTTCGCAACAGTAATAGCCGCATCAGCCGCTCCTACTGCACCTGAAAATCCATCAAACAATGCCATTAGATCAGCGTCCATTTTTCTAGCGATACCTTCGCCAAATAATTTTCCTAGATCTTTAATAACATCTGATTCAGCAGTGTTAACAGCCATATCTGTGACTGTAGTCATTACACCTACTTCTGACACAGTTAAGTCTGCTTTACTTGTTGAGATAGCAGTATTAGCTAGGTCTGTCGCTTCTGCAACAGCCGCAGCAGCAACTACTGGGTAGATTGGAACCTGTATTACTTTACCTGAATTTTTAGGCATAGTGTAATTTCTTACAAGAGGTCTCATTATTGATGCTTCAGAAGCTACAAATAAAGCCTCTGCAATCATTGGTACTATCAAATCATCTAAGGTTGATAGGGTTGTTTCGTTAGCCATAATTATTCTCCTTTATGGGTATATTGTTAATAGTTCTTCATTTTTTCCTTACGATAT
>JACLAB010004202.1_pt1 | contig 30003 bp, 23 predicted proteins | sample 8027921 | NCBI WGS metagenome assembly JACLAB01 (sample SAMN15725117, study PRJNA655200) | protist metagenome | isolation source: fluorescence activated cell sorting (FACS) single amplified genomes of... | place: USA: West Boothbay Harbor, Gulf of Maine | collected 2000-07-19 | reverse complement strand
GGAGGTTCGTTCAAGTCGAGCGAGATCAAACTCGTGTGCACCTCGTCGATGAACGCGTCCAAGGACGAGAGCGATTTCAACACCGCCTCTTCTTCCTTCGTCTCTTTCTTTTGTTTACTCGGAGATGATGATGATGACATTTTCGTTTATGAAAAACGCGCGGATATCTTCTTGCGTTTGATATCTTTTCGTTGTCTGAGAGAGAAACACGTGTATTTTTTACATCAAAGAGAGAGACAAAAAGTCCAACCCTGAATTTTGCTTGTTTTTCTCGTCGAGACTCGTCGTTCGCACCTTAGTTTTAGGCAGTCCATCATCACGAAAAACCACAGAACTCAAAGCTCTCGTTCAAAAAAAAAAAAGACGAACATGGGAGGGAAAGACGACCAAGAAGGAAACAACGATTCCGGGTCGGACGACGACATCGCGTTCGCGGACGACGATAACGACACGAAAGACGAAGAGACGAACGTGGAGAGTTACGACAGCGACGACGAGAATTTGGAAGAGGTAAGTTTTATGTTGTCTATATTTTTGTATCGTCATCTCATCGGATGAGAGATTTTTGGTTTGAAATGATGAGAGAGATCGGCTTTTCGAGCGCGCGCGCGTTTAAGAGAGAGAGAGAGAGAGAGCGTTCAAACGCGTTAAAGAGAAAGAGAAGTGTAACAACGAGTTCTCATCGCGCAGAGCGTTTCTTTCGCTCTCTTTTTTAACGCTTCGATGATGGGCGATATATCGACGGTTCCATTTTTTCTCGGCAGATCGGTCTTTTTATCGTCCTCTGTGTCGCGTCGTCGAAAGGTGTCGAACAACAACAACAACAACAACAAAGAAAACCTTTCGAGCGAGAAAAAATATTTCGCAAAAAGTCGCAAACGACGTACTGCGATCATTGAACTAACCACGAAACATCCGTTCATCTCTTCTTTTTTCTTCTTCTTCTTCTTCCACGCATATATAGGGCAAAGATGGTGAAATCATGTCCCCGTCGAAGCTCGCCGCCGCGAAAGCGGAGAAGGCGCGTTTGCGAGACTTGAAGAAGCAACAGCTCGACGAACTCGAACGCGTGCGAAGAGAACAAAACGATAAAGTCGCAAAGGAAGGGAACAAGAGTTCGAAGTATAAAATGCTCTTGGCGGAAACGGAGGTGTTTGCGCACTTTCTCGCCGGGTCGAAGGCTCACGCGGCGTCGCAAAAGAAAGGGAAGAAAGCGAGAAAGGAAACCATCGACGAAGACGAGGAGGATAAAGAAATGGTTGAAAACGAAGACCACTTTCACGGAACGAGATTGACAGTGCAACCGTCGTGCATTAAGTTTGGCACGATGAGACAATACCAAATTGAAGGTTTGAACTGGATGATCAAGCTCTTTGACCAAGGCATCAACGGTATTTTAGCCGACGAGATGGGTTTGGGGAAGACGCTTCAAACGATTTCACTTTTGGGGTATTTGCACGAATATCGCGGCATCACGGGTCCGCATTTAGTCGTCGTTCCGAAGTCTACGCTTGGTAACTGGATGAACGAGTTCAAGAGATGGTGTCCGGTTTTGAGAGTGTTTAAATTTCACGGTAACCAAGAGGCTCGCGAAGAGCAAAAAAGAGACTCGATGCGTCCAGGCGGGTTTGACGTTTGTGTCACGTCGTACGAAATGGTCATCAAAGAAAAGTCAGCTTTGAAGAAATTCCACTGGCGTTACATCGTCATCGACGAAGCGCACCGTTTGAAGAACGAAAAGTCCAGGTTAGCGGTGACACTGCGCATGCTTTCGTGCAATAACCGCATGTTGATCACGGGTACGCCGTTGCAAAACAACTTGCACGAACTTTGGGCGCTTTTGAACTTTTTGTTGCCGGAAGTTTTCGCCGTCGCGGGAGATTTCGATGACTTTTTTGCGAACGTCGAAGACGAAGACGGTGGATCCGTCGATGTTGTTCAGCAGTTGCATAAAGTTTTGCGACCGTTCTTGTTGAGACGTTTGAAAGCGGAGGTTGAGAAATCTTTACCGCCGAAAAAAGAGACGATTTTGAAGATTGGCATGTCCGATTTACAAAAGCAAATTTATAAACGCATCTTGCAAAAAGACATCGACGTCGTGAATTCTGGCTCGGATCGCGCGAGATTATTGAACATGGTCATGCAATTGAGAAAGTGCTGCAACCATCCGTACCTGTTCGAAGGCGCGGAGCCGGGACCGCCGTTCATGACTGGCGAACATCTCGTCACAACCTCGGGTAAATTGATTTTGCTCGATAAATTGCTCCCGAAGCTTCAACAGCGCGGTTCTAGAGTGTTGATTTTCTCCCAGATGACGCGTTTGTTGGACGTTTTGGAAGATTACTTGATGTATCGCGGTTATCAGTATTGCAGAATCGACGGTAACACGGATGGTCAAATTCGCGAAGACTCCATCGAAGAGTACAACAGACCGGGCACGGAAAAGTTTGTGTTTCTTTTGTCCACCCGAGCTGGTGGCTTGGGTATTAACTTAGCTACCGCGGATACCGTCATCTTATACGATTCCGATTGGAACCCGCAGATGGATTTACAGGCCATGGACAGAGCGCATCGCATCGGTCAGAAGAAGGAAGTTTCCGTCTTTCGTTTCTGTACCGATAATTCCGTCGAAGAAAAAGTCATCGAGAAGGCGTACAAAAAGTTAGCCTTGGACGCTTTAGTCATTCAGCAAGGTCGTTTGCAGCAGAACGCGAAATCCGTCAATAAGGATGATTTAGCGAACATGGTTCGATACGGCGCCGAGAACATTTTTGATTCCACGGCAGTGACCGACTTGACTGCCGAAGACGTCGACGCGATTATTGCCAAGGGTGAGGAAGCGACGAAACAGTTGAATGAGAAAATGTCAGGTTTTACGGACAAAGCGTTGAAGTTCTCCATGAACGCGGACGCTTCTTTGTACGAATTCGAAGAGCAAGAGGCAAAGGAAGAGGCGAAAAAGCTTCCGGAAGGCATCGACGTCAAAGCCATCATTTCCTCGAACTGGATCGATCCACCGAAGCGGGAAAGAAAGAAAAATTACAGCGAAAACCAGTACTATAAAGACCAAATGAACCAAGGTGGACGTCCGAGCGGAAAGTCTGGCCCGAGAATCGCGCGTTTGCAACAAATGAACGATTTTCAATTCTTCCAAGTCAAGAAAATTCAAGCGTTTTACGACAAGGATGTCAAGCGCAAGACGTACGAGTGGGAGAAGAAACAAAACAGACCGAGAACGACTGGCGCGGACGGAGAAGAGGTGGAAGAACCGGACGACCCGAACGCTCCTCCAGCACTCACGCCAGAAGAACAGGAGGAGTACAATAAACTTCTCGCTGAAGGTTTCACGGACTGGAACAGAAGAGACTTTCAACTCTTCTGCAAAGCGTGCGAGTTGCACGGCCGAAAAAATTTGGACGCGATTGCGTTGGACATGGAAGGTAAGACATTAAGCGAGGTTAAAGAGTACGCGAAGGTATTTTGGGAGCGCTGCACGGAGATTTCCGATTGGAAGAGAATTGAAGGTAACATCAAAAAAGGTGAATTGAAGATTCAACGACAAGAAGACATGTTGAAGGCGGTGAAGAAGAAACTCTCGCTTTACAAGAACCCGTGGCGTGAGTTGAAGGTGGTCTACGGCCCGAACAAAGTGAAATCGTACACCGAGGAAGAAGATCGATTCCTTCTGTGCTCGATCACGGAGGTTGGCTTCGGGAACTGGGAAGAGTTGAAGGCGCAAATCAGACAACACTGGCAATTTAGATTCGATTGGTTCATCAAGTCCAGAACTCCAAAAGAGTTGGGACGACGCGTGGAGACTTTGATCAATCTCATCGAGAAAGAGGCGGAAGTGAACGACGAGAAAGCGTCGAAGAAGCAAAAGACGACCAATTGAAAGATCAAACAACAGAGAGATTCATTACATGTAAATACGTAGAACACACTTTTTAATGGGAACACAGAGAGAGAAACCATATCATTTTTAAATAAACGTTCATAGTAGTACTTTTTGTATATTTTTATCGAACAATCGATAGATCGGTTCGTCGAGGTGAAACGTATTCGATTTCTTCAAACTGGCCGTTAATTTTGAACGCGCGCTTGACATCAGACACCCCAAAAGCTGTTTCCGCAACGGCCCCGGCTTTGGAAGAGTTCCATTTAGCCATGAACTTAGCTTTGGCACCGGCTAACTTTCCAACGGTCGCCTTGTTGTCCGCGTTGTTGTTTTCGAAATCGAAATAAAGCATCTCGCCAAACTCTTTGTTGGATATTTTCGCATCCGGCGAAGAAGACAACATGCCCTTCTTCGTAGGTGGCGGCTTCGGTTTCATCGACGTCGTCTTCGTGATAATCTTTTCGGTAATGTTTTTCGTCACTTGATTGTTTGTAATTCTCGCAAACGCTTTTCTCGTCGGCGTCGCGACTTTCTTCACGTGCGCCGGCGACTCTACTTTTTGAGTCGCGTGCGAGAGAATCTTCTCTGCTTTCACTTGTTTCATATCCTTGGCGCTTTTCCCACAATTCGCCAAGACACTCAATCTCGCGCTATCTTCCAATGCAAATCGTGGATTGTGTTCCCACTCTCTCTCGCCTTCTTTCAAGTGCACTTCGGCTCTTTCGTGCGGTAACAACGCGGAATGCGGAACCACTTCGATTTGAATATCGTTGTCCATATCGCTCACGAGTCCGACAATCTCCGCCAAGAAATTTTCTTGCGTCTTCTCGCGATAGCTCACAATCTCGTTTCTCCACTGCTTCACCTTCTCTACGTGTCGTTCTTTGTTCGTTTCCAATTCGCTCGTCAGCACATTCACGCTTTTTTGCAAGTCTCTCGACGCTCTCTCCGCTTGCTCTTTCGCCTTCTCTAATTCTTCCAACATCCTTTCGATGGCGTTTTTCTGCGAGACCACCATCGATAACTCCTCTTTCGTCTCCTTGCACTCACTCGTCATCTCTCTCAAAAGCGAAGACACCGCTTCGATTCGACTCTCTGCTGATTTCACTCGCTCTAAAGCGTGTTCGTATTCCTCGTGTGGATGGACAAAAGTCGTCTTCTTCTTCTTGGTGACTTTAATAACCACGGTGCCTAATAAACCGGCGCCGATGCAAAAGACTTGCCCGGGATTGTTCGGCATTTGGACGTTCTTCGTGTTGTTGACGATGTTCGACGCGAACGATCCAAACTGGTGGAACTTTTTCGTAAACTCCATGATGTTGTTGGACGAAAGTTAACAGTTGGATGATGAGTAAAACGTGTGTCCGTCAAGTCGTCCCCCTTTTTGAATTCTCTCGTAATCCAATTTTACTTTCGCGTACGCTTGTCTCGTGAAAGTTATATGTATATATATATATGAGAGTAATAATAGATACAACGCTCTCTCTCTCTCTTTATTTACTACGAGTGAGTAAACGTCAAAAGGGAAGGGGAAAGAGAGATGCGTGAAAGCGCGAATCAGTTTATGCGAAAATTCTAACGACTTTTCCTTGATGAAAAATTTCACAATGTGTCCAATCGGAAATCCCTCTTAATATAAATCGGCAGACACAACGAACTCCACACCTTTAAACAAAACAAAGTCACGCAGTTTTCACCGCTCGAAGACACGCGAAGATAACGCGCACACGACGAACAGGTGGTCGAGGTTAGGAAGAGGACTGATGAGAAGAACAAAAAAAATGAGCACGAGAAGTGCAGACACAGCGTTGTTTGAGGGATATTAGAAGAACACTTAGAAAAATGCGGGAAGAACAACAACAACAACAACAACAACAACAACAACAATCTCTCTCCATGTACGAAAAGCTCGGCCGCATCGGCGAAGGCACCTACGGCGTCGTGTACCGAGCCAGAGATAAGAAGACGAACGAAATCGTCGCTTTGAAGAAAGTGCGCATGGACCGAGAAAAAGACGGCGTTCCAATCACCACTTTGCGGGAAGTCAGAATATTGCAACACTGCTGTTCGCACGAAAATATAGTCCACTTAATGAGAGTCGTCCAAGGGAACCAACTGAACAACGTCTTCTTAGTGTTTGAATACTGCGAACACGACTTGGCTTCTCTGTTGGATAACATGCGTCAGCCGTTTTTAGAGAGCGAGTCGAAGTGTTTAATCGTCCAACTGTTGAAAGCGGTGGAATATTTACACGACCGGTGGATTATGCACCGGGACTTGAAGTTATCGAACTTGTTATTGAACAACCGAGGGGAGTTGAAGTTGTGCGATTTCGGATTGGCGAGGAGTTTTGAACCCGAGAGAGAAGGAGAGGAAGAATCAGACGAGGAAATAGAAGAAGAAGAAGATGAAGAGGATGACAACGGGAAAAAACGGAGGAGGAGGAAGAAAAGGCAAATGTGTTACACGCCGAAAGTGGTGACGTTGTGGTATCGCGCGCCAGAAGTGTTGTTCGGAGACGACGCGTACACGGCATCCATCGATATTTGGGCCGCCGGATGTGTCCTCGCGGAGTTTTTAAAGCACGATCCACTTTTCCCTGGAAAGACGGAAGTGACGCAGTTGGAACTGATTTTTAAACTGTTAGGCGCGCCGAACGAAAGGATTTGGCCGGGATGGAGCAAACTGCCAAATGTGGGCACGACGCTCGTTCCAGAGCAACCGTACAACTATCTCGAGCATGAGTTTCCGAACTTACACCAGAGAGGTATTGATTTACTCAACTTGATGCTGACGTACGATCCGAAACGACGGTGCTCGGCGAAAGATGCGCTGGCGCATCCGTATTTCAAGACACAACCGAGACCAAAGTTGAAATCTGAGATGCCGAGCTTCCCGACGTTACACTCGCGTGTCAATAAGAACGAAAACGATTTTGGAGAAAAGTTTTAAAGCGAGATGAGATGGAACGCGTAGGTCTATATATAGTAGTTAGTATGAACACAGTTTATAGCAAATTTAGTAGTTACACTTGTAAGCATAGTATTATTTAGAGTACGATTTAGGTAATTTAAAGCATCTCTCTTTTTTTTTAGTTGGTGTACCCGGAAGTGGTAATACTATCGGCGCTGTTCATGTCGCTCCACAAAGTATGGTGCCAGCCTTCCATGTCCATTCTTTCGTAGGTGTGCGAACCGAAAAAGTCTCTTTGCGCTTGGACCAAGTTCGCCGGGCATCGTCCTCTTCTGTACGTGTCGAAGTAGTTTAAGGATGAAGACATTGACGGCGTGGAAACGCCGGCGTTCACCGCGGCGACGATGACGCGTCTCCACGCTTGTTCCTTATCGACGAGTTCCGAAGCGAATTCACCGTCAACGAGCAAAGACGGTAAGTTCGCGTCTTTGTCGTACGCTTGCTTGATGCGATCCAAAAACGCCGCTCGAATGATGCACCCACCCTTCCAGATCCTCGCCATCTCGCCCAAATTTAATCCCCACTCTTGCTCGTTCGATTTAGCTCTGATCAAGTTCATGCCTTGTGCGTACGAGGTCACTTTCGACGCGTACAACGCTTTACGCACGTCGTCGATCAACTGTTTCTTATCGATACCAGGAGCCGGTCCTTTGGAATCCGCCGGCGCTAAGCCTTTGCTTTTGAACACAGCCTCTGCGGCGACGCGTTCGTCTTTCAAACCGGACAAAAATCTCGAATCTAAACTGCTCGCAATCGTTGGCGCGGCGACGGATAACTCCGCCGCTTGTTGCACGGTCCACTTACCGGTACCTTTCATGCCAGTTTTATCCAAAATTTTGTCCACTAAGAAGGAATTGTCGTCTTTTTGGTCGTCCTTCTTCTCCAAAATGTAGCTCGAGATTTCAATCAAATACGATTCCAGCTCGGCTTTGTTCCACTCCACAAAAGCGGCGTGCATTTCCTCGTTCGTTAACCCACCGACAGTTTTCAAGATATCGTATGCCTCAGAGATCAATTGCATGTCTCCGTATTCGATACCGTTGTGCACCATCTTTACAAAGTTACCCGCGCCGCCTTTTCCGACGTACGTCACGCACGCGCCCGTATCGGTTTGCGCGCTCACCGGTTTCAAAATATCTTCGATGCGTTTATAAGCCTCTTCGGAACCACCAGGCATCATCGACGGCCCATTTCTCGCCCCTTCTTCGCCACCAGACACGCCCATGCCCAAATACAACAAACCTTTCTCTTGAACTTCCTTCATTCTTCGTTCGGTGTTTTCGTACCATTCGTTCCCTCCGTCGACGATGCAGTCCCCGGGCTCGAGAAACTGCGACAAGCCTTCGATGGTCGCATCGACCGGCGCCCCAGCTTTCACTAAGATGATGATATGTCTGGGTTTCTCGATAGATTCCACGAATTCTTTTAAATCCTTGTACCCTCGCAACTTGCTCGATAAGCCTTCCTTTTCGGCTCTGTTCACGCACCCGTCCGTCTTGTCAGCAGAACGGTTGTAGACTGAAATCGGAAATCCTTTCTCTGCGACGTTCAAGGCTAAGTTTTGACCCATGACGGCCAAACCACACAAGCCAATTCTTGATTTCTGTCCATCGGCGTTGCAGACGACGACTGGAGATCTCTTCGCGGACTGAGATCGTCCGATCGCGGAGGACATCTGGTGCTTCACTTTTTGACGGCTCATCAAGGAAGAGGCCACATTGGAGGAGGAAAATTGCGACGCAAACATGATGATTATATAGAAAATAAAGAGATCGATGAATTCCTTCTTCTATTTTAAGTGATTATGAGAACTAAGTAATATATCTCTGTTCTTCTTCACCGAGATGATCTGCGATCTCCTCTTTGTTAAAGTCTTAGATGCGTGATCGCCGCGCGAAGAAAAGTAACGTTTTCTAAAATCCGATCGCTTTTTGAACTCTTCTGACTGGACTCTGACTTCGATGACTTTTTTTTCTTCAACTGTTTCAGATCTCAAAACGACGACAGATTTTTTGGAGACGTGCAAAAAAGTCAGTCCTGTCCGGAGAGAACAAAAAACAACGCGGACACATAAACGGATGAACAAACATTATTCATAGACGATATAAATACATAATTACGACAACAATTCTAAGGCTTTCAACACTTGGTCCGTATCTTGCAGACTTTCGAAAAACAATCCTTTCTCTTTATCCACGCAGACTTCTCGCAAATCGTCCAAGGACCAAATACCGGTGGCGAGCCCGACGGGAATAGCGCCGCTCGTTTCCGCGGCGGTGATATCGTTGTGCGTGTCGCCGAAATGGAATCTTTTGTCGACTTTAAAACCATTCTCGGTCGCTCTTTCGTGCGCGATGGACACGAGCACAGATCTCTGTTCGTGATCGCTGCCAAAGCCGCCTCTTACCGCGTCGTTGAAATATTGCTTTATGCCTAATTGCGTCATTTTCGCCCAAGCGATGGGTTGCAAGTTCCCGGTCACGAGCGTTACGATACAATCGTCGCGTTCGGATAATTTGGTTAAAAGCTCTAAAACTCCGGGTAGAAGTTCGATACCGTTACCAGCATCGTGCATGTTTTTTGTCGCGTATTCGACCATCGCGTTGGCGACGTTTTCGAGTTCGTTCTCAATTTTCTCACCAGGAATTTCGTGATACTCCAAGACGCTCCTTATAATCAACTTATCGGTCGAACCGTGATGGCTGACCACGTCAATGGTCGTGTCTAACCCGAAAATTTTCTTGAAACCGTACGAAAATGCATTTTTATGGAATCTGTTTGCGTTTTCGCCCACCGATTTGATTAAAGTTCCATCCACGTCGAAGGTTAAGAGCGTCTTGGTGGTAGACATGTTGGTGGTTGTTAAAAGAAAAGATTTCTTCTTAAAAGAAGAACAAAATCGAACACTCCGACGACGATGATGACGTCCACAACGCAGAGGTAGACTGGAAGAGAGAAAAGAGTGGTGGTTGTGTATTGCTCTGCCGCTGCTGCACATGCACCGTCGCACCGGTGCCAATCAAGTTTAAAGAGAGAAGAAGAGAGTGCGCGTGTGTAAAATTATGTCGTAAATTTTTTATTAATAAAACTGCTTGTCTCTCTCTCTCACACTCTCAGACTCTCACTCTGTCGCGCTCTCTCTGCATTCATTCTTTTATCAATGAATAGGAGAAATCCTCGATAAATCCGGCAACGCGTCATCGTCCATGACTTCGAACTTCAAGCCGGTTTCGTTGAGCGCTTCGACGAAGAGTTGACCGCCGGCGATGCCGGGCGTCAAGACGCCGCCTTTGTGCGGCAACTCGTCTCGGCGTTCGCTCGTTAACAAAGCCAACTCCACGGATAAGTGCGCGGTTTCGTCGTAACCGTCTTTACCGGATAAGCGCGTGCGAATTTTCTCGCCGCGTTCGGAAACGGCATCGAACCAGTACTCGGCCCACTCTTTTTCGCGATCTTCAAGCGCTAAACCTTCATCTTTTGCAAAGAGCTTTCCTTCCGCTTTGAGCTTTTCTTCCTCCTTTTTGGAAGAGGTGTTCGATTGTTGCAAAGCTCGCGCGTGCTCTTCGCTCGGGAGTAACAAATGTTCGAGATAGTTCATGTTCTTCCCGTACGGAACGCCACCCATGTTTCTGCTCAGCCAATTCGAACGGCGAACGAGTCGAGTCTCGTAAAACGCGTACGTGAAGGGCGCTTTCCAACCTTTGTATCCATCATCATACTCAACAACCGAGAGATTTTTATCTGCGTCTTCCGGTCTTTGACCGCGTTTAATCGCGCCTCCCAAAGCGTACGGGTCCATCATGAGCGAATGAACATCGCGCATGGCAGCGTTCATCGCCGCTCGGGTGGCTAAAGTACCTCCTGAAGGAACGCCGCCGCCCGAGCCGCAAAGATACATGTGCATAGTATCAATGCCGCAGTCAACTTTCTCCGAATCAATCGGTTCGCTCGATTTGTCGATGTTGTCGGTGGCGTTCTCTTTGTCGTCTGAAACGGTGCCGTTTTCCATAGGATCATCCAAACGCAATTTCGCGATCCGCTCTTGGAGCTTTCGAAACGTGTAAAACGCGCCTACGTCTGGAACGCCACCCGCGCCGGCGCAGTTTGGTACGATCAACACGTCGTTGTTTCTCGCCCAATCGTGATATTCGATGAGCTTGGCACTGAATGGAATCTCACCATTAACGTCGATGTAATCTGTATCGTATTCAATGCACGCTTCAACCTGATAAATAAAAAGGAGAAGATTAGGAATGATAAGTTCGAGACATCGAGGGAGAGAGAGAGAGAGCAAGAAAAAATATTATGAAAAGATTACGTACCAGTAAATCCGCGGGCGTCAACATGAATGGACCTGCAATATTCACCACCGTTCTACACTGGATGACCATTCCTCTTACCGCCACTGGATCGCTTAAATCGCACTGGATGTACCCCGGCTCGTAATTTGTTGGAAACTTCGCCTTGACCTCTGCGTAACGATTTTTTAACTTCTCGATTGATCTCCCGGCTAAAGCAAACGTGTACTTCGTTCCCAAATTCTGAACAGTTTTCAAAATATACTCGATGACTAACGATCCCGTGTATCCACTCGCTCCGTATACCACAAAAGAGTACTCTCTTTCCGCTCTCGTCGGCCCCGCCCCAAATCTGTCGATGAAAAATTTTTCCAGCTGATGGTCCGTCAATCCTTCCCATTTTCTCTCCACCAAGGAAACGTTGCCGTCGAAAAATTCATCCGCCAAGCTCTGCTCTACGATCTCTTTCGCGAGCATGCTTTTGATAAAATTATGCGGAGGTTCGGCGAAATCGGTCGGGTGCACTTGCATGTTCTGCCCGGCGTTCATCCTTCAACTTCTTCTGCCCAAGGTTCGTCGAATTCTTTTTTCTTTCCAATCTCGAGGCAGCAGAGATGCAGCAAAATGTCTCTCTCGCTCGCTCTCGCTCCCCGCTCGCTCTTCAAAATGAGCGCGACGATCGAATAAGCACCACGAGCAAAGAAGAGAGAATTTATTTACTCTACTGTTTCCTACTGTTCTTTGTCTGGAAAAGGAATCCAGCGCGTGATCGATTGCGGTGCGATTTTTTTCTGAAGAAGAGCAAAAGAAGCGTTTTCCTTTTATTAATTTTTTGGTACGAGTTTGTGGGGGTTTGATCGAACTTTTTGTCTTGTCTTGCATGGAAGAAAAAAACGTTTATTGATGCGTACAATTTTTCCTTCTGATCAGAACAACATTAACGACAACAAGAATGATCAACCGTGATCAAAACTTCTTAGTGGGCGAATGGAATCTGGAGGCGATATCTGGGAACGTTCGCGGCGACGTGTGGTGGCACGCCAACAACGCTCGCAGTGATGAGAACGCACGAGAAGAACAAGGAGACGACGGTTTTGGAGAGCTGAAGTACACATGCGACGACGACGACGACGAGATCAACAGTCCCAAAAACGCCTCAAAACGGAAGAAGAAGAAGACAAAGAAGAAGGAGATGTCCGTCGAGTTTGAAATTCGACTGAAAGACGTGAGACTCGTTTTGAATGAACGCGACGAGAGCGCGAATCGTGGTGGTCGATTTTTCTCTCGCGCGATTGCGTTGAGCCACTTTCTCGCGATGAAAATGTTCTTGCGCGTGTTTCAATTCGTCGCTCGCCTCTGCGTGCCGAAGAAAAAATTGTCGCAGATAATGTTCTATTCCGGAACGTACAGCGACGCAGACTTTGTATCGTCCGAAGGAACTGCGTTTGAAAAGATAATTTTCGTTTCACCTGATGATGATGACTATAGCGACAGTATTGGATACGTCGAACACGACGTCATAAAGTGCTCTGAGAATATAAAAACGTTTACGGAAAAAGAGATGCGTTCGAGACACTTGAAAAAAGATGTCCGGGATACGAAACTCCTTCTCGTCCGTAAATTTCATTTGAATAAGGATAAAACTGTTTTAACGCTCGTTACTCCGAACGATTCTACGAGTAAGAAGCCCGGATTGCAACTAAAATGGAGAAAAATCGTCCATTAAAATATTTGTAAGACGATAAGAATACACACGTTCACGCCGCTCGGTGGAACAAAGCTAATCACTCGTAGACATTTTCTCGGCTAAAGCTCCCAACCACAATCTCGCTTTTGCATTAAACGCTCTCGGTTGATCCGAATACGCGACTACCACGCCTTTCGATCCCGTTTTTGCTCGTCTCACTACAGCGGATTCCGCACCCGGTGGTAAAAATTCCCACCGATTTGCCTCCGCCGCGTCTAACTCCATCCTGCTCGACAAGTACAAATTCCCATCCTCCTTCACGTCTAATCTATCGTAACTAAATCCCTTCGCTAACTTTCTCAACACCTCACTATTACTACTAGCACTCGCGCCATCTTCTATCGTTCTAACGCTACCTCTCGCTACAGTCATCATCAGCTTCCCTTCGTTTGTGTCTTCAAAGAACGCGACGCCTTTCGCGTTTGTGTTTGTCAACGCCGCGTAACTCGCCCACGCGTAGTTCGTGTTCTTCGTCTCCTTGTACGACTCTTCCACTAAAAACTGCGAGGACCCACCGAGCATATCCACCGAGTTCTTCTTTGACGAAGAGGACGATCCAGTCGTCGCTTCTTGTATTCTTCGTCCCAACTCCGGGGCGTAAAAGCACGCGCACACTAACAACGCACCAATCAACTCTGCTCTGCTCTGCGCGGAGGATACGTTGCCACTACTCGCGTGGTTCGCTAGTAACAGCGCCCCGGCGAGCACACCCAACACTCTCGGGATATCCCCATCGTCGAAACCGGGAATTCCGAGCGTAAACCGGAAAATAGCGAAATCTTCGTCGTCCTCGTTCGCGCGCGTTCGAAAAGTGCTTTCTCTTCTTCCTCTTCTTCTTCTTCTCCCTTCTCTTCTCGTTGTCGTCGTCGATTTCGTTTTCAACGTTTTCGATGTCAAAGCAGAAGAAGAAGAAGAAGAAGAGAAACTCCGTCGTTCTCGTCGTCCTCGTCGTCTCGTCGTCTGAATCGTCCTCGTCAAAATCATCGTCTTCGCAGAAAGAGTAGAAAGAGAAACAGAAGGAGGAGGAGGAGGAGAAGACATCATCATCTGTTGTATTACTACAAATGCTTTTAAAGCGGGAGGAGGATTTTCTTTTTGACGAGAAAGCAAAGCAAAGCAGATTTCTGATTTGTTGGAAATTCAAAAAAAGAAAAAAAAAAGAAAAAAAAAGAAAAAAACTCGTCTTCTTCTTCTTCTTCATTCATTCACTTGCTTTGTTGCGCGAAAAGCAGCGACGATGACGAGAGAACAACGACTCTCCTTCTCGTTATTGAAATAATGTCGACGACGATGAGAGCGTCAGGGGCGACGACTCCCTCGAAAACAGCCTCCTCATCCTCTCACTTTCTGGAAGACAGGAAGAAAAAAGTGACCGAGTTGTGCGAGACACTCGTGGAACGCATTCTCCCGAGAGAGATTATCAGCGGCGATAACATCGAAGACGAACAGTTAGCGGAAGAGAACTACGTGAAATGCGTTGAATTCTGTCGAACGAACTGTCGTCTGGCATCGACGTCGATGAATTCGACCACGTCCAAAGAAGAGGTGAAGCGAGAGTGCTTGGATATTCTGGACCGTTTCGCTCGGGAAGCGCAAATGAGCAAGAGATATTCGTTGACTGTGCTTTTCGACGCGTTGGAGAGAGAGAACGAGAGAAATCGAAGGAAATTTACGTACGAAGACGAAGACGACGAGGAGTTTTGGTCGAGAGTAGCCTTATTTTTGTTGAGGAGCGCGGGGAAGCCGATGAAGAGCGCGTACGAACCATCCAGTTCTTCATTATTGAAGTCGTTGGAAGACAAAGAAAGAGAAAGGCGAGAACGACGACGACGACAACAAGAACGAAGAGAGCAAGAAGAGCACGCATCGTCGGTAGAAGACACGGTGCGACTTCCAGAAATATCAACAGCGAGAACGAATTCTTCGCAAGAACGGAGTAAAAAGAAGAATAGACGCGGAGAGTCGTCGTCGTCGGATTCCTCGCTTTCGGAGTGGTCCGACACAGACGACGAGGAGGAAGATGTAAGAAGAAGAAGAAGAGGAGGAGGCATGAGCACACCAAAACAAACAAAAATCGAGACAGAGAAGAAGACGGAAAACAGGAGTGATGATAACACTTCGACATTCTCGTTTGAATCGTTATCTTCAGACAATGACGACGAAGTATCTTTCTCGGACGATGATATCGAAGAGGATGATGGCGATGGGTATTCGATTCGAATCAGGGACGAGGATGAAGAAAATGCAAACGAAGAAGATCCTGGTTTTTCTTGGAGATCACTTCCTGATGGTATCGATGAGGAGAGTTTAGAAATGCGTGAATTTCACGGCAGCAGTGGGAAGAATACCCTCGGCACTTCGTCGACAAGTCATAAAAACGCAAGGAAAATTTCGCGAGCTTCATTTGCGCAAATGGAACGAGCTCGGAGAATGCTTCGAAAGTTGCGCAATAGTACTGAGAAGAAGGACAAGATAGACATATCGTTCTTCTCTTTACGTGTAGACCGAGGTAGAATGAGGAAATTTACGACGACTGTTGGAGAATCTTTGGTCGTTTCCAGAACTTTGAATGCGATTGCCTCTGGAGGCGTTGCTAATTTTGATATTGAATCGATGGAAATACCGCACGTTTCAAAAAGTGCATTAACGAACGTTCTGAAAACGAGTAAGCAAATTATGGATGTATTTGAAGACATTGGAAGAGTCAAAGAGCGATTGAAAAACTTGAGTAATTTGTTCGCGGTTGAAGGTAAACAAAGTCCGACTGTTCAAGCGTTCGTGAGTGCGTTGATGAAGATGAAAGCAGAAATTCAACATGGATTTGACGAGTTGTTCGAAGCATCGCGAAGAGCGAGCGCACACGCGGACGCGTTTTCTGCGCCTACGTTGCTTCGTTTGTCCATTGAAAGCAGGAAACTTGCAAGAAAGGCATCGTGTTTACAGCGAATAGCGGACATGTGCAGTCCTGGACCGAAGAGTTCGGTTGGAAAGTTTGCGCATCCCGCGACTGCGTCTTCAACTATTTTATCGATGCTATATAATCTCATGAACGAATATAACGGATTATCGGGGAGCCTCGATGAATTTTCGATTGTTTTTAGGTGCTTCTTTAGCAGTTCAACGTCATATTTTAATGCTCTAGATGTTTGGATTAATTATGGGATTTTGACGAGTCCTGAGATATTCGTCGACTGGAAGAAATCGACGCGGTGGAGAGAAGGATGGTATTTGCGCGAAGATAAGGATGTGCCTGTTTTTTTCAAGTCAGTAGCCGAAGATATTTTGAACGCGGGTATTTACAGAGAGTTCTCGAGGATGAAATTTGCCGACGATGACGGCGACGATGACGTTCAAAATCAAGCTGGTAAAAAGTTGACGTTTGTTCCGAAGATGATTTCAGAATTGAAAGCGCTTCTTCTTTTGCGCACATCATTAGAAAATAAGGACGAGAACGACATCAACGACGACACTATAGCCGCTTCCACGAGAACTTTGCGGACGGATGCACCTGTTCAAATCGAACAGGACCCTGCGCAAAGTCAAGGCGACGATAATGACGCAGCTTTTAGCACCGAAGATGCTCTGCTTTCAGATTTGAAAAGCATTGTCTCGTTGACGAAAGCTCGAAGTAGAAAGAGCGCGCATTTTTCTCATTCATCCAAAGAGACGACGAAAACGACTTTTAGCGAATGTTACGATTTCATAAATTGGGCTTCGACGTATTTCGATAATGATACGTGCACAACTCTGGGTATTCCCGTGAATACGTTGGTTTCGAAGTCGATGTTACACCAAATTCGTCTGGCGGCGATGAATGCGAGCGATCAGGCCTTGGAAAAATTGAAATCGGCGTACGGAGTAAAAGCAGAGCTCACAAAGTTGCGAGCATTGTTTCTGGGTGGATGCGGAGAAGTTGCTTTAGACTTTTCCAACCATGTCTTTGAAGAGTTTGAGAGTATTCGCCGTCGTCGTGATGAGGAGAGTGGTGAAATCGGCGAGTCAATGGGAGAAGCAATAGTGCGTTTTGATACCACCAGATTGACCGAAGTGTTAAGAGACGCAATTCTCGAACATACGAACGAGAGCACGTTTGGAAGTCGTGAATCAGTTGGTAATAAAAGAGAAGAATTTCGAGTTCAAGTATTTTATGCACGTCCGAGTCTAGATAACGACGACGACGAATATAAAGGAAGCGAGGAACTTCAAGCGCTAACGGATTTAAACATCATTTACCAAAAGAAGAAGACCCACGCTGCGTTGAGTACAAACAGCAACGCTATCGCGGCGAGCTTAATTTGCGATGCAGTTTCGTTATCCAAATATAATGAAGTGTTCAAGTATCTCTTGCAGCTGAGATTTGCGCAGCGTTCGTTGGATTATGGCGTCCTCTCGCAATGGACATCTGAAAATAGAAGGAGAACAGAGCCGTCGCCCTCCACGTCTGGAATAACTTTATCTATCTCATCGTCGCTCGAAATTGAGCTGAAACATTTTGTGCTGACGTTGCGTACGTTTGTGACTACGAAAATCTTGTCGGTGGAGTGGAATCGTCTACTTGAGTTCATCGATGACTCCGCGCAATCCATCGATGATGTAAAATTGGCTCACGAAGTGTATTTGGACAACATTTCTCGAGTCGCGTTGGCGACTCCGGATTCAACTTGGTCGCTCTTATCGACTCATATTAAAATTATCTTGACCATTGCTACTGAGTTCGGAAACGTGCGTCGGCAAGAAGAAGAAGAGGGAGGTGACGTTGGAGTAAAATTACGCGAGCTCTCGATGAGAAGAATGGAGAAAAAATTCACCGTCGCCAGAGCAAACGTTTTGAAAATCTTAAAGAACCTCGACGCTGAATCGGATGATGCCGAAAGCCTCTACGAGCAGTTGAACTTCAACAATTATTATAGAAATTAGTCTAAATAGATATATAGCTTACGACTTTTTAGTTAATAGTACTGTTTAAGCATGCGTGGGATTTACAATGAATTGTTTTACTACTCGTATTCATTTAAGCGCCTTGAGGATCGATGAGCGCCAAGACGCCTTCATAAAAGATAGGACTCGGTGGCATCTCGAATAACGGCTTAGCTTGGTCTGCTTTTGCGTGCGCTTTTTTACTGGACCCCTCGCGCCATTTTTGAAAAGATGCTTCGTCTTTCCAGACCGTAAGAGTCGAATAGTTGTAGCCGTCGTCAGCTTGAAGCGCGTCTCTTCTCAAAAGTACGAACGTTTGAAAGCCTTCGCAGTTTTGTAAATCCGATTCACGTTGGGACCATCGCTGTTCAAAGGCAACCTCGGAACCTGGAAATACTTTGAATCTATTCATTGCGACGTACACGTCCGATTTTAATGGGGTTTTACCATCCGCCACGACAGATCTCCACCCGTCTGCTTGTTGCCATTCGTTGATGAGCGCGTCCGGAGACGTCGATAACGGCATTAAACCGTCATAAAACGCTGGCTTCGGTCCACCTTTCAGAACCATCAACGACGAGATCAGCATTTCTGCGAAGCCGAAGATAGTCCCTCCGCCGTGCGCTTCCTTAAACGCCTCTCCCGTTCTCCAAGCGTCAAAGTTCTCCTTGTTGCTCCATATGGTTAGCGACACGTAGTCGCTCTCTTCCTCATCTCCTCTTCCTTCGCTCACTCGTCTCATCAAGGTGAAGAATCGGAAACCATCGAGTTTCGAGAGTCGACTTTTTCTCTCCGCCCATCTCTTCTCGAATTGCGGACCTTTGCCTTTCTGTAACTTAAATCTGTTCGATGCGACATATCTCTCCGCTTTCACCGAGTCCTTAGACAACACCGCGGTGCCGACTTCTTTCATCATGTCTGCGTTGGCCTGCACGGTGAACGAGGAGTTTTTCCCGAGGACACGTTTCTTGTTGTTATTAGATGATGACCCGCAACCGACGAGCGACGACGACGGGGCAAAGAACGACGACGAGGCAGACGCGAGTGAGGCAGACATATTTGCGATGACGTTTCGATTTTGACGGTTTCCGGACAGACAGAAGCAACTTCTTCCAACTTCCGAAATATTTTTCAATCGTCTTGAGAAAAGAAAGACAGAGGAAAGAGGAAAGAGAAAAAAATTTTGAGGAAACGAAAGTATGGGCATACATAGTTTTGCCGTGTTACGTGAAAAAAAGCACAAACAAAGGCCATCCACGCGGAACGAAGGGAGCGCGATGTTCTGCGCACGCGTGTTCACGTGAAAAAGTTGATTTATATGTTTCCTACTAGGTACACGAACACCTCTCGGCTCGAGGCGGCTCAGCGAGAGAGTGAGAGAGAGCGAAAACTCGCTCTGGTCAAACTCATCTCTCGCTGAACCGCGTCTCGCGTTGAGACGTCCATATTTATATATTATTAACAAAATATGCTACTAAAGTCTCTCTACTATAACCCCAATCATTAAGCAGACGCTTTCTTCGTCGCTTCAGTACCTTCTCTGAATCCATTCTTGAATCGTCTCGGCAAGGATTTAATGTATCGCATTCTCCCAGTACCAGTGGTGGATCTTCCCTTAGCCTTCACCGACCAGTTGTACCCACGAGTCTTCGCGGCTGGGTAGCCGCACGACGAGCACGTCGACTTTTGGATGTGATACGATCTGCGCCCACATCTGTTTCATCGCGAGAGAAGGAGGAGAATGAACGTCAGTAACAAACCAAAACAAACAAAAGAGACAGAGGGAGATTTATATATGACCCGACGGTGAAAACCACAGACAGATTTTGGGCTTTCGGGGGCGATGATTTGCGTGCGCGCGAATCCAACTCTCCCGCGCACACGCGCACGCGCGAAGATGAAACACAAAGTCGCGAAATATACGCGCGTAAACACTATTCCATCGCGCAAATATTCACTCTTTTGTCTTCCTTAACCTTCGCGCGCGCATCCTGAGCGCGCGACAAAATCACAAAAAGCCCTCCACGCATCTCCGTCGGACGCCTTAAAAAGAGGCGGAGAAGGAGGAAAAAAAGAGCATCATCCGGATTCCTTTCCGAAAGAGACTCTCGCGGGAGTACCCGATCGATGACGACGATATCTAACGCGTACCTTCTGCACAAAGTGTGGGATTTGTTCTTTCGTTTACCGAAAGACCCGGTGCCTTTTCCTTTCTTACCCATGTTTTATATGTACGAGTACGCGCAAATTCTAAAGTGAAGACGAAGGAGAAAGGAAGTGTCCGACTCTCAAAAAACAAGAGAGAATTTTTTCATTTTTTCGTTCTCATCAAAACTGGTCTTGGGTTTCTAATAAGCTACTACTGCGCTCATCATCAACGTCAAAACTACTACTGAACACGAACACGCGCGACACACATAATACACGCACTAAAGGATGGGGAAAAGGAGAAGAGTCGGCGTGGAAGGCGGCGGCACGACTTTTGTCGTCGCGCTCTCCGAAGACGGAGACGATTGGTCGCACGTCGAGGAAAGATTCGAGATACCAACGACTTCCGCGGAGGAGACGTTGCAGAAAGTGAAGGAGATATTAGACCAATTGTACCCGTTCGATGCGCTTGGGATATCTTGTTTTGGACCGCTCGAGTTGAACGAGACGAAAGAGAAGTACGGATACATCACGACGACGCCCAAGTTACAATGGAAAGATACAAATATTTTAGGAATTTTAGCCGGGAAAGATACCAAATGGGCGGACGTGCCGATTGGTTTCGATACGGACGTCAACGCGCCGGCGATGGCTGAGTTTGCGTATCATAATAATACTAATAAGAATAACGAAAAGAAAGAAGAAGAAGAAGAGAAAATAGAATCGTGCGCGTACATCACCGTAGGCACCGGTATCGGTGTAGGTTTGGTTATAAACAGTAAGCCCGTCCACGGCTTACTCCACCCGGAAGCCGGTCATATTTCCAACACGCCAGATAAGTGGCAATTCCCACCACCAACGAACACAGAAAAGAGTAAAGTCGATGACAATGAAAATATAGTTTATGATCATTTCGAAGGCACGTGTCCGTTCCACGGCTCTGCGTGCGTCGAAGGCATGGCGAGTTCAGTCGCGCTGGCGAAACGAGCGAACTGCACGCTCGAGGAGTTGAAGCTACTTTCGGACGACGATATCATTTGGGAAAAGTGTGCGCACCATCTCGGAGGGTTATGCGCCACGTTATTGTTAGTAGCTAGTCCGGAAAAAATTGTGTTATCAGGCGGAGTCATGCGAAGAACCGTTTTGTTCCCGAAAATTCGCGAAAAAGTCTACGAACTTCTCGGCGGGTACATCGGCGTCGACCGCGTGCAATCGAAAAAAGGTTTAGAAAAATTAATCGGTCCCTCGCGCTGGGGCGATACTGCCGGTATTATCGGTAGTTTATACTTGGCTGAAATGGCGTATTTGCAAAGATGACATTGAATTGTGTGTAACGTTTAAGGGACGCACGCTGAATAATAAATACGTGAACAGTCGTATTTTCCAAATACACACACAGTGTAAAGTTTTTCTCCTTTTCTCTCTTCTCGGCTGCAGCCAAAAACGAACACGTGTTCAGATATCTTTTTTTTCTCCTTAAAGTGAAACTCTTTTGTCACTCACTCTTCCACTCGGTCTCCTCCACATCTCACTCACTCGCTCGAGTTCACGCCTGTGAATAAGAAAGTTTTGTGCTCAGAAATGGTATTTACTCCTTCTGTCCTTCAACAGTCTTCATCTTCGACGACGACGACGACGACGAGAGCAGCGATTTGTGCATCATCATCTTCATCGAAAAAGTCTTCCAACCTTGCCGTGAGAAGAACATCAAGAGGAAGAAAAGTAACAGCAACCGTGATGGCATCCTCATCGAATAAAGTTGAACCGGCTATTATTATCGGCGGCGGCCGCGTTGGACAGGCGTTGTTCGATATGGGCGTTGAAGGGGACGTAATCGTCAAAAGAGACGACGAGTTTCCTTCCTCGCCCAGTTCTGGCCCAATTTTCGTGTGCACAAGGAACGATGTTTTAGAGACTGTCATCGAGAAAACGCCCGCTAATCGACGCGAGGATTTGATCTTCATGCAAAACGGATACTTAGATTCATTCTTACAGTCGAAAGGGTTGGAAAAGAACACGCAAGCGCTTATTTATTTCGCAGTCGCCAAGTTCGGAGAGAAACCGACGGATGGGGTGACGAGCGTCAATCCGGAGGGATTAACTGCCGTTACTGGTAAGTGGAGCGACCAGGTCGCCGCGAGATTTCACAACGGTGATTTATCGTGTCACGTGAAAGATGCAGCGAAATATCGAGCTTCGATGCTTGAAAAGTTAATCTGGATTTCTGCGTTCATGTTAGTCGGTGCCCAACATCCCGGCGCTACCGTCGGCGACGTGGCTACCACGCACAAGAGCGAAGTCGAAGGACTCATCAAGGAACTCGTCCAAGGTGTGGCGGATATTAACGACGTCACGTTCGAAGCGGGAACTTTGGAGCGATTATTAGCGTACGCGGACTCTGTTGCGCACTTCCCAACCGCGGTGAAAGAGTTTGAGTGGAGAAACGGCTTCTTCTACAATTTGTCCACGCAGACGATGCAACAGAGCAAAGACGACCCGTTCCCGAAGCACACGGCGATGTTGAAGGCTATCAATGCAATTTAATTTCTTAAGATATATACCCATGTACTCGAACTGAAAATTTCTGTGTATTCGTTTTGTAGAAGAATGGCAAAACTGCCCGCATTTTTTCTCTTTCTTTTTCCATCTTATAGTTAAGCCCTGAATTTCCACGTAAAAGTGTTGCAAAGACTCGAGTTAAAAGGAGACTCGCGAAACTCGTGTTTTTGTACCTCAGAATTTGAGTAGTCTCATCGATAATAACACCCTTCATTCATCATGGGAGAAGATGCGACCATGGGCGAAGCGAAACCCGAAAGAACGTCTGGCGTCTCGCTCGATATCGTCAAGGTGAGTCTCTCTCGTGTTCTGCTGTTTTCTTTTGTTTTGTCCTCTTTCTCCCATTTTTTCTCGATCTGTTTTCTCTTTCTCCCCTCCCTCCCCCTCGAATGATGATGGTGATGCAGAAGATGAAACTGACGATACTTTTTACCATCATCCCACTCTACCAATCTTCTTAAACCTTAGATTTTGAAAGTCTCTCATCGCGAGCAAGGATTACGACACGGGGACTATCGACGGTATCGTCAGTATTGCGCGCGCAGACTTCGGAGGCTGTACAAAACTTCCCAAAATTTCTGCCACAAGAAGGACTTGCCGCCAGGCGGAGGGAACGAAAAACAAAGACACAAGTTCGAGAAGAAACCAATGAGAGGAGATGACGGTGCTTTTATGATTCAAGATCCATCCCGAGATCTGCTGATACCGTTAGTGCAAAGTGAACGGTGCTGGGCATTAGCGAACGAGTTAAAGGACGACAACTTGATGGGCGGACCGATGAACGCCGTGAAGAGAGCGCACGCAAAGAAACGCTTAAAGAAAGCATGCGGACATGCCAAAGAGTTTAAAGATGCGTGTGCACACTATGGAGATGCAAAGTTAAAGTTAGAAAGCGAAGCGTATTGCTCGTACATGCTCGGCGTGGCGGATCTCAACGATACGATGAAGGAAAATTGTGGCGCAGTTGCGGTGAGGGAGTTAACGCGAGCCAAGAAGATTTACGAGTTGCTCGGCAAAGTAGGACCGACGGAGCACAAGATGAACTGCGAAGGACGTGCGAGAGAAGTGGCGCTGATGGTATCTACGGGAATGAGACAAGCAAAGGATGTTATTGATGTGAAGAAGGAAGTAGCTGAGGTGGAGAGAGAGGTGGAGAACTCGACGAACATAAGGGAAGCGACGGAATTTTTGAAACTGAGCGATCCTCTTCTGACTGGAGGTGACACCGCGTTAGCTACTCACATACAGTGGAGAGGTAAACAATTCAAAGTATACGGTGAATATGGCATGCGAACGTACGGAGCTGTTCATAAAATACTCAATCGATTGAAGAACGAAGCGAGCACACTTTCTGTGGACAAAACGTTGACGTTGTACAAGAAACTTTTCGTGCACATTGAAGAGACGAAAAAGCACTTATCTAAAGCTTGTCGTGACGCGGAAAGTATGTCATTTGGCTCTGAATACAACGAAGAAGATTTGGCGCAACTTCGCTTATCGACCCAAGCCTTAGACGTGTTAGTATTGGAGAAGGAAATTGCAAGAGACCTATTTTTAGCGGAGCAATTAGGCGCGAAACTATTCGATAAATCGGCCACAATGAAGCACAAATCAGATCGAAATCTGAAATTCGAGCACTTGGTTCGCGTGTATGATGCTTTAATCGCGAGTAATTACATCTTAGCGGACGCTGCTATGGAAATCATTCGAGGCGCGGATGCAGACGCAGTCATCGAAAAGCTCGAATCCGATATCGACGACGATATTGAAAAGTACAAGAAATCGAGAGAAGAAGCGTTGCAGGGGGCATTGACGGAGCCGAACGATCCAATCGCATCAAAGGTGAAAACAATGAAGGTATCTTCAACGGGAGGAATGCCGAGAGTTGTTTTGGAAGGGAAAAATATCGCGGAATTCGTTTACAACCGAGGTGAACCTTCTGTTCAGTTTGAACAAGCACGGGCCCAGCATGCTAAAGCGACGGGAATTCCAACTCCCGTATCACCAATTCCTTCACCAAGAGCGAAAGCGAAAAAGAATCAAAATGAATCGGACTCGGAAGGATTCCATTCTGCGGACGAAGAAGAGTCGGATTACGAATCGTCTGAATATTCCGGAAGTAGCGATTACGAGAGTAGCGATTATGAAGACGCCGGTCCTGGATATATATCTTCCGCGGCTGGTGCGTTGGGTAAATTATTTTCTCGAGGATAGATGCTTGAGTTATTAGAGCATTGCTGCTATTTCTTTTAATGTATCATTGCATATACTTTGCGAGTCTTTCTGTTTTCTACAAAATATTTTATAACGTCACCGTGAACGAAACGTACGGAAAGCAATCGTCTCCGCCTCGCTCTCCACCTAATCCGTCACCACCACCTCCACCGCTCCCGCCGCCACTCTCGGTAGCTGACCAGTGCGAACTCGACCCGTTCCCGAACGCCGCGTTCATTACACTTCTAAGCTTTTTCTCTAGTCGTTCTTTCGGTCGCATAATCACCGCTTGAAACGCCGGCGGTAAACCGTATCTCAAAATACTCTCCACGAACAAACGAACAACGACGACGTGTATCCACGAGGAAACAACTTCCCCGTACGAAGTTTGACACCACTCGTACAATTCGTTTCTTCGTGTCTCGACTTCCTCCTCTAAACTTTGCTTCTCTTCTTTATTCTCCGTAATTTTGTCCTTGTCGTAGCTATACTCTCGCACTTGGAACGCCCCATTCTTTTCTCTCACGGCATTCTTAAATGAATCGACCGTTCTTCTAAACAAGGTCACCGTAAATAAGGAGTAATCGTTCTCTTCCTTCAACATCTTGGAAGATCGAGGGACAACAAACTGCGCCAAAGTTTCGTATGAATCCAGCCAGTCTTGCGCCGAAAACTTTGGTATCGTGACCAACAAAGTCGTCAAATTTTCCGTTTCAACCATGTCCTCTTCTCTCACGACGTTGCCTAAATCTCTCGTCGCTAACGAGCCTTGCGTTTTCCTCGCAATCGTTGACAACGAATTCTTCGCCATCACGTACTCGCTCAACTTCATCTTCAACTCGTCGTCAATTTTCATGACGTGCTCGGTTATCTTCTCCACGGTTTCTCTCAGTTGTCGCTTTGCTGGATTTTTAGCCTCGTCCCATTTAAAGTCCGTGAGATACTCCTCGGTTGGAACGCCATCTACGGTTAAAATTGTCTGCGCGGTGAACGCTTCGTTGTTGTTGTTGCTATTGTTATTATTTTCCATGTTGTCTCTTCTTCGCTGTTGTTGAGATTCTTTGGCAAAGTGTTCGCCAATCTCTTGAATCTGACGCTTGATTTTCTGCGTCACGTTTTCTATCTGCCCGTTGATCTTTTGTAAATCATCCGACAACGCCAACAGCGAATCTAACGTTCCTATTTTCAGCTCCGGGACGAACAGTTTCCGATTCTCTCTCGCGCAGAGTTCTCCGTTTTCCTTTCCTCTCGTTTTCGCTTCTAAAAGTTGAAACGCGATGTCTTTCCTCTCCTGTATCGTTTGGCCGTTTATCGATTGGTTTCTTTCCGTCAGAGGTAAGGAGACGATCCAGTACGCCGTCGTCGTAAATGTCGAGGACGACGATTCCATTTGTCTTCTTCTTCTTCTTTTTGTGTTCGCTCTCTTGCGTGCTGTCGATGATTTTTATTTATTTATGAAGACGAGAGATGATAAAGTCTGAGAAGAGATGAATCTTCTTGCACAGTGTTGCAGTCTTGTGACTTGTAAAAAAGAAAGAAAAACTCACGATGATCAAAAAAAGCACAAACTTCACTCGTCAGAAGAGCTCTTTTCTCTCGTCACTCAGTTTCTCTCGCTGCTACTAAAGAGAGTCTCACGAGAAGAAGAAGAAGAACATGAAATGTTGAAATGCTGAACAGACTGAAAGCAATCGTGGGAAAGCCACCGACGTCGAACAAGAAGTTCCATCGGAACACGGAAGACGTTCTGAAATCTCTGGGACGAAAACAAAAAGTCGAGGAGGAGAACGCGTTCTCTTTCCAACGGCATTTTGTTTCCTCCGAAGAAGAAGAAGAAGAAGAAGAAGAAGAGGAAGAAGGAGGAGAAGGAAACAAAACGAAAGCGACGAAAAGAAGCAGAAGAAAAATTGTTTTACAAAACGGGGACGTGTACGAGGGAAAGTGGAACGAGACGAGCAATGTGCCGGTTGCAGATGAGACGAGCACGTACACTTGGAAGAACGGAGACGCGTTTATGGGGAACTGTACGCAAATACTCCAAGGCAAAAAGAGACCGGACTCTGGAATAATCACGTATAAAAAGGACGGGACGATTTATGAATACTATCGGAAAGGGTACGGGAAGTTAGTCAGAGCCGATGGGAGCAGCTACATTGGCAACTTTAATGAGCGAGGAGAGTTTTCGGGATTCGGTAAGTTTACGTCGGCGCCTCAAAAGACAACGAAAGATGCTTCTGCTTCTGCTTCGCGTGAAGCATGCGCGCAGCACGAAGGCCTCTACCGCGAAGGAAAACCAAACGGGCCGGGTCAATTTCGGTTTGCGAACGGTGACATGTACCAAGGCGAATTTGTTGATGGATTTTTTCACGGTTGGGGAACGATTGTTTTCAACGAAACGGGAGACAGATACGACGGTGAATTTTCTCGAGGAGCGTTCAATGAGAACGGCGTGTACACCTGGAAAAACGGAAATTGTTACGTCGGAAAATGGAAGAACAATAAAATGCACGGGCCTGGTGCCTTCTCAGATGGCGAAGAAGTTTTTATTTTGTGCGAATATAACAACGGTAAACGAATCAGAGAGGAAAAGAAAGGGGAGTTACCGGAAGCGCTCAAGCAGCACAGAAAACGAATGCAAGACTCGTTGAAACAACACAACGCTCAGTCGATAAAGTTACAATCGAGTTCATCGATGAAGATTTCAAAGATGTACAAAGAGTTTGGTGAAGCAAATCTCTTCAAAAAAATGTTCTCTTCGAGGTCACAATCGGTGCGAAGAGTGAAAGCCGGAGGACAGACTATTTTCAAAGGTCACCGCAGTTACGAATTAATGACGCAGCTGCAATTAGGGGTCGTCTGGTCAATTTCATACAAGAATAAAACAACAGCAGCAGTGTTAACTGCGGATGATAACAGGAATAGCATGGACGAAAACGATACCGCTAACGAGGATTACAAACCTCTCACGGTGACAGATTTTGATACGTATCTCAAAGTTCGATTTCCTCGAATTGGTTCTGAAATCACACCACCGCACTCCTCGTCGGATTTTAAATGGAAACTGTATTCCCCAGAGGTGTTTAAAAGGTTGCGAAGAGACTGGGGCGTCGATGAATCCGAGTTTATGCTCTCCATCTGCGGCGAACAAGCGTTGAAAGAGATGAATTCTGCCGGTAAGTCTGGCTCAATTTTCTTTGCCTCAACCGACGAGCGTTACATCATTAAAACTATGCGGAAGGTCGAGATGAAGGCTTTGTTGAAAATGTTGCCAAAGTATTACAGACACATGCAAGAAAACGAAGACTCTTTGTTGACAAAGTTCTTTGGCGTCTTCTCGGTGAAACCGAGTCAAGGGAAGAAGGTTCGATTTATTGTCATGGCGAACTTGTTTTGCGATTCTCTGGAAATTCACGACACGTATGATTTGAAAGGCTCCACTTTAGGGAGGTTCACATCTATAGAAAAGAGAATGAAAGCAAATTCGTTGGAATCGACGACGGAGTCTGGAGTTATCTTGAAAGACTTGGATTTAGGATTCAAATTTAGGCTGGAGAAATCGAAGAGAGACTTGTTCATTCGCCAAGTTTCGCTCGATCTGAAGCTATTAGAAGAACTGAACATTATGGATTATTCCTTGTTAGTCGGTGTGCATTACACGAATACTAAAGACCGAAAGTCGAAAACTGGATCTATGCTTTCAGATTCTCAGTTATCGAGTGCAGGAGTAGACACTGAAATGCCAGGAAACCACTCGCATACAGAGACCGATGGTGATTACGATGACGACGTTTCCACCCTTGTGAAAAATAGAAATAACGAAAGGACGAGTTTTGAGAGTAGCGATATGTATGACATCGATGACGACGATGAGGACGCCGAGAATGGGGACGAATCCAATCCGAATAGAAAAAAAAGTGAATACGCTTGGGCGCTAAGCATATACAAACAGCTGTCGAAAAATTTTGGCGCTTTCGAAACGGTCGCAGCGACGTCCACGAAACCTTTAGTTTTCAAATACATCAACCATGGAGGCAGGAGAAACGAAGAGAAAAGACCGTGGAAAGGAGCAGACGAACAAATAGCCCAAGTCGTAGGGGATCGCGTGACGCAGTTTTCCTCAAACAGTTTGCCGAAACAGCTCGCCGCGGTGTGTGTTCCCGGTCGGTCGTTTAAATCACTTTCGGAGAAAGATATGAAAGTGTTGCACGAAGAACCGAGTGTACGAGATGCGATTTTGAACCTGGGCATCATAGATATTTTGCAAGTGTATTCGGCGCCCAAAAAATTAGAGAGAGGCTTTAAAGGTGCAGTATATAAAGCGACTAGCATTAGTGTTGCGGCACCAAAAGCGTACGCGAAGAGGTTCAAGGATTTTATGCGTAACATATTCGAGTAATTTTTTGACCATAATAGACTTGTACTGCTAGTGATTGCTATCATATTAATACAATAAAAGTACACATTTTCTAAAACTAAATGTTTGGCATCCCACCGTTTCAGTTGTCGAGACGCAGTTTTTACCTCTTCTTTAGTCGTTGTTTCTGCTGCTACTACTGCTGTTCTTTTTCTCAGATTCTATGGCTTCTCGATAACCAATTCTATACTCCTTAATGAATTCTCTCACCCCGTCTCTATACGCTATGCCTCTCGTCTCGTATAAATACTTTACCAGAGGCCTCCATCCAGACTTCGCCGTGTGAGCTAATTCGTTCAATTCAGAACCGAGAGAAGGAGAAGAAGAATCGTCGTGCTTCTTATCGTTCTCTCTTTTGTCGCGATCATTTCCTGCCCCGTGCGTTCGCGCGGCAGATTTCATCGCACCATCTTCTCCTTCCCCTATCTCTCTCTTCCAACTCTTTCCGTAAAGCTCCAACGCTTTCTTCCAAATCAGAAAGTGTTGTTTGATGGTATATTTCTTCTCGACGTAATTCGGCGGATTCGGCATCGTGTCCGGCCATATTATGTCTTTCACATCTTTCTTAAAATACCGGGAAAGCTTACTGAATGTCGACAGCCCTTCTCTCCTAGCATTGTTCGACATTGTTGCACTTTGTAGGATACTTTACTTTGAATGATGGTTTTATATCGTGTTCATTTCATCCACAAGGTTTCAAAACAAAGAGACGTCGCGAGTGACGCTTGGTTGTTGCTTCCTTTTCTCTCCCTTGCCTTTGTTTTTTACTTTTTTTACTTTTTATTTTTATTTTTTAAAATTCCAAATCCCCTTTCGTTTTCTTCCCCAGATAAAG
>JACLAB010002833.1_pt1 | contig 30024 bp, 21 predicted proteins | sample 8027921 | NCBI WGS metagenome assembly JACLAB01 (sample SAMN15725117, study PRJNA655200) | protist metagenome | isolation source: fluorescence activated cell sorting (FACS) single amplified genomes of... | place: USA: West Boothbay Harbor, Gulf of Maine | collected 2000-07-19 | reverse complement strand
GCGATGGATGTGTTGGCGTTCAGACGTCTGAGCGCGATGATGAATACGTTTGAGAAGAATGTGGAGACGCACGGGATCGCGAGACAGGTGGTGGTGATCACGGCTGGGGCGGATACGCGGGCGTTTCGATTGCCGTTTCCGAGCGGAACGGCGATTTTCGAGTGCGCGGACGGGACGGTGCACACGAAAGCGGCAGCCGTGATGAAGAAAGTTGGGGCGAAACCTTCGAGGGGGTGCTCGCACAGGCGCGTGCCGGTGGATGCGACCGCGACAGACGCGGCTTATGGTGATTTAGAGGAACGTTTGGAACGCGCGGGATACCGCCCAGACGTGCGCTCGTTGTGGTTGGTGCAAGACGTACACGCGTGGGATCACTCGCGGTTGTCGAATTTCATCACCGAAAGTGCGGATTTGATGACAACCGGGAGCGAACTCATCATAGACGCCAGCGCGTTGACGTCGACGGACGACATCATTCGTCGAGAATTTGCGTCAAACGGCGTCATGCCCGAAGTCGTGCGCATCCCCGCCGACGAAGGTCGAGAGCCCATTCGTTTAGTCTTAGGATGCGCCCAGCGAGTGTCGCTGAAGGAGTCGGAGTATTATCGTGAGCAATTGCGCGCCGCCGAGGACGAGGCTGACGAAGACGGCTTTGAGGACTGATCAGCTTTTCACGAGCTTCATTAATGTACAACACGAAATTTGATTACAACTTTGACTTCTTCCCGTCCTTTTCCTTCTTCTCCTTCTTCTCTTTCTTCTCTTTCTTCGCCTTCTTCGCCTTCTTCTCTTTCTTAAATTCACGCGTTTTACGCTTTTTGTCTTTCACCTCAGCCTCTGGCGCGTCTTCGTCCGCTTCGGAATCCTCGAAGACCACTTTTTTGCCTTGCGAGTCGCCGCCGCCTTGCTCCATCCAATCGATCGCCGTGTGATCGCTCGTGGAGTCGAGTGGTGAACTTATAGCTTCAGTTTCGATCAAATCATCTAGCCCTCTCGGATCAGATGCATTTTGAGCGCCGATACCCTTCTCCCGAAGCACTCGAAGCGTCTTTTGCATGTCAAATTCAGCTTCTCGTTGCGCTTTGCGCGCGGGCTGCAGCGCGAGCGGACTGTGCATCTCTTTCGCCTTTTCGCGCGATCCAACCACCATTCGTGATGAACGACTGAGCATTTTTTGCTCAAATATCGGTAGAGCAAAGTCAAATCCAGAGTTTGGGCCGTGCTTTCGTACTCCATCAACCAAGGTGTCGGCAAGAAGGACGGCGTCACTCATGGCTTGATTCGCACCTTGCGCCTTGAATGGAGTCATCGGGTGAGCGGCGTCACCAATCAACGTGACGCGACGCTTTGATTCATCAGTAGGGCGGAGTAATACCGGATCGAGCAATTCCCTGTCGTACACTGGGTAGCCCGACATACAATCCAGCGGCGTGTTGCGAAGCAAATCTGGAACAGGGTCATGCCACTGCGCACAACGCCGAACTATTTCCTCCTTTAGCGTCGTCGCATCTTTCGTGTATTGACGCGCTGTTTCTTCAGAGCATGGAAAAGATAGCTGCCACATAGTCGAAGTAGTCGTGAAGGGCATGGCATACAACCGTGTGGCGCCGTCGACCGTCTCAAAAATACGTCGATGCGCAAGCGGTACGTTCATTATCTTCTCATCCACGATTCCTAGCACGACACACAATCCAACATAGTTCAGACGATCTCCTGGGAGGTCTAAATGACGTCGCACGGTTGAGAATATCCCGTCCGACCCCACGAGTAGAGCTCCATCGAGCTCGGTACCATCCGTTAACGCGACGGAGACTCCATTTTCGCGAGCCACAAAGCTCTTGAGCTTGCTATTCCAGCGAATAGTTCCCGGTTGCACAGCTTCGATGATGCGAGATCGAAGCACTTGACGGGGTATATGAATGAATCGTCCAGAATTTTGCACCTCGCGACGTTCACGCGACTTTGCTCCAAAAGCCTCTCCGAAAAATCCAATAATGTGCCCCTCTGCGTCAAAGGTGTAATGTGACGTCGAAGGAGCATCGTCTTGAGATATGTCAACGCCCATGGCTTGTATAGCGTCTTGGGCTTGCACAGTGAGCCCATATCCTTGAGCGCGCGCGTCAAAGCTTTCATCTGACTCCAACACGATGACATCGAATCCTTTGCTCTGCAATGCCACGGCTGCCGCCGCGCCTCCTATGCCCCCACCAGCGATTATAACTCGTCCACATTTCGAAACGTCGACGGGAGGACCGTATTTTTCATTGTTCGCGCCGTGTCGTTGCTGCTTGAGATGCTTCACCACACTATGCTGTCCAGCCGTCGTAAACGCCCACTCCAAATTGTTCAACTCTTCATCACTGAACTCATCCATGAGTCTCTTCACTGATCGAGCCAGCGCGGTAAACAACGCATCGTTTACTTGTCCGGAGTTTGCAAACGTCCAAGCGACGTTAACCAGATCTTGAGCGTTGAAATTATCCGCTTGGTGCTCGGCCGCGGATGCCAATGCGACAAAGAGAGCCTCGCTGAGTTGGCTTGCTTGGTCAAACGTCCAAACTATGTTGGCGATATTCGGCGCATCTAAGTCGTTCAGTCGATGATCCAATATCGATTTTCGCGCTGCAACAAAAAGTTTGGCATCATATCGACCGAGTTTTGCAAACGCCCACGTGGTATTCACGAGGTCTTGGGTGTTGAAATCAGCCAAGCACCGTTCTGACAGGCTCGCCAACGAAGTGAATAACTTTTCGTCGTGATGACACGCCTTCCCGAAAGCCCAGGCAGTATTGGCAATATCCTGAGAATTAAACTCACTCGCATTCGCGGTCATTCTGCGCTCGATAGAACGACCGAACTTGGAAAAAAGTTCGGCGTCCAGATGCCCACATTTGGAAAAAGACCAAACCGTGTTCGTCAAGCCTTGCGCGTTCAAGGCGCTCAGGTGCCGCTCTGCGTGCTTGGCGAGCGTCGTAAACAATTTTGCGTCGTATTGTCCCGCCTTAGCGAACGCGTAGATGAGATTTGAAAAGTCTTGCGCGTTGAAATCATCCAAGCGTTCTTGCGCCTTCTGCGACATTGCGCGAAACAAACCAACGTCGACAAAGCCCGACTTTGCGAACCCCCAAGCCGTGTTCGACAAACCTTGCGTGTTGAACTCCCCCAAACGTCTCTCCACACACCGCGCCAGAGCTTTAAACAGCCTCGCGTCGGCGTGTCCCACCGAGGCGAACGCCCAGCACGTATTCGTGAGCTCTTGCGAATTAAATCGCTCCGCGTGTCGCTCCGCCATCCTCGCCAACGCGCTAAACAATCGTTCACACTTGTAATCCGCCTTGGCGAACGCCCACGCAATGTTCGCCAACTCTTGCCCTCGATCGATCCCTCCCAAGTGTCGCTCTATCGCCTTCGCGAGCGCGGCGAACAACTCCTCGCTCCCTCCTCCCTTGGCCGCGCCGTGCGCCACGTTCGCCAGCTCCCGTCCCCCCATCTTCGATCGCTCATCCCTCACGAATTCGATCGTGTGCGCGATCAATCGTTCGTGCGCATCATTCATCCCGTCCCCATCGCTCGAGCTCGCCCGTTCACCGTCGCATCGCATCCGTCCGACGCTCGTCCACACCGCCGACAGGTGAATGTGATTCATCCGTCCCGCGCTCTCGTCTCGCAGCGCGTACACCTCGCGCAACGATCGCGCGTTCTTCACGTTCGCCGTCAGCAACGCCGGCGACGGCGCGTTCCCGCGTCTCGCTCCTCCGCTCCCCCCCGTCGTCGTTCCCATCGTCGTCATCGCGTTCGTTTTCCTCGCCGCCGGCGCCGGCGTCGCGCCCAGTCCGCACGCCGCCCGCGCGTCCGCGCGCGACATCCCTCCGACCTCGAGCGCGCGCGCGCGCGCCTTCGCGCGCTCCTTCTTCCCCATCTTCTTTTTCTTCGCCGTCGCCGTCGTCGTCGCGTCGCCGTCGCCGTCGCCGTCGCCCATCGTCGCCACTGCGCGTCGCGCACTGCGCGTTCGGCGTCATGGCGCCGGGCGTCGAGATGGTGCGCGTCGAGCGCGCCGAGCGCGCGTACGATCGAGAGAAAGCGCTCGGTCGAGACGCCGCGAGCGTGTTCCCGTCGCTCGCGCGCGACGGCGACGGCGCCGCCGACGGAGACGCGCGAAAAGACGACGACGACGCGACGCGCAAAAAGTTTGTCACCGAGAGCGAGCTCGAACGACTTCGCGCGCTCGGCGGGAGCGACGGCGGGGACGCGAGCGGCGCGAGCGACGCGCGAAACGACGACGCGAACGCGGGTAAACCGCTGTATCAAATCCTGGCCGAGCGCCGGGAAGAGAAAGATCGCGAGTTTCAAGAGCAGTGGGCGTCGATGAAGGTTGGGAAGAATAAACCGCTGGACGAGGAGGAGGTGGAATTTTTAGATGAAATCGAGAGCGAACGACGGGCGGCGGAGACGAAGAGGAAGCGCGAGGAAGACGGTGAGTTAGAGGCGTTTAAACGGGCGCAGCGAGGGGACGATCAGGGAGGGATGACGACGACGAAGGGCGACGGAGAGACGGCGACGACGAGCGCGCCGGCGGCGGTGGTGGCGAGGAAGCGACCGTCCGCGGGCGTGCGAGCGAAACCGAAGACGGCGATCGCGAGCGAGACGAAGGAGACGGACGATGCGGGCGAGGGGCTCGGCGGTCTTTTGGGCGATTACGGCTCCGATTCGGACGACGACATCGCGGACTCGTAGTTCGGCGGCGCAAAGGCGGCGCGTCGAATTCGCTTCATGTTATTTTGATGAACCAATCAAGCCTCATTCGCGCGCGCGCGTCGTCGTCAGCGTCGTCGACGTCGCGAAGACATGATCGCGTCCTCGCTTGGCGTCGCCCGAACGTCGTTCGAGCCGCGTCAGAGCGCCGCGGAACGACGAATACGACGCGTTTCTGCGCACCAGTCCACAACCCCCGAAGGCGTTCGCGGATGCGTCGTCGTGCGACGCCACCGCGGGCGTTCGAGCTCGCGTTGCGTCGCGCGCGCGGTGCATTACGCATGTGATGACGCCACGCCGTCGTGCGTCGCGCGCGATGCGCGCGCGCGCGGACGAAATGGTGCGAGATACGATCCACTCAGGTTGTTGCTTCGGGACGGGACGTCCACGCGCGAGACGACGCGGCGACGGGTGCGATGTGTGCGATGCGGCGCCGCGGGCGAGAGTCGCGAAAAGAATGAGATGGTAGCGTCGAGCTGTGGGAAAGCGGACGAACGCGTGCGAGGGAAGGTGCGGCGAGCGTTGCTCGCGAGCGCGGCGAGCGCGGGCGGGTTCGCGGGACGCGCGGGAGCGTTATCGGGAGACGGCGGTTCTGGAGGCGCGGTGGGCGATGGTGGTGGGGGCGACGACGGTGGTTCGTTCGGTTCAAGTGGAGATAAACCCATATTTGCGTCCAGTGGTCGAAGTGGAGATGGAATTTTGGAGGAAGTGGTGATGCTTGACGTGCACGGCATGCACTGCGGCGGATGCGCGGCGAGCGTGCGGAAAATCTTGGAGGGCGATGACGCCGTGCGAAGCGCGTCGGTGAATTTGGCCAATGAGTCCGCCATGGTACGCATTAATTTAGCGATGGGCAAGCTTGAGGGAGGTGAATTTGAAAATGCCGTGAAGGAGGCGGCAAAGAGTGTCGGCACCAAGTTGGCTGAGCTCGTCACCGCCGCAGGGTTCCCGACGTCTCTGCGCGACGCTGGTGGAGTCGCTGTTGCGGGAGTTACGGGTGCCGAGGCGACGAAACTAAAGAGAGACGAACGTTTGCGACGGATTAAAGAAAGCACGCAGCGCGTGATCGTGGCTTGGGCTCTCGCGAGCGCGTGCTTGTTGGGACACGTTTCACATTTTTTCCACGCGAGCGCGCCGTGGCTCAGAGTCTTGCACAGTAATCCCGTTCACATCACGCTCTCGCTCTTTGCCATGGCAGGACCAGGGCGTCAGATTTTGATTGATGGCTGGCAAAGTTTGCGACGAGGAGGTCCGAATATGAACACGTTGGTATCCCTCGGAGCCATGGCATCTTTTTCGATGAGCACGGCGGCCATGATGCTCCCAGGCTTAGGTTGGCCCACGTTCTTCGAGGAGCCCGTCATGTTACTAGCATTCGTACTTCTTGGGAGAGCAGTCGAGGAACGTGCCAAGCTTCAAGCAACGAGTGATATGTCTGCGCTACTGAATCTAGTGCCAGAGACCGCTCGCTTGGTGTCATCGACTTCCACGGCAAACGGAGATGAGCCATACTATCGTACAGTTCCGACGTCTGTCATCGAAGTAAAGGATAAAATCATCGTTTTACCTGGAGATAGAATTCCCATCGATGGCACGGTAGTGAGTGGATGCAGTACGGTGGATGAAGCCGCCATCACTGGCGAGCCAATCCCTCGGCCGAAAAAAGCCGGCGACACGGTAGCGGCGGGAACAGTGAACTGTGATGGCGTTTTGACGATTGAAGTCGTGTCTTCAGGAGAAGAAACGCAAGTAGCTGGTATCGTTCGCATGGTGGAGTCAGCGCAACAACGCGAAGCGCCAGTGCAGCGACTTGCAGATCAAGTCTCTGGCAAGTTTGTGTACGGTGTGATGGCAGCGAGCGCGGCGACGTTCACGTTTTGGAGCACCGTCGGCACGAAAGTCTTCCCCGGTGTTCTTGCGACAGCTGCTTCGGCAACTAATGCACCAATTTTGATTGCACTTCAAATGACGGCGTCAGTCTTAGTCGTTGCGTGCCCGTGTGCTCTTGGTTTGGCGACGCCGACGGCGGTACTCGTCGGCACGGCGCTCGGCGCCCGCCATGGCCTTCTCATTCGCGGTGGAGACATCTTAGAAAAAGCCAACAATTTAGACACCGTTATTTTCGACAAAACTGGAACGTTGACTATTGGTAAACCAGTATTGACGGAAACGCGCACAAGCGGGGGCTTTAGCGACGCTGAAATCATCGCTCTTGCGGGAGCGGTCGAGCGAAACTGTCGCCACCCGTTGGCGTTAGCCATCACCGAAGCGGCTGATAAGCAAGGAATTCCCCGGCATTCAGTTGATGAAGGAACGTTCAAGCAGGAGCCCGGCGCTGGAGCGAGTGCTGTGGTGAATAAGAAGCTGGTTTCCGTCGGCACAACCTTCTACATTCAAGGCAACAATACCGTGCCGATGGAGCTGATCAATGCCGTGGACAACCCAGGTCGCACGCCGGTGTACGTCGGAATCGATGGCAAAATCGTGGGTGTTTTAGAGATGCAAGACGAAATTCGTAAGGACGCGGCCGAAACCATCAAGCGACTTCATGCGAAGAATATACAAACTATCATGATTTCGGGCGACAGGCTTGAAACGGCCCAAGCAGTAGGCAAACTCGTGGGCATCGATGAAAAGTACGTATACGGGGATGTGCGACCCGAGGGAAAAGCTGAACTCGTACAAGACTTTCAGTCGAAGGGCAAATGCGTCGCAATGGTCGGTGATGGTATCAACGACGCCGCAGCTTTGGCACAGGCAGACATCGGCATCGCCATGGCGGGCGGCGTCGGCGCCGCAAGCGAAGTCGCTTCCATCGTCTTGCTCGGCGATAGATTACCGCAAGTCGGCGATGCGATCGACTTGAGCAGAGCAACGTTTAACAAAATTAAGCAGAATCTGTGTTGGGCTTTCGGGTACAACCTGATCGGTATTCCGATAGCCGCTGGCGCTTTATTGCCAGCATATGGATTGTCGCTCACGCCATCCGTGGCGGGCGCCATCATGGGATTTTCATCCCTTGGTGTCATGGGGAACTCTTTACTTTTGAAACTAAAAGGTCGAGAGCTTTCGAAGGCCGAGGAAGATGATTAAGACAAGTAGAACTCTTAGGATACTGTTGTAGCAGCAATCAATTGAAATTATTTCTAAGTTGGTGAGCAAACTCCACTACTTTTGCGCTTGAGCGAAGAACTCCTTTCCGCGATCTTCGATCTCCTTCAAGTATTCCGCCTGCACGCGCTGCGCGTACGATCCGTTCGGAAGATTCAGCACCACACCCTCCATGCGTCGCTGCAGATCCTTCGCGAACGCCGTCTCGTTGTAGCCTTCATTGGAAATTTCGGCAAAGCTTGTCGGCCACGCCTCGGCATTGGAGCGAATCACCTTGTCGAGCGCGGAAGACTTCTCATCCAGCTCGCGCGCGGCGTACAATTGCAACAATCTTTGCAAAATATGCACCATACCATCGAGTCCGTTCTCGTCAGACTTACGAATCCACGCGTAGAGCGTGTTCAACGTGCGCTCATCCACCGTCACCGCTTGGAGCTCATTGCGCATGCGCTCCAACGCGTCGGCTCGCAGAGGCACGTCGAATTCCCCCGAAGACGGGTCCGCGGCCGCCCCGACGACTCTTTGCAAGCTCTCGCTCGCCTCCTCCATCGTGCTCTCGGTCTTCTCAACCATAGCCTCGATGAGTTTCATGCACTTGGTCGCCGTGTCCATGATTTTCGTCTTCGTCGCGCTCTCCGTCGCCGTGTCGCTCCTCGACGCGAATCGCATCCACATCTTTTGATCAAACATCAGCACGTTCTCGACGACAATCTTCCCTAACTCCTCTTCGCTCGCGCTCGCGAGCATGAGATCGATCACGGCGTCCATCGCCGCGAGTTCGCTCACCGCGTTGTCCTTCCCGGCGGCGTGCGCGACGACGAACCGTTTCGTCGTCTTCGTTCGCATCGCGCGCGCCGCGCCCCGTCTCGCGCGCGTCGCCGTCGCCGTCGTCGTCTTCACCGCGCGCGTCGCCATCGTCGTCATCGCGCGTCGCGTCGCGCGGCGCCTTCTGACGTCCGGCGGCGTCGCTTTATCCGCAGCGACGTCGACGCGCGAGGCGCGGCGCGGCGAGCGCACAGCGCGACGCGACGCGACGCGGGCGAGCGAGCGCACAGCGCGCGCGACGGACGGACCCGACGCGCGGCCGTCGACGACGAAGGAAGGCAAGAGACGGAGAGGTCGACGCGCGCGCGAACGACCGCCCATGGCGTCGACGTCGAAATCGCCGCGTGATGATCCCATATGGACGTCCCTGCGCGCCGGCGCGCAGGCGTTGGTGGATAAAGAACCGTTGATGGGTGGGTTCGTGTACGCCACGATCCTGAACCAACCGACGTTCGAGCGCGCGTTGGGGTTCTTGTTGGCTTCTAAAATTGCAAACGCCACGATACTCGCGGGGCAGTGGAACGATTTGATTATGGATGCCATGAACGCGACGAACGAGGGAAAAAATCGAGAATATAACGGACCTGGAACGGGTTCGATCGGTGACGCCGCGCGAGCGGACCTCAAGGCGATCGTCGAACGCGATCCAGCGTGCCCGTCGTACACGCACGCGTTTTGCTTCTTCAAAGGGTTTCAGGGACTGCAGGCGCAACGCGTGGCACACTGGCTTTGGGGACATCAGCGAAAAGTTTTGGCGTGTAAGATGCAAAGCTTGATTTCAGAGGTGTACGGGATGGATCTTCACCCGGCGGCGAGATTCGGGCGAGGGATCATGATCGACCACGGGCACGGAGTCGTCGTCGGCGAGACGGCGGTCGTGGACGACGATTGCACGCTCTTGCACGGGGTGACCTTGGGGGGGACAGGGAAAGTGCGAGGTGATAGACATCCAAAGCTCGGCAAGCGCGTCGTCGTCGGGTCGAACGCAAGCGTACTCGGGAATATTAAAGTTGGGCACGACTGCAAAATTGGCGCGGGCGCCGCCCTCATGCACGACTTACCACCGAGAACAACAGTCGTTGGTCACAAAGGACGCGTGGTGACGAAGAAGCAGATAACATCGAAGCTTTAATCGGCGCTAGTTATTCCTAAATCTATTAGTTCGTAGCCTAACATAACCTATTTTTCATGTAACTGTACATACCACTGACTGCTTTCATTTTGCTCATTTCAAATGATCCGCGTTTGGTTCGGCACTGACGTTCTCCCACGCAAGATTACCTCCCGGGCGCCGCACTGTCCCTTGTAGCCAAAATTCGGCCTTCTCGCTGATTTTCGATCTTGCACTGAGCGTAGACGCTCCACTCGCTAAAGTTTTCCACGCGTTCACATCGCCAAGCTTGCCGCGCGCTGGTCCTCCAATGGCCCGCTTCAGGCGCACGCAGACGACGCCCGCCAGGGTTTTGGAATCAATGAACTCCGTCATTGGAACCATCTTCGACGAAACGTCCCAAAACGGTAGTTTTGGGATGGCTGGCAACCACTGTGGCACTTCGCTCCTCCAGATGACAGAGAACAGAGCGATGAGACGGTCCACGAGCGATTCGCCCGCAAATGATTCGGCTACCAAATCTTCCTCAGACTCCTCGACGATCGTTTTACCGATAAATGAGTCGAGGACTTCGACAATGAGCTGCAAAAAATCATCTTTGAGTTCATTGGACATGAGCACGTAACCAATCAACGGGATGAGTGTTAGAACCTGCACCCAAATGAGGAGTAGTTTGTGCGAAACGTCTCGCGTCGACAGAGCCAATTCTTTGAGCTGTTGAATCGCACCCTTGACGATTCCCATCGCCGCGTCACGCTTGCGTTTGACGATATTATGTAGTAAACATAGCCGAAATTCGACAAGGCTCTGAGCGATTTCCCATCGACGCGCGGCGTTTGAGTCATCCCAGTAAGCACCTTGAAGTACGCCATCAACATTCACATCATCGCAAACTCTGCCACCGACGTACGAAAGGACATCCGTTGTGACGTCGTCGCCTATTCCACCCACGAGTTCGGCAAGTAATCTGACTCGAGAGGGCTTTAGCACTAGCGCACCGACAACAACTCGCGAAAAGACTGAGTGCGCATCTCGCGAACATTTGAATTCATCGTGCACACACTTCAATTCCTCCAGCTTGGAAAGCAAATCAGCGTAGGTGACCGCGTGAAACAATTCAAGCAGTCGCTTTTCCTCGTCTGTAGAGATTTCAAAATGCTTTGACACATCTGCCGTAGAGTGAGGGGGGGTGAGCGCCCTCGATATTGTGGCGTCTGACATTTCATTCGCCGATTCGAGGAGTTGTTTCAGAGTGCGCACCATCGAGTCGTCCAGTTTGGACTCTCGCTCGTCATTGTTTCGCACGATCTGGCTCATGTATTCGCGAAACGCCGCGAGCGATTTCTGCGACGCGCCTGAATCTTTGTGCTCGACGATACCCTCCGCCATAATGAAATTCAACAACTGAGAAAGGTCCACGACTTTGCCCCACAGCAACTCAATCAGCAGTTCTGAGATGCACTTGGTGTAATCTTCACGCGCTACTATCATGGTTCTTTCTTTGATCCAGTCAAACACGTATGTATTTAATCTAGAAGAAGTTTCCGCGAGTTCGACGAAAAAGATTCGTACCGCTGTGCGACGCTTCATTGCCTCGTCTTCCGAAACATCCATGCACCAATCGCACGAAGTCTTCACCATAGACTTCATCGCAAGCTCTTCACTTTCCTCTCGATCAATGTACTTTCGCGCCATCGTACGCGACGCTACTTGGTCTAGATTACTTTCCAGCAACTTGTGTAACGTCTCAATAAGATTTCGGGCCTTTATGGTGATCAATTCTGGGCTCGCCGCTTGCGCGAGCGATTTCACGCGATTGTCGACGTCGTCGAGCACACTGCACAGTCGTTGTGACAACGGCATTTTCTTTCTCTGAAAGTCACGCCGCAAATTAGTGATGATGTTCAGGCCTCCGTCCCGCGGTGCGGCGACGAACGCATCCATATTCGCGGCGGCGACGGAGGCCACGACATCACTTAAGCTTATCACGAGATACTTGTCCGACTGTCCCCTCTCTTTCAAAATCTCCTGTAAACACCACGAGACTCTGTCCACCAGACCAACTGAATCTGCGTGCGACTTTGAAGCCTGAGGCACGAGCGCGCGTAAAGCTGGGCTCAGCGCCCGAGCAAAATCATGAGCGCTTCCAGTTCTCTGCCGCTTTTGTTCATTCATAAATCGCAGAAACTCGTGCAAGTACTTTTGCTGATCCACCAAGTCTTCCTCGACTGAATAGTTCGCTAACGCTAGGACGTACTTTAATTCCGTCTCGACACCTTCGCCACTTTGTGCCACCATTTCCTCGTCGCGCAATACATCGAAGATGTGCGCGAGTAAGTCCTCCGTCCACGCGCGTCGACACGCGTCAAAATCTCGTTTACACTGCGATAGATAGTTCACCTTCACCATCCACATCGCGCGATGAATCGGAACGTTGTACCCATGCAAGGTTTCAAACAAATTTCGCTTCCGCACGCCGTGTGGCACGCGTCGCTCGAGCGCGTGCAATCCGACGTCGCTCGCCAAATCCCGAAAAAACGCCGCCGACTCCTCCGCGCGCGCGTGCACCAACTCGGGCGCGCTCCACGTCTTCAACGCCTCCCCGCGTAACTCCACGTCGTAACTCCCATCATCTCTCCGTCCTCGTTTCGGCACTCTGCGCGTTTCCTTCGCCCCCTCGTTCGCATTCGCTCGTATCGCTTTCAGCGTCTCGCTCGTCGCCATTCGCGTCAACATCTCTTGCAGCGCTCGCGGCGACATAAACGTCCCGTCATCGAACGTCGTCTTCCCATCGATCGTCTTCACCGTCCGCGCGATTCGCCACTCGCGATGCTTTTCTTCGTCGTACCCTCGTCTCACCAGCTCTCGCGTCAGTTTTTCGCTCGGAAATCGCGTCCCGTCTCGCGCCTCCGCGCGCGTCCTCGGCGGCGGTTCGACGTGCGCGCGCACGGGTCGACCGAGCGCGATCGCGGGTCGCGACGACGACGACGGTCGCGCGCGCGTCGTCGTCGTTTCGCGCGGTTTCGTCATGTCCTCACGCGCGCATCGAGGGTCGTCGACAAAGTGACGACCGGGACGCATCGCGACATCCATCCATCGGGACGCCACATCCAGCGGGACATCGCGACGACCATGGGGCGCGTCGCGGGCGTCGCGCGAGGCGCGGTGGCGGCGATCGTCGCCCTGGCGATCGAACTCGCGCGAAGGCGAAGGTCGAAACGGGCGACGACGACGACGACGACGATGGAAAAGACGACCGAGGCGGACGAGCTCGGGGCGTTCGTCGAGGCTGCGGAAGATTTGAGCGAAAGGCTGACGACGACGACGACGACGACGACGACGACGACGACGCATCGACCGTTGAAGAACGTGAAGTTTGTGGTGAAAGATATATTTGATATCGAGGGACGACGATGCGGGTTCGGGTCGCCGGCGTTTAAGCGGACGGGAGGGAAAGGCGGGACGGCGGGCGCGAAGCGACACGCGCAGTGCGTGCGAACGCTCCTGGAGGCGGGAGCGAGCGCGGTGGGTATGACGACCATGGATGAGCTGGCGTACGCGATTAATGGGGAGAACGCACACTATGGAACGCCTATAAACCCGCGAGCGCGAGCGTTAGTGCCGGGAGGGTCGTCCTCGGGATCGGCGGTGGCGTGCGCGGCGGCGCTTCGAGGATGCGAATTCGCGCTCGGGACGGATACCGGGGGATCGGTGCGAGTGCCGGCGTCGTATTGTGGGGTTTACGGGATACGCACGAGTCATGGATCAGTATCTATGCGTGGTGTGCAAGCTTTGGCTCCGAGTTTTGACACCGTGGGGTGGTTTGCGCGATCAATAGATGTCTTGCAGCGCGTGGGAGACGTGTTGTTGCCAGAGCCCGACAAGCACGCGCCGACGGAACCGAGCCGCTGGCTTTTGCTGGAAGACGCCGTGAGTGCGAAACGCTCTACACCACACTCGCAGTGTGCTGCGGTTGCCGCGGTGACGGCGCTCCACGAGATTGCGCCGGCGGATTTCAAGCGAATGAATCTCACAGAGCACTTGCTCGTCGGTTGCCCAAAGTTCCGGTCGCTCGTAAACGGTCGCGAAGACTACGGCTTGGACTGCCTCAGAGAGATGGTTCGCGTGCTCATGGGGGCGGAAATCTGGGAAAATCTGGGAAAATGGTACACTGAGGAAAAGCCAAAGCTCGGTGCCGCGGTCAAGGCGAGGATGGAAGCCGCGTCAAAGCTCGACGCGGACGAAGTCGAACGCCTCAAGGAAGTGCGAGAGGAAGTGCGAGAAGAAGTGGATCGCATATTAGACGGTGGCGCCATATTCATACTTCCCACGACGCCTGGCAAGGCCCCTAAACGTGGTCAAAGCGATCAGGCGACCGAATCTTGGCGAAGAAAGTGTTTTGAGCTGCTGTGCATCGCGAGCCTGTGCGGTTTGCCGCAGGTGTCGATACCTCTCGAGGCTCCAAACATCGAAGGTCCGCAAGGGCTGTCACTAATCGCTGGATACCAAATGGACAAAATGTTGATCGGAGCCGCTCGTCAAATCGTTCCTGCGCTCGTCGAGGCGTATCCGGATATCCTAGAAGCTGAGTTAGAGCGCCTGAATCCACCCGAGGCTCCTGGCGAATCCGAAAAGACCAAAGGAAATGAAGCCCTGAAGCAGGGCAAGTATCAAGACGCGATCGAATATTACTCGGTGGCGATTGGAAAGAATCCTAAGAGCAAGATTTTCGTAGCAAACAGAGCCATGGCGCACCTAAAGCTTGGGAACTACCAGCTCGCCGAAGATGACTGCACTGAAGCCATCAAGCTTGATGCGCGGTACGTGAAGGCGTACCTTCGCCGGGCGGCGGCGAGGTCGGTGGCGGGGAACTATCTCGAAGCATTGATGGATTACGAAGAAGCGTTACGCTTCGAGCCTAACAACTCGGACGCGAAGAGAGAAGTGTATAGAATGAAAAAAATCATAGGAATGGCCGATCCAGGCATGGACGTTGGCGATATGTAGAGCTCGATACAGTCAGTTGCAATTAATAAGTGAACTAATTCGTCGAACGTCTTGAGAACGTTTTACTCGCTAATTCTGACAACCACGACTTCTTGATCGACGAAACGTCGCGCGCGTACATTTTATTCGTCCTAACTAACTCGTTGAAAAGAATCTGCGCCGCAAGAAAAATTGTCAGCGTGAAATAATTAATTGTAAGGAAATAATTACTCACCGTCTCTGGAGGCGATTGAAACATCACCGAGCTCGGGTGAATCGTTAGCTTCTGGCCCGTTGTAAAGACTTTGAACGATCCATCCATTTCCTTCGAAGCCGTATTCATGAAAAAGCCCGATACCAGCGATCGTAGCACGAGCGTGAAGTCGTCTTCACATGAAGTCAAATTAATTCCCTGCGACATTGCTGCTCGTGTCAATTGCTCGTTGATCTTGACCGCTTTTGTCATCGCTCGATGGTTAATCTGGTGCTCTCTGCACCAATCGCGACTTCGCTTCGGACTGCAGGCCGAAAATTCGTTGAACACGCGCAGCAACGTCAAATGATCGCCCTCCTGAAATAATTGTGTAAGAAAATATTAAATTATTTTTTCTTGGTCGACTCACCTTTCGCTTCAATTTGTGTCTTGCGACATTCTTTTGCCCGTCTGCCTCCCTGGAAAACTGAAACACGCTATCTGTTGACAGCATGGACAAAACAGCGAGTGTTTCGATAGCGCACCCTTCGATTTCAGCGGCAATTACGCATCGTGCAGCCATGGGCTCGAGGGGAAACCTCGCCATTTTTTTTCCGACGTCGTTAAGCTTTCCATCGTCGTCTAAAGCGTCCAGCGAGTACAATAATTCAAGTGATCGTAATAACGCCTCTTTAGGCGGCGGATCGATGAAAGGAAACGACAAAATGTCGTCAACTTGCATTGCCTGCGAAATAAATAAATAATTCAGTTAATTTTTAATTGTCTCAGGAAAGCGCTCGATTCGGGCGCGACAGATCCTTACCTTTAGCTGAAGAACTACTCCACTTAAATTTGTACGCAGCAGTTCCGGTTTAACGTATTTTTCCAGGCTCGGCATGATTTCTTCGGTGTAGAGTCGAAAGCACTTACCAGGCGCTTCGCGCCCGGCTCTACCGGCGCGCTGTTGCGCCTGACTCTGCGCAATCGGGGTGACCAGGAGCTCGTCCACGCCGCTTCTTGGATGATGCGTTCGTAGTTTACTCAGTCCTGAATCCACAACGTACCGAATCCCATTGATCGTCAACGATGTTTCGGCGATATTCGTCGCCAAGACGACTTTGCGCGTTCCCAGAGGCGTCGGCTCGAAGACCTTCATCTGCTCCTCCGGGGGCAGCGCAGCGAACAAGAGTACCACGTTGAGTTTCAGCACGTTTGAGGGAAGTTCAGACGCTTTCTCTCGCAACATCCTTCCCAACGACTCGATCTCCTCTTGACCAGTTAAGAATACTAAGACATCTCCCGCCGCCTCTTCCTCGTTCACTTGAAGCACCGTCCACATCGCGGCGTCCAAGTAGTCCTCCTCCGGCTCCTCTGTGTAGAACATTTCGACGGGAAACGTGCGGCCACGGGAGTAGATTACGGGCGCACCATCGAAGAATTTACTAAAACTCGACGCTTCAAGCGTAGCAGACATGACGATGACGCGTAACGGTGGCAACGCGCGTCCGTACTGGTCCTCGCCGAGCGATTCGCGTCGACGACGTTGCACGCCTTTGATCGTGCCCAACAGGAAATCGGTCTGCAACGTGCGTTCGTGCGCTTCATCAATCATGATAACACCGTACTTTGACAGTAAAGGATCTCCGACCGCCTCTCGCAGGAGCATACCGTCGGTGAGAAACTTTATGCGCGTCTCTTCGCTCGAGACATCTTCGAATCGAATGGCGTACCCCACGAGCGTGCCGTGCGCCGTACCGGTTTCATCGGCCACGCGACGCGACACGGACACTGCCGCCACCCGTCTCGGCTGTGTGACGCCTATCATCAACCCATTCGTCAGCGTCATGTCTTCGTACACATATTGCGGAATTTGCGTCGTCTTCCCGCTTCCGGTTTCGCCGATGATGATGACGGTTTCGCTCTTCCTAATCTCCTCCATCAATCGATCCTTCGCGCGATATATCGGCAGTGACTTTCGCACTCGGTCGATTTCTTCTCTCTTCGCTCCCGTGGGTGCCCCGTTCGCCTTCCGCGCGTCGGACGTCGACGCGTCTCCGCCCCCGCGTTCGCGTCCCTCGCGAAGCGTCTCCATGGCGTCACCCGCGCGTCTCGTCCAGCGCCTCGATCGCCGCCTTGACGTTCGCCGTCGCGCGTTTCTTATCGCTCAGAAAATACAAATCCCCGCGTTTTTCGTACACCTGCTTTGTCGCGCGAGCCCGGTCGTCGTCGTCGTCGTCGTCGTCAGTCTCGCTCGTCGTCGTTCTCGGCGGTTGGTCCGTCGTCTCTTCACCGTCGCCGTCGGGTCGCACGCACCGCGCGCGCGGACGCTCGCGTCGACTTCGGCAGGCTTTGTAATTCGCTCAGCGCCACCTCGAGGGCGTCTCTCGATTCCGTCGTCGTCGTCGTCGCTCGCGCGCGTTCGCTCGCCATGCGCTCGAGCCGCCGACGGGCGGACGCCTTGTGCGGCGAAGGGCGACGGGCGAAGGGCGCGATCGATCGGTCTCGCGTCGCAACGCGGCGCGACGCGAAGGGATGTGGACGATTCGTCGCCGACTGAGAACGACGCGCATCGCGTCGCTGACGCGCGACGCGCTCGCGCGCGCGCTCGCGACCGCGCCCGCGGGCGACGACGCGCGCGGCGTCGTCCTGCGATGCGCGCTGAGGGTTGACGGTGGGACGGCGTCGTCGACGCGCGCGAGGCGCGAGGGACGCGTGCCGGGCGTCGTGTTCGCGCCGGGAAGCGAACGAGGGACGATGATCACGGTGTGCGAGCGAGAGATGAACGCGGCGGTGCGCAAACACACGCTGGCGGGGGTGGCGTGCGAGGTGTTCGACCTGGAGGTGCCGACGACGACGGCGACGGGCGAGGAGAGCGGGGAGACGAGACGAGTGCGAGCGTTGGCGAAGCAAGTGCAGATGCACGCGTATAATCAAATGGTAGATAACGTGTGTTTCTTAGAGGTGAAACCGGAGACGGAGGTCAAGGTGCGCGTGCCCGTGGCGACGCAAGGCGAAGACGTCAGTCCGGGGGTGAAGCGAGGCGGGTTCGTGCAGATTATGCGACAGACGGTTCCCGTGAGATGCAGGAGCGATTCCATCCCGAAACGATTTTTGATGGACGTCTCCACGCTCGATGCGGGCAAGGTCATCAAGATTGGCGATGTGACCGTGCCAGAGGGGGTGAAACTCTTAGACGCCGACTTGAATCTTCCTTTGGTTCGAATCGGCGGCAGAGTCAAGAGCGCGGAGTAGATGAAGACGAGCAGAATTAGCGATAGCGTAGCAAATTTCAATACATGTATCGTGTTGGTACAAATGTTCGTCGAAAAAGTCAATCAATCAGTTTTGTCTATGTTTCTAGCGCCGAGCAAACCTTTAGCCATTTCCGAAACCAACGTATCCGTGAACTTGCGCAACACGGCAGTGGTGTCGATGAGTCGAGCTTTGTATAGGGCAAAGTCGTTTTCCAGACTCTCTTGCTTTTCGGGTGCGTACTGGTATTTCCCATCTTGAAGTTCATCAGTTAGCGTCGACGGCGGCGACACGTTTTGTTTCTGTTCATCATCTTCCGGCTCTGGCGGAAGGAATGGTTTGATGTCTGATTCAATCATGCGAGACAGGAGCTCGAGACAACGCTCCATGTCACCTTGAATGTACTCAAAGAACTCTTTCTTGCTCTGATCGTCGGCAAATTCGTAATACGCGTACGCGTAAGTCCATTTCAAAATTTTCCTGCACTCGGTCACTTGCCTGAGCGCATCCATGATGAAAACAACTTGTTGCTTGGACGTACGCTGTAAATCGATCAATATGTCAAGCACGCTGTCTTTGAATCTCTCGACGTCTTGTTCGGCTTTTTTACTCGCATCCTCGTGCGCTCTATAGCGTTCATAGTAGAACACGTAGCGCTCGAGAGAATCTCTGGCTCGTTTCCGCCTGTTTTCGTCGCCGGTTTTGTCTCCACTGTATTTGTTGCAGCGTCTGGCGCAGGCGTACGGCCCGGAATCCCAAGGTCCGAGACAAAGCCAGCAAAACGAGCAATGGCACTGTGAGCAGTGCATGTGCATACATCCTCCATTCTTCAAGATCGGTCGATGACACTTCGGACATCCCTTCGTGTTAGCTAGCATCCACTCCGAGTTCACACCGTCGGAGTTGATTTTGTCCATCCACTTCTTCGCGACTTCACAATCATTCACAGGCACGTGGGGCTCACTCTGGCACGAAAAGCAGAATTCGGCACCACAGTTGCATTTCACACTCACGGGATTGGTCGGCAGTTGCTCGACGGCGATGGCACATTCGCAATCGACGCCAATGCAAGGGCGCAACTTGGCGTTGTTTTCCAAAAACGACCGCCGCAAGAATGTATCAAACTTCTTTTCATCTTCATCACTAAGAAACTTTCGAATCATGGACTCGGGGACTTTGGCAGGACACATAGGACACCGCGTGTTGACCACGGAAAGCCCATCATTCACCTTGCTCGTCACCCATCCCGACCAACACTCGTCGCAAAATTCATGCGCGCACCCGACCGTCGTCAAAGCATCCCCTGGAAAGTCCTCGAAGCAAATCCCGCACCCTCGCGTTCCACCCGACGACATCGCTGCTTCGCTATTTTCGCGTCTCGTCTTTGCATCGATCAACCCCGACGTCTCGCGCACCTTTCTCGTGTCCTCGAACCACGCCGTCGCGGCGGCTTCGAAATCGTACGAGAAGTGACTCAACAAGGCCTCCGCCTCCTCTGTGCGCACGTCCAGGAGCGCTTTTGCCCGCTCGATCATCGTCGATCGCACGTCTAATTGCTTCGTCGCCTCGATGCACACAATCGTGGTCTCATTCGCCGGCTCTACGGGTTGCGACAGCGCGGCGAACGCGTCGTCCGATGCGCCCAAGATGGGCGTGCCGTCGTCGGAATCGTCGCACCACGCGCAATCGTCGTCGGAATCGCCCGCACCGAAACTATCGTCGGCGTGAAGGGTCATTTCTTACGCGCCGTGTCGGTGCGCACGCGAGCGCGCGTCACGGACGCGCGCCGCGATGTGATGCGATGGTGCTCCGACAGTTGACAAGACGCGCGCGCGGTGAGAGCGGTTTTTAATGGTCTCCATGTTTGATATTTCAGAGCTAACCTCCTATTCGCGCACCGAGAATTAATGTTTACGAGTCTAGAAAGACGGAACGCTCACGCGACCGGCGATGCGATCGAGATCCCGTTGACCGGACGGAGTGATGCGGCGACCACCCTTCGCATCCTTCTCGACGACACCGATGGATTCGAGCTGCTTGAGCACAGCGCGCGCGACGCTACCGGAACCGATTTGGTGGTGGTGACGACGAGTGCCCTTGTTACCCGCACCGCAGTACGACTTGCGCAACGCACCCACACCCATGTTACCCTTCGTGTAGAGCTTGCGAGCGACCGAGGCAGCGCGAATGTAAAACCAATCCGGGTCGTACGGCGCGAGCTCCTTGTACGTCGCAGTCTTCACGGTGTCGACCCACTGCGGAACCTCCATCTGTTACGAGCGAACGAAATCATAGCCACGGTCAGTGTCAAATCACGATGGCGCTCTCGCCTCGGCCCCGACGCGCGCGCGCTCGCGAGGGTTGGCCTCTGAGCCACCGTCGGTCGATCGCGACGTCTCGGTCGCCTGCGTCGCGCGACGTCGCGCACGCGCGCCGACGAACGCGCACGCGATCGCATAAATGCGATCGCGCGCATCTCCCGTCGACGTCGCACGACGGCACGCGCGCCGTCGCCCTCACAGCGCCGGCCCCCGACGCGCGCGGTGAAGCCCTAGCGCTCGACTCGACGCCCACGTCGCGCGCCTTCGTCGACGCCCAAACGCCCGCGCGTCGTCTCGCGCGACGACGATCGATGCGCACGAATACGTTCGCATTCGTCACCGCCGACGTCGTCGCGTTCGATCGTCCATCGCCGCGCCGTTCGCGCGCGCGCGTCGTCGCTCGATCGCGCCGCGATGCGCGAGCGTCGTCGTGCGTTCGATTCTTCGCGTACCTTGCCGGTGGATCGGAAGTATTGCGCCAGAGCGATGACGAACTCCTGCGCGGGGACGTCCTTGACCGTTCTCGGGGCGTTCTTGGTGGCCATCTTTCTCTCGTCCGCGGCTCGAAAAGACGGATCGCGCGCGTCGAGCATCGAACACACATCACAATCGATGATTAGGGTTTTCACGCCCCATCCCGTCGGGCCGACGCGCGCGCATCGAGACGCGCGAGCCGTCTTTATCGAGCGCGCAACGTAGCCTAGCGAGCGTCGAGCGATGGCGAAGTCTACCAACCACACCGCGCACAACCAATCGTACAAGAACCACCGCAACGGTACGCACGACGCGCGACAAAGGCGCGGTTGCGAGGACACGGGACGACGCGCGCGAGGGCGACTTTGGGGAGACGTCGACGACGCGTGACGGCGCGGCGAGGGCGTCGAGCGCGATCGACGGCGAACGAAACGGACGATTGAAATGCTTGACGTCGATCGATGGGGGACGAACGGGCAAACGGCGAGAAGGACGGCGCGAACGGCGAACGAATCGAACGCCGCAAGACCCAGAACCAAACCCACCAAAACCGCGGCGCGAGAGACTGACTGAGTTGATTTTGCGCGCATCAGGCATCAAGAAGCCGAAGCGCGTTGGGAAGCCGTCCACGAAGGGGGTACGTATCGCCTTGCTTCGTCGTTCGCGCATCACGGTTCGAAATGCGCTCGCATCGACCCGCCCCGCGCAACCGATCGCTGACCATTTACGTCTCTTCCGCCTCGCAGATGGATCCGAAGTTCCTCAAGAACCAAAAGTTCGCCAAGAGAGGTAGCTTGAAGGCGGCCGGCAAGAAGTAACGGGGGCGTGTAGAGAGTCACTAGAGTCTGAAAGGTGTATAGCACGGAGGAGGACGTTGCGATGGTTGGCTAGAAGTTGTAGTGAGTGCGCAGACAACTTTAACCGCGTCGCGCGCGCCAGCCTCTCTCACCGTCCGTTCGCGTCGTCGCTCGCGCGCGCGGCGATGACCGCGCACGCGCGCGTTTATTTTCCCGCGTCCTTTCGCCGTGGTCCCGATCGCGCCGTCTGAAACGTGCGCGATCTCCAAACTCTCTAACCCTGGCGCGCGCGCGTTTGCCCGATTTGATTTTTCGTTTCTGTTGGACGGGAAAGAAGCCCAGCTGGGTGGTTTCGACGATCGATCGCGCGCCGCAGTCGCTGACGCTCGAAGTCGCGCGCGCGCGGTATGGGTGACTCCGTGCCAAACTTCTTCGGTGGCCAAGGCGGCGGTGCCTCGGGCCTGAGCTTCGGCGGCGGCGCGTCGTTCGGCGCCGACGCCGGTCCGTTGTTTGAGATGAAGTGTGGGAAACTCGTTCGCGATGGGGCGAAAATGCGCGCAGATCCGCGTCGAGGGACGCTGAAAATCGTGAAGAGCGAGGTCGATGACACGTTGAAACAGATTCAGTGGGGAGTACGAGATCCATCGACCGCGTTCGAGGCTGAGGATGATTTCATCATCTTGCCAGACGAGGCGGTGCTGAAGACGATGAAGCGCGACGGATGTTTCATGTTGGCGTTCATCGAGGAACGCGATCGAGACATGTACTTTTGGTCGCAAGAGAGCGATGGAAAAGACGCCATGGAGGCGAAATTGCTGAAGTTTAATCGCGCGGTGAACACGAACGTCGGCGAAGCGCTCGAAGAGAATATCGCCGCCTCGGAAGCGCAAACGGCGATGGAGACTGGCGATGCCCCGAGTGCGGTACCCTCGGAAACTCCTGCGGCAACGACGTTGATGCCACCGCCGGCGAACGTGATTCCTTCGCCCGTGGATCCGACGCCCGCGCCGACGTCGTTTCCCGCGCAAACGCCGGCGGCGCCCGCCAAGGTGAGCGAAGGTATGCGAACGCCCGCGAGCGCGGGGAACTTCACTCCGATTGTGAGCAGCGACGCTTTGAAGGGTGTGTTCGCTAGTCTCGGTGGGGCGACGCCGCAGACGCCTCCCGTTGGTTTGCCTGAGATTTTGACACCAGAACTTGTCGGGCCTTTGCTTCGAGACGAACAAATTCGAGGACGCTTGTTGGAGTATCTGCCGGAAGAACATCGCGAGACGCAAGACTTGGAGGAGCTCATTCGCACTCCACAATTTCGCAGTCAGTTAGAAACGTTTAGTCAGGCACTGCAGAGTGGAGAGATGGACATGGCGCAGTTTGGGTTGAAACAAAATGGTGTGGCGAACCTGGAGACCTTTTTAAAGGCGATTCAAGCCGAGGTCGATGAATCTAGCGGTAAGAACGAAGAAGAGGACGCGATGGAGAGTTGAGTAGTTGAGGCGATTAGATTTAATGCTGCGATCGATCCGCGATTATGGTGCAATTCATGAGCTCACAAATTCGAATCAAAAAGTCAACGCGCTCGATTCAAGCCGTTCCGACAAACGGCGTCGAGAGTTTTGAGCGCGCGCCGTGCCTTCAATCATCCCTCGGCGCGGCGATGCGCTCCGAGACGAGTCCACAAAGAATTTTGTTCGGCATACCGACGCATCCGCGCGAATTCATCCTCCATCACGTCACCGTACGACCTTCTCGCCGTCAACGCCTCTTCGCATCGCCGCAACGCCCCGCCGAGCGCTCGCGCGAACGTCTCGTCGTCCAACACCTCCCCATCGCCGTCGCTTTCATCCGCACACGCCACGCCAGCGTTCACGAGCCCTCCTCGTTCGCTCTGCACCCCTCTTTCGACGGTCTCGTTCTCCACCTGCGCCCCTCTCGCGCGCGTCGTCTTCGTCGTCTTCGTCGTCTTCGTCGTCTTCGTCCCGTCCACCGTCGTCGTCTCCGCTCTCACCGAGACGCCGTCGGCGTCGGCGTCGCGCATTTTGTGCCCCGATCGCGCGCGCCCCGTTCGCCCCGAACGCGCGCGTCGCCCTCCCGCGTCGCCCTCGCGCGCGTCGCCGCGCGTCCCGACGATTCGCGTCGCCCGCGTTGACTCGACGGTCCGTCCGAATGTCCGAATGTCCGAATGTCCGAATGTCCGAATGCCCCAGGGTTGTCTTCTGTTGCCCGGCGCCGCGGCGACGGCGAAGCGCGACGCGCGATGCTGCGTCGACCGCGGCGGAAGGCGCGCGCGCGAGCGACGCGTCGCGACGAAGACGACGATCTCGATCTCGACCGAGGCGCGGTGCGCGTGCGACCGGCGCCGCGCGCGAGCGAAGACGACGAAGAATCCGCGCGCGCGCGACGGGCGTGGACGTTACGCGGCGACGAGGGGGGCGCGACGCGCGATGGACGGCGAACAGCGACGGGAGGACGCGAACGCGCGAACGATGGGACGCGGACGCGATATCGCGGATTCTTAGCCAAGATGGAATCGACGAAGATGGACGCCGAGGCGCTGCGAGAGAAGCTCGTCGCGGTGCGAGAGAAGACGCAGGAAGCGATGAAGAAGATCGAGGTGCCCAAGGTGGAAGATTTGAGAATGCTCATAGAAGACATACGACAAGAGCAAACGGAAGCGAAATATCATCCAGATCGGCGAAGACTGGAGAGCGTGGCGGATTTTTTTGCGTACACGGAGGAAGAAGGTGATTCTCGCAATCGAATCGAATCGAAACGCGCGCGCGGCGACGCGACTTTGACGCTCCCGATGACTGACTGGTGACGACGCACGAACGTTCGAATGAGCAGGAAGAAAGTTTTTCGACGAAGTGGATCGATCGAAAAAGGGCAAGCTGACGTTGGATGATTTAAAGTTTGCGATGAAGAAGAGGAATTTGCCGCAGTCGTACGCAAAGTCGTTCATGGAAAAGGCAAAGGGGCCCAAGATTTTCGCGCGAACGATCACGTGGGGCGATTTTCAAAGCGTGATGAACGAGCGAGAGTCGACTATGTTGCGTACGTTTAACTCGATGTCCGCCTCGCGGAACGGGCTGTTAAAGACGTCCGACGTAAAGCAAGTGCTCGAAGGTTTAGGTTTGGCCGCCACGGACGAAAACGCACGAGCAATGGTGCGGCATTTGCGAGGAAGTTCGGAGTATTCACGACAGGGCTACGTGACGTACGGTCAGTTTCGTAACTTTTTGATGCTCATGCCCCACGAAGTTGCGCGCGAAACTGATCCGTCGAGATTATGGTTCGAGGCGGCGACGATTGTACAGTTCAGCGCTCCGCCAAGAACTGGTAGCATAGCTATGGCGGCTCGCGCGGCGTTCGCGGGTGGCCTAGCTTCAGCGACGACGACGAGTATGATGCATCCCTTAGATACGCTGAAGACTCGCTTACAAGCCGCAGTCGGGAAAGGGCCATCGCTCTTGGATTTGATCAAGAGTGTGCCAAAACTCGGTCCTCGGAAAATGTATCAAGGTATCATTCCATCGGTGACTGGAAACTTTGCCGGGCATGGCTTACGAACGGCTACGTACGAAGTCGTTTGCTTGGCTCTCGCACCGGCAGTCGCGCTTCCGATGATAACAGAGACTACGATTCAAGGCGTGGGATCAGGTTTGGGAACGCTATTCGGAACATGCGTGCGGATCCCTTGTGAGGTTTTGAAGCAACGTTTACAAACGGATCAGTACCCCAATGTCTTATCCGCATTTAAGGGTATCACATCGACGAATCCGCGTGCGCTGTACGCAGGAACAGCCGCTACGCTGACTCGGGAAATTCCATTTTACGTAACTGGTCTTATGATTTACGAAAACTTGAAAAAAGGCGCAGTCGCGCTCAAGGGGGGACGCGAACTCGAAAACTATCAGGTAATCATGGTGGGCGCGTGTGCTGGTGCGCTCGGATCCGTCATGGTGAATCCATTCGACGTTATGAAGACGCGCACGATGACGGGGTCGGTGCCACTCGGACAGTCACTTTGGGTGTCGATGGCACACATCGTCAAAACTGAAGGACCACTCGCGCTGATGAAGGGTGCCATACCTCGCATGGCCTGGATCGCACCTCTCGGTGCGATGAACTTTGCGGGCTACGAACTTGCAAAGAAGGCGATGAACGCGCCGGAGGGAGAAAAGAAGGCAGAAAAAGAAGAGTCGATGCGCACTGCGCCTCCGGAGGAGTAGCGATGATGAAGCATATTTATAGACCGTCGAGCGACTTTTAGACTAAACACTACGATTTTAATGTGGTTACCTAAGCTAAACTAAAGTTCAATCTCATCCGGATCTGCGACTTTCGGCGGCGGCGGCGCACGTCTGGGCGGCGCGTTTCCGAACGGTCCAGGCCGAGGGACGGCGTAATACTTCACGTCGTCGTTGTTCCCAGCCCCACTAGGAGTAGTGATTTTCAGATCAAGCTCGAGTAAATCCATTAAAGCTTTCGTCTGAGGGTTGACGTCGACATCAGCAGGTGCACGCCCTTTACGACGGGTTTCTGAGGAAGGATCATATGCCGGCCGCGTGGCGACAAACTCGGGCGGAACCGTCGCCGATGATCCAGCCGCTTGCAAACGCTCGCTCACCCATTTCTTGTGTGGCTCTAAGTCAATTGCCTCGGGAGTTCCGTAGGCTGGCAGCTGTGCCGGTCGATGCGTCACGGAATGGTACTCATGATTGGCCTTTAAAATAGCGAGCCATTCCTCGTCGAGAGCAAAACCGCCTTCGGCGCTCTTCTCTGGCAAATCAATCACTTGTAAAAAGTCTCTGTGAGGCAAGCATTTATCTAAGGCCAAGAATTTTGTCGTTTTTTCGTCTTCGTGTTTGACTAGTGCCGCATACTTGACATGTAAATGCGCGGAGAACCAGTACTTTGGCTTCAACCTTTTCAAAAGTTCCTCCGCCGGCGGCGAGCCAAGGGTGTTGCTTTCGATCTCGTCCTTCAAAAACTTCTTCTTACGAAACAACTCGTGCTTGTTCCCAAACTGCGCGATCCCACGCGGCCAATCGTGGCTAAGGAAGACGTCTATCTCACTCTTTACTTGCTTCAGCTTGAAGACATCAAACTCTCGAACGTGATACGCCGTCTTCACTGCGTGTCCAGAATACGGCGGTCGCTCGTGATGCCCTTTCTTGTAATCGTGCGTCTTAAAGATCCCAGATAACCCACCGATACGTAAATCACCAAAGTTTACAACCCCTGAGTGCCCGACGTAGTAGATATTTGGTGCCACGTAGCCGCCGTAATACAGCTCCCACAAGTAATTGGACGCTTCGTGATTGCCTCCGATGAAAAGTGTCGGTATAGGCGCCGTCTTCTCACCGCTGTAGTACTTATAAAACGTCCCGAGCTCCTTGTACTTGTCCGGCACGGACATGCATTCCAAATCGTCCAAGTTTCGCACGGCTTGGAAATCGCCGCAACAAATCAGCAAATCAATTTTCACCTTCTCCACCACCTCCAAGTGCGCGATCGCGGCGTATATCGCATCGAGCTCGCCGTGACAGCACCCTTCGATCGCGATCTTCATCGCGACGTAGTGACACCGACCGATCGAGCGTTTCGACGCCGCAACACGCGCACGAGTGTGCGGGTCGTCCCCAGGTTTGCTTGGGACAAACGTGGGACAAGTAGTTTGCAACGGTCGCAGGAAGATGATTTAAATCGCGCATGTGCGTATTCTATCGCAATCACTATTTTCTAACGTGTGTCTAGTTTGACTTGTTCATGATCAATCGATGGCAATGACATAAGAACTCGACGTAGCTCATGCCCGCCGGACTGCGGTCCTCGCTAAGTCGGTTGTAAAACAATGCCTCGAGCGTGTCCCCGCGTTTGAGGATGCGAGCCCGCATGAAAGCGCCGCGTTGCTTACGAATGGCGTTAATAAAACTATTCAACGCCTTCGAAGCCGGAGTGTCGAGATTCGGAATCGTCGCTCGCGTAGAGACGATGTCGTCGACGTTTTCGGTGCCAAATAAATCTCGCAACGTCTCGACAGGAAGCTGTCGACCGATCCAGATTAAGATTTCTTGGCCATCTTCCAACAAGTACGCGCCATCTTGGTTGAGTTTCTCTGAACTTAGCCACATGCACGGAGGAATGGGCGGGAACGAAGAATCTTGAGGCAAGTCGTGGATGGAGAAGAGCCGCGGGTACACGGCGGGCGTCGCTAGCTCGGGCGGCGCGTGCAAAGCTCGGTAGAGCCATGCCGCTCGATCGTCCGGCGACGCGTCCGAGCGTAAGCCGTATGATTTGTGCAAACCCAAAGTGTAAAGCGGAAGCGTCTTCAAACCTTCGGGTAAGATGAGTTGGCCGCTGCTGTTGTTGCTTGCGCAGAATCGACGATATGCAAACAACGTCGCGATGCACTGTTGCAAAGATGCGTCTTTCGCCGAGGCGAGCGTGCCGTTCCCCGAAAGTAAGGCGTTCGCCGCTTTACGAACGGCCCAGTCGCTCTGTGCATCCAGATCTGCCGACCGAAACAGCGCACCGAGAACAGATGTAATCGGAAGAGCGATTGTGTGCACTCGAATTCGACGTTCCATCGTCGTCGTTGAGTACAAGAGCGCGCACTGCACGTACGCCTCTCTACCGTCCACCAACTTATCTTCGTATCTCAGCGTCACTGCAATTGTCTTGTCGCTATCGATAGCCGGTAAATCTATGTCCGTCATCGTTCGTTTGCAGAAGAATCCATTATAATCTTGAACGCCCAGACCCGAACTCGCTCGAACGCGCATCACGGCTTCGAGTCCTTGCGGGCGGATGAAGTTCCACCTCAAGTCGTTGTGCAGTTGGGCGAAGTCTTGCTGGACGTTGAACCCTGGGTATCTGTATAACGAACCTCCGGTCAAGCGCGGTAGCACTCCGAGCGTGGCGACATCCACCGCCGAGGACACGCAGAGGAAGAGATCGATGCAAACTTGATGCTCCGCGGCGTACGTAGCCATGGTGTGATACGCCTTGTCAGCCGGCGCCATACACTTCAATGGCTCCTTTTCGATGTTCCCAGTGCGCTGCCCGGCAGTGCCCGTGCGAGCTTCGAGCTTGCCAAGGCCGACGTTCGGGATTGTCGCCATGAAAGCCATCACCTTGCCGCCCGTCGGTTTCAAACACTCAATTCCCGCCTTGATGGCCGCCGTCGACGCATTCGGACCAGGTGCGGTCGACGAGAACGTCTCCGGAATCATCTTTAGTAGACTTTCAATCGCTTCTCTATTTTTGGCCAAGGAGACGACGAGACCACTCTTCAGCGGCGCGTACGAGTCTTCCACGTCGGGAACGATGAGCATCGACGGTTTCTCGGCTCCATCCTTGAGGTGATAGAAGTGAATCGCTGAGTCAACGGTGGCGATCCCCACCTGAGCATCTTTGGGAACGCTATCTAACGTTCGCATGATGACTTCGCACGCGCTCGTGGTGACACCGCTGTGAATGGCTTGGGACGTGACCTCGATTAAGAATAGATACGTCGGCGCCATGGGCGGTCGCACCATGTACTCTTGCGGCGCCACGTACTCAACCGTCCCTCTACACAGCTCTTGTCGCTCCGTCCAATCCGTGCGCTTACCGTTCGCTCCTAAGTTACACATGTACTCGTGCGGAACTTCGGTGACGAAATAGCAAAAGTTGCATTCAAATCTCAAGTGGTCCAGGAAGCGCATGTACGGGTTCATGTACGCCTTGCACCGACCGCATCGAATCGGACCCGTCTTGCCGTTATCTATCAAATGAATCGGCGCTTCCTCGGGATGCGGTAGCGCTAAAGGACGAGTCATGATGCTCAGCGGCATTCCGCTCGTCGTCAGCAAGTCTCCCGTGTTCGGTAAGCTGCTCAGCGTCGATCGCATGTATCTCGGGTTGGCGCTCCCCAAGTCGCATCCGACGTACTCCAACGTCGCCGAAGGCGGATGCGTGGCCTGATCCATCTCGCTTCTCGTGTTATACGTCACCCTTTCCTCGTGACTCGCGTACTGCGGTCGCGGAATCTGCGACGGATCTATCCTCGACGTCGCCCCCGTCGCGCTCGCCGCGCCCGGCATCGGCCTGTGCGGATGCGACGCCGGTACCGGCGCCGCGGGCGGCATCACTCCCATCCCCACCGCGCCTCCTCCCGCGGGCATCATCATCGTCGGCGCCGGCGGCGCCGTCGTCGTC
>JACLAB010004324.1_pt1 | contig 30039 bp, 16 predicted proteins | sample 8027921 | NCBI WGS metagenome assembly JACLAB01 (sample SAMN15725117, study PRJNA655200) | protist metagenome | isolation source: fluorescence activated cell sorting (FACS) single amplified genomes of... | place: USA: West Boothbay Harbor, Gulf of Maine | collected 2000-07-19 | reverse complement strand
TGGTAAAGTGCAAATACCGACGATGACTTGGAAGAGAATGGGTGAAGGTAAAGCGACGATATTGAGCATACCGATGGAACACCGGGTCAAATGGATTAGGCAAAATTACGAGCACTTCGAGACGACGGAAGTTCCGAGACTGTTGGAAAAATTGCAAGTGTTGGAGAAGAGAGTAGGGAACGAACGCGTCAATCAGTGGAGAAGTCTAGTCGCGGAGAAGAAGTGGGATCAGTTCGTGGAGGAGATTTTGGTGCACCATTACGATCGCGCGTACGACCAAGCGTCGAAACGTTCGAGACCAAACGATTTCGACGAGGAGAGCGGTGAAAGAAAAGGGGCCGATCAAGGCGGCGCGGACGAGTTGTTCTTGGAAAACTTAGAGGAGCAAACGTACGACAAAGCCGCAGAAGACTTGATGGAGAAGTACGATAAAGTGTTGTAATTAGTTTGTATATTAGTATGAATGTGCCGTAGCTTTTAGCAGCGTCTATTTATTCAATCTTATTTTTATTATTAGTATTAGTGGTAGTAGTAGTAGTATATGTAAGCTTCGCTGCCGCTTAGATTTTCTTTTCTTCTTAATCTTCGTCGTCGTCCATGTTTAATTCATTCGGCGCAATCATCCCCGGAACCGCCGCTAAGCGTTCCTTGGCCACCTCTGCCAACCTAGCTTTCTCTTCTTCTGCGAAATCTGCGGTCGAGAACTGTTTACTCGCGACTAAGAAGTCGCGCAAGTGGTTCTTGAACTGGACCAAATCGCTTTTATATTCCATCATGCCACTCGCGAATCGCTCGACGTCGCCCGCGGACATGTTCGGGAACGAGCCGGCTAATAACGTCGCCACGTGGTCTTTGATAAAATGCGCGTTGGAGGAGTATTGACCTTGTTTTTCCGGCGGGCACAACGAGGCCGTCAATCTCTCTGGCGAGTCCGCGACGGTGAACAAGTTTTGCAACAACAACGCGTGCAACTTGAACCCGGGTTTGTGGAACCCATCCGTCAACACCGCGAAAATCTCAGATAACAACGTGAGATAAAAGGATTGATAAAACGCGTTGCAAAACTCGGACATTTGAAAGTACTTCATCATTTCGAGAAGTAAGTGCAACCCTTCGTCCGCGACGTTTCTTTCTGTGTGTCTGAACGCCCAAACGATGGAGTCGATGACCAACTTCAAGTGCTCAGGCGATAACGTCGCGATGGCGCGGAAGCAATGATTGGTCACTTCACGAAGTAACGAGAAAAACTTCAAACGGTGGTCCGGATAATCCTCAAAGTTTACCGTAATCATCCCTAACGTGCACTCAAAGACCGCGTCAAAGATCTTCGGGATCTCGTCAATCATCGCACCTTTTACTTTCTTCACGATGGCGGCGAACAGTGATAAGACTTCGGCGTCCCGCGCGTCCGGGACGTTTCTCGCGTAATCGCCCAGGATCGGATCGTACATTAACGGGACCAGCTGTTGCGCCACCAAGTGCGGATCTTCGCAGCCTTCCACGAAGGTTTCGATCAATCGCAAACACTCTCTTTTTACAGAGCGAGTGAGTTTTACGAACGAGGATTTCGACGCGTATGGTCCGCCTTCCGCGATGGCGGCTGAAATCAACTCCGAGTAGAGTTTATACACGTTCAACAAATCGCCGTAAATTAAACTCATTTGGTTTTGGAACGGCTGCCCGAGCGAAATGCAACAGTGCGTGTTTGTTTTCAAAATATTTAAGATGTTCTTGATGACCTCTTGCGACTTCAAACTCTCGCTCGATTGCCTCGCTTGCGTCATGATGAGGTTCCACGTTTCGTTCGGCGGCGTCATCAATCTCTGCACGTATTCCTCTTTTTTCGCCAAGTTCAGTTCCGAGGAAACCATGTGTCCGACGGCTTCGTAAAAGATGTGCACTTGGTGCGGCTCCAAATCGCGAATGGTGTTCGTTAAACCTCTCAACAACTCCTCCACGAACGGCTCGTGTTCGCCGACTTGCGTGATGACAAATTTGCGCTTGCACTTAATGGTGATTTTCAAGAACGTATCGCACGCCATGTCTTGCACTCCGGGGTGGGTTTCGTGCATAAACTCGAACAGTTTATTCACCACAGTTTTCAAAAACTTCCAGTGTAACCTAAGAAATCTTGGATACTGACCGACGACGTACATGATGTTACTCGCGATGACCGCCTTGTGATCTTTCCCTCGCATGATTTCGCACAAGTTCAACAAGTCTCGAATCGCCGTGACCAAAAATCTATTCTCTTGGTCTTCTTGCATGGACCCGGAAATACTTCCAATCGCCCAGCACAACGTGTTCAGCGTGTTCCACGTGTACTCTCGGCCGTTCAATTGATTGCTCAACTTTTCCAACATTTGTTGCTCGGTATCTTTGTGGTCCAAGTGCGCCAAGTAAATCAACGTCTCGCGCATGATTTTGTATTGGACCAAAACGTCGTTGTCTTTCAACGTCTCGCGCACGATGTTTCCGTTTTCATCTTCCACGATCAACACTTCTTCGGGTTTCGCCATTCTCGAAATCATCAACATTCTCAATTTACTCATCGGCGCGGAATATAACGCGCGTCTTTGCGACCCAGAGGAAGACCCGTTTTGTTGAGCTCCGCCGCCGGCGGGCGCGCCAAACGTGAAATCAACCGCATTCGGGAAACCGTCCTGTCCACCCGAGCCAGTTCCGGAATCGCTCGCTTGAAACAAGTCGCACACCAACGCGTGCCAGTAATCCAAACACACTTTAAACACTTCCGGTTCGTCCACGTACGAAATGTTCAACAAATACTCCAAACCGTTCAACAAGCCGCTTTGCAACTCGGGCGTGGTTTCCAACAACTTCACGTGCGCTTTGAAAAACTGCGTGAAAAAAATGGCCAAGTTTTGAACGAACGCTTGTTCATCGTCCGATCCGTTCGCGTAGGCTTCCGGAATGTTCGTGTTCCTCGGCAACGCCGTCGCCAAATGGTTCATCAGCTCGGTATACATCGCCACGAACTTCCCGTTGTATTGCGCGTCCACGAGCAAACTCCCAATCTCTGCCAAACATTGCAACACCACGTTCCTATACGTCGGGTTCGGAAACAACCTCAACAATGTTTCCAACAAAGGACTCTCGAAGATGTACCCGAGTGGAATCCACGTCAAAAACGCGTGCAACGTCACCAACGTTTGCGAAATCAACTCCGGTTTCTGCGAATTCGTCAACACAAACTCGCACAACTCGTGAATCATCGCAAACTCCGCGTTCAAACTCGTCTTCAAACTCTTAATCTTATCCTGCGTCATTTCCCCTCTCGAGAAATCAAACACTTCCTCCGATAAGAGCTTCAAAATGTTTAAACAATTCTCGCACAACGACTCGCTCATCTTCGCCGCGCCGACTAAATCCGGAATAAAACTCGGCCATCTGTGCGGCCAATCGTGCTTGACAATTTGTACCAAAACGTTATTAATCTTCGTCACGTACGCTCTTTCCTTCCGAAATAACTGTTCGTCCCCGGACAAACTGATCACCAAGTTCGATATAAAATTCTTAATCCCTTCTCTCTGTTCCAACGGCAACGATCCCCACCGAAACTTGATCACCGAGTCTAAGATTTGCAATGCGAAAAACTTCGTGTTCGCGCTCTTCGAGTGCTCTAATATCCCATCCACTCTCGTCCACGAGTGTTCGTGCTCTTGCATCTGCTTCATGATTTGCTCGGCTTCCGCTCGTAATTGCGGATTCCCCCCCGGGGAATAAAAAGCGTTGACGACGGCATCCAAAACGGTCACGTCGAACGGTTGCGCAAAATCGAGCAAGGTTTCCGAACCCGGGAACGAAGCGTTGGAAGACGACATCGTGGTAAATGCCTCCTCTTTCTCGTGCGTTTTAACGCGTTGTATCTCTCTAAAATCTCCGAGACAGACGATCAAAGGGAGTTCTTCTTTGTCTTCTTCAAGAGGAGTCTTCTTTCCAACGTTCTTCTTTCAATTATCTCTTCTCCAATAATTTTCGATTTAAACAACAACAAACAACAACACTTGCTCTCCAACAAAAGTCACGAAAACAGACGCAGCAACTCTCGTGGTAAAGCGTTGTTATCTTCTTCTTGCGAAATGTTTAGTATACAGTCAGCTAAGGCGTTTAGTTTTCTCTCTCGTCGTGGGAAAGAAAAACAGTAAAGAACGCGAGTGTAAGTAAAGTGATGAGAGAAATGTCAAGAGAAATTTGTGATGAAGTTGCCTCCTGTTTTTCTTCGACTTTTTTTGTACACCCTAAGTAACCCTAAACCATTTTTTGAAGAAGAAGAGAAAAAATTCAAAAACTGAACGCACGAGACGACAGTAAAAAGAAGAGAGGGAGAGGAGTGCGTTATATTTATATATCAGACACACTTTAAGAGAGATCGAGAGAGAGAGAATGACGACGACGGGAGGAAGCACCACCGTGAGACCATCAACAGCGGCCCCGGATATTTTAGCGGCGGCGGAAGCGGCTGGAGTGTACGACAAAAACGTTAAAGATTATGATGACGATGGGGAAAAAAAAGAAGGGGAAGACGACGACGAAGAAGAAGAATCGGACGGGTACGAATTCGGCGACGAGGAGACGGCGATGGCGAAGAAATTATTGGCGAAAGATGAACAGAGAAGGAATGGAGGTGGGGATTCGTCGTCGAGTTCGGAGTGGTCGAGCTCAGAGGACGACGACGACGCGGAAATCTTAGACGCCGCAGAGCTTCCAAATTGGTTGAAAGATATTAAAGAAACTGGACGAGAGAGAGAAAAAGCGGACGAGGAAGACGTGGACGCGACGAATATTTCGCCGCCGAGGACCAAAAATGAAATCGTAAACCACGTTCCGGAGATGCCGGACGTGCCTGAGATTGGTGCCGAGGAAGAGATTGAACTCGTGGGTCAGATAGTTTCCGTCGTCGGCGACGTGTGCGTCGTCGCGAGCGAAAAGGAAGACCAGGCGCCTCTGGACGAAACCACGCCGTTGTGTTCGGAAGAGAGATTTGGATTGGGTTTTGTCGAGGAGGTGTTTGGACCAATCACGAAACCGATGTATACCATGCGGTACGATAAGAAGAAGTGTAAGAGCGCGAACGCGCCGGAAAAGATGACGGTAGGCGTGAAGATATTTTGCGTGCGATCGATGAAAAAGACGCTGATGCCAGAAAAGTTGTATTCGAAAGGGTACGACAACAGCGGGGCGAACGACGAGGAGATTGATGACGACGGCGAGTTTAGCGACGACGAGGCAGAAGCGGAAGCGAAGAGGAAGAAGAATCCGAAACAGAGGAAAAGAAAGGAGAAAGAGGGTGGCGGAGGAGTTTCGGCGTCGAAACTTTGGGAGGGGTTTGTGCCGAAACATCAACTTCCCGGACACCAGCACCAGCAACCGATTCAACCTCCGATTGGACAGATGGCGTTTATGGGTGGGATGAACGTAGGTGCGCCAGCACCAGGAATGATGATGATGATGCAACAACCACAAATACCCCCGCAAATGGTAGTTTCGCAGCAATCCGGTGTCTTGCGAGTTCCGGTGCCCGGCGTCGACTTTATTCCTCCGCCCGGCGATTCAGTCAACGCACCTCCACCGCCCCCACCGCCGAAGTAAGAAGTGAGATAGAATAAAGAGAGTCAGATTATAATAGATTTTAAGTGTTTTACATAAACATAGACGACATAAATTTCGCGCCTTCTTTCGTCTTCCACCACGTCTTTGTCGCTCTGAAGTTTTTCGCATTCCCACTCGCACTCACGCCTAACCCTTTAAACGTCTCTCCTACTATTCGCTCTAATCTATTCGCGGTCTCGCCACTCTCCATCTCCATCTCGCTCCCGCCCACTCTCGGCACCGCGAACCCGGGCACGACGATACCCGACACGTTTTCACTCCCAAACGCACATCGAGAGCCAGAGATGAGACCTTTCAACAAACCATCGCGAACTCTGGTCGCCTTTTCATCCAATCGCGTTAATTTCTCGTTCTCAACAGTCTCGCTCTCACCGAAACAAAAGACATCTTTCTCCGCGTCGCCTCGCGTCACCCCTCGCTCGAGCTTCATCGCCGCGCAAAAAACAATCTTCCGAGCGCAATTTTCTAAATGCTCTCTCACAAACCTCACCACTGCGTGACACGCGCTCGCTTCGTCTCGTTCCGGTACCATCACGTTAATCGCCAAGCACGAAAGCACGACCGCGTTATTCTCCTCGTCCGTAAACTGTACCAAACTCACAGCTGGAGCATCATCCAACGCTTCGCCATCGTCGCTCGTCTTCACGAAAATCGCTCGTTCCAACGCGCTGATATCGTCTTCTTCCTCCTCCTCATCTTCCTCGTCCGTCTCTTTCTCGCCGTTCTTATTTCCAATCATCTTTCCAACCAAATCTCCCCCGTTCTCGTCGGTAAACTTCAACTCGAAATCTCTCCGTTTGAGTTGTTTGCCGCCGCTTTCCCTGCTGATGGTCAGAGATTTCAACGCGCGAACGCCGGCGCCGGCGACGTCGCACAGGCCAATCGCGAGAACATTACCACCACCATCTTTAGGGAAAGACGACGAAGAAGACGATGCGGTGAATAAAAGCGCCTCGTCCTCTTTGCGAGCGAACGAAAGCTTCATCTTAAAAACAATCGAGAGAAAATGTAAAGCGAATTTTGGCAGTCTGTCGCTCAAAAAATCTTTCACATGTCTCATGTGTCTTCAGAAAAGAATAATAAAAACGATCAGACCACGACGCAAAGCGAACGACATATACACGCGCGCGTACGCATATAATCGTAATACATGTACGCGTGGCAACGACGATCGAAGAAACCGCTGTTACCGCCGAAACCGACCGATTTCGACGACGTGTTGAAGCTGACCGAGGAGACGAAACGACGAGTTTTAGAAGAGAAAGAAAATGCGTTACCGAGATTGGAAAACGCTTCTTCTTCGTTTGAGAAGGAGGAAGACGGGAGGGTGGTGAACGGAGAAGAGGAGGAAAAGGAAGAAGACCAAGAAAAATGCGAGGAGGAAATGGGTTGGTTAGCGATGAAAACGAAAGCCACGGAGGCATTCGCGAGGCTCGAGTTCAAACGCGCCGCGAGATGGTTCGGGAATGCGTTGGAGAATTTGCAGATCGAAGAAGAAAAGACGAGCGAAGGAGAAGGAGGAAGAAGAAGAGATCGAGCGTCGCTGATGGCGAATCAATCGCTGGCTTTGTTGAGAGCGAATGAGAAGAAAACAGCCTTAGAAATCGCAGCCGCGTGCGAAGAAGAAGACGCGGTTTGGCACAAAGGCAGTTATCGGAAAGCGGAAGCTTTGTATGCTCTAGGGGAGTTTAAGGAAGCCGCGGAGGCGTACGAAAGCGCAAAGGCAAAGATTTTAGAGTATAAAACCGAAGAGAGAGATATCGATGCGGCTGTGAACGAACTCGAGGGTAAAATCCACGCCTCGAAAGAGAAAATGGGAGAGATGGAAGAGTTGAAGTCGATCGACGAAGAAGCGAACGAGTGGAAGAAAAGGACGCAAGGCGATGAGAACAAAACCGAGGAGGAGAAGGATAAAGCCGTCGGACAAGCGCAGTTGGACGCGGAAGCGAGAGATAGAAATCCGAAAGTGAAACAACTCGTCGATCGAGCGATGGAACTCATGAACCCGAAAGAATCCGAAGATGGCAACGCGGGAGAAAATTTTGTCATCGCGAAGGAGATGTACGATGAATACCTCGATTTGTGTAACAAAGCGCTCGCGATGGAACCGGAGTATTATCAGTTACACTTCCAAGTGGCCATCGTGTATTTGCGTCTCGGTAAAATATCAAAATCAATTGAAACGATACAAAATGCTTTGAAGTACGGACAGAACTTTCTCATCGCGCACTCGCTTCGAGGCAGCTGCTTCGAGTCGCTCGGGGTTCCAAACATCGCTGAGCTTTCTTACGCGACCGGGATTAATATCTCGTTCGATAACTGCGAAAGTTGGATCGCGTTGGCATCGTTATTAGGCACCACTCGCGGCGAGGTGTCGAACGCAGTACAGATGATTCGCGCGGCATATACAGGTGGTCCAGAAGCTAAGTTTAAAGAACCGCAAAGACATCCAGTTTTGGCGTTACTTTTGGGCTACTATTTGGACGCGCTCGGGCACGACGCCGAGCCGTCGGCGTTGTTTGATTTCTCACTTCGAAACGGCGGTGGCGTGACACCGTTATTTTTCAAAGCCGCAGTCGGCGTAACGAGTGGTGATATCGACGCAGATTCGTTTGCTATGTTACGAAGTGCGTTCGAGATGCTTCGATCTGAAGCTCGAAAATCCATGCGAGAGACGGAGAGTAAAGTGGGCGTGGCGCTCGACGTGACTGGGTACTACAAAGGAATTGAACTCGTGATTCACAAACTCATTCCGACGCAGTGGAAGAAATTGGAAGAAGCAGTCTACGTGTACGAAAATATTTTGGAGCCGTTGAAAGTTCTCGCACCAAAAACGGTGTATTTAACCCGAGAGAGTATCGCGTCCCTCTTGGAAGAAACGATCGAAGAAGAAGAAGAAAAATCTTCGGGTATCGTGTTGAAAGGCGGATGCCGCTCCTACGCGGGTGTTCCAGAGAAAAGAGTGTATATCGGCGATGCAAAACAACGCATTTGTTCCGCAATCGATGCTTGGGACGATGCGAAACAAAGCATGTCCAAAGACATTCCAAAACAGTTAGAATTTCAGTTCCCGGATCTCGTAGCGCAAGAAATCGTACGAGCAAAACGCGCGTCGAAGAACGATAAGAAGTTTTCGCTCTCAACCGTCGTCGCTATCGTTCCAAACACTCGTCGCGAAGATTCTCAGACTCACGCAATTATGCGTTCCAATGGGTTTATTGTTTCGTTTGCCTCAAAAGAAGGTGATTACTCGGCCGATGACGACGCAGATTTTGACCAGCAAAACGCTCGATTTTTAACCAATCGAGGCGACGGAGGCGATTTGGGCAACAGAGACGTTCTGGAGGTTCCATTCGATCAAATCGACGCGTGGGCGAACGATTTCGTGAACAATTTTAGGAACTGGAAAAAGACCAGAGATGGAGTATTCAATGCCACGAACGCTATCGCAAAAGCGGTTCTTTCTCACGTAGGTGACGCAGCGAACGTCATAGGGGATTGGACGTTTGCGAAACACGCTCGGGTGCGCTCGCCGGTATTTTTGGAGTTGACGTTTGTCATCGACGAAGCGAGCGAAATGCCGAAACTCGTGACCATCGATCCAACGCCGAGCTTATCTGGTCACAAGAAATATCGCGTCGCGGGATGCGAAGTAAAAGAAGTGGATGAGGAAAGTAAAGAGAAAGTAAACGAGTACGCCTTCCCGATAGCGTCGGGCGTATGCGACGCCGCGTGGATGTTCGCGTTTGATGCTCTCGAAGACGACTTACTCGAGCGCGAGAGATGCGATGATGCGTTGATGAATTTCGCGAACGGCGCTGTATCTCTGATTTAATCTCATGATACTAGTTTATATACTTGTACACAAATACATACGACTTTTATTACAAAGCTCTCGGCGCCGGAAACTGCTTCAATTTCCGCGGGGGTGGGATGTTCATAATGCCGGACGGTGGTTGTTGATTTTGCTGCTGCTGCCCATGTTGTAGTCGCTTCGACGGTGGCACGTACACCCTCCCAATATTTGTTTTCTCGTTCAACGCCGCTATGGATGACTCATTAGAATACTGATGCTGCCGTTGCTCCGCGTCCATCGCTTCCGTCCTCGGATACGTCAAAACCGTTGGACTCCGAATCCCGCACATCGCCGCGTGTCTATCGTACGCTTTCTTCGCGCTCTGCTGAAGCATCGCTTCATTGCTAAATCTACTCTCTCCGTTCGTCGTAGTATTACACGGCGTCGTCCGAGATCTTTTCGCCGACGAGTTCAACAAAACGCCTCCTCTCTCTCTACTCTCCTCTCCCTCAAAGTTTTCATCGTTTTCAAAAATCATCTGCGACGAGGCGTGTCGTTTATTCGGTCGAACAACTTTATCCGGCGAGACGAAGAACAGAGAGGATTGGTTCCCGATTGGATCGCATTGCATGCCCTGAATCAGCGCGTTTTTGTAAACAGAAAGAGAGAGAGAGAGTAAATAAACCATGTCAGCATTTAGCAGCGCTAATCAAATCAAATCCAATCAAGAATTAATGAATGTGCTCCTAAACGCGCGCGCGCGTGCGTGTTATATATGCAATAAAAACAAAAGAGAGCAAACGTACCGCATAAAAAGGCTCGTGCAAAGCGTTTGGAATCATATGAATATGTAGTGCTCTCGTGTTATTATAAATATCCTAAATAGTAGTGCGCAAAAGCGCTTGATGGGTGTTTTGAGGGGGTAGGTGTTTTGTTTTTTCTCTTTCAAAGTTTACCCCTTTGCTCGAATACCTAAACCCTAAACAGATGCAGTGCACAGTTCTTTCGCTTTCGTTCTCGTCTCTCGCCTCGTTTTGCCTCTCATTGAAATGCGCGCGGAGAGAGCGAGAGCGCACACACACAGAACTCGAGAAGCGCAAAGAAGGCGAAGACAAAGAAGAAAGGATTATTATGGTGCGCGTTTGTTGATTTCCACGCGTCGTGAACGCACGCACACACGCGGTTCGTTTTTGCGCAAAGCGTTTTATATATATAAATATCTCTCTCGTGAATCCTTTTGTTTCCCCGCGAAACGTGTTGACTTCTTTCCGTTCATGTGTATCATTCCAGGACGACGCGCGAGCGAAACAAGCCTTAGCCTTAGCGCAACAACAACAAGGAGGACAAGGAATAGATCTCACCAACGCCCCAACCTCCGCCCAAGAACAATCGGAACGACTCAACCAAGAACAACAGTTAGAAGATGAACGGCAAGCCTTTCTCGCGTCCGTTTTAGAACCGAACGCTCGCGAACGACTCGCGCGAGTAAAACTGGTGAAACCGTCAAAAGCGCAAGGCGTGGAACGGATGATTTTAAACGCCTCTCGACAAGGAAAACTCGGGAAAGTTTCCGAACAAATGCTCATTGATATGTTGAACACGGTTTCGGAAAGCGGGATTGGAGAGAAGAAGGTTGGGAGCATCACGTTTGAAAGGAAGAAGAGCGCGTTCGACGAGGAGGACGAGTCGGAGGACGAGTGGTAGAATGAGCGAGAACGAGAGAAACGCAAGAGCGGCGTCGGGGTAGGAATAATAGAAGAATACGAACAACAATAACATGTGATGATCATCGTAGCACGTAGCAACAACAACTATTTATCGTAGAAAGAAAGAACAAAATCGTTTTAAAAGTAGTACGTATACATGCGCATACGCGACATCGACTTTAAGCGCTTCAAAGGCGTTACTTTGTCTTCACTTCTTTTCCCCCAAAACAAAACTACTCATGAGCGACGGACACGGAAACATCGACGCGCACATCGCCACGCTCGAAGAGGCGTTGGACGCGTTAAAGCGCGAGCGGTATTCTCGCGATTATTCTTCCCTCAATACTACGAATAAGAGCGAGGAAAGAGATGAAGATAAAGAGCGCGCGCTGATGAGTGAAAACGAACTGTTACTTCGCGTGTTACGGAAAGTGATGCTGGAGAAGGAGTTTCACTTTCCTTTCGAGGAGGAGGAGAACGAAGACGAAGTAGGAGAGGACAACGACAACGACCACGCGATCGGATCGTTCAGTCCGTCCAAGTTTCTGTTGCAAAACCAAGACGGCGCGATTGGGACGATGAGGAAGAATTTCTCGGACGAATTCGCGACCAAGAGAACAAAGTCGCAAAAGTTAATACTGACGAATACTCATCATCGAGGAGAAGAAGAGAGGGATGAGAGTACGAATAATAATAGCTCGTGTGGAGAGACGACGTTATCGAGAAAAGATGTGGAGGTTTTGGAGCGTTTGCTCGCGAAGAAGGTTCGGATTAACGAGGAAGAAGAGGACGCGGAGGAGGCGAGAGAGAGACGAAGGGCGGCGGCGTCGCCGAGATTGTCGTCGTCTATGGCCACGAGGAGAGGAGAAGGAAGAGGAGTGATGGGTATTTCGAGTGATGTTGCGACGCATATGAATGGTGGGACGAAGAAAGTACCGTTTGAGCTTTTAATGTGTAACGACGACGGGTGTGAGCTCATCGCGCCGAAAGATAGAACGATTCGAGTGCGGCAACACGGGACGCCGCACTCGAAATTTACGTGGAAAGAAAAGCCGAAGAACGCGCTGATTGTGAAAAAACCTATGGATTATAAGACGGATGAGATGTTACCGTTCGTGGTGAAGACGTTGCGCGGTTTGGATGTGAACGTATGGATGGAACCGGAGGAGTTGGAGAGGCAGAAAAACAACGCTGCGTTGGAGTTTAGGGAGGAATTGAAGACGTGGAAGAAGGCAGAATCACCATCATCGACGGAAGATGTGGCGAAGGAGAAGATGAAGAACGGTAGTGGTGGTAGTTTTAGTTACAATTACAACAGCGCCGCGGAGTATGGCGCAATCATAGACTTTGTGGTTGTTCTTGGGGGCGACGGGACGTTTTTGTGGGTATCCAATCTGTTCCCGAAATCCTGTCCGCCGGTGGTGGCGTTTGCGCTCGGATCGCTCGGCTTTCTCACCGTGTTTAAAGAGTCAAAGATTCGTGAAACGTTGAAAGACGTCGTGGCGGGTGATTTTTGCGTCTCTTTGCGCACGCGTTTGATCGCGCACATACTCGATAAAGACGGCGAGGAGAAGAGTAAACAGTCGGTGCTGAACGAAGTCGTCGTGGACAGAGGTCCTTCGGCGATTTTGGTCGAGTTGGACGTCGCAGTGGACGGTTCGCCGTTGACGAAAGTTTTCGCTGACGGTATCATCGTATCCACACCAACAGGCTCGACGGCGTATGGTCTCGCCGCGGGTGGGTCTATGGTCCACCCCGGCGTCTCTGCCATGTGTTTTACGCCAGTCTGTCCGCATAGTCTCTCGTTTCGTCCGCTCGTTTTGCCAGATTCGGTGGTGTTGACGGTGCGAGTGCCCGAAGACGCGCGAGCGGCGCCTTGGGCTGCCTTTGACGGAAAGAATCACGCGGAATTGAAAAGAGGAGAGACGTTAGTTATTAGGTGCGCGCAGTATCCGATCCCGAGCGTGTGTCGGACGAGCGAGAATATGGATTGGTTTCGGGCGATGAAAGACGCGTTATTGTGGAACGTTCGAGGGCATCAACGTTCGTCTTTGCTAAGAGCAGATGAAAGCAACACGAAAATTAGTAATTGATACGAGATAAGCGCGCGTGTATGCTTGTGATAAAGATTCGGATATATCATCGATCGTTTTATTGTTTATTACAACTGTATATCATACTCATAGTATCACACATCATATCTATCATTCATTCGCAAAAAGTACAAATCTGGTTCATTATAATTCTGTATAATTCTTGTTTGTAGTTAAAACTTCGCTTTTGATTGAAGAACACACACGCTGATCCGGCAAGACTTGTTTGTGTGCACTTCGTTCGAGAGCAATACGGAGATCTAACTATGAGTGATAAGGATCAACCGCCCAAACGGCGAAAGCGCTCTCCAAAGTTTTTGTGTACACTGTACTGCTTTGAATTGATCGGATGATAAAACTTTATATCAACAACATATCCTCGATAATCGCTTCGCCAGATTTGAGCAGTCGATTAGGCGCTCTCAAGAGCTCGACGTGTTGACTTTCAGAAAACACGCCGCGCGAGTATCCACCTAGGAACGAAGAAACTCCGCTCGCGCCGAGAGATGCAATCTCTCCGCGCAAACATGAAAACTCGCTCAAGGATTTACCAGTCGTGCTTGATCTAAACCCGAGGAGACCCTCTCCCAGAAATAGGAAAGCTATCCACGAGGTATAGATGCGGAGAAGACGACAACATCCGCACTACGCGTAAAAGGGGCGGCCCGACAGCGGCGCATCGACACTGAGCGCGCCGTGACTTTGCCGTCGTTTAAAATAGCTCTCGCGGACCCTCTCACGACTTTTAAAACACAACCGGTGACTTTTAAAAATAACCACAAGCTGTGACCTAGAATGAACGCTGACAAAATAACAGAAAACGTTCTCAATTCTTTCTCGGCGGTGTGTCTTCGGGTCGCGCGCGTGTAGCGTTCGTTGCCCTAGTGAGTCCCATGTGAGTTTTGAGGATTCTCCAATTTCAATTCTTGGGCAATACTTGTCCGGTTCTTGTCCGGTATGCCCTCATCGATAATAATGTACGAATGTTTACTTAATTCGCTTTACTTCACGTGTAAAGGTGGGAGAACCTCCACCATCCTTTCCGTGGTATATCCCGTTTTTACGACGTCACGTTTGTTTACGCGCTCGCACGGGTACAACTTTAAATGCCTGATATAACCTTCTTTCATAAAACACATTTGGATGATCATTTTCCAGTCGTCGATTTATATAACGAAGAGCACAAAGTTCGATGAACCCAAAGCCTTTCTCTTAACGAGAACGATCAAAACGTTTTGATCTCTCTTCCTTTTTCTCTTTCAATCGTAGAAAGATTGACAAGGGACTTCGAGGGAAGGCTTTGGGATGAGTTCTCGCTTTGACTTTTCCCTTCGTGGAAACCCTTCGAAGTGACGGACGAAAGAAAAAAGACTGAAGTTTTTCGCGGCCGAGCTGTTTAGGGTTTTTCGTTTTGGATATCTTTTTGTTAAAACATCGTCCGCTCCTCATTCATGTAATACCTTGATTAAAGCGAGAGGACAGAGAGAGAGAGAGACGCGTCTGTTTGTTGTTGTTCTTATCAGTAGTAGTATTAGTATTTATCGTTTTATTCTTTTATTAGTGTTATTTGTATCATCATGAAGAAGACAAAGAGCAAAAAGGGTGGTGGAGAAGAGGATGATGATGGGAAAAATAATCATCACCCACAACAACAACAACAACAACAACAACAACAAGCGGTGTGGAAAGGATTCGCGAGCGGGTCGCTCGGGGCGATGGCCTCGGGCGCGGTGACACACCCGATCGATTTGGTGAAGGTTCGGATGCAGCTGTACGGGGAGTGCGCGTCCTCAGCGTTAGGATCGAGTAGTAGTAGTTCTAGTAGTAGTAGTAATGTTAAGCCACCGGGAATGTTGAGAACCGGCGCTATGGTGTTGGGCAAAGAAGGCGCTTTCGGCTTGTATAAAGGTCTCTCCGCGTCTTTGTTAAGGCAGGCAACATTTATAGGGACCAAGTTTGGCACGTACGACGTTTTGAAAGCGACGATGAGGAAATACAACAACGGGGGGGATAACGTAAAAGAGGACGAGAGTTTACCGTTTTATCAGTTCGTGGCGTGCGGCATCGGCGCCGGAGCGATGGGCGCGGTCGTCGGGAACCCGGCGGATTTGGCGATGGTAAGAATGCAAGCGGACGGGAGGTTGCCGGAACATTTGAGGAGAAACTACACGAACGGTTTGAACGCAATGTTTAGAGTTGCGAAAGATGAAGGCGTGTTCGCGCTTTGGAGAGGCTCCGGGCCGACCGTGAACCGAGCGATGATCGTGACCGCTTCGCAAATGGCCGTATACGACAAGAGTAAAAACACGATTTTAGAAGTCGCGCCGAGTTTAGGAAACGGATTAGTCACGCAAACGATGGCAAGTTTCGCCGCCGGCGTCGTCGCCGCGTTGACCTCGAACCCGATAGATTTAGCCAAATCGAGATTGATGAGCATGAAAGCGGACGAGAAAACCGGCAAGATGCCGTACGCCGGGACGTTCGATTGTTTGATTAAAACCGTCCGAAGCGAAGGCGTCGGCGCGCTCTATAAAGGCTTGGTCCCGACCACTGCCAGACAGGTGCCGCTGAACGTCGTCCGGTTTGTAAGCGTGGAATACTTCAAGAAGTTCTTCGAGAAGTTTTGAAAAAATTAGAGTAGCGCTCGAGACAGAGAGCGTAGCGTGTATTATGAGTTGTGTGTGTATTTTGTACGTACCAGTACCGGTAGTAGCTTTGGCGAACTCAATCAATCGCGAACATTTAATATTTCTGCTCAGAACTTCACACTCTCTCCTTTTTGTATTTTGTACGCACCAGTACCGGTAGCACTGAGTTCGCGAGAACGTTTATTTCTTCTGTTTGCACTTCACACTCTCTCCTTTTCCTCTGCACAAAAAGTACACTCGCGAAAGGATGAGGAGGAAAGAAGAAGAAGAAGACGACGACGAAGTGCACAACATGTTCATGTGCGCGCCTACTGCTGCTGCTGCGACTTTTGCTTCTTTTGATGATGAATACATAAGCAACAGCGTTATTAAAGACTCGGAAACGACCGTCTTGCAAACCGAATTGGAAGAAACTGTTCGGGAGATGTATTTGAAAAATGATGAAGAAGAAGACGACTGCGGGGCTCGTCGAACCTCCCCTACGACCTCCTCTTCAAGAACGAAACGCACATTCAACTTGGAGCGAACGAAGCACGTGGAGTATTGCTTGCGAAACGTGCGCGAATTGCACCCCACGTACGTCTCTTTGAACAGTTCTCGAACGTGGATTGTGTATTGGTTGGTGCACTCGTTAGGTGTTCTCGGCGAGCTCGATTTGGAGGAAGATTTACGAGCAGACGTCGTGGAATTTTTAGCATCGTGCCAGCACGAGTCCGGTGGGTTTGGAGGTGGACCAGGACAGTTAGCGCATTTAGCGCCGACGTACGCGGCGATGAGCGCGTTGGTGACGATCGGAACGAAAGAGGCGATGGCGGTCGTGGACGTAGGGAAACTGCGAGCGTGGTTGATGCGGTTGAAGACGGTGACGACGACGACGCGAAAAGAAGATGGGGAAGATGTTGTGGTGGGAAGCTTTGCGATGCACGTGGATGGGGAGAGCGACGTGCGAGGCTCGTATTGTGCGCTTGCGGTGGCGCATTTGTGTAAAGTGTTGGATGAAGAGTTGACGAGAGGGGTGGCGAATTACGTGGCCGAGTGTCAGACGCACGAGGGTGGGTTTGCCGGTGAACCTGGAGCGGAAGCGCACGGTGGGTACGCGTATTGTGGGATTGCGACCTTGGTATTGTGTGATATGGTGGTTGAGAAAAAGAAGAATGAAACGACGGCGAAGAATAATAAGAAGAAGATAAAGCAGAGTGAGTATAAGATTGGCGTGGATTTGGACGCATTCGAGGAGTGGTTGGTACATCGACAGTGCGGCGTGGAAGGTGGCTTTAACGGAAGGACGAATAAATTGTGCGACGGGTGTTATTCGTTTTGGATAGGTGCAAGTTTCCCTCTCTTAGAGATGGTTCGAGGTGGAAAGGAGTCCAAGCAGTTGTTGTTCGAAGAGAGAACGATGGAAGATTTGACGAGTGTTCCACCCATCGCGAGTAATCGGGACGAAGATGGGATGGACGCTGCTGGTGATGCGATTGGTACTTCCACGCGTGATGATGATGAATGTCTGTTTCTTGGAACATTGCGCGATACCGCGGCAGAGATGTGTAACTTGAAAGAAGAAAACAGTTTGACGATCGAGGTAAACAACAACGACGATGCAAAGATTCAAAAGAAACCACTCGCTCGCACCCGTTTATCGTTCAACGCCAGAGCGTTGCAAGGATGGATTTTGGGATGTTGTCAAAGCGAAAAAGGCGGTTTGAGGGATAAACCTGGTAAATCGCCTGATTTTTATCACACGTGTTACTGTCTCTCCGGTCTCTCCGTCGCGCAATGGTACGGCGAATTACCCGTATTAGCCGGTGGTAACGCCACCGCGAAGGAGCGCAAAGCGAACGTGGTGGAGAAGACCAATGTGCTCTTGAACGTCGTCGAGTCCAAGTATACGAATTGGATGGATAACTTTGGAGGAGATATCGATATGGAGTGACTCTCGCGTCATAGTATATAGCTCTTTGCATAGAAGTAGTGATGTATGATAGGAATCCTAGTTCGCTCGTAACCACGCGCAAAAATTATTTTGCGAATCAGTTGTGAAGTATAAATAGATTTGCCCGCGAAAGTAAAAGTCCTTACAACAATACGTCTCACAATAGTCTCTACGTGCTCTGTACTAAAATGCTAAATCGCGCGCCGAAAACACCCGTCGCAATCCTTTCGTCCTCGGTTTTATCGGAAACGATTCTAAACTCTCCAGTTTTACTTCACTATTATCATTACTCCCGCTCGTTATCCGCGACTCCTCTACCGACGCGAATTCGGATTCCTCCAACGCCGAATCTTCCTCAAACCATTGACTGCTATAAAACTTTCTCCGCCACTTTTCATTCTTCCCTCTCTTCTCCAAACCCTTACTCTTCCCTCTCTTCTCTTTACTCTTCTCTAACATCCGTCTCACGAACGCGTCGCGTTCTTCCACTTTTTCTCGACTCGTGTTCAGTATCCACTGTTCCATCTTGCTGCCGATGAGTGGCGCTCTCACTTCCACGAAAACTTCCGAGCGAACTAAACATTTCGGATTTCGCGCGGTCGATTCCTCGTGCTCCGTGTAGTACTCCGTAAACGTCATCGTCATCCGGTTTGCACCGACGTGTGGGACGACCACACATTCGCGCTTGCTCGTCGTTCTCGCTCGATTCGCTCCTTTTCCACCATCTTCACCGTCATCACCATCGCCCCCCAACTTGGGAGGATAAAAATCCGAATACTCGTTGTAACTCTGCGCTTTCTGCACCCACTTCTTCAAAAACTTTGGCACTTTCAAATCAGGTTCGCTGAAAACGACTCGAGATGTGCCATTTGGGACGCCTAGGAGTGGTCCGTCCGACGCGCGCCAGACGGACATGTTCAGGCCGTCCTTCGAGGTGTGTATCTCTTGTTGGACGACGGTGTCGAGCATCAGGTCGAAATACTCCACCGGGGAGACGTCGAAAGAGGTGAGATATACTTCTGACTTCCCCATTTTTGAGTCGTTCTTCTTGCGAGTAGTATTCTTGCGTTATACTGTGTGCTGTCGTTGATATTTGTATGTGTATATGTCTCGGCGTTCTGGATTAATGTGACGTGTAAGATATCCAAAAGGGAAGCGTTTTTTTCTCACAACAACACAAAATCTTCGTAATAACTCTCTCTCTATTCACATTTACGCCTTTTGGGCGGCGGCTAACTTGGCCAACGGCACGTCGTCGTCCGAACTTTCCTCGTTTTGGTCTTCTACTTTAGGTTTCTTTTTCATCGCCGATGATTCGTTTGGTTTCTTTGCGGACGCCGGCGGCGTGGGCTTCCGCGCGGAAGGCGTCTCTTTTTTCACCTCGCTCTTCGCCTCTCCTCCTTTTCCTCCTCCTCCCAAAGCTCCATTTTTGTTTTCAATCTCGTCCAAATACCGTCTCGGTTGTACGACCCCCGCGATCGAACTCTTCGCGTTCGGCGCCGTCTTCCGTTTCATAAACGCCTTGTGCGCCTTCTCGTGCGCTTTCGCGTCTTCCAACAAACCGTGTTCCATCAACCACACCTCCGCCATGATCGAATCCGGCCGTTGCGCGCGCAAAGAGACGTAAAACTTCCTCAAAGAATCTTCCTCGTCCGGAGGGTCCCGTTTTTGGCCCGCGAATTCGTACTTTTTCTTCGACGCCGTCTCTGTCGTCGGTTTTGTCTTCTTCTTCTTCTTCACGGGCGCTTTCTTCTTCTTCGCCGGAGTTTTCTTCTTTGCTGCTGTTTTCTTCTTTGCAGGTGGTGTTGCTTTTTTCTTTACCGCTGCTGTTTTTGCTGCTGGTTTTTTACTCTTCAACGCGGCCAACGGGACGTCGTCTTCTGAATCACTCTCTTCATCTTCTTCTTCAGAGGAGTCTTCTTTGTAATTCACCTGTTGCTTCTTCTTCTTCGTCGCGACCATCTTCGTGTCCGATGATGTGTTCTCTCTCTTTTTATGATGGTGGGAAATGAAGAATTTGTTCCCGAGAATTTGATTCTTAATCTCTTCTTTCTACGCGCAGAAAAAACACGTCAACACTCTTTCAAAAGAGAAAAGAACGTAAGAAGCGCCTCGAACTTCTTTCTTCCCCTATCTTTTTCTTCGCGTTCTCCTCTTCCAACAACCGCAACAAAACAAGTTTTGCAAACACACTTTAAGAGCGAGCAAAAAGAGGTGAAACGCGATTTGACTTATTCTGTGGAAAATCAAACACACGAGAAGAGAAGTTCAAAAAAGGACACATTTTTACAAACCCTAAATTCTTCAAAAGTGAAGAAGGGGAAAGAAAAAAAAAAACAAAACTCTTCAAAACACTTTGCGAGAGTCTTTCTTTCTCGCAGAAGAGGAAAGACACACACACTTAAAACACACGCTCACGCGTTATTATTGCGAAAAGAAGGCGACGACGACGATGAAGGGAGAGTTTGAAGTACCGACAAACTTCGCTTCCTTGTTGGAGAAGGACGATGAATTTTTCGGAGAAGAAGGTAAAAAGAATAACGGAAGAAGAGAAAATTCGTATCGCATCGAGCGCGAGAGAGATTTCGAGTTGGACGAGTCCAACGAATCCGTCGAACGCGTGTGCTTCGAACTGACCGAAAACGAACCCACGCGCGTGCTCGACCAGGAAATATTCGAAGACGTGTACCATTTGGTGCAAAACTTTCGAAGTTTACCGACGATGTCGCGCGTGCGCGTGTTGGACAGTTTGTGCGCGAATTTGAGCGTTTTGAGCGCCTCGATAACCGCCTTGTGCGTCGGGAACGCGAGCGACGAGGAAGAGAAAGAGATGGCACCGTTGAGGTCGGCTTTGAAAGCGTACTCATTTTTTCTCGCGGAAGTTATGCACACGAGCGAAGAAGAGGCGAAGGAGACGCAAGCGATGGGGATCGTGGAGAAGCAAGTTGGCGGCGCGAAGAAGAAGTCCAACTTGGCGAAGAAAGGGCAGCTGGTCGAGTGGAAGTGGGACGAGCAACGAGAACGCGCGACGCACGTCATGAACGGTGCGCTGGACGTGGACTTGTATCGCGTGTTCAGACCGAAACCGGTGGACCAGGCGTTTTGTCGGCTGTTTATTAACGTCGCGACGGCGAGTTTGGAGAATCCAACGTCGTTGAAATCAAAGGTGACGAAACGCGCGACGTTTCAAATGGTCGGGTCTGTTGCCAGTAAATGGGGGGCGTTGGACGACGTCGTGACTGCGCTGTTGCACGTCTTGAATAAGCACGACCATTTATCCACGGCGATTGCGGATTTGTGCGGAGATGCGGCGGATCGATACGACGACGCGCGCTTGGCGGCGGCGATATTGAGAGAAGTTGGCGGCGTCGATCCGAGAGAATACAAGAGAAGGCAGTTGACCGATGCGGCTGGGGTGAGAAATGTCGGGAACTTTTTGGAAGAGATTGCTAATCGCATGCCAAAGACGACGATGCGGAACGTGTCTTTGTTGATTGCGCATTTGGACGGTGACGCGTATTCGCTGCGATCGGCGGTGGTGTCCGTTTTGGGACGGTTGTTAATCGCGCACAAAGATGTCGGCGCGGTGAACGAAGCGACGGTGGTGGACCAGTCCGCGCCGCTATTGCGAGCGAAACAAGGCTTTTTGGACGCGTTGGTGGAGCGCGTGCACGACGTTTCCGCGTTTACTCGAGCGAGAGTTTTGAACACGTGGGCGCAAATGGCTGAGCAAAAAGCGATTCCGTTATCGCACTGGTTAATCGTGTGCGATTTGGCCATCGGGAGATTGAACGATAAAGGTGGTTTGGTGCGAAAAGCGGCGATGAATTTGATCGGGACAATGTTAGGATTTAACCCGTTCGCGCCAGAGCTACCGACGGCGGCGTTCGCGGAAAGTTTGCGCGAGTACGAGGCCAAGTTGAAGGAGATGGAACCGACGCCGGAACCGGAAGAAGAAGAAGAAGGCGAAGAAAAGAAAACCCCGGAACGTTTGGAAGGTATCGATGAAGAAGGCGAGGAGGAGGAAGGAAACGTCGGTGATTCAGATAACGTTGATGCGAAAGGCACGGATGGGGAAGAAGAGGAGAAAGAGGAAGCCGAAGAAGACGCCGCGCCGGCGAAAACGCCAGCTGAGAAAGTCCCCCCGCAACAACCACAGGAGGAAGACGAACATCTCGCTGGTGGTATCGAAGCCGTGAGAACTATGGTAGCTGCTTTGAAAACAGCGCTCGGGTTTTCCATGCAACTCGCGCAGTCCGTACCAATTTTTGTCGCTTTGTTGTCCTCGACGACGGCGACGGATTGCGTCGAAGCCGCGCGCGTCTTGGTCAAGCTCAAGCAGTTCGGCGTCGACAACTCGACGGCTGCCGCGAGATCTGTGTTGAAGCTCGTGTTTTCTCAAGAACCGCATGTAAAGCAAGCGGCGATTGAGGCGTGCGATGAACTTTACCTCGCCTCGGACGGGCAAGGCCAAGGACCGCGATTCGCCGCGGTGAAGTTGGCGAATTTGGCGGGCACGTCCAATCTCGGTGAGCTGGCCTCGCTCGAAGTATGCCTTCGCGAGTTGGCCAGAGATGGACGATTATCGCCAGATGGTGCAATCGTGCAAGCGTTGTGGGTCGATGCCGCGGATACGGAGAAAAATTTCACGCGAAGAGCAGCCGCGTTGGACGCTTTGCGCATGTGCAAAGACGACGCCAACGAGACGTCCGCACAGATTCTTGCCAAACGCGCCGACGTCGTCTCGCAGTGTTTATCGGACGCCATGCTTGCTGCTGGTACAGAGAAGATACACAGCGGTCGCGGTGCGGCCATTTTGGCGCGTTCGGCGTGCGCGGCGTTGGCGCAGTGCCGCCCGACGGAAGCGGGGCCATTTTCGTTAGACTCGGAAGTGTTCGTCGGCCTCGCGAGAGTGTTACACCCAAAATCGCCTTTGAGTGGTAAAGCTTGGTTCCCGTGCGCTGAGCAAGCTTTGTTGGCGGTGTACGCGTTGCATCCGGATCCAGAATCGTGGTGCGCGAAGCTGATTAAGAGTCACGCCACGGCGACGTTTGGCGCGAAATCGACGACGACTAATAGCGACGACAACAACAAAGAAGCCACGGAGGAAGGAGCAGAAGAAGACGGCGGAGAAGAAGAGGAAGCAAACGTCAACGACTTCTCGAACGTTTCTGGAACGGCTTTGTCCCGCTTTCTTTGGATGCTTGGCGAATGTGCCGTGCGCCACTTGGTGTTTTGCGAACGTCTCGCGCGTACCGTACGCAGAGCGCGAATCGGGAGAGACCGCGTTGCTCACGCGGCGGCAGAATCTGCGGCGCAAAAAGACGACAACGCTGCTACCGGGGAAGAAGCGGCGTTAGCAGCGGCACTTGGCCAAGGTGCGGTGGCTGAAGATGCCGCGTTGGATAACGCGAGAGAGGACGCCGAGAAAGAACTTCTCGGTTTCTCAAAGAAAAACAAGAAGTGTTTCGGTGGCGTCATCGCTGCGTACGCGCCGATTGTCGTCCAACTTTGCGGGAACGAAAAAGTTGTGAAAGGCGCATCGGTCGTCAGAGGTGCGGCTGTTGCGGCGCTTTCTCGACTGATGGCATTGGACATGGACTTTTGCGAGACGCACTTGCCGCTGCTCTTCACGCGCGTCAAGGACGAACGCGACGTACACGCTCGAGCGGCGATTACCGTCGCTCTCGGCGATTTGGCGTTTCGATTCCCGAACGCGTTGGAACCGTGGACGGAGCACTTGTACGGCACGAAAGAGTGGGGGAACGCGCTGCGAGATCCGTCGTCGAAGGTTCGCCAGCACTCCGTCACGGTGCTCGCGCATCTCGTGTTGAACGACATGATGAAAGTCAAAGGTCACATCTCCGCCATGGCGAGATGTTTGGAAGACGAAGACCCGCGCGTTTCATCTGTTGCGCGCTTGTTCTTTGCAGAACTCGCGAAAAAGCACGGCAACCCGATCTACAACTTGTTGCCGGACCTTCTCTCGAGACTTTCCAGCGACGCGGAGATTTCCGAGGAAGCGTTCGAGCGCATCATGCGCAGATTGTGTGGATTCATCGACAAAGAGAAGCAAGCGGACGCGTTGGCGGACAAATTGGTCCAGCGATTCCCGGAAGCCTCGCGAGCGGGTTCTGCAAAACCGGCGCGAGACATTTCGTTTTGCATCTCTCAGCTCAAGACTTCCGAGAAGGCGTTCAAGAAGTTCACCGAGTCGTGGAAAATGTACGAGGAGTGCCTGTACGACGCCAAGACGACGCAGAACTTCCAGTCGATGTTTGCCAAGATGAAACGCGTGGCAAAATCGACCGAGTTCAAACAGTTCATCGACGAGTTCGACGCGAAGATGTCCGAAGCGCACGCCGAGAAGGCGGCAGCGTACAACGTCTCCGCCAGAGCCGAAGGGAAGGAAGAGGTCGAAGTCATACGGGCGGAGAGCGAAGAGGAGGAAGAAGAAGCAGAAATGCAAGAAGGCGAAGAGAAGAAGCCCGTCGTTGAGGAAGAAGGAGGAGGTAAAGGTGAGGACGTGGCACCGGATGCTGCTCCAGCTGAAGACGAGACGGAACAGCCGGTCGAGAAAGAAAAAGAGGTCAAGGTGGAAGAGGAGGAAGAAGAAGACGACTTTAGCGAAGACGAAGATGAGGAAGAGGAAGAAGAAGAAGAGGAAGAGAACGACGAAAACGCTGGTAACGTCAACGTCGTCGAAGAGGAAGAAGTAAAGCCCGCCACAAAAGCGCGCGCTTCTGGTCGATCCTCTCGTTCTCGAGCGACTAAAGCTTAAAATTGTTGTAAATATTTTAAAAGTGATGAGAGCTTTCGATTTAATTATTATTATCGATTGAAATACAAAGTTTTATATTATTATGAATGAATGAATGAATGTAAAACCGTCGTCTTGTTCAGACGTGGTCCGTTTCGTCCTCCTCTTCCTCCTCTCTGCTTCTTTCTTCTTACTCGGAGTGATCGTCCGGGTCGGTGTGATCCTCCTCGTTCTTTCCCAAAGTTCCTTTACGATATAACCGTTCTAATCTCTCTCGCGCGTTTTCTAATCGCTCTCTCTTCGCTTCTTCTCTATACGAAGCCATCAATTCCATGCCTTGCGTCTTCCAATCTAAACTCAAATCGTCGTCGGAAATAGTGCACGTGTCGTCCTCGCCGACAACTCTCCACGCGCCCGATCGCAACATGTTTGATCGTTCCCAATCAGTCACGCGTAAACTTTCCTTGGGCGGCGCCAACTCGTAGCCTTTATTAGAAACTACGCAGCGATGTCCGCCGACTCTGCACGTCAGCGCCAACTCGCTCTTCGTCACCGACTCTACGATCGGTACCGTACCTAATGATGACTTGAGTAATTTAGCGTACCTCTCCGCATCTTCCTTCGTCATGAATGCCAAAATCGTATCCACCGGTAACTCCTCCGGCGTCGCTTTTTCTTGCAAAGAATAAATACCAGCCTGTTCCGGGCTGTTGTGACCGTGGTGAAAGACGAGAACAAACAGCGGCGAGAAGTCTTCCACACAGTTCAAGTTCACCAACGCCACGTTAGTAATCATACTGCTCTTCTCATCGGCTGCTTTTTGTTGTTTCTCTTCTAAATATTTCTTATACTGCTCCTCGCCCAAACGTTTCTCGAAAATTTCCTCCACGGATGAAAACAAACTGTTCTGGTCGCCCAAAACCTTGCTCATCTTTTGGAGGAACCCCTCCGGTAAAAGAGACGACCCGTTCATCTTTTCTCTCAAGAACTCGTCCGTCTTTCGTATGCGTTCGTCAATCTCTTCTCTCCTCTTCTTCGCCTCGCCGCCTGCGCTCTTCGCGTTTTCCGTTTCCAACCGTTTCTTCTTCGGTTGCTTCTCCGCTAAACTCTCCCCTTTCTCGTTAAACCCGTTCCGTTCGTTCCATTCGATAAAATCTTTCGGCGTTCGCATCGCTTTCACGACCATCTTGTTGTATTCGTCTCTCAATAAGATCGTTTCAATTTCCACCAAACGCATGCGTTCGGATAAGACGCGCAGTTCCGGAGAATCAAACGCCAAATAGTTTTGATGTTGAGAAAACTCAGTAGACGACGAAATTTTATCCTCGTCAGCTTCCTTTTTTTGCTCCTCCTTTTTTTCACCTTTTTGGGGAACAAACCCCTCCTTTTCCTTTTCCTCTTCCCTTTCGTCGTCTTTATCGTTGGGCGAAGAAGACGAAGAAGAAGAGGAGGCTTTTGCGGCGAGAAGGACGACTCGTTGTTGCTTCTTCTTTGTCGTCGTCGTCTTCAGTTTCGCCCCGGCGCAGTAGGAAGTCGTCGATGACAAAGCAAACATCATCATTTTTTCCCTTTCGTCTTTGGGGGTAAAACGAGGTTAACGAGCTTTTCTTGTCAACGAACCAATTCGCTCTGAACTCTGCTTTTGTAGTACAAGAGAGAGAGATGAGAGAGAGACGTGTGCGTGTGTGCGCGCGCAGTGTGTGCGATGACGATGATGCGCAAAACGGTGAGAAGAGCAGAAGGGGAGTTAAGGGGATGTTTTGCAAAAGCAGCGCGCGCGTCGCTTTCGTTTTGTTGTGAGAAGCGTTGGTGAGGTTTTTCCAATCTGAACGCGAGAGAAAAAAGAGAGATTTTCAGAAAAAGAGCAAAAAAAGAGATTCTCTCGAAGCGCTTTTTCTCACGCAGTGGCCTCTGTACTTAATTTGAGGCGCCCTCAGAAAGCTTCTTTGAAATTTTATGATGATGAAATGTGGGAACCAGAGTTCTTGTCAGTTGGTTTTTTTTATGAAGGAGCCCCGTCGTACGTGTGAATACAAAGAAACTACTGAGTAATACTAATACTATTACGCGGAGCAAACGTTGATGACCTCGGCCGCGTGTAACAGTTTATTGACGTTTTTCTCTCCGCTCCAATCGTGCCAAATCGTACCCGAGCGAGCGCGAGCGCTTCTTCCTCCGTATTGGTCCGGCGCTTTCTCTTTTCCCGGGAAAGATCCAAACCCATATACGTTGACGGTGTCGCAGAGTTGCGAGAAGAGGAGGATGGCGTGCGCGCCGGAAGTCATTTGGCGCCATTGGGTGAAACCAGTCAAGCCTAAGCGGCTGGCATCGGTTCGGAGTTTGTTCATAGCGCCGGCTAAGGATTTGGAGAGTTTCAGAGGGAGCGCGAAGCGCGGGTTGTTCGGAAAACGCTTTTTGCACGCGGAGAGGATTTCACCTTGTGCGGCTGGGAACCAAATCATCACGCCGGTGTCTTCGTTACCGGCTTTGCCTTCGGGAAAGTTACCGCGGCAACACAGCGCGATGGAGCGGCGACCGTTTAACACTCGGAGCGTCGTTTTCGTGCCGACGTGCTTTTCAAAACCAGTAGTCGGTAAAATGTTGAACCGAACGACGACGTCGTGTGCATCGATGTACTTTCCGTACGGTTTCGTCATCAAGTGACCGGCGTTACCGACGATCGCGCAAGTGCTGAATTTCTTCCCTTTCCCGAGGAGCGGCGACAAACCAACTTTCGGGAGCTTCTTTAAACCTCTCACGCCGGGGAGTTTCTTGGCCGCCGTCAACGAGTCTTTCTCTCTGCACAACGTCGGATCTCGCGTCAAGCACTCGTTCAGCGTTTGCTCTTGACTAAAAACGCGCTTGGATACGATATTTCCGGGACCATCGTTCTCGTGGACGACTCTGACGTAAAGTTCCTTGCCGCATCCGGCTTTACCCATGGTGAAACCGATGCCGCGATGGAGCAAGTTTCTTCTTCTTCCCGTTCTACTGCTACTGCTGCTGCTGCTGTGACTATCACTACTACCGCTATCCCTCATCGACGATGACGCGTTTCTATAAAAATGGTCTTCTGATATATTCCTGCTCTCAATTTCATCATCATCCTCACCCGCATCGCCTAACATCTTCCTCCTCAGCCGTCGCTCTCTCTCAAACGGCAACATCTCTCTCGGCTGACCTCCACACGGCATAGACGCGTCCGCACCGGGTAAATTATAGTTCACGCTCTCATCATTACTACTACTGCTACTCCTTCGAATAGGTTCCTTCTCGTCGTCTTCGTCTTCGTCTTCCTCTCCGCCCGACGTCGTCGTCGTCGCCCCCTCCTCTTCCCTTTCGCCAAAATCATCCTCATCCGATATGGGTAAGTTCGACGCGAACGCGTTCGCATCGTTCGGCACCTGTTCACCGAAATTCGTCGACAGCGAATACTCGTACTCCTCTTCCTCGAAACATCTGTATTGAACCGCATAGAGCGTGGAAACTGTGAAAATAAACCCCAAAACGATGAATTTCAGTTTCAAGTTTTTCGCTCCGCCTTCGTGATTCGTTCCGTGATGGTGACGCCCGTGCTGGTGATGCAGACGCGACGACGACGACGACGACGACGACGAAGCAGGGGGAGGAGGAACAAACATACTCTCTCTCTCTCTCTCTTTCACGCACACAAGCACACGAAATGCGTGTTCTTCTGCGAAACCTCTTTGTTCTTTCGCGTGTCAAAAGATATCAAAACTTAACAAAAGTGAAGAAGGTGCAGAGAGTAAGAAATGACACATGTGATAAAATTAGTACGTGGTGATGAGATTTAAAAACGCTTTGCTGCTCTTCTTTAGTATCATCCGAAATCATCACAGAAGTCTGGAAATGTCTCTCCCGAATATTTTCGTTCGGACGATATCCGCGCCGACTTTAAAGACATTGTTAATGCTCACTTGACTGATGGTTTCGAACGACTTCCACACCAAACCGGCGGCTAAGCCTTTCAAGATGGTAAAACCCGGGATATCGGCGACGGCGGAGTCCTTGCCGATGTACGCCAGCGAACCTTTGTGCTCGTAGTTGAATCTCATGTTCGGGTCTTGGAGGGCTTCGAATCCGTTTTCTTTGGCGCTATTGAAAACTTCGGCTAAATAGTTTCCTTGTTGTTTCGCCACTTGCGCGGTAGCCGGGAAAGCGCGCAATTCGTTATCCAACGCTTCGCACATTTTCATGAATTCAGACATGGTCATCTCGTCACGTTTTTGAGTGTACGATTTGAATACATCTATGCTTAGCGTGGCAGATTTGGCCATCTCTTTCAAGTGCGGGAAATCTTTACCGCCTTGCTCCAGGGCTTTGATGGCAGTCGGGAGGTTAATTTGGAGTTCGCAGTTGCCGTCCTCGTCGCATTTACAGGCTTTCGCGTATATTTCTTGCGCTTTCGCCATCGATTTCGGACGTTCAACGGTCACGCAGTCGCCTAAACCGAAAATTGAACCGTCTGAACCTTTCACGCGCATGGCTTTGTCCGCGGATAAAGATCTAACGTTCGGCTGCGAGCCTTCCGGTAAGCTATTTTGTATCTTTTCGCAAATCGGGTTGAGTTTAATTCCCGAACACCACACGGACATGCCGCATGGAATTTCCCTCTCTTCGCCGGTATTCTTATCTGCCACGATTAAACTGTTCCTTTTCACCTCTTTCACTTGCGTGTTCAAAATGCAATTGATGTTCGCTCGTTTGAAAAAGTCCGTGGCGTAATCGGCGATTTCTCGATCGTAGGAGGATAAAATTTTCTCCTGTAAATCGATGATGTTAATCGAAACATCTTCCAACAATCGTCTCGGAAACGTCTTCGCGACGTCTTGATACACCAGATCGTACAACTCCGCGGCTAATTCGACGCCCGTCGGCCCGGCGCCAATGATCACAAACCGCAACAAATTCTGGATCTCCTCTTTCGAAATCCCCGGCAGCGTCGCTCGTTCAAACCTTTCGTTCACTTGACTTCGAAACCTCGCGGCATCCGAAATCTCCTTGAAAAACAAGCAGTTCTCTTCCACTCCAGGCACGCCAAACGTATTCGTCACCGCCCCAACCGCGGTGATTAAATAATCGTACTTCAACGTAAACTCGTTGTTCGCTTTGCGACACGTGACGATTTTATTCTTCGCGTCGATATCCGTCGCCGCCGCTTCGTAATACTTGAACCCTTTCTCCGCGATTGGACGTCGAATAGACTCGACGATCGATCTCGTTTCAATCGCGCCCGTCGCCACGCCTGGTAATAACGGCGTGTACAAGAAATAATTCCTCGGCGACACCAAAATCACTTCAAACGGGATATCTTTCTTCAAGGATTTCACGAAGGACACCGCACCCCACCCGGACCCGAGAATGACGACGGTTCTTTTCGCCGGGTCGGAGCCGATTTCGTCGTACGACACGGTCGTTTCCCTCGGTTCCGCCACCGCTTGGTTCCTTATC
>JACLAB010007643.1_pt1 | contig 30051 bp, 20 predicted proteins | sample 8027921 | NCBI WGS metagenome assembly JACLAB01 (sample SAMN15725117, study PRJNA655200) | protist metagenome | isolation source: fluorescence activated cell sorting (FACS) single amplified genomes of... | place: USA: West Boothbay Harbor, Gulf of Maine | collected 2000-07-19 | reverse complement strand
AATTTTAATAGACTATACACAATTCGACATATACAGTCAAAACAATTCAACGCCGTAGGCAAGACTTCGGTCTCGCGCACAGTCGATCGATAGAGAGAGACGTACGGCGACGGCGATCACGTGAGAGACCGAATGTCCGATCACACAGGCCCCGGCGCAGGCACCCAGGCACCCAGGACGCCCTGTGCAAATACAGTACAACATCGACGATGTCTTCATTCGTACGAATAACTCATAGACGGCAGTGGATGAGGCGAGCTCGCGGGCGCCCGTCACACTGTCACGCACGTCGAAACACCCCCACCCAGAACCATGCTCGCGCAAAAGATTTCCATCGCCGCCAAGACGACCACCACGGTGGCGTCCAAGACGACCACCCGCCGTGGTCAAACCATCGTTCGTAAGAACTCCAAGGGTGGTGAAGAAGGCGCTCGCGCGGTACGTACGCGACAGACATGACTCGCGAGGTCGCGCGTCGATGCGCGCGAAAGATTATCAAGATTATAAAGACTGACACGATGACGACGATTGTTCTCTCGCGCGCAGTACAACAACGATGCGTTCGGTGAGTATGCGTGTCGTCGCGCGCTCGCGCGAGTGGTTTCATGCGCGCGGTGAATTTTTTTCTGATGGATGTGTTTCTTCGCGCACAGGCATGATCGCCAAGGCGGCGTCGTACTCGTTGTTCGGTGCGGCTATTACCAAGGTGCGTCGCCGATCGCGATGCGCGGTCGCGGATAAGGATGACCCCTATGGATGGGGCTTGGCGCGCGCGTCTTGGGCGCGCGCGAGGGCGCGTCGAGGCTTACATGCGCGCGTAAATTGAGGATTAAAATTATCTGTATCGATTCGCGCGCGTCGACGCGTCGATGGGCGTCGCGCGTCGATGATGCGCGACTGGTGATGGGTGGTGGAGCCTCTGTCGGGCGCCACGTCATCGCTCATCAAGAGCACGGACTGACAACTGTGAACGTACGCAGGCTGACGTTGAAGGTGAATTCACGTGCGAAGGCCCGATCACGGTGTTCGCCCCGAACGATGATGCCTTCGCTGACTTCGCCAAGGCTTCCGGTTTGTCCAAGGTTGAAATCATGAACTTCCCGGGCCTCAAGGATGTGCTCCTCAACCACGTCGCCAAGGGCAAGTTCACCGCGGCGGAGGGCCTCCCGGCTGAAATCACCATGGTGTCTGGCAAGAAGGTGTCCACCGCGGGCATGAACTTCAAGAAGAACGACATCAAGGTTGACAACGCCACCATCCACGCCATCACCACCGTGATTGCGTAAATGTGCGAACGTTTGTTCACGTTTGACCAATCATTCATTCATTCACGATTGACGTTTGCTTCTCTACGCGTCGACGGCGACGCGCGTTTGCGGATATACATGCCACCAGGCGCGAGTCTGGGGGACATATCCACGTCGCGCTCCCGCCGGCGCATCACGTGAACTCGTTATGAGACCAATGCGCCTTATTATCTAAGTAGTGTGTCTTGTTGTTGTAAGGATGTTCTTCGATGCTATGAACTGTATGTGTGCGTGTGTGTCGCCGTTGTATCACGCGCGCTGTGCGCACTGCGCGACGCGATGGCGATCGACGCGTGATTCGACGCGCACCGCACGAGAGAGACGAACGCGATGGCGTTGGACGCGTTCGCGGAGATTTTCTTGGATGACGAGCGCGACGTCGCGGACCGACGACGAAAGCAAAGCGCAGCGTCGTCATCGACGACGTTCGCGGGTGTTGACGAGACGGTCGCTCGACGGGGGACTGACGCCGAGACGGGGCGTTCGGCGGCGACGACACCGTCGATGATGACGGCGACGACGATGTCGATGGCGTCGCCGCCGCCGGGGATGACGACACCGCGCGCGCGTCGCGTCGTTCGGCGCCCGACTGCAGAGGAGAACGTCAACAGCGTATCGGATTGGTTTGCGTCGCTCTGGCGGTCGTTAATCGCCGAAGATGGCGATGAATGGGAAGATACGCGACGTGGACGAGGAGGTACGCCAAGTGGTGCGCGAGATTTGCACAATATAGATTTAGGCGTCGAGCAAGAGATGGAGTTGGTGCTCAAGACGCCGGAGAGCGGAGGGAGGCTGTCGAGTGCGAGACGGTCGTCGGGTGGCGATTCGGGATATTTCTTTGGCGACGACGCCGATGATGACGAGGATAACGCGACGCCGACGTCGTCTTTTATAGCGCCGTCCATAGAGCGACAGTCGTCGTTGAATTTGCCCGCTGTGTTTCCCGGGCAGCACGTGGAAGTTGTGGGTGAGGCGAAGGTGTGCGAACGCGCGGCGGAGTTGCAGCGGCTTTGGGGAGATCCCAACGTTTTCGCAAACGCAGATGATTGCAGGTCCATCATACGATCGTTGCGCGAAGCTGAGGTTGTGACTCGGGTGTTGGACCAACGTCTCGCGCGTTGGGCGCTCAGGATGAAGATTTACGGTGAAGACGGAGAGCCTTTGACGAAGGATGAGACGGCTGAATTTTGGAGGGCGCGTGCGAGAGACTTGTGTGAAATCTTCCTCGACGCACTTTTGAAGATTGGTGGACGATTTGAAAGTTGTGCCACGACACCCAGACATCGTGAAGCGCTCGTTAATGTCGTCGAAGGATACGTCATGGGTGGCTTGCAAACCAAATTGCTCAACAACGGCGTCAGCGTGCTGTACGCGGAGGAAGACGCGTTTACGCTCCAACGCTTCGAGCGCATCAAGTTTTTGCCCATCAAGGCTCTTGGATTGGATGCATCAAGTGAAAATGCTCTGAGTGCGTCGTTGATCGCTTCAGTTGCAACGATCCCCACGCTGTCGTGTCCGACGCATATGGCGAGTAGAGTTGCAGAAATCGCGCGCAACGCCGGAGTGGCGGCGACGAGCGCGGATGATTTACTGATTGTTTTCGTCGTCCTCATAGCCCGCGCTTCGCTCTCTCAAGCGTTCTCCTTAGTCAAGTACATTGAAACGTTCCATGCTCTGATTAGTAATGCACACAAAGGTGAACAGGGCTTTTCGTTGGCAAACTTTTCAGGCGCTGTGCACTACGCACGCGGCGAGCACATGGAAGCGTTACTCGTCAAGCACGAAGCATAGCACAATAGTTTTCTTAGCAGATTTCAATATCGGATTAGCTATACTACACTAGTACGTATTTGACAGTATTACATTAGTCGCTAGTTAACTTCTAGGGAGAGCCGTCGGCGGGGCGCTTCACGCCTGAGCCACCCTCGCGCCACGTTACGAGCACTTCATCTGTGCGGAAACGTTGCGTGCACTGCGTTTCCGACAATGGCGTAGTTTCGCCATTTTGAAACTGTAACAACCCGGTGTACGCAATCATGGCACCGTTATCGATGCAATAGCGCTCATCCATGCCGTATAACTTACCCCCGCGTTCGCTCGCCATGATGGACATCATTTCTTGCAAGCGTTCGTTGCACCCTACGCCACCGACAATTAAAACATCCTTTGCATTCGTATGTGCCATTGCGCGCTCGGTAATCTCTACCATCATCGCAAACACCGTCTCTTGCATGCTAAAGCATAAATCTGCGGCGGTGATTTCGCCTTTACCCAAATGCTCATTCGCGTACGACTCGTAAAATGTCAAAATCCCGCTCAAATTGACATCCATGCCCTTCACTCCGTACGGCCCTTCCACGAACACCTTACCTTTTTTCGCCTCTTGCTCGATGTTATACCCAGGTGCGGGGTCGTTGGACAATCCAACCACGCGCGCGAACCGATCGAGCATGTTACCGACCGCGATATCAATCGTTTCACCGAATATTCGATACCGTCGCTCGTTGTATGCAATCACCTGCGTGTTCCCTCCGCTCACATATAATATCACCGGATTCTCCGCCCCAGTCACCAATCGACCCATCTCAATGTGCGCCACGCAATGATTCACCCCAACCATGGGCTTATCGAACAACAGCGCCAACGTCCGCGCGCACGTCGCCGCCGACGTCAACGGCGCCCCCATCCCCGGCCCCTTTGTAAAGCACACCACATCCACATCCTCGGGCTTTAACCGTGCCTCATCCAGCGCTCGCGCGGTGAGGTCCACCACGCAGTCTTGATGATGCCTCGCGGTCTCTCGCGGGAGAAATCCCGTGCCCGGTGGCGTCACGTACGTCTCGCGCGGGTTGGCGAGAATGTCCCCGTGGGCATTGACGATGCCGACGGAGATCTTATTCGCGCTCCCTTCGAACCCGATGGCGATCATGACGCCGCCGCCGCGCGTCGAGATGGTAGAGATGGTCGCAGAGACGGCCACGGGGTGTGCGCGCTTCGCCGACGCGCGCGCGTCCACTCGGCTGGCTGAACGCGGCACAGTGCGGCACAGTGCGGCAGAGTGTGACGCATCGCATCCGTTGTCGTACGAGGACGACGGCGACGATGATGCTAAGGACGGCGACGGCGCGGACAATAAAGGCGGGCGGTGCGGCGGACGCATCGGTGCGCGCGCGCGCGTCCGGCGCGCGCGCCGCGATGGTGGTGAAGGCGAATGTGCGCGGCGTAACGGCATCATCATCGTCAACGACATCATCATCGTTGGTGGCGCGCGCGCGTGCGCTCGAGCGCGGCGGCGGAGGCTCGGGTGGCAGAGGCGATGGTTCTGGACGCGGCGGTCGAGGCGGTGGCGACGACGACGGACGCCGCGGCGGTGACGGTAACGGTGAAGATGGTGATGAGTTTTTGAGACGTTTGCGCGGCGGCGGCGCGGCGGCGATAGCGATGGTCACTGTGCACGCCCTATCGCCTGCATCCGCGCGCGCCAAGGCGCAAGTGACCCGGCAGGCGACGCAGCGCGAGGCCAAGGTGCAGAATTTGGCGACGTCGGTGTTGTATGGATTTGTGTTTTTCTACGCTATTAAGGTGGCGCTCAAACGCTTCTTCGCGCCGATGCTCTTGTTTACTGGCACGACGCAATTACTGTATAACATGCGAGCGGTAAAAATATCACCTATGATGCTTTATGATAGTTTCATCAAGCCGTACATGCCGATCGAGTATCAGCGTAGTTTGAACGATTTTGGCGACAAGGCGATGAATGACTCGTGGTGGCAAAAGCAAGAGCGAAGATTTTTTACGTGCGCGCACAGAATACTCCCCGCGTGCGATTCCCCCATGGGTGAGCGGGCACTGATGCTTGGCGTGTTGTTAGCAGGATTGGCGGGATGATGATGATGTCGGCGCGATGCTTGATTTGAGCACTATTAGTTGTACGGTTTGACGGTTTTGATGACGCGCGTCTGTAATACAAGAATATAACAAATGGACAAATAAAACAAGCAAGCATGCATTCAAGGATTGACGCGCGTGGTGACCCATTCACCGTTAATGTCCTCGTGTACGATGCGTTCGTTCGTGCGCAGAGCCAAGTGATCAATCCTAGATGCGTGAAAACTCACGAGCGTAAAGTGCTCGCCCACGCGTTCGTCGTCGAGCGACGCGTCGTCTTCGTCGATGTTCCACAAACCACTGTCGGCATCTTCGGTGCGCGCAGCACCAGGCGAAGGCCATAAAAACTGTCCTCTCGCACCGCGACGCATCTTCACCCACAGTGCCTGACGCGCATCATCCCCATCGACCGCCGACGTCGTCGTCACGCTTTGCGTCGCGAGCGTCCCCGTCACCCTAAACTGCTCCCTCGTCTCGGGAAAATACCACGCCATCTCCCCTCGCGCATCGCGCGCAATCTCACCAATCTTGGAACTTCGATTATCCGTACAAAACACCAACGCATCGCACTCTCGCCCGGTACAGCGCTCGAGAAAGCCATCGAGAAAGCCTCGAATCACCACTGTGCGCACCGCGGGCGACCCGTCCGGCTTAATCGTCGCCACCTGCGCGTACTTGGACGCCGGGTTACGACCATTCTTTTTCATCGCGTGCTTTATCGCCTGGCGCCACGCCGGGGCGGTGGCGGACGTCGACGCCATCGCGCGCGTGCTCTAAAATGTCGTCACTGCGCACCACGTTCGGTGTCGCGTTCGGCGCCGCGCGTGGCGTCAGATGACGGCGACGGCGCGCGCCGCGGTGCGCGTCACGGCGTTCATCGTCTGTGCGATGTGTGCGCTCGCCGTATGCGCGCGCGCGGCGCGCGATGGCGACGCGAAAGCGGCGCGAATGCGCGACGATGGATTGTTGGATATGTTTCGCGCGAGGCTCGCGAGGCTCGACGACGCTGACGGCGACAGTGGCGGCGCTGACGACACCAAAGTCGTGACGGTCGGTGATGTCGTCGTCCGCACCACTGGGTTTCACGGCGAGCTGTCGTGCGACGTGACGTTACCGAGGCTGAGCTCGCGCGCGACGGCGGGCGTCGCGTTTATGTTGCCGCGCGGGCTCGTCGCGGATAGAGACGACGTGCGATCGAAAACGATCGATGGGTGGTTGTGCGATGCGTATGGAGACGTGGATGTTGAACGCCCGGCGTCGAGCGCGGGAGCGTCGAGCGTGGTGTGCGTGAAAGAGTTGACTGAAGGCGCGCGCGACGGCGCGCTCGAGCGCGCGACGACGACGGCGCGTGCGCGATACGGCGCGCCGCGACTCGGCGGTGGCGTCGTGGATATCCATATCGCACCAGTGCGTGTGGCAATACGTCGTGCAGATGGTGTCTGGATGCATGGCGCTAGTGCGCGCGGTGGGACGTGGAAAGTTCCCGTGGGAGACGCGCGGGATGCAGCGGCGACGAAAATCGTCAGCACCGTCGCCAACGCGCTCGGCGCATGTATCGTTATTCTCGCCGCGTATGTGTACGTGCGCGCACGTGGGGAGAAAATCAAAGTGAAGTAGTGGCTCGCGTGTGGGCGTGTAGTCGTAGCACCACCTTTAGTTTCGTATCGTAGTAATAGTTTACAAGGCGTGATTTCATCACGCGCCGAAGAGTTCATTTGCGCACGGCAACGCATCCATAGAATCCTCTCGCACGAAAACAAAATTCGTCCCCTTGTTTCCTTTCACCACGCGCACCCGATCGCTGGCGTATTTCAACTCCAAATACCCCGCCGCTTCGTCTCCTAAAAGCTTAAACGGCACCGGATACGGCAACCGAACCTCAAATGGTTTTTGCAGCATCACGTACGCGTTGTCAAATTTGTAATTAATCGTCCCACGCCGCGGCGAGCTCTCGGGCTCGAGCGACGCGCTCGCACTCAACCTAAAGTATCCGTACCCATCACCAAATCGCACGCACTGATCGACGCGATGCTTTGTCGCGTCTCCAGTCAACCGAACGCCTTGGAGAACGGCGAAGCCGCCCTTGGTGAGGTTGCTCAATACCGCGCGTTGAATCGGACTCGAACTCGCAGTCACCGCCGCACTCGCGGCGTCGGTGCCTTTGCCACCATCGCCAAATGCCGCTTTAAACACCGCCTCGAGCCCAGGCGCGGTGTTATCTTCTCGCCTGCCCAGCGGCGCCGTGGCGTCAAACGCGCTCTTTGTGGAATAAATCAATCGCCACACGCCCGAAAACGACGCCCCGAGCGCGTCGTTGGACGCGCTCGGCGACGTTGCGTACGCACTCGTGAGCGCGTTCATCGCTACTATCGTCCTCGCGTCGTCCCCAGCGTCGGCGTTTGCGATTAAATCTTCTTCTAACGATGATGACGATGAAGATGAAGATGAAGATGACAACGCTGACGCGTCCCGGCGTCGTCGCGGTGCGGCACGACGCGAGTTCGCGACAAGTACACTGTACCGATGCGCCGCGCGTGACGGCGTCGTCGACAACGACGCCATCGTCGTCGCCATCGTCACACACAAAACGACACCAACTGACGTCACACCTCGACGACGATGCTGACCACGTCGTCGTGCGCGACGCCGCGCGCGACGCACGACGCGCGACGACGGGCGGCGTCTCGCGCGCGCGTGCACGCCGCAGTCGCGCGCGCGTCGTCGACACCGTCGTCGTCGGCACCGTCGTCGTCGTCGAAATCGAAACCGTTGTGCTTTGTGTTTGGTTTGGGCTACGTCGGGACCGCGCTCGCGGCGACGCTCACGCGCGAGGGCGCGTACGAGGTGTGCGGTACCGTGCGTGATGGTGATAAAGCTGCGCGTCTGCGCGCGCACGGCATTCGTGCGTTGGTGTGGGATCCGTTTCGTGGTGAAGACGAGTCAGGACCGCCGTCACCCGGCGCCGAGGACGACGCGCGTATAGAAGACGACGCTGACGTGCGACGAATGATATCGAATGAACTCGCGCGAGCGTCAGTGGTGATTTCAACCGTTCCACCGAATGGTGATCTCGATCGAGATCCGGTGTTGGAGGTGTTTAGTGATGTCTTACGAGACGCGTCCGGGACGCCGAGCGGCGGACGATTTACAGGATATTGTAGCAGCACGTCGGTGTACGGCGATCAAGGTGGGGATTGGGTGAATGAAAACACGCCGTGTGCGCCGAATACGCCCAAGTCACGGGCGAGGTATGATGCCGAACGCGCGTGGCACGCGTTGGCGGGAGATGGCGTCACTACGGTGTCGTATAGGTTGGGCGGGATTTACGGCCCGGGGCGAAGCGCCATCGAGACGGCGAAGAAACGACGGCGCGCGGCGGCTGTGAATGGTGGCGAAGAGAGCGCGAGTCAGCGCGCGAGAGAGCGAAGGTCGTTTACCAGTCGCGTACACGTGGGTGATATCGTGCGTGTGATCATGGCGAGTATGAAATTGGGCGAAAAGGCGAGCGAGGTGTACAACGTCGTGGACGACGAACCGGCGCCGAGACGAGACGCGGTGCGCTACGCGGAGAACATTCTGGGTCTGTTAACCGATGACAGCACGACGCCGACGATGACGACGACGACGACAACGACAGTGCGTGGGCAGCAAGGTCGAGATAGCGTCAACGTCGAGGGTAATCGTGGAGAGAAGCGCGTGGAGAATACTCGTATTAAAACCGAGCTCGGCGTCGAGTTGCAATTTCCAACCTATCGCGAAGGTTTGGACGCTCTCGCGCGCGGCGATCAATATCCTTTTGAGACGAGCTCATCGTGAGTAATTTTGTAATATGTATGTGTAAGAAAAGAATTAAGATGAAATTGAAACTGTGACGGTCTACCTAGTAAAAGGAAAATGATAAAGGTGGTCTACCTAAAGTCAATACGCCTAACTACATGACATGTTGGTGGAGTGTGCTCAGTACGTTTTCTAATTTTTCTTGAGTGTAATAAAATGCGTCCGCTCATGCGGTGATTATCGCATGCCTTTCGGGACAAGTCCGCGTGGAGGCGGTACGAGACGTTGTGCAGGACCATTCGTGGTGTCCGCATCGATAGCGCACACGGCTTTAATATCCTCGGGGCGACCCTTGACGCCGACGGTGAGTCCAGATTTTTGCACCCACTGCACCCAAGGACCCCACGTTCGGCGGTCTCGAGCAAGCGTCGACGTGTGACCGACAACGATGACACCACGACGCGCGCGGGTGAGAGTCACGTTACATCGTCGCGCGTCGGCGACGAAACCAATCGTATTCAAGTTGTTCGCACGAACCGTCGAAACAATCATGAGCTCTTTTTCGCGTCCTTGATAGCCGTCGACCGAGGAAACTTCAATACCAGCCTCGCCGGTTTCTTTATCGATACCCGTGCGAACGCCTCTGGAGCGTAAGAGCGAACGAATAAGCTTTACTTGAGCGGCATATGGGGTGACAATGCCAATGTGGCACGGTCGCAACTCTCCCGCTTGAAGCAAGCCGACGAGCACCGTCATCACGCTCTCAGCCTCTTGCTTGTTTGAGTAGGATAAATTGTCGTTGACCTCCATTGCATCCGCAGGTGTGGGGCAAAACGCAATCGGCACCGCTGGTATGGGCCAATTAAAACCTTTCGGCGCCGGTCGCATCGCCGCGGGCGTACCGCTCTTAACCATGCCCTTGTAAAATGACAACGACGGAAAGTAACTAATCGCCGGATGCATGCGGAATTGCGTGTCCAACAAGTACGGCTTGACGCCTGCGCGAATCAATCGGTCAAACAACGACAATGTCATACCCGCGAGTTCAGCCTCGCGAGAAACCACCGTCGGTGGCAATTGTTTGTGGTCTCCAACCAAAACGAGCTGTTGACAGCCGTTCGCCAAGGGCACGAGCGACATCGGCTCGGTGACTTGACTCGCTTCGTCGAGCATGACCGCGCTGAAATTGATACGATCCAAAAAGTCGCTTCCAGACCCTGAGCACGTGGCGCACACGGCCTGCGCATATCGAACGGCACGAAGTTGCGCCTCGTATGCTTCATGTTTTGTCGCCCCGGGAGGAATGGCGTTTTCAATTTGATAACGCGCCAAGTCCGGTCGCACCGCCTCGGGTCGTCCCAAACGAATGACTTGCACGCCCGCCTTTGCCAAACCTTCCACCATGTTATCCACCGCTGTGTTGGAGTCCGACGTACACAACACCGGACCATGGCCGATTTCCAACATACCGCGCACGATAGCCACGGACGTGTGCGTCTTCCCCGTCCCTGGTGGACCTTGGATGAGCGTCAGGCGCCGCTCGAGCGCCGCCTTCATCGCGTCGCGCTGCGAGTTGTTCAAGTTGTGCATTCGAGTAACATTATCGACGACACGATCGTACGGACCAGGCAATGACAAATCGCCAGTGGGATTAATTGTGCCTTGGCACAGCGCCGGTACCGCGTCGCGATCGACCATCTCGCATCCAGGCTCCCAAGGAGGAACATCGTACGTGACGTACCGCGGTTCCGGCGGAGACTCAGTCGTCGCAACCTCGTCGCCTTCGGCGCGTACGTTGAGCGTACCAATCGCGGCGGTTAATTCATCCATGAGTTCTTTCGCCGGACGTTGAAATCCAGCGGTGAGAATTTGACGAAATACTGGGTGGGTGTTGCACACCGCCTTTTTATTTGGATCTTTCGGCTCGAGCAATTCGTACAGTGACTCGAGTTGACGCGTGTACGTGATTCGGTTGGCCAAACGATCGACTCTCCAATCGTCACCATGTAAGTCCATCACGTCGCCGTGGTCGAGCTTGATGTGGAGTTCGTTCAAAGTGTACGGCACAATCTCGATGACGCCCTCGTACTCTTCCATCGGCGTCTCTGGCGCGGCGAGCGGCGTCGGCGCCTTGGGTCGCGGCACAAACGCCGCCGCCGTCGCTTTGAGCTCAGACTTTTCGGCAATGTCATTGACGGATTCTTTCTCGGGCTCAGGCTCGGGTTCCGCAGGCGGTTGATAACGACGAACGAGAATGGAGTCTCCAACTTGTACGCCGCGCTTGCCATCGTTGGCGTCGAGCGCCTTTAAGCACGGCATACGCGTCAGCGTATTCGGCTTGTCGAGCTCTAGGCGCGTGGACAGACACAAGCGACCACCTTTGAGCTTTGAGGGCTTGGCCACGAGCTCGAGCGCGCACGTCCCAGCTTGCTCGAGCGATCGCGGTGAGCGTTTTTTGATTCGGTCCATGATTTGATTGGATTCCTCGCAAAATTCCATGACGAGCAGGCGCACATTCTTTGTGTAATACGCCGCCGTCGCGACGTCGCCAAATTCCAACACGCCTCCCGAAGTCGACACATCGCCGACAACCGTACCTCGGCAGCACGCATCGACGAGCGCTAACGCCTCTTTCGATTTCGTTCTACACGGAACGCTTTGCAAAATCTCTGTAAATTTCTTTGCGCTCATCTTCAACCCAAATTCCGCCATGGCTCGAGCGACTTCGCTCGCGTGGTCCGCGTGCGTCTCCTTCACCAACGCCGTCATGAGTTTCGTATACGTTGCGTTATCGATACCCATCGGACACGTCGTCGCCGGATCACCATGCGCGCGCACAAAACCCCCATACGCCGTCTGGTGTCTATACCACGCCATCGCGTTCGCGAAACACTCAAACGCGCGCGACGTCTCCCCAGTGTTCACGCACCGCTTAATTTGCTTGTCTGGGTTTGGTGGAGGTTTCGGCGCCGAAACCTTCTTCTTCTGCCCACGTCCACCGTACGTGGCGTTATACCCACCACCACCACGACCACCGTAACGCGTATTATTATTATTATGATGATGATGATGGTGGTGATGATGTTGATGATGACGACGCTGAAGAACCCGCGCGCCGCCGCGTCCTCCTCCCGCGTCGCCGCCCATCCACCCCACCCCGCTCCGCGCGTCGCCTCCAACCATCTGCGTCCCATGCACGCGCGTCATCGTCGTCGTCATCGTCATCATCGGCGGCGGCCCATCGTGATGATGACGATGCCCCATCATGGTCGTCGTCGTCGTCGTCGTCATCGGCGGCGCATCGTGACGACGCGCGCGCGCGACGCCGTCGTGCGGCGGCGGATGCAGCGGCGGCGGCGGCGGTGGCGGCGGCGGCGGCGGTGCCCCCCCCATGTGTATGGGGCGTGCGCCGCGCAGTGCGGACGGAGGTCGTCGGTCGTCACCCACAGGGAGACACAGAGCGATGACGACGACGATGATGACTGCATACCATCGCCGTCGTTCGTTCGTGCACGGACGCACGGACGCACGCGTGGGTTGGGTGACGTGAACGAGGACGACGACGACGACGAGGACGACGGGCGTCGACGGGCGTCGGGCATCGGTGGCGTGACGATGCGCGCGGTCGGTGGGTGTCGCGCGGTGCGCGCGCGCGTCGTGCGTGGTGTGGTTCATCCGCGAACGACGAGGACGGGGGTGTTGGCGACGGGGGTGAGGACGACGGTGACGGTCGCGACGGCGGGACCACAATCGCGGTGGTTGAGGTGGATGCGAGGTGGTGGGATGACGACGGCGTCGGCGGCGGCGACGGAGCCGTCGTCGACGACGATGAGGTCGTCGGTGACGACGGTGTTGGGGACGATGACGTTTGGGTGGGCGTATTCGAGCGAGAAATGCGAGGATGATGCGGCGCGTGCGATGCTGGAGAGGTTTGCGTTGAGTGGATTTCATGAAGTGGACACCGCGTTGGCGTACGCGGGGGGCGAGACGGAGAAGATTTTAGGACGGGCGTTGCGGGCGACGACGTCGAATTCGTTTCGCGTGGCGACCAAGGCGAATCCGTGGCCGGGTGGGAAGATGACCTCGAGCGCGGGTCTCGGTGGGCTTGATCCTCGAGAGTTTCGCGCGCAAGTGCGTCAGTCGTTGGCGAGTTTAGGCGAGGGCGTCGACGTGCACGTCTTGTATTTACACGCGCCGGATGCGGGGACGAGGTTGGTGGATGTGTTGCGCGAAGCGGAGGCGATGCGCGTCGAAGGTGCGTTTGAAGAGCTTGGGTTGTCGAATTTTAGCGCGTGGGAAGTCGTCAAGGCGCATGAAATATGCACCGAGCGTGGATGGAAAAAGCCGACGATTTATCAAGGCATGTACAACGCGCTGACGAGAAACGTCGAGCCAGAGTTGATTCCGGCGCTCAAGGCGACGAATATGCGATTTGTGGCGTACAATCCGCTGTGCGGTGGGTTGTTAACGGGTAAATACGCATCGACGCGCGACGTTAAAGACGTCTCGGGAGGGCGTTTCGATGGTAACGACATGTATACCTCGCGGTTTTGGCTCGACGTCTATCACGACGCGGTGGCTGACATTGCGAGCGCGTGTCGGGCGCACGACATCGCGCCAGCCGACGCCTCGCTTCGCTGGCTGTACAACCACTCTATGCTCGATGGCTCAAAGGGCGACGGTGTCATCATCGGTGCGTCAAGCTTGGCGCAACTCGATGCTAATTTAGCGAGCGCGACAAACGCAGAGCCATTACCAAAGGATGTCCTCGACGCGTTTGACGCCGGTTGGGCAAAGTGTAAATCATCCGCTGCGCCGTACTTTCGCGGGCACTTCCTTCTCTCCTAAAATTACAGAATGTATATCGTAATAGTACACCTAACCTAATGATAATATCCTAAGACAGTCTATTCGCCGCGTGAAGACGTTGCAAAATATCCTCTCGTCGCGACTTGTACTCTTGTTCGCGCGTCGCTCGACTCGCGCCTACTTCATCCTCATTCATTGGTCGTGTCGTCCGCCTCGACGCCGTGCCGCGCTCGCCACCGCCAGCGCGAACGGCTCCATCACCCGACGTAGATAAGCTTTCAAGCTCGCGCTTGAATATCGACGGCGCAAGTTCGTACAAGCCTTGGTTGGACATTAAATTTCCGCGCGCGACGCTCACTTCGGGCGACCCGCCGCCAGAATCCGAAACGTTCCCCATCTCTTCATCGTCTCTCAACGACACGAGCTGACGAAACTGCTCTTCATCTAAACGTTGACGCAACAACTGCCTCTTCGTTGGGCCAAAAATCCCTCCACGACCGAGTACAGCCGCCGAAGCGCACGCCAACGCCGCGAGCGCGTCGGCGAATAAACCAATCACAAATCCAACTTCTACGTGCTCTGGATTTGGAATCCCCGCAAACGAGCGTCCCGTACGCCACTGTATGAGCGCCGTAGCACACGTCATCACCACACCCACGCCAGCGAGCGCGCGCGCGCGTCGACACGCGCTCGATTTCGGATCCAACACCGCCAACGCCGGCGCGCTACCCGACGACGACGACGCGCTCGGCCCGACACCCTCCTCGCTCACACCCGTCGTCGCCGTCGTCGCCGTCGACGACGTCGACGACGTCGACGTCACGCGCACAGATTCCAGCACCGCCCCAGACTGTCTACTCGCTCGCGTCACATACCCCGCAATCACCGCGCACGTCAACCCAGGCCACGCAAAAAACACCAACGCAAAGTCGCGCGGAAACGTCGACTCAAAGCACCGCCCAGCGTTCTCCGCCGCCGCGTCGTGCACGCACCCCGAATACCTGCATCATCGCACACGCACAGCAGCATCAGTACACACCCAATGACACACACACACACACAGCGCGCGCGCGACGACGACGACGACGATAATGAACGACAAAGAACGACGCATGATGCACGCATCGTCATCCACGTAACGACCTCCACCACGACGCACCACGGCACGGTCAACGCGACGACGGCGAGCGCGCCCGACATGGACGCGAACACGCGCGCGCGTATAAACATCTATCTCGCACGCTCGCGACGACGCGATATACGTCGTCGTCGTCGTCGTCGTCGAGTGCAGACGCGCGCGCGCGGTCGCCATCGGTGACGCGTTTTCGCGGGCACGTCTGTGTCATGGTGAGTACACGTCGTGATGGGTTTTGTTTTTTTGATGGTCGGTCGCGGCGCTGTGTATTGGCGTGTGGCGGCTGCGGCGTCACACGCCGACGACCGACGACCGACGATGGTTGGTGCGCCGGCGAAACGGGCGCGGGATGATGACAACGTGCGCGATGCAAACGTTATCGCACAACTCGTCGATGGCGATGGCGTCGCCGCCGGCCCCGAGCTGGACTTGCCCCCGGACGTCGGGGCGAAGCAATTGCAGAGCGTGCTCAGGGAGGTGCTCAGGGCGCTGGCGCCGGATGATGAGGAGGCGTTGACGACGCCGTATGCGTTTTATGTCGATGGGGAGGAGGTGACGAAGGATTTAGCGACGACGTTATCGGCGAAGAATATATCTGTGGAGCAGGTGTTGAAAATTGTGTATCAGCCGCAGAGTTTGTTTAGGGTGCGACCGGTGACGAGGTGTTCGGCGGCGGTGGCGGGACACGCCGAAGCGGTGCTGAGCGTGGCGTTTTCGAGTGATGGTAAGAATTTAGCCAGTGGGAGTGGTGATACGACGATTCGTACGTGGTCGTTAGCCACGCAAGCGCCGAGGCATGTGATGAAGGGTCATACGAACTGGGTGCTGTGCATAGCGTGGAGTAGCGACAATGCGTTTTTAGCGAGCGGGGGCATGGATTGCACGGTGCGGTTATGGGACGCCGAGGCTGGTGAACCACGAGGTGGGCCCATGAAAGGACACAAGAAGCCAGTGGTGACGTTAGCGTTTGAGCCCGCACATTTGGCGTATCCCGTCACGCGTTTTGCGTCCGGGTCAACGGATGGTACGGTGCGCGTGTGGGACGCCGTGCGTCGCGTGTGCTTGTTTACGATGTCGGCGCACGCCAAGGCGGTGTCTAAAGTAGTTTGGGGCGGTGAAGGTTTAATTTACACCGCGAGCCGGGACACGTCCATAAACGTGTGGGACGCCACGGACGGTAAGCTCGTTCGCCAGCTCAAGGGCCACGGGCACTGGGTGAATACGCTCGCGATTTCATCCGAGTACGCCATGCGCACGGGACCGTACGACCACACGGGCGTGAAACCCGAGAACGACGCGCAAGCCAAGGCGCAGGCGCTCGCGAGATACAAAGCTGCGACGGGAGGTAAACCCGAGCGATTAGTGAGCGGCAGTGACGATCACACGATGTTTCTTTGGGAGCCTTCAAAGTCCAAAGTACCCATCAGCCGACTGACGGGTCATCAACAGCTCGTAAACCACATCTTGTTTTCTCCAGATTCCAAGTACTTTGCATCGGCGAGTTTCGATAAGAGTGTGAAATTGTGGTGTGGATTGACTGGTAAATTCATCACTACATTTCGTGCGCACGTGGGGTCGGTGTATCAACTCGCGTGGTCTGCTGATTCCCGCATGTTGCTCAGCGCAAGCAAAGACTCGACGATTAAAGTGTGGTCGACATCGACAAAAAAGCTCGTAGAAGATCTCCCTGGGCACAGCGACGAAGTGTACGCGGTGGACTGGAGTCCGATAGGAACAAAAGCAGCGAGTGGAGGTAAAGATAAAATGCTTCGCCTCTGGGCGCATTAGAAGATTTGTAAAAGTATGTTGTTTGTTATCGTCATCTTACATGGAGAATCGTGGCTCGAACCACGGGTTGTATTTTGTATGAATTAGTTTGTGTTTTATTCGGACTCGCTGAAATCGCTTTCATCGTCGTCCTCAGAAAAGTCATCCTCGCTTTCGTCTTCAGAATCGTCCACGGCGTACACCTTGGTGGCGCGCGCACGAGCAGGACGAGCAGTCGAGCGCGGAGCGACTTGGATCTCGGCAATCTCAGAGTCGCTCGCGTCATCAAAATCATCAGAGTCTGATTCCGCAACAGCCTTCTTCTTCGGCGCGGCTGCGGGCTTTTTGATAGCAGCCGCAGGTTTCTTCGCAGCGACTTCCTCAACAGCCTTGGAGATGGACGTCATGCTCATCGCGCTCGTCTTGGCTGCTGGCTTGCTCAACGCAGCGCCGCCGCGCAACGCCAAGCGCTCAGCAAGAGACATGGGCTGAGCATCATCGCTGTCGCTATCCGCAGAAGGAGCAGGAGCCTTAGGTGCCGGAGCTGGAGCTGCCTTGGGCGCCGGAGCCGCCTTGGGCGCCGGGGCAGCCTTCTTGGGCGCCGCCTTCTTCTTTGGCTTCGCGATTTCAAAGTCATCATCGCTGAAGTCGTCATCCATCCATTCATCTTCGTCATCGCTGTTCGCCGCACGAGCCTTGGCCACCTTCTTCGCCGCAGCTTTCTTACCAGCAGCGGTATTATTGCGAGCAGCCGCGCGTTGTTGGCGCTCGAGCACGACCTTGGCTTCTTCGTCTTCGGCGTCGAGAATGGTGAGAGTCTCTTCAAGAGTGTCCAAATCCTTCATCCATAACTGCTCCTCGGTGGTTTTGTGAAGCTCGGCAACTTCAGCCTCCTTGGCTTCCTTCTCCGCGCATAACTCATCAACCTTTTCAAGTGTCAAGTTCCAGAGAGGCATGCCCAAAAGATAGTCATATGACGCGCCCGAGACTTCAGCGGCGATGAACTCGCCATCCTCATCAAGTTCGGCGACGCTACCCTTGTCAGTCTTCGGAAGACGATCGTAGCACAACGCATCGAGTTCAGCAATGAGCTCTTGCTTCTTTTTGCGGTTGACAACCAAGCTTCCGTCGACGACGGCGAGAATGAAACGCATCTTGTTGGACAATCGCTTGAGCTGCGACTCGGCGAGGCGAATCAACATCTCACGGCGCTGCGTGTACGCTTGCAAACGCAACGGCACGAAAGCCTTCAAGATATCAATCGGTGAAGCATACTTGGTAATGACACCGTGTTCGTTGAACAAGTGCATGTTAGAAATGCTCAGCTTGGTTTGCAACTTGAACTTCTTCTCAATGCCAGACGCTTGCGCCGCTGCGAGGTTCTCAGGCGGCATCGTAATCACAAAATGCACAGTACGATCGGTGTGATACTCCTTGTAGTCCGTGATGAATGGCTTGGCGTTCTTTTCTTTTGGCGCGAGCATTTCTTCAAGGAATTCTTTATAGTCTGACGTCCAAGAGCGCAAAGGCAATTCGGTGACTACGAGCGTGCATTCGTCGCGGATTTCATACTCGCCCGTAACGGTGTAACGAATATCACCCTTGACGACTTCATCTACGATTGTACCATTGAAGTGTCGGTACCACGGATGCATTTGCGCGGGTTCTTCTCCAGAAAGCAAGAGTCGAATGTTTGCAATCAAGTCGCGAGGATTGAAGTTTGGAATCGACGTGGACCATCCCGTACCGATGCCTTCGGCGCCATTCACCAAGACGAGAGGCACGACCGGGTAGTAGAAGTCCGGCTCGATGCGTTGACCATCCTCATCGAGATAGTTCAACAACGGATCGTCACATTCAGGGAACATCGCTCGGCACACTGGGTGCAAGCGAGTGAAGATGTAACGCGGGCTCGCATGATCCTTACCGCCTTGCAAGCGCGTCCCAAACTGACCACTCGGCACGAGCAAGTTGATGTTGTTCGAACCGACAAAGTCTTGCGCCAAGTTGACGATAGTCATCGCCAAAGAGGCTTCACCGTGGTGATAGGCAGAGTGTTCGGAGACGTAACCGCTCAATTGCGCAACCTTGACGTCAGATTTAAGCTTACGCTTGAAGCATGAGAACAAGACTTTACGCTGCGATGGCTTGAAGCCATCCACCATGGACGGAATCGAACGCATCAAGTCAGCTCGAGAGAAGAGAATGAGCTCTTTGTTGATGAATTCATCGTAACGAACGGTGTCACCAGACATATCCAAGAAGGTTCCAGGTTCGTAAGCCGTCAACCACGCCTTTCTGTCCTCGACGCGCTTTTTGCTAAACGACATGTCAATCAAGTCGCCATCACCATCGCTTTCCCAAATGAAACTTTTCTTATGGTGCTCAAGAGCAGCGAAATATTCTTTCGCCTCGTTGGACGTGGAAGTACCGAGACCCTTGTAGTACTTGATGCTCCAACCCGAAGTGTTGCCTTCGTTGGCTTCTTTCCACGCGTCGTATTCTGGCAACGTGTAAAACACCTTCGATTGCTTACCTTTCGTTGCTTTGATGATAGGCGTGATGAATTCGAGTAAAAAGCCTGGAACTTTGAGCAACGATGGGAAATGAGCATGTAAGAAGTTGATGAGCAGACCCTTGATGTGCGAACCATCGTGGTCTTGATCCGTCATAATCATCAACTTTCCGTAACGCAATGACTTGACAGAATCATACTCTTTTCCGTGCTGAAGACCGAGAATTTGCTTGATGTGACTGATTTCAGTGTTATTCTTGATTTGCTCGTGCGATGCATCACGAACGTTTAAGAGTTTACCACGAAGTGGGAAGACGCCATACTTGTCGCGACCGACGACAGACAAACCGCTGACGGCGAGCGCCTTCGCAGAATCCCCTTCGGTGAGAATAAGCGTACAAGACTCAGAGTTGCGCCCCCCAGCGTCATTAGCATCATCAAGCTTCGGAATACCCGTGAGACGCGAGCGCTTGGCACCATCAGTCTTCTTGAGCTCCTTCGATTGCTTGAACTGCGCCCACGACATGATGTTATCGACGACGCCAGACTCCATGAGCTTCTTCACAATGGCATCAGAAGGCGAGTAGGCGCTACCAAACTTGTTCGGTCGCGTGATCAACGTCTCTTTGGTTTGTGAATCAAACGCCGGGTTCTCAATCAACGCATTCACGAACACCCAAAGATGGTTCTTGACTTGAAACGCCTTCAAGTTTTTGCAACTCTTCTCCTTCTTTTGAATCTTCTCGAGTAACTTTTGAGAAATTTGATCAGCCACAGAATTGACGTGGGTACCACCCTTCATGGTGCAAATACCGTTCACGAATGAGCATTGTTGGAACTGCGCGCTTTCGGAGATCGTCACGCACACCTCCCATCGATCCATAGTCTTTTCAAAAATCTTCGGCGCGTTCGCTTGACCATCCAAGTACAAACTGACGTAATCACTGAAACCCTTGATTTCAAGCTTTTCGCCATTCAAGTAAATGCTGGTGTTCTTACCAATGTTACCGGCGGCATCGTACACGCGCTTGCACATCAAAGCGGCGACGTCTTCGTTAACGAGCGACTCCATGCCAAACTTTTCAAAATCCGGCTTGAACGTGATGCACGTCCAGTTCTCGCTCTTCTTGCACTTGGTCAACTCTGGTTTGCCTTTGACGCTCATGTTGTCACTGAAAACTTGTCTGTATCGCTTTTGTCGAGATCCATCGCAGGTTTCTACGATGAACTCCTTGGAGAAGATGTTCGCGAGCTTGGCGCCGTAACCGTTTCGCCCGCCGACAACCTTCTTCTCGTTGTCGTCATAGTTGGACGACGTCAACAAGTGACCGAAGATCAACTCTGGAACGTAGCATCCTTCCTCTTTGTGCATTTCAACCGGAATACCGTTGCCATCGTTGTACACGCGGATCAACCCTTGCTCGACGTCAATGTCGACTCGCAACTCCTTCATCTTTGGGTCGCGCACCTTGTTGTCCGTCGCGTTGACCAAAATTTCATCGAAAATCTTGTACAAACCCGGAACGAAAGACACCTGCTTGTGCACTAAAGATTTCGTTTGCGCATCATACACCCATGCCTTTTCTTCCGCTCGTTCACACGACCCAACGTACGTATCGGGGCGTAACAAAATGTGTTCGAGCTGCGTTTTTTTTTGATAAATCTCCTCCACCGACTTGTTCGTCTTCGCCGCATTGGCGTTTCCGAGCGGACTCTTCGGGAGCTTTGCTTGTTTACCCTGTGTATGATCACACGCATCGTCATCACCCGCGCGTCAGTCCCACATCTCGTCGCCATCGCATCGCCATCGCCATCGAGGGGAACGAGAACCGGCATACTCGGCAACCTCGCGTCGTCGTCGTCGTCGTCGTCGCGCGTACCTTGCCCTTCACCGGCGTCGGTGAATTCTCACTGTCATAGAAATCCGACCCAGAGTCGTATTCTGAAAACTCACTATCCACGTCCGTCATCGTCGTCGTCGTCGCCGTCGTGGTCGCGAATGACGCGCGCACAGCCGACGAGCAAACGCGCGCGCGCACACACAGCCCACGAGCGCTGTATTCGGACATTCGATGAGGTATATCGGTCATAGCACACCCATGGATGGATGGATGCCCACACACGTAAATATATATATAGTACTTTAGCACGCGTATATATGTGTTTCCCGTACCCTAGCGTACGCACCCACACGCCCCGCCGGGCGTCCCAATCGTGCTACTCGGGCCGTTATAGGCCGTTCGAGGCCCAACAAGCATCGCATCTGGAATCCACCAATCACGACTCGAGAGCACACACAGGACTCGAGAGCCAGTCGTGAGGGTGACGCAGGGGTGGTTTTTTTTCGCGCGCGAAGTCGTTATCGTGGTGGTGGTGACGACGACGACGTGCACACCGCGACGCGCGCCGACGCCGACGACGACGCCGACGACGACGCCGACTTCGCGCGATGAATGACGATGATAGAATGGTCAAGTCCGCATGGACGCCAGAGGTACGTCGTCGATCGACGCGCGACACGACGACACGCGGTGTTCGACCGCACGCGAGGACGACGACGTCGACGGCGGGGGCACGACGCTAAGACCCAAAATTGCGGCGTCGCGCTGGCGCGTACGATGGCGGTTGACGACGACGATGATGGGTGAACGCGCGCGCGAGGGTGGTGAAGATGTGATGCGTAATATCTACGTCCCGTCACTCGTGGTCGTCGTCCTCGTTCGTCGTCGCTCGCGTCGACGTCGTCGAACAAGATGCACGGGAACGACCACCGCCAGCCCAAACGCCAACGACGACGGTGGCTAACAACCGCGCGTTGGATGGATGACGTTGTCGACGTTGGGGTTTAGGCACTGTTCCAGGTTCGCTGACTGACTGTGATGTTAATGTTATGTATCATTACACAGGAGGATGAATTGCTTCGTAAGCAAATTGAAAAACTCGGTGGACCTGGGAACTGGACCGCGATCGCGCAAGCGCTCGATGGGCGATCGTCCAAGTCGTGCCGTTTGCGTTGGTGCAACCAGTTGAACCCAAACGTCAAGCGAGGGCCGTTCACCGCGGATGAAGACGACACAATTTTGGCGCAACATGCCATTCATGGGAACAAGTGGGCGGTTATTTCGAGATCTATGCCTGGTCGTACTGATAATCAAGTGAAGAATAGATTCAATTCCACGTTGAGGCGGTTGATTGCGTCACAAAAGAAGGATGGGTCGAGCGGAGTCGTGGCGCCGACGTCGCCGCGGCCGCGCGCGCCATCCCGGCCGCAATCTCGACTCGCCGCTGAGCGTGACTCTAGTTCAAACGCTTCATCACCATCACGTTCAAAGCGTGAACGATCATCGAGCCCAGGGGGGGCTATGAGTGTAGATGGCGGCCAAGGGTCACCAAAGCGCTCGCGCGGCAAGGTTGTCGATAAGACGACGCCGCGTTCACGAGCCGCAGACTCCCCGCGCAAGGCTTCCTCGGCTGCGAACGATCGACAGGGCTTGGAAAATTTAATTGAAGCATCTTTGCTCGAGCTCAAGCGATTGAAGAGCATCAAGGGTGAGATTCACGAGTGGGGGGCCATGCCGTACGGTGCGGCGCGCGACGCCAGTACGCCAGAGCCGACGAGATCGATGGATGAAGATGGCGTCGTGCCATCCTTACTCGCGCCCAAGCCGAAGCGTGGTGGATTTTCAGTGCCAGTGCCGTCGGACTTGTACGACTGGCGCGCGCACACCCCTGTACCGACGACCGGAATCAGACGCACAGACTCGCTGGCGAGCTTGGGTGAGATGATTTCTCGCCCCGCGTCGGCTCCGCTCAGCTTGCAGGCAATGTCCTCGATGCAATCCAACGGCTGGTACGCCAGGATGTTGGATAACTTGGGCACGCGCAAGAGTCCCCCATGTGAAGATTTATCATTGGCGGAAATCAACACCGAGTCTTTCGTAAAGCCGAAGGCGATGTTTGCGCCGTCGCCCACGCGGCCGACGCGCCTTCTCGCGTGAGACTTTCTCAAAGACAAGATTTTTGACAATATTCGTCATACCCCCTAAACAAGACACAACGACAAGACAATCTGGTATCAATATTTAGCGGCAGCCATACGTCGGATGCGAAAAGCTTCGACGGGCCTTTCCCGAAGACCAACCATTCATTCTTTTCTCGCGCGGTTACTTTCATAACCGACGGCGAGAGTGTACGAGTACTCAGTGCTTTTTTGACTGCAAGTCACACAGCGCGCGTGACAACAACATCTCGTAGATAACACACATATATATATAATTTTATACAATAAGAAACGAAGACAATACGTTGATTAAGTGCTTATTAAATCAAAACTTCTTGCGCGCTGCGAAGACTGTGTTTTACTTGCCGGTGGCGGCTTTGGCGAGCTCGTCGCCGCGCTCTGCGGCGGCGACGACGGCGTTCATCATCGCTTGCCGCACGCCAGCCTGCTCAAGCGCATGCACTGCGGCGATTGTGGTACCTCCCGGTGAACACACGCTGTCCTTTAGCACACCTGGGTGCTTACCAGTCTCTAAAACCATCTTTGCTGCTCCGTAAAACGTCTGCGCCGCGAGTTGCGTGGCGACGTCGCGGGGCAAACCCGCACGTACGCCCCCATCGCTCATTCCTTCGATGAGAATGAAGACATACGCCGGACCAGATCCACTCACTCCTGTCAATGCACTCATTTGATTCTCTAAGATGACCTTGCAGATGCCCACGGAGGACATCAACGCGAGCGCAGAGTTGCGATGCGCCTCCGTGCACGTCGAGCCTTCACATAACCCACTTGCTGCCGCACCGACGAGACAAGGTGTGTTTGGCATTACACGGATCATGGCTGGCGATTGATCGCCAGCTTCGGTCCAAACACTCTCCATGGTGCTCAAAGTCACGCCGGCGGCGACACTCACGAAGAGCGTGTCCTTGGCTTCTTCTTTACAGTTTGTGTACACTTCCTCGAGCACAGACTTGATGTACGGCGGCTTCACGGCTAAGAACACAATCTCAGATGACTTTACAACATCCGCAGCGGACAGAACCACGGAACCACCGCGCGAGGTGAAGCTCTCGCGGCGTTCAACGTTTGATTTGTTGCACATGGTCAGGTCACCCCAAGACACAATTCCGGCGTTGACGAAACCACTCGCCAAGGCGTCAGCCATGTTGCCGTAGCCGATGAATCCGACACGCATGATACTATAGATGCGTGTGTTTGTTCAAACGTACGATACACAGATGCACAATGTGCGCGTGGTGAAGTGTGACGTTTCAGTTTTTTCATAGAGTGGCGTAAGCGTTACAAGCGTGTAGCGTGGTAGTAAGTACAGTACACAAACAAAAAACAACAACAACAATTAATTTTACGGAAAAGATCACATGTCAGCATCATCAGCTTGAGCTGTAAAGTCGTATTCGAGTAACACATTGTTTGCACCGTCGCATATTATACGTTCGGCGTCGGCATAAGTGCTTCCCAACCACACCGTGTGTCCCAAGACGGCGTATCGCGCGTCGCGACGGATGGTTTTGATTTTCTCTCCTGGCTTGTTCTTTGTGAGATCTAAGTCCCAAACACGAATCGTTCCATCGTGCGCTCCAGAAACTAGCCGTCCATCGCATCCGCACGACAACGATACCACCGCACCGGTGTGCCCGCGAAGCTCGGCGACGAGCTCTGGCTTTGTCGACTCGTCGGTGATGAAGAATTTCGTGCCCGCATGCGCGTCAAACGCTGGGCTGGATGGCTTTGAACTGAGTCTCCAGACGCGAATGATGCCATCACCACCTCCAGTGACGATACCATTACCAGGACACTGCGCGATCGAGCGCACGGTCGACCCCTCGTGAGCTTTCCAGGTGAGCATGTTCGACACGCGAGACGAATCAAACGAGCTCGCTTCAGCGCTCAAAATCGCCGCCGTGCCATCTGCGTTACCAACGGCGATGATTCCACTTTTATCGCACGACGACAAGGACAACGATGGCTGACCAGTAGACCATTCACCTTGTTTGGCCAACATAGGTGTGGGAACTTTGGCGTACGCCGAAGCATTCTCCGTCTTCCATCTTTCGTGTTCAGTCGCCGCCACGGCGACTGGCGGCGGTATCAACGACCAACGACATAATCGGCCATCAAGTGCTGTACTCCACAACGAGCCGCGCGTGAACGTAATACCTGTCACCACACCAGCATGTTGCGCTTGACCTTGCTCCACTAACGCCGCAGAGTTCGTCGCTGCCTTGTACAAGTGAACCACACCGTCGCGACCGCCCGAGGCGACACGCGCAAAATCATATTTACTCCCGTTTTGCACGAGCGTGATTCCAACAGCAGTGACGGCACCACCGTCGTATTGTCCTAAAAGCACGCGTTCACCGAGTGGACGCGATTCAACTTCACTCCAGTCACGCCGATGAGCGGCTGGTGAAATTGCGAGCGCAGCAGATTTAGAAACATCGCACACGGCGACGTCGCCTCGAGCCGAGCCGACGACGGCGTATGGATACGCAACGGCGACTCTTCGAATATAGTCTTGTCCCAAATCGAACGCCACCTTGGGTGTCGCCGCGCCTTCATTCCATCTTTTCTTCGTTTCCGCCTCCCTCACCGCTTTGCGTGCGCGTATGAGCGTCTTAAACTCCTCATCAAGCGAGAGCTCGGGCGTCGTCGCAAAGGTTGATTTTTTCCCAGGCGCCCCCGCGGAGGATGCGCGTCCGTCCCCCACGTACATGTCGAAATCATACATCGATTGTTGTCCCGCTTCGGCGCCATCTGCATTCATACCTCGCGCATCGTTCCCAGATCCCCCTCCTGACGACGACGACGACGACGATGCGGCTTCGTTATTCGCATCTCGAACGACGCACGCTCCGCCTCGCGCGCGCGCCCTCAACGGCGCCGACGCCGACGCGCCGCATCGCGACGTCGACGACGACGACGACGACGTCGATGGTACGCGCGTCGCGTTCCACATTTGACGTGCGTTCACGAATAACGCCATGCTTGCCGTCATCTCGACACGCGTACGACGCGTACGACGTGTACCACGAACACCAAAGTGCCGACGATACGCCGCGATTAATGATGAATGAATGAATGAGTCAATCAATCAATCAATCAATCAATCAATCACGAGGCGAGCCGTGCGACGAACGGTCGTATGAGGTATAACGCGTGTGTGTCGATGTGCGACGTCGCGCGTGGTATGCTGTCGCGTTGTGACGTCGTCGTCGTCGTCGTCGTCGTCGTCGTCCACACGTCGTCGTCCTCGCGCTCGCTCGTCGACGTCGTCGTCGGTCGTCAGTCGTCGGTCGGACGCGTGGTGTGCGCGGCGGGCGTGCACACACGGTGTGTGTACTCCCTGGCTACTTCTAGAGTCATGATCGGTGGAATGGACCTCTTCGATGACCACATGTCCGATCACGAGACCGCCCACGAGGAGAAAATATCTCGATCTTCTTCGATGGCGCCAGCATCTGTGCTGGTTTTTGGCGCGAGGGTGTGGGTGGGTGATCGGACATGCGGTGATCGGACATGCGGTGGAGTGGTGTAAGGGTGAAGTGGTGTGTGTGTGTTGGTACTTTGTATAGCCATAATACTAGTACACGTACTACACGAAATTTTTATACCTACATGATAAACCCAAATGTGTTCGTATTCTATTGAGTTGTGACGTGTGTGACGTGTGTAAGGCCCCATCGCTCGACGATCGCCGATCGACGACGACGACGACGACGACGACGACGACGACGACCCAGGGCCCAGGGCGATGGCGACGACGGGTGTGTTGGGCGTCATTCTGTGGACGCGGCGAACACACGACATGGCGTTCATTCTTGGTGGTTTCAGCCACTTATTCGCATTCAAGGGCGCGTTCCAAGCTGAGGTAGGTGACGACGCCGACGCCGACGCCGACGACGACGGGCGCCGACGCCGACGATGCGTGTTTGAGGGTCTGCGCGTGCGCGTACTGACGGCGACGATGTGATGTGTTTCGTGTGCGGTATGTAGGTTGTTTTGGGGGAGAACGAAAACGCGGAGAGCGCGATTCGTCGATTCAGAAAGGCTGTGATGTCATCGGGTCACATCCAAGAGGTACGTCACGTCGCATGCGCGCGCACGCTCGATGGAAGATGCGTTCAATGGGGGTGGATAGTGTGCACAAATAGGGTTACGCCGCGGCGTCGGGTCGCGCGACGTCGCGCGGCTCGTGCGCCCGCGCACGCACGCCGCATGTGCAAACACGCGTACCGAACACATGACTGACATTCGTTACCTGCGTTCGCGCGATTTTTTCCCGCATCCTACTCAGACTCGCCGTAGACGTTACTTTGAGAACAAGCAAGACATCTTGAAGCGCAAGCAGTCCACGCCGCGCAACAAGAAGGGAGGCAAGCCCCGCACTGCGGCGCAAGCGATCGCGGACAAGGAAGCGGCGGCGTTGAACCCGCAAGGCCAGCGCGGTGGCGGACGACGCAACTTTAACAACTAGGCATTTCGTGTGCACATACGCGCGCGAAGACGAATTAGCTTACCCGATTCTTGAACTCACATGTAAACGCTTGCGAGAGCATTTTAAACTGTTCTAGTCTATTCATCCGATGGCGCCCGCTTGAACGCGCGTGCGTATTCATACTTTTCTGTCGCATCCCCAGCTTTCTGTGCGTCGTGCGTCGTGGCGTTCCCATGTGTTCGCTCGCGCCCTCTCCGAGACCCTTTAAGGTCAGTCACATGTGTGAAAAAACTGCCCAGCTGATGGACGTTAGACGGCACACTCGAGCGTGCCGCGTCACTCGCACGTCGGGGCGTGCCCACGCGCGACGCCATGTACGGGCATCAAGGCGCGTATGCGGCGCCTCGCCCACAGTCGATCGAGCGCTCGGCGAGTCAAAAGGTACGTCGTCGTCGTCGTCGTCGTCGTCGTCGTCGTCGTCGTCGTCGTCGTCAATCTCAAACAGAACGCGTGGATGGTTTTCCAACGACTGACGAACGCGTTCGTTTGTGCGTCACCAAACACAGCGTCGTGATCAGGCGAATGCGCGTCAGGCGTATAACAATGAATGGAAAGTAGGCATGTTCAACGCGCCGTGCGCCGATCCGGCGTTTTGCTGCTATGCCATGTTTTGCGCGCAGTGTGCCGCGTATTCTCAAAGAAAATTGCAAATGGGTCCAGCGTGGCCCGCGCAGTACACGTGTTGTAACGGCGGCAGTTGCGTCTCGGGACGCTGTGGCGAGCAATCGAACCCAGAAATGTGTTTGTGCTGCGAGGTGTTTTGCTGCTTTCCTAGTGCAATGGTCACGACGCGGTTCATGATTCAAGACGAGCAGAGAGTCATGAACTCGCAGTGCGACAACTGTTTGATAGGTTTCATGTTGATCACGCAGCAGATTGCGATGTGTTTGCGATGCGTGGCGATGATTACGCAAAATCCAGACATTGAGCAACTCGCCGATTTAGTGGATTGCTTGGCGGATGCAGTGTACTGCAGCGTTTGCGCGTGCATGCTTACGCAGCAAAACGTGCAAATTTTACAACGCGACGTCGGCGCTATTCAACGCCGTCAACAACACGCACAAGTCATGGCTACGCCTGTAGCTCCGCAGATGATTTACGGACAGCCAGAGCCGCGATATGTGCCGCAACAACAACCCGTTGGACCGACGTACGTGTACACTGCGCCTCCGCCAAAGCAGAGCAAACCATCGGCGTCGGCAAATCCCGCTTCGTATTATCCGAACATTTGATGAGCCTCGATCGAGCGTGTATAAAATAGTGTATATACGAGTACCTTTACTACGGGCACAATTGTTTTGAATGAAACCAGTCAATTCTAAATCTACAATAACATGTGCTACATCTATCAAGGAGGAACTACTGCAATTCTATTATTAGAGAAATCAAGTATCAGCTCGCACCCACGGAAGCAATCCGCACAAATCGCGCCCTCCGCGTGCGGCGACAAATCTACGTCGCCTGGATCTCCATCGAGATGTAGGACAGCTCTAATGTTTTTGAATTCAAAACCCTTGAAACGAATCGTTTCGACACGACCAGTGACGATTTCGTCACCAACACGCTGCAAACGACCGGACGACTCACCCGGACCAGACATGATGCCACCGGGTTGCAGCGCGTGTGTTCTGTTTGCAACGTCAGCGTCGCGCGCAACTTTCGAGCTTAAAAGCGCTCCTACGCCACCTGTACCAATTGCCAACTTGAACAATCCTTTACGTTCCATCACTTGTTCGGTGACGCCTTGAAATCCATCATTTGCAATCGTGTACTCTAATTCGACGTATGGCACCCCAGAGATAAATGTTACAGGCATCCACGCGCGTTGCACTTCGTTCGACGGTGCGTATTCAGCCGGCTCGATAACTTTAACGGTGACTTTTGGTGCATCTCGACTCCCGGGTATGCGCATTGGCGCATGAATACTCAACACGGTGTGCGCAAAAGCTGGGCACCCGAGAACACCTCCAAGTTCGCCTCCGTTTGGCATTCGCACGGCGCCGTCGAGATTTTGTTCCATGAAAATTGGCTTACTCAAAGTGAACGCCCCGAGACACAGTAGGTCTGCGCTACGCAGTGCCCCTTCCAGTGGCGCTGCGACGCCGCTTATGGCCATCGAACCAAATGATTCCATCAAAACAGCATCGGCGACGCGAGGCGCGATTGCAAAGCCTGCTGTCGCCGTGTCGACTACAAACCATGACGTCGCGTCTTGTCGTTTCTCTGGGCCCTCAACTCGAGGTTTGACAAGAAAATGTCCCCCCTCGCCTCGCATAGCTTCGAGCGGAACACCGTCGGGGTTGTTTTTCAGCAGCCACGATTTTTCTCGAGCCCATT
>JACLAB010003834.1_pt1 | contig 30071 bp, 39 predicted proteins | sample 8027921 | NCBI WGS metagenome assembly JACLAB01 (sample SAMN15725117, study PRJNA655200) | protist metagenome | isolation source: fluorescence activated cell sorting (FACS) single amplified genomes of... | place: USA: West Boothbay Harbor, Gulf of Maine | collected 2000-07-19 | reverse complement strand
CAGTAGAGTAGAGCTTAGGCAGCTTAACAGTACCCATGCCGAACGCCTGCTTCGTGTAGAAGAGGTTAGGCTGATACAGAGTTGAAGCAGCACCAAGGATAGTTACAACCGCATCTTCCGCAGGAGCAGCGTCTACGTTGTTGTACTGACCGTTAGCTTCGTAGATAGCAGCACCAGAAACAGTAACAGTCGCAGCGTTGCCAGCGATAGTTACGTCTTCGAGTACAGTGCCTGTCCAAGGAACAGCAGCGCCAGAGGCATCAAGCATAGGCTGACGAGTAGCTACGTTGAGACGGTTAACGCCTGCGATAGTTACCATGTCACCAGCTTTGATAGTACCAGTACCCAGACTTTCAAGAGAAAGAACCTGAGTCATAGTGTCCTTAGCTGTGACGTAAGTTGCGTCAGGAGCAGCTGCCAAAGAGCCAGCACGATCAGTAGTAGTACCTGAAGTGTAGCTAGGCAGTGCGTTAGAAGTAAGCGCCATCATGCCACCGAAAGATTGGCTGATCTGTGCTTTTTCCCATGCTGTACGAACAAGGCCATCAGCCGCATTCAAACCGTTCTGAGCTGAAGACAGCGCAGTAGTAGTGAATGGGTTCATGATGTAATACTTCTCGTCGCTCATAGGAACGCCGATAGAGTCCATCAATGCACCAGCGCCTGCAACGTCGCCCCAAGCATCTACGGCAGTGCCGTGAGTACCATACTTGAGTGAAGCGTTTTTGTTCATGTATGAACCAAGATCAAGCTCAAGGTCAGTCACAATGCGACGGGCCATTGGCTCAAGGATTTGGTCAAGTTGGTCTAGCTCAAGAGCTTCTTCAACATTGCCCCACTCAGTAGCGGCAGTGAAGTAGTCCTGTACTGTACCAGTTGCCTTACCTGCAATGATGTCGCTCTTAGTGCTTGAGCTAATGTCACCGCCAGAGGTACGGATTGAGTTGTAGTCGTGCGGACGCTTGAAGTCCACGTTTGAACCCGATGAAGGGCTGAACTTGCCTGACAACAGTTGTGTGTTGACAGTCTTAGTCAGAACTCGTGATGCCTCGAATGCTTCTAGGAAGACCCGAGCCACTTTCCGAGTGACGTTACTATTGAGATTGTTAGCCATTTTTAACTATTCCTATTCAAATACTGCGCCTTGCGGCCCTCTAGGTTTGGGGGCTTTACCAGCGCCGTGTGGTTGCTCCAAAGGATCAGGAGCGTTATTTACCTTGGGTTTAAGAGCAGCAGCTTTCTGCTTGACCGTCGTTGCTACATAAACTGCCGCCTGTGTGGGCGACATCTCACGTAGCTTCTCTAGCTCTAAGAGGTTCTTAGACAGGTAAGTAGTAATCAATGGCCCTTGGTCTTCTTCCAGTATGTACTGAACTAAGTCCTCGTGAATGCCAAACTGCGCTACCGTGTTACCTGCTACCTGTAAGTCCTCTGACTTAATCCCTAGACTTGTGGCCTTCTGGGAGTAAGACTGAACCTTCTCGGTCATTACTTCTTGCTGCTTTTGTGCCTGCTGTTGCCGCACTTGTTCTTGTTGCTGCTTCAGCGTTTGCTGTTGCTGATCGAACGCAATAGCTTGTTTGAGTGCCTCATCCCTTAGATACAGTTGCCGTCTGTATTCCTCATCGGATACTGCAAACGGGTCTGGTATTGCTGGGACGTTAGGTCGCCTCTGTTCAGGAACTTTAGCCTCTAACTCTTCAAGCCGTTTCTTCAGGGCTTCTGCTTCCCGCTCCTTCTCTCGGAGCTTGAAAACCTTCTTCCCTACAGCCTCATCAAGTATTCGCTGCTGGTCTTCGCTGAACGTGATATGTTTCTCTGGGTTCTCACCCGCCTCCGGTGCTGATTCGGTATCCTGTTCCTCAACAGAATCTTCAGTCTCTTCTACCTCCGTCTCTGTGGTTACGTCTTCCTCAGATTCGTACTCGTAGTTATCCTCTGGTTGCAGCTTGCTCATAATATGCCCTTTATAGGTAAATGCCCTGAATAGGTCAGGTGGCCTAAGCGCGATTATAGCATAGTGTGGTAAAAAGCAACACTTAGAGGTAAATTAGGCTAACTAATGGCGAAATACGCCAAGGAGGAAATATGAGCAACATATTCGAAATATTCGAAACAGATGACCCAGATCAGATGTCTGGCATCCTGCTAGAGACAATAGGGGAATTAATAGAAGCTGACAGGGCCGGAGATGGCCCTATCATTGAGGAGCTGTGGGAGAAGGTGGAAGATATGGTTAATAGCTTGGTAGAAGCTGTATAGTCATGCTATTATGTTGACAAAATAGGAGGCTGTATGAACTGCACAGAATTATTAGATAAATATTGGTCTTGTTTTGGTCACCTTGATTTAGCCGCTGGCGAAACGGTAACGATTGAAGACATGGTTGGTTCGGAGCAATTCAATCAAAAAGAAGCTGAGCAAATAACTAAATGTCTCGAAGACTGCTAAGATATTTGTTGACTCCATCAAGCCATCGCTCGTCAGCCATTTGGTAATCTTGCGCCCCTCCAGATGTCTGAAAAGAACGATATGGCCCTTGTTTATTTGCTCTTGCCGCCGCAGGATCAGGAAACATTACATCCCAAGGTAGCATTGGTTGATTTATAACAGCGCCACCCTCCCCTTGAATTATAGTGTCATAAGAAGCATTGAGTCCTGTGTTGCGTTCCATTGTTAGGGGGTCAGCATCAGCGGCAACCATTACTCTGCTTCCACTAAACCCAGCAGGGTTATCTAACATTGATTGCTCATTGATAATGGAATAGATATCTTCAGGAATAGGTGCTCCCTCTGCTTGTAACTCTCTATTAGTTAAAACATTCATAAATGCTTTGCGCTTATTTCCTGCCGTCGCGTACTCATCAGTGGTTTTTAACCATTCCTCTAAATCCTCTGGCGTTGTATAACCTTTCCAAGATTCTGCAATGCCTTTGGTATCGCCTTTATTTAGCTGTGATTTCATTTGTCTATTAAGGATGTCTTCGCCTTGCCTTGTTAGTCCTCCGATAGACTTAATATATCTAGAAGCTATTACAGACGCTGGTTCTGCAAAATTAGAGCCATAATTATCCATGCCCATATAAACATAGACAGGGTCTTTTTTTGTTTCAGCTCTAACCCTGTTTGCATGGCCTTGTTTGGACTTTGCTGCCCCACTCATGCTCATCCAGTTTCCATATCTATCAAAATGCTGAGGGCCACCTTCAACCGTATATGGAGCTATATCTACCCCCGCAACCCTATCTACTGTGCCAAAAATTGTTTTATCGGCAGGCAAAGGAATTAATGGGCTGCCAAGTAATTGCTCATAAGTCCCTTCTTGAGCAAACAAATCATCTGGAGATAAAACCCTACCTCCAAGAAGTCTTGCATTTTCTCTCTGTGCAATAATTGGGTTTTCGTTGTATTCGCTAAGAAGTTTTCTATAACTTCCTTTGGCTATATTTTCTGGCCTCACATCCTGATTCACTTCTGCCATCAAAGGATTAATACTGTATCCCTTCTCATTAACAAAATCTCTAACAAGGTATTCATTAACATCGCCAGCATTAGCAGTTTGTATCACATCCCCAAATTGCGAGTTTTCTCTTAAAGATCGTAATGCAGACTTTGCCCCCTTAGCCGCAACATCCCCAACAACAGGCACAACGCCCATTAGGTTGATGCCAGTGCCAACCATGTCACCCTGCCCATAAGCTCTTGATGCGTCCTCTAAACCAAGAACGTCACCAACCACTGGCAAGAAGTCTACTGCTGTTTCAACGCCACCAGCGGCATTGAGAAGCCCCTGACGGTATCCACCCTGAAGACCTGTCGCATCTACTGCATCGCGCATTAGGTTACTTAAAGCTGACCTGACAGTAGGTCTGGCGTTCTGCATAGTCTGAACGCGAGGAGCTACCTGCGTCCTACCCTGTAGAGAGTATCTGCGTGATAGCTCCTGTTGGGCTAACTCAGCGACGGTTGGCAAGGTTGATTAACTCCGCTTCAGACATCATAGGAATTTGAGACTTCATCATCTGCTCTTCCATCATGTCAGACATCTTCTTCTGGTTGTCTAGCTCATCACCGAAAGACTTGATCTGCGTATGGTCAATGGTAGCTCCAGCTTGCTCGGCTTTGATCTGTGTATTGATACGGTCTGTCTCTGCCTCAAACGCATTAACTTGACCCTTGGCTTGGTCGTTCATCATTGAGCCTTGTACCTTCTGAGCTTCAATGCTGAGCTTCTGGGCTTCTAGCTGAATCTTCATCTGCTCGTTCTTCAGCTTCTCCATTTCTATCTGCGACCTGAGCATCTCGGCCTCGGCTTTCATCTGTTCTGCTTGTGCTAGAACCATTGCAGGGTCTGGTGCTTGCTGACCTTGAGCCGCCATCTGAGCCTGCTGCATCTCCATGACTTCTTCTTCAGTCATCTGAGACTGAGGGATTAAACCTTGCTGGAGCATCTGCGACCGCTTCCTCTCCGCTATCTGCGAAGCCGCAGGAGTATTGACACTCTGTAGCATTAGGTCGCCAGCTATCTGCATGATGGACGGATCAACCTGAGCCAGCGAAACAATAGCCTCAATAGTCTCTTCCTGACGGTTTCTGAAACTTGGGCCTGCCTTACAGATAACGTCATACGAGCCAACGGACAGATCATTAACCGTGACAATCTCGCCAGTTTGGTTGTCTATGACTTGTTGGTTTAGGTTAGCCATGTCAAAGGATTCGTCTTCCTTAAGAACACGGACAGTCCTTTCGGTGTCATAGACTTTAGGGATAGCGTCCTTGATCAACCGACCAGTAGCGGCTATGGCTATCTCCATTGCTCGGCTGTATTTAAATGTACCATTGTCGCCCTTGTTCTGGAGCTTCTGAATAGCCACGCCTGATTGAGCGTTGGGGTTGTCACCCATGTTAGCTGCAAACATACCCGCAGTGGCGTTGATCATGCCCTGCATGGACTGAGCTATCAGACTCAGACCCTGATTGACCTGCGCCCCACCTTGCTGTTGTGGGATAGACGGAAACTCAGGATCAGGGTTGAAGAACTGCACCGGATCGGAGTTGGTGTTGAGAGTCGCTATCTGGTCTTCATGTCCCGCAGCTTGAGTAGGAGTCATCCAGTACTTAGCCCTTGGAGCTAATGCGCCTTCCTCAATAGACCTAGACATGGCGTAGTTCAATACTCGCTGTGGGTCTAGCAGCTTCTCAACCACACCCCAGTACAGAGTCTTGCCTTCAAATATCTTGAAGTTGCCGTACACAGGAATAACCGGAATTCTGTTAAACACAGTCTCACGGTCATCCTCTAGCCACTCTTTGTTATCAAAGAACCTTGAGCAGACCTTGTGTACCTTGCGAGTCCTTCTACGGACTTCTGTGACACCAATCATCGCTAGGTCGTCTACTACCTTCTCAAAGTCATCATTGACCTCATGAGTCTGACCGTTGGACATCATGACCAATTCGCGTTCTTCTGACTCCACATAGAGGAACTCACCAACAACAATAGCTTCAGCCTTGTCGTAGTAAGCATCGCCTTCACGGTCATCAGGGACTGACTCCTCAGAGCCTTCAGGCCATCTGTGTTGGTACTCATCAATCGCCATAGGATGCAGGACAAACGCATACCTTGAGTCTGACTTATCCTGTAGCTCCGCAGCAGGGTCAAACCATACTCGGTCTACTGGGTTGCCAATCTTCTCAATCACAATGTCCTGATCAAAGGAGTTGTCATCGGCAAACTTCTGACTAACCCGCCACGCATCAAAGCCACCAGTAACCATGCCTCTGGCTGCTTGTGAGTAGACTTGCTTGGCGTTGGAGATATTCTCAATGTTACGGATAAGGCCGTCATAGGTTGAGGCTATGTCCTTCGTGGCGTTACCACCAGCAGGGCTGACTCGGATGTCAAAGTCTGCCTGTTCTATCTCTGAGGCAACCTGATCCACTATGGGATTCACGTTGTCAAAGGTGTAGCGTGGCTTGTTCTGGTTAGCTTCCCACCAGTACGGTTCCCACTGACCATCCCTCTTATCAAGGAACAAGTGCGACTCACGAGACATCTCACGGTTGTCGTGGTCTGCCTCCTGACACGAGGATAGAAGATTCAACACACTCTGGTGGTCTTCGTATTTATCTTTGTAAGACAAATCATCCTCAGTCATCTGAGCAGATTCTTCCTTCTCTTCGTATCCGTTTTCGTAGGTAGCCATTAGCCCCAGCCCTTAAAATTGATTTTGACAGCCGCTTTCTGGACTGCCTTTGGTGAAAACATTGACATCATAAGCGCATCACCCATGTTAGGAGACGGTAGCTCATACGGCTTCTTTGCCATGTCTATCTTCGACATTATCTGGATTTTACCATTATTTGATCGTTTTTGCGGTATTCTGCACACTTCGCTTCGCAATTGATCTAATGTGTCAATTTCAGAGGATAGAGAGATTATATCATCAGGGTTGACGTACTCACCTTTCACTACAGCTCTGTAGGTAGCCTCGAACCTATCCCTTAGCTTCCACCAGTACTGCGCCCTCTTGTTGAAGAACGTGTCCTTGTTGGTCTTGGAGTCTGAACCACTATACGGTACAGCGGCATCATCTGGAGTCTCTGAGCCACGAAACTGGTGCTTCTGCATCGCAGTAGACTCTAGCTCTTGGTCTACCTGACGTTTGAGAGAGATACCTAATCCGTCACAGTCCCACACAAACCAATCAGCCTGTGCTTGCCTAGCTTTCTGCAAAGCCCAATCCATACCTTCGCCTGAGTCACCTGTTACCTTTTCACACACTTCCAAGACTACCGAACCCTTGCGCAAAGCAAAGCCCTTACTGTCTCCACCCTCATCAGATGGGTCGTGTGAGGCTATCAACGCACCAGACGGCTCAAAGCCTAGCTTGATGTGTGCATCTATGGCTGCGTCATACCACTCAGTAGGAATTATGTTGTCTTCAACGGAGTCGTAGTACTCACCTTCCCAGATATGCTGGAACAGAGCAGGAGACATCAACGCTCGGTCGTGTTCCATCTCTTGCTTCAGGACATCAGGGGCTAAGGGATTGTCTGTGATATTGATGACGACTATCAGGTGTAAGTCATCCTCGTAGTATCCATCCCTACGAAGTTGTTTCTCATACGGCTTGATGAACCGCTGGCTGAACGCATCCACACTAGACCTTGGATTGGCGCTGAACCATATCTCCGAACCTTCCTCACGCAGCGTAGGCGTTAGAGCCTTGAGGGAGTTGAAGGAGATAGTCTGCGCTTCTTCCACCCAGAACCGTTGGAAGCCGTGCATTGACTTCACGCCCTCTGGGTTTCTGGCTAGGCCACGGAACTTAAACACTGGCTCTTGGTTGAGGAGGATTTGGTTGTTCTGTATCTCATACCCTTGGAGGTTTAGTCTGTCTATCTCTGACTTCAACAGGGCATGAACCGAGTCATCTATTGAGTTCTGAAACTCACGGAAGCAGGCAGTTTTAATCCCCTTAGTCTGCGCGTCCATCAGGCACATATCAGCAAAGCTCATAGACTTACCTGAGCCTCGCCCACCTATGGCAATCTTGAAGCGTTTAGGCGTGTCTATGAACCGCCTGAGCTTCTTGGGGATTTGCATCTTAGGCATTTATTCGTAGGTCGCCTTCTTACGCTTCGCCTTTGACATAGCAATTGCTATCGCTTGCTTTTGGGGCTTCCCCGCTGCCATCTCTATCTTGATGTTCTGGCTTATTGCCTTCTTGCCCTTCTTCTTGCTTGCTGGCATTGAATATCCTCTCGTAGTTATCCAGATACTTGCTTACGCTGTACTTGCGTGGCCTAGAACCTTTGCCACCTTCCCAAGGCCCAGTACTCATTCCACCACCTCAATAGTCCAATGGCTGTCTATCTCAATGGGGTCGCCGTCTCTACCGGATAACTCTGTACGCTTAGTCTCTGTCCATCCTGCTTGATGTGAGAGGTAAAACTTAGCAGCGTTTACATCCCCATCTAAAGCCTTTGCAGCCAATGACTTAGCGACCTTAGTGATACCTAAAGCCTTGCCCTTCCTGTAAGCCTCAGAAAGTTCTGGCTGTCTCTGTAGCGCAGCGCGTAAAGTATTGGCAGTACAGCCAAAATAATCAGCTAACTGTTTCTGGCTTAATACGTCAGCCAGCTCAAAGCATTCTTTGATTTCTTGCTCTGTAAAGACTCGTGGCGGTCTGTGAGGAGGGTTACTCACTAGTCTAGCTCCTGTAGGGTTTTCCTGATTGTATCACGACTTGTTCTTCTTAGCCGTGTACTTGGCAAAGGTCTCTTCACGCAGGGCTTTGTTTTCATGACCCTTACTGAATGACTGAGGAGGAAAGACTTTGATCTTCCCGCCCTTAGCCAAGAACTCTTCTGTTTCCTTCTGGATTCTTTCGCTGATCCAAGAGTTGTCCTTCATAATGCAATGTCCATGTTAAATAGTATCGGCAGTCTTAACTTCCTGCGTTGTTCACGACGAGCTAATGACTGCTTAATTGCCTTGTAGTCATTATAACTTATTGTTTTACCTTGAGATAGTGTTTCATGCGCCAGCATGATCATGGTTTCGTCCCAATCGGACTTCTTGTTAAGTAACCAGTGACGGTCGTATTCCGTCTTGAAGGGCTTATCAAACAGTACGTCTGGCTTCATACCAAGGGCTTGTACTATCTCTGGGCCTTTAGCTCCACAGGCGTGGCAGTACATCAAAACCTTATCATCTGCCTCCTTGATGGACATTGATGGGTTATTATCCCCATGTACCGGACAGCAGGCTACATAGTTCTTGCCTGACTTCCTGACCTTCTCCAGACTACCAAGAATACGTTCTAGGTTTAGCATCGCTCATTCTCCTTTTGATGTTGGTGTGGGTAATGAACCCTCTTACTTCTTTGGTTACTGGCTTGGGAGTTCTATCGACTCCCTTGGGCCATACGCCAAATTTGGTTTTGTATTGGTGAGATGCCCAGCCTTCAGCGTAGCCCTTGTCCTTACCGTACTGAACAAACTGCCCCATCCATGCTGATTTATCTTCTACCTTGAAGTCTTTACCTGCCTTCTTGAGCATTGAGCCGTCATCCTTGAACACAGGGTCTCGGCTTTCAATAGTATATCCACAGGCGCATCTTCTGCCTTGGAACGCTGCTGAACAGACAGGGCAGTCTCTGGTTATCTTTTCACGCTCATCCTTCTTGAGTTGCTTACGCTCATTGAATTTTTGAGTGCCGTCATCCAATTTAGACGGAACTATGTCTTCTGGGAAGCCGAAAGTCTTTAGATTGGATGCGTGGTCTAGGTAGGTGGCCCTCTCTTTTCCCTCACAGATGCGCCAGATTCTACCTGCCCTTTGTACAAACGCTATCGGGCTTTTCGTGGGGAAGCAGTCTATCAGTATCTCCACAGAAGGATCGTCATAACCTACCCCCAAAAGACGGCTACAGCACAAGACTTTACACCGCCCCGACCTATGGTCATCGTAGATGTACTTCCGTTCCTCATCGCCCATGTACCCATCTATGTGCAATGCAGGGATGCCAGCAGCGTTGAACCTTTCCACCATTGACTTGGAGTGTGCCACCGAAGGACTAAAGGCTATGGCTTTTCTCTGCAAGTCATTCGAGTGCTTGCGGTAATTCTCTACTATGTCCCCATTGAACGTGTCATCGTCCATCATCGCCTTACCTAAAGCCTCTGGGTCATAGTCTGAGCCACCAGTTGATAGGGCTTTGGTTTTAATTCCTTTACGGTCTATAGACTTCCCAACGTAATAATCCGTAGGACACAGCCAGCCCCTGTCTAGTAGCTGTCTGGTGGTAGTAGTTACTATCAGGTCATCCCAGTGTAAACCCAGACCCTTGCTAAATGGCGTGGCACTAAGCCCGATGAAGGGTACGTTGTCATAGCGTTTCATGAACCCCTCTACCAGACCTTTGTACATCGTGTGGCATTCATCCACTATCGCTAGACCAAACGTCAGGTGATTCCTCCGTACAGCCGTCTGGATGGACGCTATCTGAATTAAGCAGTTAGGGTCATACCGTGGGTCATCGCCCTGTAAGACGCTGTATGAAGCTCCTAGGCGGTCAAATGTGTCAGTGGTCTGAGAGACTAATTTAATCCTGTCGCAGAAGAATACAGACCGAATACCCTTCTCTGCTGCGTTCATCATGATATGGGCTGCTATCATGGTCTTGCCCATACTACATGGTGCAGCCAGCAAGGGTCGCATCTTACCTTTGCGTAGAGACTGCCTCAGAGCTTCTACCGCAACCTCTTGGTGTGGTCTAAGCTCTATCATCAGCAGTCACCGCCTTGCTAGGTTTTGTTGGTTTCCAAATGGAAGCTAAGACTTGGTTCAATCTTAGGCACTCGTCACAAAACAGCGTATCTTTGAGCGACCTGACCCACTTGGGACAGCCTTCACAGCGCATAATGTTTGTAGTCATTTGACCTCCACTATGGTGATTTGCTCTTCCAGATTGTCACGAGCCACCTGCTCTGCTTCTGACTGAAGGATGGAACTCTTGGACTTCTCCCAAAGACGCTGCTGGATTTGCGCCGCCTCTGCTACAACATGGTCGTCAATGTACCATCCACGGAATTTCTCTATGCCTGCTTTATCCTTAACACAGTATCCGAATCTTTCACCGTTACGAGCTAAACTAAACATTAGAAGTCCTCCCTGCGGACACCGTTGTAATCGTACATATCTAACACTGGCACATCGTGTAGGTCTGTGTACCTGTTCCAGATTTTAGAATCTAGGTCATCCATGATGAATCGTTTGGCTACGTCAAAATAAGGCTCATACTTGATAAAGAAGTCATCGTGGCTCATCTTGCCAGCAAATGCTTTAGCCATATCAACGTGGAACTGCGCATATACAGCGCTTGAGCTTTCATTAAACATTAGCTCTTGAAGCTCGTCAGGGCTTTCCTCAGTCGCAGCAATAACTAATTCGTTAGCGGCTGCGTCTGTAGCTTCTACACAGCGGTTCTTAGGGTCAACCAAGTCATCAAGGTTTGCGTCAATCGCGTCTTTTACGAAGTCCATGTTACTCTCCACAAGTAATTTTTAGGTTTTTAAAGTCAGGCCAGCCGAACTCACCGCTGGTTTCTTGAAACAGGCACACCATCTCGGTGTACTCAGCAGAGGCACGTTCTGCCTCTTCACAGTCAAACTTGCCAGCGAAGCTCATGCCAACAATGGTAATGATTAAAGCAGCTATAAGGATTAGTTCTTTCATGTCAGTCTCCAATGCCCTTAAAGGGACGCTAACTATTTAATGTAAAATTCAGATTCTTTGCCGTTTAGCGTAATTCCGTCTCGCCAAGTTAAACCAGTGGTGTATTGATTTATGTTACAAACAACAAAATATTTACCATTAATACCTGTAATGACATCGTAAGCGTCGGTTGCCCAACATACTGATTTACCGGAAGTTACTGCATCTTTAATTTCTTGAAGTGTCATGGTCTTCTCCTTGGTGTTTTTGTTGCTGTTGGGAGAATAATGCCTGAACCACATACCGAGGTCAACACTTTTTGTTTACTAATTTACATCAGTTTGTATCAATTACTCTTTCCCGAAGAATAGCTTTGTCAAAGTTATGACACTCTGGGCAGTACCAGCCAGCCCTGTACTTCTGGTAGGTGTCATCTGTTTGACGGTGGTTAAACCCTATAACTTCACCCATTGTGTCACCACAGCGGCAGGGCTTCTCAGATAGGTTATCCATGCAGTTGTCCTTTTGCTAAGTGCCACGTTGCAGCGGTGTATTCCCAAGGCTCTTTAGCCTTTACTGGGTAACTCTTAGCGGGGTGAGGCAACAGAGAATGAGGCCAGTGTAGCTTCGCTATAATTTTGGGATAACGATCCAACGCGCCATAAGTGTAAAGCTCTACGCCAGCCTCTGTTACAACCTTGCCGTCACGATCTGACTTCGCGCCAAGATACAAAGTACCGTCCTTATAGTAGTGATTAACTTTGATCATGCTTCCTCCGGTCTGTAGTCGGTTTCGTATTTATTGGATTTCCCTAGATTACAATCCTCGCATAGGAGCTGGAGGTTGTTGTACTCAAGGGCTAGTTCTGGGTATTTGGATTTAGGTTTAATATGGTCTACATGAATAACCACACCATGCTTGCGCTTAGACCTGCCACAGAGCATACATTCACCAGAATGCTTCTCTAACACCCTGTAGCGTAATGACCGCCACTCTGGAGATTCATAGAACTGTTTAGAGCTTTGCTTGGTTACTTTGATTTTGCGCTTTTGCTTAGGAGACTTAGAGTATTTCTTGGCAGGGATGTCTTGAGGCTGTGGTTTCCAATCCCATGATCCAGTGTCCTTTGACATCGGGTTTAGATGCTTGGGTTTCTGTTTCTTGGTCTTGTTGTTCCGGTAGTTCAGCAACGTCTGGTAATCAGCTTCACTTACGTCTTTACCTACTAATGACTTGAAGCCTTTACCGCCCATCAGCTTCATCTTCTGTATCTGTTTCTTGCTGAATCCGTTAGTTACTGACCTGAGTTCCTGTATGTGCTGAGTAGTTATTATCATGCTTGACCCGAGATGTCTGTGAGTTGTGCTGGCAAACAAGCCCCTACCCCAGAGAAAGAGGATACGGGCTGGATTTGACCGTCGAAGCCATGTTCGTAGGCTATCGGGTTACGCCTCTAGGAAGTCAGCGTAGACCAGCAAATTAAGTGTCCTTCCCGACACCCTCCGCGCCATTATTTGCTTTACAAGCTGGCTTGACCCTGCGGTTTCTTCATAGGTCTTTAGATCAAAGTCGGTGCGTTAGCCTTTTCGGTATCTCCACCGGAGACCCAGACAGGTGACATTTCTCTCAATGATCGAGTCGGATGGGAGGGACTAGATATAGGGGAAAGGGATTGTGACAGGCACTAGATATTGTGTATACTTGGCTTGTCGGGTTTCTGCTTTCCTAGTCTAGTCGGGATTTAGGGCTGTCAACCCACCGACATCTTTGATGTTATTCTCCTTTAGAAGTAATTGCAAGCCCCTGCCTACATAGGGGCTTTTTTTTTGCCTGTCAAAAGTTGCAGTTGAAATAAAAAAGTTTCAGCTAGTAATTACGATTCCCCCAGTAGTAATTACGATTGACTACGACAAAACTCACAAAAAAAAACGCCGATTTGTCCTTGATTTAGATATTGTAAATGAAAGTTGTTGACCAATGTCTACACTAGCAGTAGACTGTCTGGGCATTATCTAAAGGAGATTACTATGCAAACATCAGAAAACATCAACGAGCTGGCTACTGCGCTATCAAAAGCACAGGGTCAGATGGGCGGTGCGTCTAAAACTGCCGACAACCCATTTTTCAAATCTAAGTACGCTGATTTAGGTAGTGTTATCGCTGCCGTGAAAGAGCCATTAGCTGAAAACGGCTTATCCTATGTCCAGTTTCCCTTTGCTTACGAAGGCACTGTTGGCGTAACCACAAGACTTATGCACTCCTCTGGGCAGTTTATGGAGGCTAACTTTTCTATACCAGCTCCTAAGAATGATCCTCACACATACGGCTCATTAGTGACCTACAGCCGAAGAATTAGTTTGCAAAGCGTACTGGGAATTCCCGCTGAGGATGACGATGGCAATGCTGTAACTCAAGCGGCTAAATCCACCATCACTGCTGAGCAAGTCCACTCTGTTAAAGCTATGTTGGAATTAACTGAGTCTGACGAAGGCAAGTTTCTTAAAGCCTACAACATTAAAAACCTAGAGCAGATGACTGCTGACCAGTTCAAACACGCTATTCCTCTCTTAGAAAAGAAACGCTTAAAGATGAAGGAGGAAGTATGATATTTATAGATTGTGACCAAGGCTCAGACGAGTGGTTACAAGCCAGATGCGGTGTTGTGTCTGCTAGTAACTTCTCTAAGGTCTTCACCACGGCTGGTAAGTTGTCTGCTAGCCGTGAGGGACTAATCAACCAGTTGATAGCTGAGAATCTTGTAGGTAGCCCTACAGAGACATTTAAGTCTGAAGCTATGCAGCGTGGCAATGACCTAGAACCACAAGCCAGAGCGATGTTTGAAATGCTTATGGACGTTGAGGTAAAAGAAGTTGGCTTTGCCATTATGGAAGACCATAGGATTGGTTGTAGCCCTGATGGTTTATTTGGTGACACTGGCCTAGAAATAAAATGCCCAATGGCTTCTACGCACTGCGCTTACCTTCGAGCTAATAAACTCCCCAGTACCTATGTCCAACAGGTACAAGGGACTATGCTTTTATTGGGACTTTCGTCATATTGGTTTATGTCGTTTCATCCTGATATAAAACCACTCATCATTGAAGTGCAGCGCGATGATGAGTTATTAGCACTGGCTGAGCCATTGTTAATTGAGACTGCTGAAATCATTAAATCTGAAACTGAACGACTGAGGAAAGAAGAATGACATTTACAAAAATACTAGAGTTTGCATTGTGGAAAGACACCGAGCGCAAGAATGATCGTGCGCCTCAAACTTCTGGGAGTGCTAGTTTTACCTGCCCGAAGTGCCAATTCCATATCCCAAAGATTAGGACTAGCGCCTACACTAACAAGCCTGACCCAGAATTTCCTAAACGACCTTTAATAAAAGGGGAGGTTAGCATTGGGTCGGATGCTTTAGCGGAGCTGCTGAACGGGCCTAGCACTGTGCCAGTTCCAGCAGCGCCTGTGGATGACTTTGATAGCGATTTACCCTTCTGAGGTACTTATGATTGATTTTGGGAAAGCATTAAGAGCTGCCCAAGAGGAGCAAGGCGTAACGTCAGTTGAACTGGCGAAGCGCTTTGCTGTTCATAAGCAGCAAGTCTCACGTTGGAGATACCAGACAGACGCTAGTTTGTCTCTCGTTACCAAGATGGCTAATGAGCTTGGTGTTGATGAAATAGAATTTGTGGCTAAAGGCTTATGATAGTTTTTAACACTGCTGAAGACGCAATTAATGAAGCTGTGTTTTGTGCTGATTCTGAGCATATCCCTTACGTCATAGTCTTTGATGATAAAGGGTTTGGTGTCTGTCCATACGATGATGTTGAGGATATCTCCTTAGTGATGGAGTATATCAACGGCACTTATCTATGAAGCCAAGACACTACGCAGCAGAAATACTGGCGTTAAAGACCAGAGAGGAAAGGAGGGAGGCTTTATCTAAAGTGCCTCCTGACTACCAAGAACGTGTAAGACTTTATGTGGAGAATGAATTTGAGCGAAGGAAATACACTCGCAGACCTTGAGAGAGTTACTCAAGAGTTTGCCCAAGCAGAAGCTGAACGCCAGTACCTTATGGAGTTCCGCAAGTCTAAGAAAGCTATCCTTATGGCAGAAGCAGAAAGATCGGAGCATTCTATGCCGATTGCCAAACAAGAGAGATATGCGTACTCTCATCCTGAGTACCTTGAATTGCTAGAAGGTTTAAAGGTCGCAATAGAAAAAGCGGTTTTACTGCGGCATAAAATTCAAGTAATGAACATGAGGTTTGAGCAATGGCGAAGCAAGCAGGCGACACTGAGGCAAGAAATGTCTATCAGGTAGGCGATGAATTGAAATTCTTGTCTATGATCTATCCGGTTAATTCTAAGTTATTCAGCATCAAGCTGTTAGAAAGCCGAATGAAAAACATGGATAGCAAGACCAGACTAAGAGCCATTCGGGTAATTAACTCCCTGCAAACTGGAAGACCTTACAGATTATGAAACGCAAACCTAAAGTCAAATCTAGCAAAGTCTTACGTCAGGAATGCCTCAAAGCTATCCAGCGATTATGTAGACTAGCCGCAGCAGATGATGATGGGAATTGCGCTTGTGTGTCTTGTGGGACGGTTAAGCACTACTCAGCCTTGCAAGGTGGGCATTTTCTAGCCAAAGGCTCATCTAGTTACTGGGCCTTGAAGATAGAAAACGTCCACCCTCAGTGTGCATCCTGTAATATGTGGGGTATGAGGTACGGCTCTGCCGCTCAACAGTACACCTTATGGATGGAGGATATGTACGGCAGGGACTTTGTGGATGAGATGATTGCTACTAAGTCCAATCCCATTAAGCTCTACAAAGCAGACTACGAAGAGATGCTTGAGGAGTTTAACGAGCAAATCAAACACCACGAGAATCGCCTGAGATGATTCAGGTTACCCTATCGGATGAAGAACAAGCCTTATGCAGAGACGTAGCTATGTCCAGATACTCTACCTCTCGTGAGTTGGGATTAACCCAGTTAAGAATAGACACCTCTGAGATGAACGTGGAACTGTTAGGCGTTCAAGGTGAATTAGCTTTTGCTAAAGTGTTTGATCTTGAAGACCCGAAGGATAACCTCGGCTCCGACGGTGGAACAGATTACATAATTCAAGAAATAACCATTGATGTTAAGACAGCCTCCAAGCCTAACTATAAGCTGTTATTCAGAAGCCTAAAGGCATTCAAAGCAACAATAGGTGTCTTAGTGGTTAAAGTAAATGACAACACGTTTAAGCTGGTTGGCTGGTCTACTCTTAAACAGTTTTCTGAACTATCCCAACCTTTAGGTGAAGGTGGTTTTACTTTAGAACAAAGCCAGTTACGACCAATTGAAGAGCTATGGAAAAGACTCACAATCAAGAGGCTCAACAATGCCTGAATATTTAATGGTGATGTCCCCAGCAGAGATGACGGAATTCTTAGAGTCAGAGTTTTATGACCTTGAAGACGGCCCTAAGCGGTGCATAGCAACCATGATGGCAATGCTTATGGATCATAGTGAGTTCCTTGAAGAGCAAGGATTAGAAGAGAAGTTTGACTTTCTGTACGACAACGATGGAGGAGATTTACATTGAAATCAACAGATTACCAAGTAGCTGGCGACCATTACCAAAAGATGAAGATTCAGCCCATTGAATACATCATGGCTAATCAATTGCCCTTTGCAGAAGGTTGTATTGTGAAGTACGCAACACGCTGGCGGGATAAAGGCGGGATAGACGATCTGAGAAAGATTAAGCAGTTCTGTGACTTCATCATTGAGTCAGAACTAGAAAAGCTAGACAAGGTTAAGCTGTAGGGTAAGTCCCTGTCTTAATCATGTGGTGAATGTCATCCGTGCGATGCGCTCCTACCTGAGTTGCCCACTTAGAATCTAAAAACTCATCAGCGGCTCTTGGATAGTCTTTATCTGCCATAGCCTGTAGAGCCTTCTTAAACGTCCTCAGACGACTCATACCCAAGTTAAAACATAGGTTAATCATCGCGTCCTGTCTGGCTCTACACAGCTCTGGATACCACTTGAAGTGATGAAGCAATTCCCTGTCGCAACGCTGGATATCATTGTCTAATAAATACAGCACCTCGTCCTCAGACAAGCCTATAGAGTCTAAATTCCTACCAACCCCAATAGTTATGTCCTCAGTCAATACATCCTCATAAGGCTTTAATCTCATGCCTTCGTGCTTGATTAAGAGGCGCTGCAATCTATTCACGACTTTCTGAATAATCCAGTGGCATTAAAGAGAGTAACAACAGCAGCAACAATATCATGAGCCACAGGCTGTAGCTTATCAAACGACTCGTCAATATCATCAGCCTTATCAAGAGCTGCTTTAAGCATGATGTCAAACGCAGCAAGTTTCTCTTTGCCAGCGCCATCATCAGGAATAGTCTCTTCGATCAGTTTGACTATCTCCACAACGGTATTCCAGAGCTTCCGCACCCAAGACAAATAGGTAAGTATGTTCATATTTTACACTCCACAGTAAGTAAGATTGCTTCAACACCCCAGACATTAGGCACAACCTCCACCCAATGTGGGTTTACTATAACAGGCTTTACACCTAAGCTACATCCCGACTTTCTCAGATGTTGATAGTGTGAACACCCAGTTGACCAAAGCAAGAGTGCCAACAGCAACAGCATCCACGGTAGCTTCATCCACTGGTATCGCATAGCCAAATGCCTCTGCTGCCTGAATAGCTGCCCAGAATACCCCTGTGAGGGCCGTAGCGGTGATTTGACGGCTTTTCCACTTGGCTGGGTCTGAGACTGCCTTGCCTTTCTGTAATAGCGTAAACGCCGCCTTTGCCTTCTTAATCATCTTCTACGTCTTCCAATAGATTGTATGAGATAGAGGTCTTATAAACGTCTAGCAGACCTATAATGGTGATTTGATTCACACCTAGATCAATATAATGCTCAACCCATTCACCTAGCTTATCTAGCGCTTCCTCTGTCAAACGGTCATTCCGTACATCTGGAAACTCAATTGTGGTCATCCTAGATACCTTACGGCTGCGCCGATTGCCGCTGCTACGACTAGCCAGACTATTCGCTCGGCTGATTTACCTTTAACAACGCTTTCGGACAAACGGTCTACTTTTTCGTCCATTGAATCTACCTTTGACTCTATATGTGACTGCCGATTAAACACAGTAACAAGCCTTTCCTCAACACGCGCTAGTGACACGATAGCTTCTTGGAGTGTGTCAATCTTCTTCTCTACGCGGCTTAATCGGTCTTCCATACTACTACCTATAAAGTCAGGTCAGGGACTTTGCGTGAGTCTCTGATTTGGTAAACGTGACGAAGCGCCTCTCCTCCATCACGGTGAAAAGTAATCTGCGTCATAACACTTGATGCTGAGTAGCCATGACCTGCATGGTAAGAGTCTGGAAAAGACAACGTCCCGAAACTTTCCACAAATACACCATTATCCGTCTCTATCGCGTTCTGATGATGGATATGTCCGACTAGCCACTTGCGGTAGTTAGTAGACGACCATTGATCTGGAAGCATCCTCGGCAAGATAGCTGCTAGTTTATTGGCTTTAACTTTGTCGCCGTGGTGTACCGCAATCAAAGTAGCTCCGAATTGCAGTGTGTGAAAAAACCCATGAGGGTCTAAGATATTCACTCTTGGCTCTTTTGAATAATAAAACTTCAATATCATCGCCAGAGCAATAGCTGTATCTGAATCATGGTTGCCACGAGCCATAATTACACTGACGTTCTTATGCTTGGATAGCATTTTCTCTATCGCAAATATAAACGTCTGCGCCGCAGTCTCTAGTACAACCTCAATGCGAGTATCTACGTCTAACCTAGTGCCGCCAAAGGTAGTTCCTGCAGAGCCGTTAGCGTGTATAAAATCACCCACGTTTACTAACAGAGAATGCTGACTAGCACCGGATACACTTACTAGATATTCTATAGCCTCAAGATGAGACTTGGCTGCTATCTTAGTATCGTAATCTTGTTCTTTAGTCTCACGAGAATCAGCCCTCATTCCGAAGTGTGCGTCACCTATAACAATCGTGGGAAGCGTTTCTGTGTCAAACTTCTTAGCCTTGGGTTTAGCTTTAGGCTTGTACTTGGGAAGACCTTTAACAAGACCGTCCACAAAACCTTGCAGAGCTTTGTCTCGCGCTGCTTCGGTCATTGTGCGTTTAGTTTTTAGCCACGCCTTGTTACCCTCGTCATCTGAGGTGTAGATAGACCGACCAATTACTATTTCGCCTTCAGGAACGTGTCGGGTCGCATCCCAGTTGTTTGAGTAACCCGCACTTGCGGCGTAGTTTTTAACCGCACCAATGTGGTCGCGTACTGTAGACGGAGAAATACCCAAGACACCTGCCGCTTTTGCAACCACTTCTCCGCAGTCTTCCCACGCTTTAACTGCTTCGCGTTGGCGTTCTGTCTTGGCGTAGTCTATTAGACTCATTAAACAACCCTGACTTTAAGATTATTCCCTGCCAACGCTGTAATCCTTACAGAACTTTGAGTAGGCGCATCGAAGTCATAGTCAGTACCTAAGACAGCACCTTTGTTTAACACGTTAGCATCGTAGTTAATCGCTACACCGTCCGATGAAGGTACTGTAGTCCCACTGGTCATGTTGAAGATAATGGATAAGTCTAAGTCATCACCAAGAGCTATGTGGTTCGGGTCTGTAACAGCGTCTAGTTGAGTCTTGTCCATTTGGTTTATGTAGGATGTAGAGCCTACGTTGTACTCATTAACGTCATCACCAGAAGCCCCTATAACAAACATCTTAGTACCGTCAGTGCTGAACGCCACTCCTTGTGGGGATGTCTCTTGAGAGGCCACGCTAAAGGCATCTACAAAAACGGACGTACTGACATCGAAGCCTGTTGACAGGGTGTACTCGTTTACGTCTTGGCCTGTGACTCCAATAATAAACATCTTGGTTCCTGTTGGGCTAAATGCAATTCCCTGCGGTTGTGTTTCTTGAGCCGCTATTGAAAACGCTTGAGAATAGCTTGCTGTTGAAACATCGAACCCTGTTGATAAGGCATACTCATTAACATCATCTCCAGACTCACCCAGAACAAACATTTTAGTGCCGTCTGCGTTAAAGGCTAGCCCTCGCGGGTCTGTTTCTTGGGCAGATACACTAAAGGAATCTACAAACGCTATTGTCGAGCCTAGATCAAACCCTACCGATAGCGTGTACTCATTAACATCAACCCCAGTTCTGCCGACAATAAACATCTTAGTACCGTCAGCGTTAAATGCTAAGTCACTTGGTATTGTCTCTTGCCCTGACACGCTATAAGAGAGAGAAGCATAAGACGCAGTTGAAACGTCAAAACCTGTGGTTAGTGTGTACTGATAAACTGTGTCATTAGTATATCCAACGATAAACATTTTAGTGCCATCAGTATTGAAAGCTACTCCTTGTGGAGTTGATTCCTGTGCTGATATGCTGAAGTTCTGAGAATACACAGACGTAGAAACGTCAAACGCACCCACAAGATTAATAGCACCCTCCATAGCCTCAGCCAACGTAGCTAACTCTGTGTTCGTAGCACCCGCAGTCCAAGTCTCTGAAGCGTATGTGCCGTTAGAGTTGTACTGCCAAGTCCCTGCGTTATTCCTAACAATGTCTCTCTCGCCATCTGTGTTATCTATAACAGTCCACGTTGTTCTGTCGTCTGTAGAGATAGCGTAGTAGACGTTGCCGTCACCTGCGGCTTGGTCTGCTGTCATGCTGTTGATGTCTGTCCAGTAGGTAGAGTCTATTGAGGCTGTGGTGTGTACTGGGTTGTAGCCTGTTGTGATGGTTATACTAATCAAACTGTATTGGTAGACGGTATCTGAGGATTCACCAATTACATACATTTTCGACCCATCGCTATTAAAAGTGACGCTTGTTGGGTCACTCTCCTGCGCTGAAACTGAAAAATTTGTTGAATAAGAAGCAGTAGAAATATCAAAAGCGGTACTCAAGGAGTATTTATTAATATCATCTCCTGCCGTACCAACAACGAACATTTCCTTTCCAGTGTTACTAAAAGACAATCCTGATGGCGAAGTGTCCTGAGAAGAAACAGAAAAACTTGTGCTTGTATAAGAAGCTGTAGAAATATCATACGCAGTTGATAACGAATACTCATACAAAGCATCATTAGTCTGCCCGACAACAATGAAAATAGTTCCGTCTGAATTAAATGAAATACCACTGGGCCATGTATCTTCACTTATAGATTTCTGCTTAGAAGCATACGATGCTGTCGAAAGGTCAAAGGCAGTAGACAAAGTATACTGGCTAACGGTTGCTGAACTTGAGCCAGAAATATACATTTTAGTCCCATCTGGGTTAAAACAAATTCCTCTGGCATTAGATTGTTGAGCAGATATGCTAAAGTTTGTAGTATAAGTCGCAGTAGACGGGTCATAGGCTGTTGATAATGAATATTCGTTTACGTCATCTCCTGTTCTTCCAACAATAAAAAGTTTCAAGCCGTCATTACTAAAAACTAGCCCTGTTGGGGCTGTTTCTTGAGCTGCAACACTAAAGCTAACAGAGTCGTAACTAGCAGCAGTTAAATCATATTTTTCAACATAATTACTCAACTCCAAATCCCCATCCGCAGCATTATAGACAACACCGTACATCTCCCAAGAGCCTGATGCGACCTGAGCGTATGATGTAGGCGCTGTAGTTTCTACATAGCTACCGCTTGTGGCTGTTAAGACAAACACGCCTGAGTTAGCTTCGATGGTCTTGCCTACGTCTGCTGAGGTGAATGAGCCTGTGCCTAGTGCTACGCTTTCGGCAGGGACACTGTATTGATATACGCTTTTGTTTTGTTCACCCAGTATAAATAGCTTAGTGCCGCCAGCCCCAAACGACAGACCAGTAGGTAGGTTATCCTGAGTTACAACAGAGAAGTTTTTTGCATACACAGCAGTAGAAATATTAAAAGCAGTTGATAAAGCATACTCAATTACGTCATCTCCAGTAGTGCCGCAGATAAACATCTGAGTGCCGTCAATACTAAATGTTAGTCCGTTGGGGCTTGTGTCTTGAGCAGAAACAGAAAAAGTTTGTGTAAACGAAGCAGTCGATACATTAAAAGCGGTTGATAGTGCATATTCATGCACAGCATCCGACCCTTCTCCAACAACAAACATCTTCGTGCCGTCGCTATTAATGGCAAGACCTCTTGTTGATGTGTCTTTTGCTGCGGTAGAAAAACTTTGAGAATCATAGGATGCCGTTGAAATATCAAAACCCGTTGACAAGGTGTAGCCATAGACCGTATTAGTTTGAGCGCCATTATACAACATTCTTGTTCCGTCACTATTAAACGCTATTCCTTGCGGATTTGCGTCTTGTGCTGCTACGGAAAAAGCCTGCGTATATACTGCCGTTGATAAATCCCACACGGTGGATAGTGTGTACTCATTAATATCTGTTCCAGAGCCGCCTGCGACATACATCTTTGAGCCGTCTGTGCTAAACGTCATTGCTTGCGGATAGATTTCTTGTGAATTAACACTAAAACTTACCGAGTCATAACTAGCATTTGCCAAGTTAGTTATAAAGTCCAAAGTAGTCGCAGGCGCACTATCCAGCCTTGTGTAATTCTCTGTAGTCGAATTAACATCCCAAGAGTTATTAGTTGTTCCTGACTGTGGTACTTCTTTAGTCACAGAAACGACAGGCGCAAGCACAGAGCTAGTCAGTGAGATACTGGCTGACTCGCCGTTTGTGAAGGTCTTGGTTAGTGTGCCGAGCGTTGGGTCTATATTAACTATTCCCCAGCTTTCATTAGACCCATCTGTTGTCAAAAACTTGCCTGAATTTCCTGTTTGACTCGGCAATGAATACCCTAGCTGCGTCCAATTTGAATCCGCGCTTGGGTCTGTCGTTCCGCTAGTAGTTGTCTCTGCTCTATATGTCAGAAAGTTAACTAAAGATATAGCAGCATCACCAGCATTGTAGGTTTGTCCACTTACCCATAGAGCAGCGCCTGCGGTAGCAGCAGCAGACGTAGCGCTTGCAGCAGCTTCAGTTGCAGAAGTAGCAGCAGCCGTTGCGGAATTGCTTGCATTGGTCTCTGAAGTAGCCGCATTAGTTGCGGAGGTAGAAGCGTTTGAAGCAGAAGTTGCCGCATTGGTTGCAGATGTTGCCGCTGCCGTAGCACTTGCCGCTGCCGCTGCTGAAGTACCCACCCAGTAAGTAGGTGAGGTTGCAGGATCGTTGCCAGTGTTAGAGGCTTGTAAAGAGGTATATAAAACACCATCAGTGCCGACAGCGTTCTGATCCTCTGCGTAAGTCGCTGTGGCTAACCATGCAAAGCTTAGCAATACCCAGTAAGTAGGCTCAGTAGAGGGGTTCTGGTTTAGGTTAGAGCTTTGTAGGGATTGGTACTGTTCACCGCCATAGGTCACCATCGCGCCTACTTGGTAGGTGATGCCCTGACTCCACTCTACTGAGTAAAGAAGCGTCCAGAGTCCGCTAGATGTGACAGGGTTGTTTCCTTGGTTGCCATTGACCAATGAGCGATAGTAAACACCATCAGACCCCAGCACTACATCTACTGCGTTGTATATCTTAGTGGCAACCCAGCCATCACCAAAGTCGGTAGCAGTATCGCCAACAGGGTCACGGACAATAAGCTGAACTTCATTACTGTCAGTTAATATAACCTTGGCAACACCATTAAAGAAGATGTTCGGTTGGCGACCAGCCGCAGACAGCAGAACAGGGTTGGTGTTCGGAATAGAGTTGTTGATGTCCGAATAGGTGGTCTTAGGAGTCGTAGTGCCAGACTCGTAGAAGTACAGCTTGCCCTCGGCTAAGGGGTCGCCAGCGTTGTCTAAGTATTGGTCAAAATCACCGAATCGTGCCATTGTAGTTTCCTATTGTCCGTTAAAGCTGTTGAGCAATTCTCGCATTGCTTTGAACTGAGCTTCTTGATTAACACCTCTAACCTTGTTTGTAGCAGCTCTTGCCGCAGCACTAATAGCCTGACCAGTGGTAGTTGGAGGGGCATTGCCGATAGCTTCAGAAATTTGACCCGCAAAGCTAGTGTCAGCCTTTGTACCAAATAATCTATCAAGTTCCATTGTGAAAGCAGCTTGGTTGATTACATCGTCATCAAACCCACCGCCATACTTATTCCCAAGCGTTTGCATCTCATTTAAAGAGTCTAGCAGTCTACCTCGGCTCTGAATGTTTGAGCCAAGCCCTCGGAGTTTTGTGCCGATTGCTGTAGCGGCATTGGGGCTGCTCATGTCTATAGTGCGACCCATGACACTTTGGAAGTCATCCATCGCTCTAATAGTTTCGGCGTATTGAGTATTGGCCTGATTATACCCTTCAAAGTTACTATCTAATACTTCATCTAACTCACGCCTTAGCTGCTTGATAGCTCTTTCAGCTTGCCCTGATAAGCCCTCTACTTGCTTGCCGTAGGTAACTTGGTCATCAATAAATTTCTTAAAGGTATGGACTTCATAAGCCGTCATATCTCTTGGGCTACGCATCCTTTTAACCATCTGATTCAAAATTCTTTCTGCGCCTGCCAAACCTTCAATAGCAGAGCCTGCAAAATCCAAAGTTAAATCATCTTTCAGGGTAATACCCATATCATTAAGATTAGCTTCAAAATTATTAACAGGCCCATCAAAGTCTACATATTGATTCTTTAGATTATTACGAGCATACCGATCAATGCTTCTTCCGGCCTTTTTATTGGCTTCTTCAATTGCTTTATATCTTTTAAGCATTGAGTTACCAGCAACATCAGTAGTTCTATTCATCATACTGAACTTCTTGTTGCCTGTAGCCCTTTCCATAATTTTTAATGACTCAAGCATATTCCTACGATCTGTTGGGCTGGCCTCACGGATCATAGCTACCAGACCTTCATCGAAACCTTGTCTAACCGCTTCTGTCTGAACTGGGCTTGTCACCAACCTACGAGGAGGAGTGACTGTTTGTCCTTCTTGTGCAGGGATTCTTCTTTCTAAAGGAATCTCGCTTGCTGCTGAAGGAGTTGGCATACCCTCTGTCCAGCTTGCGGGCGGCAATTCTTCTAATCTATATGGCGCAGTAATATCACGAGTAGCCTCTATGCCACCTTGCTCCATGCTGGCTTGAGCTTCCCTAGCGCGTGTAGTGGAAGGTAGCTCCACTCTGGACGCTGTTCTAGCCACTGAAGGGGCGGCTAATCTGGTAGGAACTCCAACGCCAGCGATATTCGTAACAGCAGCAATGTTTCTGGCAGCTCTTGGGTTTTCTTCCGAAAACTGATTCCAAGCCTCACCGCCAGCCTGTAACGCTTCTTTACCCATCTGCATTAACGGTTGGTCAAAGAATATACCAAGCTGTGTCATTACCTCATCTTCTACAACATCAGGTGTCACATAAGACACGCCTTGTCCAAGTTTGGTAATGCCTGCCCCAATGATATCACCTAAATAGCCAGCTCCTTGACCTGCTGTCTGCATTACACCTTCGCTTAGAGATTGGTCGCCACGAAGAGTAGCGTTGAAAATATCTCCCATGTTACGACCACGACCAGACTCTGCACTCATTGCATCAAATGCTGATTGAGTAGCCCGAAGAGCCGCTTCTCCAACCATGCCTATAGGCTGTGAAACAGAAGGCTGCGTTGCAGTCATTTGCTCTAACGCTGCAATCATTTCATTTTCTGGTGTGCCTGCTGGAAAACTAACAACACTACCATCGGGAAGAGTTACCTCAATCATTTCATCCATTGATTACTCCCCCTGTGGTATTAGAGTTTTTGTTGCTGGATCGTACACAAACCTACTAGCCGAAGATGGGTTTTGCTCTTGATATATCTCATTGAATATACCAGAAGCATTAGCGCCTAACTGTGCGTTTAGATAGCTATCTATTTCTCGTACTGTAGGCGTGTCTTCCATTCCCAATGCACGGCCTCTGCCAATCTCTGCATCAAGCTGTAGGGCTTCTAAAAGGTTGGATAACAGCCTGACGTTAGCTTCTGTGCTTCGTGATTCACTCGCTTCAATCTCTCTTAGCAAGTCACCTTCACGAGCAGTAAATGCTGCGCCGAATGTAGGCTTTAACTGCTGTAGCACTTGCTTTCTGAGGTTGTAAGCTAACTCGCCTTCATCAGCATTTTCTCCGCCTAACGCTCTTCTGATGCGTAATCCAATACCAGCTACGCCACCAGTTGCAATCCTATCCAACAAGACAAGCGAAGCCTTAATTTGTGGTATAGACTGCGCCGCAGAACGACCACTATCAATGACTTCTTGGCCTCTTTGTACATTGCCTCTAGCTGTTTCAGTTGCAGTCGCAATCGCCCCTGCCTCGGCTGGGCCTGAAGCAATAGCCGCTTCAATCACGTTTTGCTTTTCAGTGGGGTCGGTAATGTCCCCTCTAATTGGATCAAGCACACGAGTCCTACCAGCGCCTAAGTATTGAACAGCTACGCCATTCTTGTACTTGGTAATGCCTGAGCTACCTTCCATTGACCCGCCGCCACCAGACCTCATGAACTCTTGGTACTCTGGTGTCCCTTCAACCAGACCTGCTTGCTGCGCCCTGAACTTAAGAGTCTGAACAGTAGAAGGAGTCTGGCCATCTCCGTAGACCTTATACAAACTACCTACAGAGTAAATGGTATCTAGCTGGTCTTTTAAGCCCTTAATAGCCGTAGGGTCGCCAGAACGCGCTGCGTCAGCTAACTGAAGCATCTGCTGAGAGTCACGAGTATTCACACCCATCGGAGTCAGAATCTCTAGTCTGTCTCTGGCGATGTCAGCAATAGACCCGAAGTCGCCTCGGTCAAAATACTGCCTAGCAGTAGCAGCGTCTTGGAATAGAGTTTTCTTTCGCTCTTCCTCACGCTTTGCCTGAGCATCCTGACGCGCCGTGTCCATGTCAGCCATCTTCATCTTATACAGGTCTTCTTGCTGCATACGCTGCTGGAACTGAGGTATCTCGTTTTTAAACGCTGCGCCTAAGCCAGCTAAGGCTCTTGCTACATCAACCATTATACTAATCCTCGAAGATTTTGTGAGGCATACAATGCAGGGTTGTAATTCATTCCTGTTTGCGGCGTTTGATTAAAATAACCTTGCGGGAAGTAGCCACCAATATTCATGTTAGTGCCGTAGCCAGTAGGTTGCTGATTGGTGTTTTGATTACCAAACAACTGGTAGCCAGCACCTGCCGCATTAAACGCATTCCCTACCATATTCCCATAGTCAGGAACAAACGAAGGCACATTACCAATGCCCAACATGGTACTGCCTGTACCTGTCAGAAGGTTGGCTTGATTACCACTGTAACCCTGTTGTGCCATAGCCTCAGCCGCTGCTGCGTTATTAGTTAAGCTGTTTAAGTAATTCATCTGGCCTTGAGTCAAGTTGGACAGGTTAGTTGCTTGGCCTTGCTGGATACCACCAAGTAATTGAGCAACACTGCCAACCTGATTAGCTAAATCTCTGTTTGCCTGCGTTCTACCTTGGGCTAAGTTAATACCAAGATTAGACACTGTAGATGCCGCTGGAAGCCCTGTAGACATACCGTAGTTAGCTAGATTAGAACCTAGCCCCACTCGCGTATTAAGCTGATTAACACCTAGATTCTCTGCAATCCTGCCAAGGTTCTGACCCTGAGTCATGTAGGTGTTCAGACCTGATATGCCTTGTTGTTGAGCTAGGTTAGCAAGATTTTGACCACTTGCCTGGGCAATATTAGCCCCTTGAGTGCCTTGAGCCTGAGCAATGTTAGACAGATTCTGACCTTGAGATTGAGCAATATTAGCAAGATTCTGACCTTGTAATTGCGCTATGTTAGCACCTAGCGTCCCTTGCTGCTGGGCTAGATTCGACAGATTAGCGCCTGTGGCTTGCGTCATACCCGCGCTGCCAGTACCAAGAGCCTGCGCAAGCTGTGCAAGGTTTTGGCCTCTGGCCTGAGATATCTCAGCACCAGCAGTACCTTGTAGTTGAGAAAGACCAGCCAAAGCCTGACCACGACCTTGAGAGATGTTGGCAAGGTTTTGACCAGCGCCTGTGGTGATATTCGCAAGGTTCTGACCTTGAGCCTGTAGAGCTTGTAAGTTTGTAGCTCCTTGCTGCTGGGCGAGATTGGCTAGATTCTGACCACCGCTTGTGGCAATGTTAGCCGCACTACCGCTTGCTCCTAAGCCTTGACCAGACAAAGCGCCTAAGTTGGCTATTTGCTGCTGTAGACCCTGTGAAGAAAGACCTTGACCAAATCGCTGTAATTCTTTCTGGACGTTACCACCGCCTAGACCGCCAGTTGCTGCTGATCCTGCAAGATTAGCCCTCATGCCTTGTTCACGCAGGAATGCCATCTGTGGTGATTCTTGGTAAGCCTGATTGAATGCGTCTTGTCCTAAAGCACCTGACAGAGCAAGTTGCTGCTGTAGCGCTGTAGTACCAGCTTCACGGTAAGGGTCAAACATTCCTTCAGCACGACCAAATGCGCCAGTGATATCCTGACGGCCTTGGCCTATACCTTGGTTGAATGCCTCAAGACCTTGTGTTGTGCCTTGTTGGATTTGACCTGTAGCCTGAGCCTGAGCGGCTCTAATAGCATCAGCAGCCCCACCAAACCCAGCAGTTATATCAGTCCTGCCCTGACCTAAACCAGCTACTAAGCGATTGTATGCCTCTGTAGAGCCTGTAGATATATCACCTCTAGCTTGACCAATGCCTGAAGCTAACTGCCCTTGGGCTTGCCCTAATGCGCTAGATAAGTCTCCTCTGGCTGTTGCGATGCCTTGATTTAATAAATCTTGAGCCTGAGTTGCGCCAGAAGAAATATCGCCTCTAGCCGTTGTTGCTCCAGTGGTAATGTCGCCTCGCGCAGTGCCTGCTGCTGCATTGATTAAATCTTGAGCAGTGGTAGTAGAGGAGGAAATATCACCTCTAGCAGTAGTGATGCCGGCGTTAAGAGCATCTATCCCAGAAGTAACACCTGCATTAATATCGCCTCTAGCCGTTGCCGCACCAGAAGCCAAGTCATTTAGACCTGCTTGTACTTGACCAGTTAGATCAGTTCGGCCTGCTTGGTTGATCGTGTTAAGAAGATTTAAAGCATCAGAAGCACTGCCTGTAAGAGCTGTTTCTGAGCCAGTTAAACCTGTAGGGATATTATCGCCATCACGACCGTAAGTAATATCACGAACGCCGCCACCGCCAGTATCATCTATAGAGGCATCGCCAGTGCCGTTCATCTCAGCCATGGCGCGATTAATGTCATCTTCTGAAACTTTAAACTGGTTAGCTGCTTGCGCTACAGTAATGTTGCCAGCATCTATCTGCTTCTTGACTTTCTCAGCATCGCTCATGTTGTAGTCTGAGTCTGCCGCAACATCGCTTAAAATACTGTCTACAATCTGCTCTTCGCTCAGACCAGTGTTGTTCTTTAGGTAGTCAGTAACATCTTTTACAGGAGCGTCAAAATAATTAGCAACCTGTGGAGCTGTAGCAACACCAGCGACTATTAAAGACTCTATCTTCTTGGTTTGCTCTGGAGTGTAGTTGCCTTTTGCATACGTCTCTTTAGGAACGCCTGAGATGACTTCCATCACATAGTTATCATCTACCTTAAAGTGACTTGCAACATCAGACACATTTAATTGACCGCCGTTCATCAGGCCAGTGATTGTCTCAACCTGTTCGGTAGTGTAATTCCCTGTTGGAGGAATAGACTTCATTATTTCTTGGGCAGATTGGTTGTTGATGTTTTCAATAGCCATTCTTATCGCTCCTGCCCAGCGTTGAGTATTTTGCTCATTTGCTCT
>JACLAB010005481.1_pt1 | contig 30073 bp, 15 predicted proteins | sample 8027921 | NCBI WGS metagenome assembly JACLAB01 (sample SAMN15725117, study PRJNA655200) | protist metagenome | isolation source: fluorescence activated cell sorting (FACS) single amplified genomes of... | place: USA: West Boothbay Harbor, Gulf of Maine | collected 2000-07-19 | reverse complement strand
AGAATCTTTGCGAGTGAAAATCACGGAGGAATCGAACAAGGCACTCGAAGACGTTCGTGCGGATCATGAGATTGCTCTCGAGGAACAAAAGAGTACGCTCAGCGCGGCGTTTGCTGCGGATATTCGCAATGCGGAGAAGAAGCTCGCCATGGCGAAAGAAGAAGTGAACAAAGCAAAAACCGCAGCCGCGGCTGAATTCGCCGCCGCGGGCCACGCGCAAATGCAAATTCGTCAGCTTCAAGCCGACCTCGAAGCCAAGGATGATGAGTTGAAAAAGTTGGAGCGGAGGTTGGCGTCGGCGTCGAGAAGCGATTCAGACACCAACGGCGAGGACGCTTCGTGGGCCGCAGACGCGCAGTCTAGAGCAGATGCAAGATTAGAAGTAGCAAAGGCAGCGAGAAAGCGTGCTGAAGAGCGGGCGGCAGACATGGAGGCAAAGATGATTGCGCTCATGAGTGATGTTGAAGATGCTCAAAAGGCTGCCGCGGCGTCCAAAACCAAATCATCTGCGGCGCACGCGCGCATTGAGTCTCTAGAAGTCGCTTTGCACGCGGCTAAGACGGAGATTGCTCAACTCAAAGGTATCGATCCACCGGTGATGGCATCAAGAACGCCGTCGCGTACGCCAGCGTTGAAACGCCCGGCGCCGGGCAGAACACCAGGGAAAACGCCCGGCACTATGGGCACGGCGCGGCGCATTTTGAGCGCTGTGAACGCCGCCGCCGCGCCTGGTAGCCCATCCACGGACGCCGGACAGCCGCTGAAAAAGCACATGCGATTCGAAAGTCCAGCGAAATCGGATGTCAGCGACCGGCCAGTACTGTCTCGCCGTCCTGAATTGGAAGGTATTCGACGCGGCACGGGCCGACTTTTGTCCAAGCCAGCGCTGCGCGTTCAACAAAATCCGCCCCCTTCGTCGACGGAATGATCGTCTCAAAAGACAACTGTTGCAATGAATAAATTCTTACAGTACTTGTATGACATATTAATACATGTGTACACGTCAACGCCGATGAGAAACGCCGCTTCTACTAACTATTTCATTCTATATCGCTAGAGTTGAATGACTCCGACCGAGTCCGTGAGGCATCTACGGCGACGACTTCCCATCGCCACCACCCGAGGCATGTCCACGCACGATGCGATCCATAACTTCCTTCACGCGCGCCGCGCTCGACGCACCCTCCGCAGCATCCGCCAACGCGTGTTCAGCCTCGTACGTGTCCCGAATCTGCATCTCCCCGAGCTCGCCCAACCGATTCGCCAACTCCGTCGACACCCGGTCCGCCTCCTCCAACGCCGCCGAATTCGCCTCCATCTCCTCCTTTGAAAACTTCAGGAACTCTGCGAGGTCAGCCTCGGCGGCGCGATTCGTGCGCTCCATCGCCGCGAGTTCATCCGCCGTGCGCTGTATCGCCGCCCGCTCCGCGCGAATGTGCTCCAACGCCCGCGTCTGCGCGCGGTACGTCTTTATGGCGTTTATGATGGCGCGAAATACCATTTCGCTCGTCTCCCGGTGCCGTTCGTGCGCGAACACGCGTGCGGTGATGCGCGCGTCGCGGTGTCCCGACGTGAGCTGTCGTTTGAATTTTAAAAATTAACGCTCAAACGACCGCATTGAATGACGCAGCCTTGCGCCGCACGACGACGACGATGGAGCACACGATGATGGACACGACGAACACGGCGGCACCGATGGAATCCGCGCCCGCGCCCGCGAAGCCGACGCCGCCGACGGCGCCGGCGGCGACGACCAGCACCGCCCCAGCGAAGCGTGAGCGCAAAAAAGTAGAAGTCTTTGCTCCGGTCGTGGACGAGAAGAAGGAGCTCGACATCAAGCGCGGACGCGGGACGAAGCTCGCCGACATCCCGAACGTCGCGTTTAAGCTGTCGAAGATTTCTCGCAAGGAGGACATCTTGAAGTTTTTGTACCGCATCTTGTATAAGGGGGTGCCGAAGCAGCAAACGGTGAAGGCGCGCATCGGCGAGTTTAGCGGGTGGGTGTTTGAAGCGGATGGCGAGCGCGAGATGAAGATTGATTTGCTTACTCGTGCGTATAAGGATACATTGCATGAGTTGTTGGATTTGTTTGAGCTTGCGCGCGGGACGGGTGCGGATGGGAAGAAGGAGGCGCAAGTGGAGCGTTTAGCCGCGTTTTTGGACGCGCCGAGCGCGAGCGGGAAGAAATTGCTCGCCGAGGTGGAAGAGAAGAAGAAGGCGGCGAGAGATCGTAAACGTGCGCGCACTGAAGCGAAGAAAGCCAAGGCACCGAAGCGTGCGAGCGGTGGATCGGATAAACAGGCGGCTTTGATTAAGAAGCTCAAGGCGGAGAACGCGGCGTTAAAGGCGAAAATCGCCAAATTGACGGGTGAAAAGGAACCCGAAGCCGAAGGTGACGATGAGGACGACGAAGAGGATGAAGAAGACGAAGAAGACGAAGAAGAAGAAGAAGAAGAAGAAGAGGACCAAGACGAAGACGAGGACGAATCTGATTCCGATGAAGAATTTAAGGCGTCGGCGAAAAAGCCGAAACAGGCGCCCCGGGCCAAGGCGGCGCCGACGCCGAAACCCGCGCCGAAGCCCGCGTCGCCAGCCCCAGCGCCAAAGCCTGTGTCGCCAGCCCCAGCGCCGGCTACGTCGCCCGCACCTGCGCCAGCGCCACAGCAACCGTCGAGTGAAGCCATCAAAGACGCCATCAAGAGCTTGCTCAAAGACGCAAACATGGAGGAAGTCTCGATGAAAACCATTCGTCAGTCTCTCGAGACCCAGTTTGCGGTTTCTCTTTCCGAACGTAAGAACGAAATCAAACAATACGTTTCGGACGTGTTGGACAATTAAAATGTAAGAACCTACCGCATGATTTGCGACCACTAAATTCTACGATGCTAGAGCGAGAGTTCATCCTCGTCCGCACGCGGCGTCGACCTCGTCGACAATCTTGCTCAAAAACTCTTTGAACTCTTGATCACCCGAACGCTCGGCGCATTTCTCACACACGTCTCGCCATGGTTTTACTAACACGCGCTCGGCTCGAAACATGTCGACGAGCACGTCGACGCGACCGAGCGTGGTGGCGATCAAGAGCGACCAATCCGTGCACCGGGCCGTTCGCACGACATCGAGCAACGCGTTCCCTCGCGCCGTATCCGTACTCGATGTCGACAAGTCGAACGCGTCTGCCGCGAGCAGGCTCTCTTGACTTTCATTTCTCCGCCGTTGCGCAGCGCTCGGTGTGGCTTTTTCTCGCCGCTCGGCTGCGCGGCGCCGTAAAGACATCGCCGCGGCTTCGAGCGCTGTGGAAAAGTTGTCAATGTACGCCGAGCCGCCTGCAGTGGTTTCGTGCGTAAAATACCCGATGCCATCGAACGAGGTGTCGGAGACGAACGCCCCCATGTTGAATATGTCCTTCTCTCGCGCTAATGCGTCCAAGTGGGCCTTTAAAATCCCTTGCTCCGTGACGTCAAGTGTGAGCTCGCGGTCCGCTCGAGCGCCGAGCGCCAGTACGCTATTCGGCGGCGGCACGATGACATTTAACACGCGCCCAATTAAACCAGGCTTGACGTCTTCTCCACTCGCTGTCACGCGCACGGGTTTCAACAAGAACTTAATAACATCCTCGACGAGGCGGTAATCGTGTGCCGCGAGTGTCTCGCGCATGACTTCAATCGCGATGGCGCGGCCGGCGACTTCGCCTTCGAGTTTATCAACGACGAGAATGTAACACGCGGCGATTCGCAATCTATCAGCCCTCAACGCGTGGCGACACAAATCACTTGGTGACCCAGCGGCGGTAAACAACGCTTCCCAACGCGTGTTGTCCGTTTTACGCGCCACAGAGACGACAATCTCGAGATAATTTGGAAGCTCTCGCAATAACGCCAACGACTGTTTCAACGCCGCGTGCGTCATCGCGTCACGATTGGCGCTCTCGAGTGCGGTGAACAGTAACCATTCAAGCGCGTGCGTGAAGTGTGGCGTCTGTCGTCTCTCCGCTCGAGCGAATCGCAACGCCGCATCGTGACTTCCAGCGCTCAATAATTTGCGCAGCACACACGGGACAATGGTGTGCGACTTTGGCGCTATGGAAAAATACGGCAACTCTCCATGAGCATCGGAAAACGATAGCTTTTGTGCGACGCCGACGATACGACTGAGACGCACACTAACATGTACCGGGTACAACTCGCGATCGAACTCGAGTTCGGGATTCTTCGTCGAACGGTCGACGTCCACACACGCCGCGCCCAGGCGAAAGATTTGCCGCGCGCCGTCGCGTGGAAAGTAGCAAATGCGCATGCCGTCGGCACCGTACGCAAACACGCACCCGCGGTCGACGGGGTTTTCCAACGCCACCGAGGAGCCATTGCTCAGATCCTCCGCGCTCTCAAATCCACTGCTACTTTCGTCGCCGTCGTCCCGATTCTGGCCCGCGGCGCTCGATTCCCGCGCTCGAGGCGACACCCAAAAGTCCGTCACGTCTCGTAATATTGTCACCGGCGCGTGATTGTCCATTAAATCCACAAGCAACAGTTCTCGTGCATTCGTGAGCACGAGCGCCTCGCTCGGAGCGTCACCCGCAATATCCGGCGTCAGAGCGCACGCAAAGAGCGCGCGATAGTTTCGCATCGTCGTCATTCGCCGCTGCCCCGACGACTCTCGCACCGGATGCACCGCGCCTTCGTCTCCGCGCATGTCGAGCTTATACACCGCCATTTCACCACTTTCAAACCCCACCACGAAATGCGATCCACACGCGCTCAAGTGCGTGGGCTCGGCTGGAAGAGGCAGCGACCCCAACGTCGCCGAACCGCCCAAGCGATCCCGCGAATAAAACTGCACGCGGTGCGACACCTTGAGCGATGTGCTAAACAACCGAGGCTTACCAAACCTCGCGGCGACGGCTAAAATTGGACTATGCACGTTGCCCTGCGGGACGTCGATCCAAGTCAATGCGAGCGCTTCGAATTCGTGTTCTTCGGCGGCGCTGCCAAACATGGTCCACTTTTCATCCCTGGCGTTATACGCGACGCATCCGCGCGCGCCAGCGACGGCGATGCGACTGCCATCGGTGCTGGCGCACGCTAAACGCATGGGCCATTGCGCGTCTACGTATGCCGCTGGACATATCGCCTGGTGGGTGTAGAGTTGACCGTTCGCGTTGGCGCGAATGACGAACGCTCTGTCGTCGGCCAGCAAGACGTGCGCTTCGCCGTCAGACGTCTGCGCATTCGTGTCGTCTGCGACGCCGGTTCGCGCGCGAATTTGTGGCGCTGAAATGTTCCTCGCGAGCGAGTACTCCAAAAGCTTGGCGACGCCGCCGGTGTGGCGCTGGTCGTCGACGAGACATACGAAGAAGAGGCTCAATCCGCCGACGCCCCACGCCGGGACGCCGAGACACGCGCCGACGCGCGGCTCATCCTCGTCGTCGTCCCCGTCATCGCCTTTGAGGTCGTCCGCAAACGTCACGCTTCGTTGCGTGTCTTCATGACCACCAACTGCGCCGTGATGGAGAGAACACATTAACAAGCACCCAGAATCGCTCCACACGCCGACGCCTCGCCGACGCCATCCCGCCGCGAGCGCGACGCCGTCGTTGGACCATTTCACATGCGCCACCGCGCCCGTGTCCTCCACTCCGAACCCAAACGCGCGCATGCTCAACACGCGTCTTGGTTTACTCGACTCGGCGGTCATCGCATCGTCATACATGCGTATTTCACCATCCGCGGTGCCGAGCGCCAACGCGCGCGTCCGTCGATGAAACGCCGCGCACGTCGACGGACACGGAAACGCATCAATCCAATTCATCGCGCGCACCCCTCCGTCGCTATCAATTTCCGCCGCACACACCGCACCCGAGTCAAAACGAACCACACACGTCGACGTGCTCGCGCACCAATCCACGCTCGTCGCTCCGCCATCCGATTCCCGACGTCTGACGTCCGCCGCTCGCGTCTCCGTCCCGCGGCTCCAGTCTATAAACACCACGCGCCCGCGATCGGTTCCCAGCACGAATTCGCGCTCATCCGACGCCACGCACGTCGCACGTTCACCGTCATCGAGCGCGAGCACGCGCTCGAGCTCGACGTCACCGGTGACGTCGCCGTTCAACGGAGCTCGGCTCGACGTCGCTCGAAACGCGTGCGCCTCGCCCTTCTCCGTCACCGCGCACGCGCGCGCCATCACGCGCTCCTCGACGTCGCGCGCGGCCGTGCGCGCATACGATGGTGACGGTGCCGATGCGGCGCGGCGCAGGCGACGGAGGTCGTCGACGTCGTCGTCGGGGGCGTCTTCTTGCCACGCGAGCGCGACGTAGGCGTCGTCGGCGTCCGCGCGCCACTCGCCAATGGCGCATCCGCGCGGCCTGAGCTCGCGGAATGCGATGACGGGGCCGGAGAAGGCGGCGATGAAGGCGCCTTCGCGGTGCGCGGCGCATCCGTGGCGCGCGTCGCGACGACGCGACGACGATGTCGGTGCTGCTGATGATGACTGTTGACTCGGTCGGGACTTTTCGTCGTCGTCATCGCGCGCCGACGCCGCGGTGGTGGACGGCCCGGCGTCGGCGATGCGTGCGGCGAAGGCGTCGGTGCGTTCGCGCGCGCGGACGTCGCCGATGGCGCTCGCGCGCGCCCACGCGCGGGCGAGGTACATGGTGGCTACGGGCGCGTCGCGCTCTGAGGCTCAGCCTAAAAACGCCGGATGATACGACGCATGTGACGCATAAAAGGACGTGATATATGTGATGCACGTGTATATGGAAACATCTCGCTCGGCGACGACGGGGCTACGGTGGCTACTGCTAGGTCTATGCGTCGACGCGGGCGTAAAACGCGCGCTCGAGCGCTTCGAGCTCATCCGCGCTTTTCGCTTTTCGTACGCGCGCTACAAGCTCACGACGCGCGTCGTTCACGATTGCCGCCACGTGTGCGCGCGATGATGTGTCGGTGCGCGCGATGGCGAGCGATACGGCTTTACGCGACCGCACGTCGATGGCGTGCGCGGCGTTTCGGCGCGTCTCTTCGCGCGCCGACTCCAATTCCTCCGCCGTACGCAATTTCTTCGGCGCCGCGCCCCACGCGGCGACGATGGATGCCCACGCGACGGCAACGTCGTAACCGCATGCGTGTGTATCGATGCGCACGGTGGGAAACGACGACGATGACAGGGAAGATTCATCGTCGAGCCGCGAACGCGTCGTCGGCGCTTCAAATGTCCGTCTAGCGCGCGAAAACGCTTCATCTGGAACCCGATCGCTCGCACGCCTCGCGTTTCGCTCGCGCGCGATATCGACACCGCCGGTAGGAATGCGACCATCCTCGTCATCCCCGGCGACGACGTACGCGCACACGCACGCGGCGCCGCGCTCGCGCGCGATTTGAAACCATTCCCAGCGCATCGACGCGTAATAGTTGTTATCGTCCGCGAACACCACGCGGCGCACGCGACGCCGACGCCGACTCGTCGACGCTCCACCGCCACCATCATCACCATCATCATCGTCATTCTCATCGCGCAGAAGCTCCGCCGCGCGCGCGCGCGCGAGCGCCCGCGCCGACTTCCACGCCTCGGCGTCGAACGCGTCCTCGGGACGCGCGCCCGCGGCGTCACGCAGCGCGCGCTCGTGCGCATCCACGCTCACGTGATGCGCCTCAAACGACGATGAAAACGACGTCGACGGCATCACCGCCTCACCGGCGTCAATCATCGCGCACACCGCGCGCGCGAGCGTCGTTTTGCCGCTTCCTGGAACACCGCAGAGCACCACCAACACATCGTTCGCCTCGCGCGCGCCGCCGACGCCGTCGCCGCCGACGCCGCCGACGCCGCGCGGCGGATGCGCCCACGACGCGCGCGCCTCGCCCGCGCGCGCGTCGTCCATCCCGGCGCGACCGCCTCGCGTCGCGCACTGTCGACGTCGTTTACGCGCGCGTGCGCGAGTCGTTCAAAAGTCTTTCAAAACACATCGAAAGCGACGCAATATCGATCGAGCGCGTTAAAAATATCGATCGAAATATCGATCGTTCGAGGGCCTGTGACGCTGGCGCCGCCGTCGCATCCATCGTCGCCATTCGTCGACGCCGACGGCGGTTCGCGCGCGCACGGACGCGAGCGGTGCGCGAACGCACGCGCGCGCGTTCATCTCTCGCGCGGCGACGGCGCGGCGGCGACGGCGCGCGACGGCGCGGCGCGGCGCGTAGACGATCTGTGCGAGATCTTTAATGGCGATGGCATCGTTGACGATGACGTCGACGTCGGTGGCGGTGGTGCCGGCGATGCGCCGCGGCGATGCGAGGCATGCGTGCGCGGGGCGTCGGCGTGCGATGGGCGACGCGACGGCGACGGCGACGGTGCGGTGCGGTGGAGGATGTCGACGCGGAGGGGTTCGCGAGGCGATTTCGCCGTCGATCGACGAAGACGCTGGGACGTCGTTGGATGACGACGACGCGATGAGTGGTGGTGGTGGTGGGTCGGCGTCGTCGTCGTCGGTAGCGATGTCGCGCGGCGGGGCGGGGGCGACGACGCTGGCGCAGCGGGCGAAGCAACGCGCGGCGGGGCTCAGAAAGCCGTCGGCGTTTGGGGTCGTCCCGGATGCGTGCGCTCGCGTGGATTTCGCCGTTATCGGGAGCGGGATCGCGGGATTGAGCTATGCGCTCGATGCAGCCGAAGTAGGGGATGTGGCTATTATCACGAAAGCGTCGGCGTTCGAGGCGTCGACGTCGTACGCGCAGGGTGGAATTAGCGCCGTAGTGGATAAGTTGGATTCGGTGGATGAGCACGTGCGGGATACGTGCATCGCGGGAGGGTACTTGTGCGACGAACGCGCGGTGCGGGTGATGGTGGAAGACTCGCGTGCGGCGGTGGAGACGCTTATCGAGCGTGGAACGCGATTTACGAGGCGTGAGAGCGATGGCGCGTTGCACTTGGCGCGCGAAGGCGGACACAGTAGGCACCGCATCGTGCACGCGGATGATATGACGGGCAAGGAAATCGAGCGCGCGCTGCTCGAAGCCGCCCGAGCGCATCCGCGCATTACATTTTATGAGCATCACTTCGCCATGGAGCTGCTGAAGACGCGAGACGGTGAGTCGCCGCGATGCACGGGCGCGCTCGTCGTGGACGAAGCGTCGGGGACGACCACGGCGTTCGTGGCATCGTCGACGGTTTTAGCGTGCGGTGGCGCCGGGCACTTGTTTCCGAGCACGACGAATCCGGTGGTGAGTACGGGCGATGGCGTCGCCATGGCTATGCGCGTCGGTGCCACGGTGGCAAATATGGAGTTTATGCAGTTTCACCCGACGGCGCTCTTCACCGGCCCAGGTGGCGCGACGAAACTCGAGGCGAATGAGAATGCGTTTCTGATCACCGAAGCCGTGCGTGGGCACGGAGGGCAGTTATATAACGCGCTAGGTGAGCGCTTCATGTCGCGTTACGACGCGCGCGAAGAGCTCGCACCGAGAGACATTGTCGCTCGAAGCATCGACAGCGAGATGAAGCGTACAAAGTCAAACTGCGTGTTTTTAGACATTACGCACGTCAGCGCGGACGAAATTCGCGCCAACTTTCCCGGCGTCGCCGCTGAATTGGCCAAACGTGGACTAGACATGACGACGGAGCGTATTCCTGTCGTCCCAGCGGCGCATTACATGTGCGGCGGGGTGTCGACGAATGAAAACGGGGAGACGTCATTGCGAGGGCTCTTTGCGTGCGGTGAAGTCGCTTACACGGGCGTGCACGGCGCTAATCGATTGGCGAGCAACTCGTTGTTAGAAGGTGTCGTATTCGCGCGTCGCGCTGTGGCGTCTGTAACGGATGAAATCAACGCCTTGCGTGCGGAATTACCCGCGCTCGATGTCGACGAAGACGAATTGCGACGGTGGCTGGACAAGGAGTGTTTGGCGCTCACTCGCGCGTGCGCAACCAGCTCTGCGTTTGTCACCAAAGACGACGCGTGGGAACGTGACATGCGTGCTGAAATTCAGCGCACGATGTGGAACGCTGCCGGGATCGTGCGCACGACGGTGGAGATGGAAGACGCGTTGCGTAAACTTCAGACGCTGTCACGCGCGTGCGAAGACCGCGCGGCGGTGTGCTCTGGGTACACCATGGGCACTGCCGAGATTAGTAACCTAATCGTCGTCGGTAGGTTAATGTTACGATGCGCGTTGATGCGCAAAGAGTCCCGCGGTTTGCACTACACGCTCGATTACCCCGAGCCCGTGGATGACGAGAAGAAGCCATCTTTCATCGTCGAAGACGTGGCCGCCGACACCTCTCAACGCGCGCCAGCCGCGCCTCGCTAGTACGGTAGGGCTATTTATTTGTAATGTGTACGTGTTTTATTTATCATCATTATAAACGTTTAGTGCGTTGCTACGTGACAACGAGAAAGAACAAAAATCATTGTAAATTGGAGGGGAAAATCATCGCTCGACGACTAGAGCTTTGCGTCTGGGAATTGCTTCATCACTTGGCGCGTACCGAGATCAGCCATGACCTCTTCGCTTCCACCTAAAATTGCAGAAAATTTGTGCGCGCGATTAAAACCTTCGATGACTCGTCCCATGCCGGTGCGAGTGATGGCGCGGCCGCCGAAGACTTGAGCGCTTTCGTCGGCGACGAAATTCGCCACGCGCGTGCACAGGAATTTCAACAACGCAATCGGCCCTGCGAGCTGCTTGGCTTGCTCTTCGTGGCTTAAAATACCCATTTGATACGTAATGGCCTCGGTCCAGCACTGCACGGCTTCGAGTTGAGATGTCATGCGCGCGAGTTTGTTGCGAATGACGGCTTGCTCGAGCAACGGCTTGCCAAACACCTTGCGCTGAGCCGCCCACAAATAGCATTCTTTGATGACGTTGCGCATGGCGCCATTCGTACCAGCGACGATCATCCACCGTTCGTGGTTAAAGTTGTGCATGATGAGCTTAAACCCGTCGCCTTCGCGCCCGAGCAAATTTTCAACCGGAACTTTGACGTTTTCAAAGATGATGTACGCCGTGCCCGCCGCCGGGGAATATGACGTCTTGATCTTTGTCGTCTCCACGCCCTCACCACGCTCGACGACGATGAGCGACAGCGCCTGAAATCCTTTACCACCAGTACGCACGGCCAAGGTGAAATAATCCGCGAACGCGCCATTCGTGATCCATTTCTTCACGCCGTTGACGATGTAAAACTTGCCACACGGCGTCTTTGTCGCCGTGCACTGAATCGATGCCACATCCGAGCCCGCAAATGGGTCGGAAATCGCGAGGCAAATCGTCTTCTTGCCCATGATAGTCTCTCGGCCAATTTTCTGGCGAATTTCTGGTCGCGCAAACATCAATACAGGCGGGATACCGATGACGAATCCCGCGCCCAAGCCGTCGCAGTACCCGGGCACGCCCAACCGTCCGAGCTCTTCGTGCGCGATGAGCTCATGAAACGTATCAAACTTCTCCGGCGCGATACCACCCGGTAATTTCATCCCACAATTCTTCACGCAATCCATCATCCACGGTCCAGGCTGCAAACGCGTCGCCAACATGCCCGCCTCGCCGAGCTTCGCGAAGACATCCATACTCGGCGACGTCCCCGCGTCATCCAATCGCACCATGTCCGGTCGTATATGCTCATCATAAAACGCCCGCACCGCTTCACGAAATCGCACATGTGATTCATCATAGTACGGTGACGGTGCACCCTGAAACGCGCTCGGTTCCGCATACGGCACTCGACTCAACGCCCCGTACGCTTCGACGCTCCGAGGACGCTTCCCCGCGCACACACCAATTTTATACTTTTCCGCCATCTTCTCCAAGATCTCCGCCCTGTGCAAGCCATAAAACGCCTCCGTCGCATCCTGTCCACCCGCGGCGACGATCAACGCCGCTCCACCGGGATGAAACTTGGCAAACTTGGTTAAATCGTACACGCCATCGTCGATGATGACCCAGCAATCGTTCGCATTCGCGTGCGCCGCCACGTCGGCTTCCGTGTACGTCGACATCCGATCGATCGTCGCGATGCGGCGAGAAGCAATGGACTGCGTGCGCGTCTACCGTCGCTCGGCGCGGGGGCAATCGGCGACGGCGCGCGTCGGCGAATGATGCGCCGGCGTAACGGTAATCGCGATCGATTGATGACGCGGATCGATCGCACAATTCACTCATCAACGCCACTTTTCGACGCGATCGCGATCGCGCGCGCGAAGAAATCGCGGCACATCGCGTGTCACGTATTGTGTACATCGTTCCGGGCATCGCGCGCGCCATGTCTGCGGCGCACGCGGCGCCGACCGGGGTCAAAGGGTTGATTAAAGCGCATCCGGCGGCGCGCGGGCGAACGCCGATCGCGCGCGGCGCACCGCGTGTGGCGCGGCGGACGCGGTGCGACGCGCGTCGGGGGAACGCATCGTCATCGGCGTCGTCGGTGGCGATCGAGTTTACGGCGGAGGAGCTGGATAGGGTGGAGGTGCCGAGGGATTTGATTCAGATTCGCGCGTACGTGCGCTGGGAAGAGGCGGGAAAGCCAGAGAACACGACGCCTGAGTGGCAAGCGAGCGAGTTTAAAGCCGCGGCGTTGGATTTAAAACGCGAAGTTGCGAATGGGTTGAGTTTGAATGCGATTCGTAAGCGGTATGGGCAAGCGCCGGTGGATGGAGATGATGAAAGTCGCGCGCTGGAGGCGAAGACGGTTGACGCGGGACGGGACGAGGCGCGACGCGAGGCGGAGAAGGAGGAGGCGCGACGCGTGGTGGAGGCGCAGATGAAGGCGGCGGCGATAGTCGTCGATGAACCGGTGACGAAGGCGCCGTCGAAAGCACCGGCGGTGGAGAAAGAACCGCCCGCCGTCGTCGTCGCGCCTGAGGTTGTCGCCTATGACGCGTCGGAGCGCCGGCGAGGACGGAATTTACGAGAGCTTCTCGCGCCGTCCGCATTGATTGACACGCAAGAAACCAAGAAGAGCACTGAACCGTCAATCGTTGAGCGATGGCGCGCGATGTCAGCCGACGATGACGGCCGCATGCTCATCGGCGAACGCATTTACCCGCTCGCCGACGGCGAGCTCATCGTGCAAGTGTTTGAGTTTTCTGAACGAGACGAAGAAGCAGAGTCGGCGCCGAGGAACATGGTCACGTCCCGGCAGGTGGTGATGACGACGAATGCGCTCGAGCCGCTCATCGTGCACTGGGGTGTAGCCAAGGACGAGCCCGGGCAGTGGATTTTACCCAAGAAGGATGTGCATCCCGAGGGCACAAAGGTTGTGTCGCACATGTCGTGCGAAACGCCCCTCGTGCCGTTTGAAGGATGTTTTCCCGCCGACCGCGTGTCTTCGACGGCGGCTATGGATGAACAAGAACTCGACGCGTGTTATTTCATGCAGAGTTTGACATTTGACTTGCCAGGCGCTGGTCCGAACGAGCTCATGGGTTTACATTTTGTCTTTCGCGACGCCGCGGGCACGCATTGGTACAAGGATGCGTCCAACGGGAACGCGAATTTCCAAGCGTCATGCATGCGCGTGAACCCAAAAGAGCGAACGGTGGATGACCTCGTGGATGCCATTACGCGCGCTGAAGCTGGCAATTCGTGGTGGTCGCTCATGCACCGGTTCAACTTGGCGCATTCGCTTTTGAAAAAGCATTGCGGCGACGCCGAGAGCGCGTCCAACGCGATTGAAGCGGCGGCGAAGATTTTCGTTTGGCTTCGGTTCAGCTCCATTCGCCAGCTCACATGGCAACGCAATTACAACGTCAAGCCGCGCGAATTATCCAGCGCGCAATCTAAACTCACGCACAGTGTGGCTGAAATATACTGCTCCAAGCCGCACCTTCGCGACGTCGCCCGCCTCATGCTCGGCACGCTCGGCAAGGGTGGCGAAGGCGGACAAGGCCAACAAATCCGCGATGAAATCTTAAACATCATGCATCGCAACAACATTAAAGAAGTCAAAGGCATCTGGATGGAGGAGTGGCATCAAAAGCTGCACAATAACACGACGCCGGATGATATCGTCATCTGCGACGCCTACTTGAACTTTTTACGCGCCGAAGGCGACTTGAACGCTTACTGGAGCACGCTCACCGAAGGTGGCGTCACTCGCGAACGTCTCGAGTCTTTCGAGCGGCCGGTGAAGAGTGAACCAATTTGGCGACCGCAAATCAAAAACGAGCTCATTCGGGACTTTGAAAATTACAGGAAAATTTTGAAATCCGTACACAGCGGCGCGGATTTGGAGGAGAGTTTCAACGCCTGTCGCGGTCGACTGTCAAACGACGTCGTGCAATCGATTCAGTTTATCATGCAGAATCAATCGAGCGGGGATATTTTCCACGTCATCGGCGCGTGTTTGGAAGCGAGACATGGGTTGCGTGATTCTGGTTTGGCCGACGCCAAAGATCCGGCGTGGGTTCGCGAATTGCTCTACTTGGATATTTCCATCGCCGACGTGAGCAATCGCGCGATTCAACGCGGCGCCGAAGCCGTGAGCGGCATCGAAGGCCAAATGGAGCTCACGGATATGGTACTCGAGGATTTGTGCTTATCGTTACCGTCCACGAATGATGACTTGTTGTTCAGTTTGCTCAACTGGCGTCGCATTCGCGAAGCGAAGAATAACGGCGACGCCGATTGGGCCTTGCGCGCCAAAGCCACCGTCGACCGCATTCGACTCGCCGTCACCGAACACGCGTCCAAAACATTCGACTTGATGCAACCCACGGCGGATGTCATCGGTCGTCGATGTAACTGTGAGTCGTGGACCGTCGAATTGTTCTCCGAGGAAGTCATTCGCGGTGGGCCAGCGTTTGCGTTATCGCTCGTGCTCACGCGGCTCGACCCGTACTTGCGCGAGCAAGCCAAGATGGGCGACTGGCAAGTCATTTCCCCGGCGACGTGCTCAGGTCAAGTCAAGCGCGTCGTGCAGCTTGAAGACGTCATGAACGATACCTTTCAAGTTCCGACGATTCTGATTTGCGACTACGTCGGCGGAGATGAAGAGATTCCATCGGGCGCGGTCGCCGTCGTCACCGGGTCTTCGGTGGACGTGCTGTCGCACAGCGCGGTGCGGGCGAGAAACAGCGACGTGTTATTCGCCACGTGTTATGACCCCAGTATTTTATTATCGTTTACAAAGATGAATGGGAAGTCATTAAAAATGAGCGTCGGCGCGGATGAAATCGTCAAATGGGAAGAGATTGAGTTTTCATCCATCGGGCAAGAGCGTTCGAGTCAGAGTCACGCCGCCGGGTCGTCGAACGCGACGTCACCCATACACATCAAAGATATCAAGTTTGGTGGCAAGTATGCGATCGGTATGGATGCATTTAGAGATGGAGTCGTCGGGGCCAAGGCACGAAACACGAAATCTTTACGAGACGCGCTCGTGAGCGGCGGTATACCCGACTGGATTCAACTCCCAGTGTCGGTGGCGATTCCCTTCGGCACGTTTGAAGACGTGCTCGCGAACGACGTCAACGCGTCACAAGCGAAGACGATGGATAAGCTTCTTCGAGAGATTGATGATTCGAGCGGCGAGTCATTAAAGACGTCGTTGAAGCTCTGTCGTACGTGCGCGCGCTCGGTGACGCCGCCGCCCGGGATGTTGGACGCCGTCGGCGACGTCATGCGTGCCGGCGGATTAACGCCGCCGAGCGACGAAGATGGCTGGAATCTGGCGTGGAAAGCGTTGTGCGACGTGTGGGCGTCCAAATGGAACGAGCGCGCGTTCATCAGTATGCGCAACCGTAGGCTCGATCACGGCAAACTGCGCATGTCTGTGCTCGTGCAGCCGGTGATTGACGCCGACTACGCGTTTGTCATTCACACCACCAACCCGAGCAACAACGACGCCACCGAGTTGTACGCCGAAGTCGTTCAAGGGTTGGGAGAAACCCTCGTTGGGAATTACCCCGGGCGCGCGTTAAGTTTCACGGTGAAGAAAGGACCCAACGGCGAGGTGTCCAAGCCCGAAATCGGCGGTTTCCCATCGAAAAACTCGGTATTGCGCGTCCCGTGCGAGACGCTCATCTTCCGCTCCGACTCCAACGGCGAAGATCTCGAAGGCTACGCCGGCGCAGGTCTCTATGAATCCGTACCCATGCATCACACGATTGAACTCCACGCCGATTACGGCGGCGACGCCTTAATCTGGGACCCCGTCACGCAAGAAAAGCTTCTCTCCGACGTCGCGCGCGCCGGCGTCGCCATCGAACGCGCCCTCGGCGCCGCCCAGGACGTCGAAGGCGTCATTCGAAACGGTAAAATCTACATCGTCCAAACGCGTCCACAAGTGTAACACAACCACAAGCGCATATATATATATATACGTAATTCGACCTTCGTCGGCGTCGTCGACGAACCATCCGCGCGCGCAAAAATCTCCTTGTTCCGACACTACCTCTTGAGGTCATGATTGGTCGTTGTGTCCCTCAACCAAACGAAAAAAGTTGTGGAAAAAGTGCACGCCAAAGGCACTTTCGCCGCCAGTCCTCGGCGCCGCATGTCGCCCCCAGCGCGCGCAGACGCCGCGCGCGGACCGAACACCACGCTCATCCCATGCGACGGCCCGCCCGGGTTCGATCCCGACGAACTGAGCGCGCGCGGAACCTGGACGCAAGTCGGCGACGGCTCATTTGGAAAGGTTTTTCGCGGGGAATTACTCGGTGAACCAGTGGCGATTAAAGTCACCGCCAACGCCCGGCCCGATCGCATCGCCGGGTTGAAACGGGATTTATGGTATTTGTCATCGTTTTCGCATCCCAACATTACGCGCGTGTACGGGGGGTTTATTGAGGATGGAGACGCGCACATGGTGATGGAATTCATTCCGCACTCGCTGCGAAGCAAGCGCGTGGTGAACGAGACGAATAGGGTGAAAGTATTGGCGGACGTGGCCAGGGCGTTGGTTCGCGTGCACGCGATGGGACACGTGCATCGGGATGTCAAGGCGAGGAATGTATTGGTGACTGAGGTGCGTGATTGATGATGCGTATTGACTCGCGACGCGTCGCGCTCGGGACGGCGCGAAGACGGTTGGGACGCTTTTTCCGCGCCTTTGTGAGACTGACGACTCGACTGCATGCGCGCGTATGCGTGATCACGCGTGAACACAGGATTATAAAACGGCAAAGTTGACTGATTTTGGCCTGGCGCGCGCGCTCCCGGGAGGGACGACGCGCGAGGATGTCAACCCGCGCCTGACGCCGAAGATCGGTCCGCCAAAGTATCGCGCGCCCGAAGTCGAACGCGGTAAGCCGTACGACACGTCTTCGGACATTTACGGCTACGGCGTGATGTGTTTCCAGCTCATAGAACAATTACGACGTAAGACACGTAAGACATACGCCGCAGAGGTGGATTTTATTCGTGAATTAGGTCGGTTAGCGATGCAAAAGGATCCGCGCGCGCGTCCGACGGCGATGCAATGCTTAACCATGTGCATGAGTTGGTTGCGCGGAGGCGACGACGCAATCACGCCAGACATCTACCCTGGACGAGAGACGGTGCGAGAGAAGTACTGGGTACATGACGCCATGGATGGTGGCACGTGGAAGCAAACGGTAGAGGCGTCGCATTCTCAAAGCGCGAGCGAGAGCGCCGACGACGAGGACGTCGAAGCGCATTCGCCGTCGCCCGCCGTCGCGGATGTCGATATCATTCGATGCGACGACGATCGCGGCGTGCGCTCCATCGACGCCCAGCGCGGAAGAAAGCGCGAAGAGCCCGATGGGAGCGACACGCCAGTGAGTAAACCCAAACGCGTCAACAGTACGTCTACGGATTTATGTCAACAAACCGCGGGTAAGATTCAAGGCATGCGCCTCGCCGAGTGAGCGCGTCCAATCATCGTCGTACGTTTTTACACACACCGCCGCCGCCACCACATAGTCACACATCAGCATCATAGTTTTGTACACAACATCGGATATATACATTACATCGTTCTCTCGTTTAGTATTCACGAATTCATTTAAACGCGCGGGGCGGACTTCAACCTACGCCCGCGGCTCCGACGCCCCGCGCATGTGTCTCACCTCCTCCCGAAGCGCCCGCACCTCCGACATCACATCATTCATGCTCGAAGGTATCGAATCCTCCTTCGCGCTCGCCGCCGCGCTCGCCGCCGCGTCATCCTTCGCGTGCTGCCCCGCCGCGTCCGCGTGGTCCCCGTGGTCGTGATGCCCGTGAAACGTGTGATGGTGATACGTTTCAAGCCCAAACGCCAGCGCAAACACGCCCACCTGCGCGCGCGAACGCATCGACATCGTCAGTCACATATTCCATCATCCATTCAACGCGCGCGTCATCGCTCGACGACGTCGCGCGCGCGCGCAAACACCCATCTCTCGCATCCATCCATCCGCGCGCGACCCTCGCGTGCCCAACGTCTCCCTCTCGCGCGCGCTCGCGCCACGCACCATGAAGTGTTTCATCGGCGCGAACTTGCCGGTTTGGATGAACGCTTTTCGGTACGACTCCATGGTCGCCCGCGCGCGAGTGGCGGCGCGTCGGCGTCGGCGGCGCGCGTCGACGCGCGCGCGGGTGACCGTTGGCGCGCCACGTGTTGTCGGTGTACAGCCGCCACCCACGCGCCGGCGGCGGCTCCAGTCCGCGCCGCGCGCGACGCGACGCGACGCGACGCGTGAGCACGCGCGAAGCGCACCCGACGATACTTTTCTTTCTTTTCGATCTTTTTCGCGATGTCGCGCACCGCGATCGGCGCCGCGTTGGCGGATGTGAAGGCGCACGTGGCGGCATCGGAGCAGCGCATCGGTGCGAACGCGAAGGCGTCTGTGCTGTTTACGACGCGCCACGCGGCGGATATCGATCTGGAGAGCATTCATGCGATCGGTGTGAGTGGGTTTGAGGAGCTGTGTCGACGAGATGGGCGATTTGAGGCGCATGCGAAGGGGTTGTTTTCGACGCGCGCGGCGGAGGGGGCGAGGCGCGAGGCGCGGGACGCCGAGTCGAACGCGGCGACGTCGAAGCTCGTGCGCGCGTATTTGAGGCTTTTATCGGGGTATTTTACCGAACGTGCGGCGAGTAAGACGATTGAGTATTTGATACGGCGGTTTAAGATTCATGTGTATGATGTGGATGATTTGATTGCGTGCGCGATGCCGTGGCACGGGACGGCGGAGTTTGTCAAGGTCGCGCAGACGTGTCAGTTGGAGAATAGTAAGCACTTTAAATGGTTGTCTGGGGTGAAAGAAACCGGTGCGGCGCCACCGAGAGATGCGCTTGCGGTGCGATGTTCAAAGGATAAGGCATTCTTTACGTTTTGTGCGCAAAGTGCTGCGGAAATGGCGACGACAAAGGTACGACGACGGACGCGAATGGTGAAGGCGCGCGACGCGCGCCTTGTTTTTTTACTAGTTCCACTTTGGTTGAAGCGTCCAATCACGCCGTCGCATGCACTCGTGTATTCGAACCGGGATGGATTGTCAACTGGTGTGGTATATTTGATCGCTTGATCTACGTACTGGCATTGTCGGCGTTTGTTTCTTTCGCTCGCAACGTACTGCGCTCGCGGTGAAACGTAACGCCTAGAGTGCCGGCGCACATCATCTTTGTTGTATCTCGCGCGTTTGTTTGTGTGTGTGTGCATATCACCCGTGATGTTCTCTGACTGATTTTGTGTTTTTATTGTTTTCGTTCGCTTTGCAGGGTAACGTGGGGTCGACGTCGGCGTTTTACGCCGTATTGTTGACAGAGGCTATCGGCGTGATGAAGGAGGTGGATTCGAGCATCACGACGCGACTCTTACCGTACCTCGAAGCCGGACTCGCGTCGGCAGCGAATGCAGAACAGTTTGCAGGCGCCCTTATGGTGGCTACGCAGCTCGCTGCGCGTACGGACATGGCGGAACCACTCGTGGAGGCGTTGATTGAAGGCATCGCGAAGGGGTCGCGCGTGCCGTTGCATTCGCAAGCGCTGCAAGCGTTATTTGCGATTTGTCAGACGCAGCGCGTGAAGACTTTGCCCGAACGTGCGTTTAAGCACTTGGTAAAAATTCCAGAGTTAGAAGAGTTAATCGCAGACTTGGTGCATAGTTACAGAGCTGCTGCATTTTCAATTCCGCTGGTGCGTTCGCTCGCCGAATTCGTCGACGTGCACGCGAATTACGAGCGCGTCTTGCGAGGCGTGATTGAAAAGGTGCCGTTGCATGCCAAGCACTTCATGGTGATGATGCCTATTTTGCTGAAAACATCCAAGAAGGGCGACGCGGAGGCGGCGACGGTTAAGTCTCTCTTGATTCTTGCCGATCAAAAGCATCCAGTAGCGACGAGCGAAGCTGTGGATTTTATCATGCGCGGCGCCGTGGCAAAGAAAAAGAATGACGCGCACGGCGAAGACACATCAAAGAAAGACAAGTTGGTCGCCTCGGAAGAAGACGCTTCGTTCCTACGCTCGGTACTTCTCGGTTCCGCATCTGCGCCCATGGCTGGTCACGCGACGTCGATTCACGCCGCGCTCGATCACCCCAACGCGAGCATGCGGGAAAGCGCCATCGCGCAACTCGCTCAGCTTGACACTGAAGTTGAGACAGACGGCGAGCCTCCTTCTGCGATCAAGCGTAATTCGGCGTTAGGCCCAGCCATGTTGCGACGCGTGTCTGATGATGATCCTCGAGTGGCGGCGGCGGCGATGGAGCTCGAAGCGCTTCGTCGCATGGTGAATGACGACGGCGCGCTGTTCGCCGCAGCCAAGGCGCGTTTGGCCGTGTCAGCCACCGCTCTCGCGGCCGGAAGTGCAAAAAGTGATGAAGAGCGCCGCGTAGCAAAGAAAGCTTTGCGACTTACGCTCGGCGTGCTCTCGAAGTCTGAGATGGACTCGTCGCCGTCCGCGCTCGCTGGTAGAGCCGCGGCGTTGGCGTTGGAGTACTCGCTCTTCTCTACATCAAAATCGAGCAAGAACGTCACCAAGGCGGCGCTTGCAGCGGTTCGCGCCTGTAATCACCCTGCGCTGGACAAAGTTCGCGGAGATGACGTTCGCGGTGTCATGGAAAGCGATAAGAAGGATGGCTCGTACGGTGCCGCGTGCAACTCCGCAGTGCTCGCCGCGTTTGCCAGCTCTTTATCAAGCGTCAACAAAACTTGGATGAATGAAGAAGGGAAAGACGAGCGACAACTTTGGATTCGTGAAAGTTTCAGAGATGCCAACAACGTTGGACGAGTGACGCTTCTTTTGGCGTGCAAACTAGCCGTCGAGGAGACGTCTGGCAAGAGCGGCGCGGCGGCTTCGGCGATTCGCGCGGCAGCTTGGAGTACCGTTCGAGAACATTGGAGCGATGGTGTCGGCAATGCAAATGGTGTCAAGTTTGATGAATTCGTGGTCAGTGACGTCGTAGATGCGGAGGAAGTTCAGAAAATGGTGGTGAGTCATTCATCCGCAGGCAAGTACGTTTCATCGTGCGCTCGCGGGCTTTTGCGCGCGTTACTCGCCGCTTTACCGAAGAAGGCGAAAGACGAGGCGGATAGTATCTTGTCAGAATGCTTCAGACAACTCGCAATGACGAGCGCGAAGGATAGCGACGCGTTTGATGTCGCAATCGGAGAGCGTTTGAAGGATGTCCTCGACGCGTGCGATAGGTGCTACGGGACGTCTGGCGCGAGCGCGTTTTTATCCGCGCGTTTTGCCGCGGATCCGTCAGTGGTAGACCCGTGCGTGCAAGTCGCCGCGCTTGAACTCTGTCAAATCGCATCGACGGTGCCGTCAATTGCGCCCGTGATTGTTGCCGCGGCGTCGTCTGTGTCACCCGTGCGCGCAGCCGCCGCCGCGCTTCTGGGCGCGTTTGCTCGAGCCAAAAATGTGAGTCCAGTCGTAAAGGCCATCGTTGCTGCGGCGGAAGAGATATCGCTCAAGGGCGCATCGAAGCTGTGTGAAGCTATCGAACACGGTATCAGTGCCGCGAAGTCGCCGAAGTCCGAGCTCGTCTCCTTTTTGGAGCCGGTGCAGGAAATGACCACGGCGGCGATACCGATGATGGACGCGTACGGCGCGCGATGCTTAATTGCTTCAACGCGTGGCTTTGGTGATGCTGGTGCGAAAGCGGACGTATTATTACCAGTGCTCTCTTGGTCTTTAGATTCCATGGCGAATGACACGAACGCCAAGGCTGCGCTAGTCGTGGAAATTTTACAAGCGTACACGCCAGATTACGCGTCGACGTTTGGCAAAGATGGTGGCGAAGGCTGGACGCTTTTCATGCGATGCATGGTGCCGCCCAGCCCGCCGGCCGTTCGCGCTGCTGCATTTAGCTGCGTGACGCCCGAGTTTGCGCACGCGCTGAAAACTGACCCAAAGGCTCAGCTCTTTAAGATTTTGTTCAACGCCGTCAATGCCGACGCGGATGAAGTGTCCAGAAGAGAGGCGCAGGTTGCCGTCGACGCACTCACGATTGACGCGAGCGATGTCGTTAAGACGTTAGAATCTGCACTGTCAAACGCGCCAGCTTCTACTCCTGCAAAAAAGAAGGGCAAGACGGCGAGTGCAAAGTCGGATTCGACCGTCATGCTGGGCAGCCAAGAACTGGTGCAAGCCGCAGTCACGGCTCTTGAGGTTCTTGGTTGGAAGATTGACAAGACGGAACACCTCGACAAGCTTGTCGAGCCGTGTCAGCACTTTTTGGAAGCACTTTTAAATGAAGCTGCCGCTCGTGCGAAGAAAAACGACGACGAAGATGACTCGGATTCAGACTCTGAGGACTCTGACGACGAAGCTGGCGTCGCCGCGGGAGGCTACATCGAAGCACTTACTTTGCGCACATTAGAATCACTCGCTCTCGCAAAGGTGAAGAGCAAAGCGTGGGATGTTCCACTCATCATCCGCGCGGTGCGTGAAGTTTCGGAAGGCGCGGCTCGAAGTGCGGCTTTAGCTTGCCTCGCGCAAGTGGCGCACGCGTCTCCAGACGCCGTTCTTCAGCACATGTTTGAAGTTGGTTCGGCGCTATCCGATCGAGCGGCGGCCCGTGACGACGTTTTGTCGCAGCGTGCTTTAGAAAACGCGTTGACAGCTGTCGTGCCGGTGTGGTTGAAGAGCGGTGAAAGTTTGGCCAACGTTGTCAGCCGGCTCATTGACTCTCTCCCGAGCGCTCCGCCGCGTCGACGAGCGCCCATTTGCGCCGCGCTCATCCGTGCTTCGCCAGCGGGCGAGGCTCTACCAGTGATCATTTTGAACATGCTTCGTCGAACGAAGTCCCTAGAAGAATCTGCACGCGAACTTCGTGTCAAGTCTTTCGCAGGAGATGCCGTTGACGTGCCAGTCGGCGACGAAGACGCGTGGGTCGGCGAACTCCTTTCGTCCCTTCTTGCGTGCGAATCGCCCGTGGACTCCGTCACCGCGTTAGTCACCGCACTCAAGGTACGTTTCATCGCTCGGTTTTCTCTCTTTTTTCTCGACCATTTCTATGATGAAAGATTCTTTTGTGTCAGGATTCTGACTCCGTTGATGAGACATACGAATCTGCTGCTTTCCTTCTGAGACATGTTTTGTTATCGTTGCATTCGTCGTTCGCGAGCCAAGCACGCGTACTAACCAATTTCTTCGTATCGTCATTAGGAATCTTCTGCTGACGGCGCCCGTATCGTGCGCTTGTGCGCGGAAACGAGTGCGAAACACTTGTCAATGCCACAGTTTATTCGCGCCCAAAAGCGCGTCGCCGACGTCAAAGACGCGGAACGACTCCAAACCGGCTACGCCGCGTTGGCAGAATCTGCGATTGTGCTCTTACAATCTGCGGCGGCGATTGAAAAGTCGCCATCAAAATCGAAATCGTCCAAGTCACCGGTGAAGAACGCCGCCAAGGCGGAGGCGAGCGGGCAAAACTTGTTGAGCGCGCTCGATGGTTTGCTCGCGCCCGGCCCATTCTTGAGCGCTCTGACGCCGCTTCTCGCACACAAGGAGGGACGAGTTCGACGTAAGGTGCTCGCTCTCGTCACTGATCGTTTGCAAAATGGCGAGCATGACACCGCGGGAGGAGATGGCGCCGAGACAGCCGCGGGTGTCACCTTGATTCAACAACTGTCGGCGTTGATTCAATCCGCGAGCGCGACGACGTCTCAAGCCGCGCTCGTGTCTTTAGAGGCTGCCGCGGTTCGCTTCACATCGAGCAAGGATGTCACGAAGGCTCTCGTTGGTGTCGTTCCGGCGGTGATTTCTCGTCTCGGTGCTGAGTCGCAGACGCTCGCGGCATCGTCCGCGCTGTCGCTCGCGACGCTCGCCAAAGTGTTGGGCATTCGCATGGCACCCGTCATCAACGCCGCTGTCCCGGCGCTCATTAAAACCACTACATCCGCCGCCGATTCGTTCAGTAGCGACGGAAACAAACACGGTGGCGATGGGAACGAAGACATGCTTGTCGTTCACGCGTGCATCGCGGCGATTCGCATGTTTGTCAAGCATCTCGCGGGGTTCATGTCGCCATTTTTAGCTGACGTCATCAACGTGGCGTTGCACCCCGCCGCGGTACCAAAGACTGGTGCGCCAGAAGTTACCGGTGACGTCAAGGCTGTGCACGACTTGGCTTTAACGCTTCGACAGGAGCTTCCGACGACGATTGAGTTGCGCTTGTTAGTGCGACCATTGGTGGATGCGTGGGATTCGTGCGTCGCGCACCAGGGCGCCGACGGCGCCGCTTCGTGCGCCGCCCTCTTGGAGATTATTGCCGCCGCTGGTGACGTCGATAACGCATCGAACGCCCATCGGCAGCAACTCTTCATTGTGGTACTACGCGCGCTGGATATTCGGCGACACGCGCCTGTGGGTGCGCCGGAAGCGGCGCTGGACGCTGTCGAAGGCGCCGCCGTCCAGGCGTGCGTGTCGCTCGCGCTCAAATGCACCGAAAGCGAGTTTTTACCCTTCTTCTTGCAATGCGTCGAGTGGGCGCGTGCGCGCTCTGGCGAAGCCGAAGTCACTCGAACACGCCTCGCCGCGTTGTTCCGGCTCGCAGCATCGCTTGCGGATGAGCTTCGGTCAGTGTTTGTGCCGTTTTTCCGTCACTTGCTCGATTTAGCCGCCGCCGCGCTCGACTCGGATGCGGATCCGACGAGCAGCAAGAAGAAGCGAAAGAGCTCGAATTCAGAGCTCGTCGCCCAAAACGATATTTGGCGCATGCGCAAGTGGACGTTAGGCGCCTTGCGCCGATGCTTCCAGTACGATAGCGTCGGTTTTATGGATTCCAACCGGTACAACCTATTGTACCCGCTCGTCGCGGCGCAACTCAAGGCGTCGCCGCCCGCGGATTCTGACGAAAGCGACTACGAACACTTTATGGATGAAGATTCGTTTGGAGCCGAAGCGGTGGCGGCGTGCTCATCGCTTCTTGCCGCCGCACCTGATGATGCGCATTGGAAACCTTTACATCGCGCCATTCTCATGACGGGTCGCGAAGAACTCTCGCGAAGCAAATTCTTGACGATTAAAACCATCGATCAAGTGGTTGATAAATTACAAGAGGAGTACCTCGCACTGTTACCCGAAGCGATTCCATTCATGGCGGAGCTCATGGAAGATTTCGATACCGAGATTGAACTGGAGACGCGCAAATTGACGAAGCGATTGAGCGCGCTTTCGGGTGAGGATTTGAAGTCGTTGATGCGGGACGGGTTCACGCCAAAGGGTAAAAAGGATGAAGATAAAGATGACGAGGACGATGATGATGATAACGACGACGACGACGATGACGAAGAGTCCGAAGAGTCTGATTACTAGCCACTACATAGTCTATACATTGAATACTACAGTACGTTTGTTCCCTAAAATTCTAAATCTTGCTCCGTCGTATTTGAAAGATAAAAGCTGTTGAAGTCGACGCGCTCGATGAATCCAACCGCGGCTTCGCTCGACGTCACGCGTACGCGGAAGCAAAGCTGCGTCATAAGCGCGCGAAACTTGGCGTGAATCTGCTGTGCGCTGGCGTACGCCGGACCATCGGTGAGTAACGTTTCCGCTGTGCGCGCGCTAAACAACGCTCCTAAATCCAGCGCGAGCTGCAAGCCATCCTCGACGAGTGCCTTGAGCGCCGTGTCCACGTGTCGTAAGAAGCACGCCTCGTGCACGCGCGCGCAGTACCGCTCCACGACGGCGCGTAAATCATACAAATCGCGCGGAACGATGTTTCCTTGCGCGTCGCGTACATGCGTGTTCAAAAAGCGCCCGGCGCCGAGATGCACCGCTTCAAAGACGTGCCCGTACAGAGCGTCTATAAAGTGTTGAAACTCAGTCACCAAGAGGGATAATTTTCGAAGACGCCTCGAACGAAGATCCAGATTCGTTTGCGTGGTGTTTCTGAGCGCGTTCGAACGACTGCTTGCGTGCAGGAGCGCAGAACACGCGCGCACCGCTCGCGCACCATGGCAAATTTGCAACAACGCGACTTGAGAGTGGGACAACGCGTACTTTTCATTCATCCCAACAAACGCCAAATTTAATGGCCACGGAAGCGCGTACTCACACGTTAACCCACTGCATAAGTTGAGGTTGAACGCATCAAACGTCATGCCCTCATCGTCGTTTTCACGCATGGACAGACGCTCACACAATGGATGCTCGTTCAATCCGACGTCTTGCAACGCGTCCTCGAGAACGCCGCGCGCAATGTGTTGACTCGAGCGAATAATTCTCGCTCTCGTATCCGCGCACGCACGTTCAAGGCTGCGTACGATACCATCGAAGAATGCGCTCTCGCCACCTAAAGTGAAGCGCACGACAGCGTTGAAGTGCGCTTCAAATGCGAGGTGGTCAAAGAACACCGACATGGTAAAGCGTCCGATGGATAAGCATTGTCGCTGGACGATTTCGCTCATCTTGTGCCTGAGAAGCACAGGAAGCGGGGTTCCAAAGGCGGTGTCCTCGGTAATACCTTCGTCGTCGACAGCTGCGCCGCGGTGCTCGATCGCGTCCTCTTGCAGGGCTACGATTGCTACTGCATTAGGCGCCGGCGCAGTATCAAGCACTGTATCCTCCATCTGCGGGACGGTAATTATTGGATCGACGGTTTCTTCGTGGACCTCGCTGGCGATATTTGACACGGTTGAAACTATGCTGGTGTCCGATTGTTCGGCGGTGGCAATATCCGTGATGGGTAGCGGGACAACGACGTCGTCGTCGTCATGGTGCGCGGAGGCGGTCTGAACGCTTTCGAACGGCAAGACAATCAATTCGCTTGGAGGTGCGATCGTTAAGCCCGCGCTCATGACATCTGCGAGTTTTACCACCGCAGCTTCTTCATGTTCTGACTCCATACGCCGTATAAACGCGCGGCGTTCGTCAGACAGCGCGAGCCGGGCATTTTGCCATTCGAACCATCGCAACCTTGCGTCTTCCTGTCGCACGTGAAGTTCTGTTTTCGCCATTTGTTCTGCGAGCTTGCGTTGCTCTTCAACGCGATGCTCTTCGGCTTTAGCTTCGAGCCAAGCGCGCTCATCTGCGATGCGACGTTCTCGAGCCTCAATGCGACTCGCTTCTCGTCGCTCTAACTCTTCAAGCTGCCCTTCACGCTTTTCCTTTTTCGCCGCGGCAATCGCGTTGAGACGTTGGAGGCGCTCTTCTTCTCGCGCCTGAATCGCTAGGCGTAACGCGTCTACGTTCTGTACGCGTTTGATTTCAGCCTCCTCGGCGTGAGCGGTTCGTTTTGCTTCCATGTCTTTGAGACATTCGCGAGATAGCGCCAAGACGCGTGACTCCAACAGTCGCACTCGATTTCTCCAGTCACGTGTGTGTTGTTCAGTGTACGCATCAAAAGACGACGTGCCCTCAAATGCATCTTTTATAGCTCGTGTAAACTCTCGAGTCTGCGGCAAACGTTGAAGGATGCGCAATTGTAGACCAGCGAGAAGAATATCATTCTCGAGCCCAGACGTCACGTCTTGTGCCATGCCAGCTCGGACACGTGCTAGGTGAAGCGTTGTAGTCTCCACGAAATCCGGTGAATCGTGGAATGGTCCACCAAGCCAGCACGGCACCGCTCCAGCGACGCGACATTCGTCAAACGTGCGCAAGTTGGACCACGACGGCGCGCACTCAATGAGAAACTCGTTTGCGGCGTCGCTCGCAGTGGCAGAATATAGCCAAGACATGACGCCGTCGATGATAGGCTTCATCGCTCTCGCGTAGATGTACTGTATTAACGCTGATTCTTCGTCCTCAACGTGCGAAAGCGACCCTTGCAAACGTTGCAGGAGCTTATCGTGCGACACCGCGTGCGTTTCAAGTGACCGTTCAGACGCCAACAAGTGGAACATGACGTCAATTTGATGCCGCACGCGCTTCGTATGCACCGTGAGCTCTAGCAGCGTGATGTCGGTTATATCGGTGGCGTGCATCGACGTCGACAAGGACATCGATGCGCCGTGACTTGAATGAGTACGCTCTTCGCTTTCGCTGCATCGACGTTCCGCCGTCGCGTCCGCCATTGAATACAACGCCGCCGCGTGCGCGCGAAAAATCTCTTCGAATGCGTTCGCCACTGGACGCATATATGGCGTGCGAAGCTCAGAAACAACGTAACCGAGTTCGCAGCGACGCTCGGCGGACGTCGCGATCGTCTTCAGTACGTTTTGAAACGCGCGAGTAGAGCTCGCGTGGAATCGCATGGAGACTCGTCCATCCGCCGCGGCCGCCGCGGCTAACATAGCCGCGCTAGTTTCACACCCACTGAGCGCCGCGAGTGCGACGTGCACGCAATCGCGTTCGCTTGCGATCACGGTTTCGCTTTCAAGCTCTTTGATTGTGCGAAACGAACGCCTATACGCGACGTCAAACGCGTCCGCGTCCAAAGCCGACGAGCGTGACGGCGCCAGCGACGAGTCCCACCCACGTCGCTCCGCGATTGGAACGTCAACCGCGCGTAACCATTGATCGGCGGATTCTATATCTAGTGCTTCTGCGTCGACAACGACGCGCGTGGTCACGCCATCGTCGTCGACTTTGGTGTCGTCGTCGCTAGCGACGTTGGCGCTATCGATGTCGTCCTCGTCGTCGCTCTCAGCTTCAACCAATCCAAACGTCGACGCCGCTGGCGCGAGCCCGAACACCGCACCGCGCTGTAAGCCCGGCAGAGTAAACATGTCGCGCGCCGCCGCCACCGCCCCCTCATCCGCGCGCGCGCTCGTGGACGCGCGCGTATCCGTACGTAACCGACCGACGTCTGGCGTCGCGCTCCACCTCGATACGCTCGTCTCCGCCGCCGCATCCCCTGCGTTCGTCAACAACTCAACAACCGCGAGCGCCAACCGAACACCACTCGCCGCGACGTCCTCAACGCGCTCGCTCGACGCACACAGCGCGAATAATACGCGAAGCACGCCCTCGAGCGTCTCTTCGTCGCTCGACGTTGACTCTCGCCGCAGCTCATCCACCGCCGCATCCAACGCTCGCGCCGCGTCCTCACCGCGCACGCGCAACGTGCGTAAATACACATCATCATACGTCACACCAAGCGCACTCGTCGTCGTCGCCGTCGTCGTCGCGACGTCGCACACGTCCGCGAGGATGGAGCGTTCGCGCGCGCGCGGAGCTCGACCACTCTCGTGCGTGAGCACAATCTCATACGCCCGCGCCACCGCTCGCCGACGCGCAGCGGCGACCACAGCATCGACGTCGACGTCTGCCTCGCGCGCCTCGCGCACGAACGCCCCGACGTCGAGCGTGCGGTCGACTAATCCGCGCATGAGCGCTCTCGCGCTCAGCACAACGGCATCATCTTCCGCGCCCACGGACGCCGCGCGCGACATTGGCGCCGCGCGCGCGCCTCGCGCGCACCGCTCGCGAATAGTACTACGCGCTCGCGCGGCGCCGCGCGGTGTCGGTCGTCCGGCGTCGTCAACTCAGGCGTGAGCGCCTGAGTTCAGCCGTTAGAAAGCGACGCGACAAAATCATCATCATCATCAGCCTTCGTCGTCGTCGTCTCGCATGAGCGCGCCGCTCCCGACGTGGCCGACGCCACCGATGCCCGCACCGCTCTACGCCCCGCTCGCGGTCGAGACCCCGCGCGGCGACGGTGGGGCGGCGACGAGCGGTGATGATGATTCGCGACTCGTGAGCTCCCACGACGCATCGCCGCCGCTATCGCCGCCGCCGCCGCCGCCGCC
>JACLAB010002348.1_pt1 | contig 30076 bp, 11 predicted proteins | sample 8027921 | NCBI WGS metagenome assembly JACLAB01 (sample SAMN15725117, study PRJNA655200) | protist metagenome | isolation source: fluorescence activated cell sorting (FACS) single amplified genomes of... | place: USA: West Boothbay Harbor, Gulf of Maine | collected 2000-07-19 | reverse complement strand
GCCGTTTTAGCTATGGAGAGCGCCTGGAGCGAATGATGGAACGACCGCTGGCGTTCATGCGGCGGGAGTTCGTCTACCAGCGTTGGCTACAGATGTGTGTGAAGCACAAGTATTTCGAAAATGGTATAACCGGTGCGATCATGGTAAATACAATCATACTAGCGGTGCAGTTTCGTGGTATGGGGGACGAGATGACGACAGCTATGAATAATCTGAATTACGCGCTTTTGTCAGTCTTCGTGTTCGAGTTGGTGATGAAAGTACTCGCACTCGGAATTTTAGGATATAGCAAGGATCGCTACAACTTGTTCGACGCGACTGTCGTCACTGCCGGTCTGATAGAGCTGGCTTATCGTAACAGCAGCTTGGCGGTCGCACGCGCGTTCCGTCTGTTGCGAGTGATGCGCACGACTCGCCTCATCACAAGGAACAAGAACATGCGGCGTTTGATAGATACCACCATGGAGAGTTTCAGTGCTATTCTGAACTTTTGCGGTGTCCTATTTGTCTTTGTTTTTGTGTTCACGGTTTTAGGCATGCAGCTATTCGGTGGACGCGACGAGTTTTGGAATAAGCGGCCGAATTTCAACACCTTTGGGGATAGTTTTCTCTCTGTATTCGAGATTTTGACGGGATCGCATTGGTACAAGTTGATGCTCGTCGCGATGAGTGGGTCGTACGGTGCCCCTGCAGCCCTGTTTTTCATATGCTGGTCGTTCATCGGTTCATTTGTGCTGTTGAATCTCATCTCGGCGATGCTCATCGACACATTTTCGCGTACCGCGCGAGCAAAGGAACTCGAACTCAGGCGTTTGCACGAGGAAAAGAAAGAGACGGAACGCCGAGAGGCCGAGGCCAAACGTCAACGAGAAATTGATAGTCTTCTCGAGAAAAGCAATGGTGATGAGAAAGACAAGGTGGAAGTGCACCGGAAAGGCACGAACACGGAGTTAACGCAGTTGATGAAACCAAACGAGATTCGACGCCACCCTGACGCCAAGCGCATCGTGAATAGGATAAATACACGCAAGCAGCGAGCATTTGCGAGAGAGGTGCAGCTCATAGAAAGGTGGCTGGAGATAATAGGTTTCACAGAAAATGATAGTGATGTTGACAGCGATAGCGACGACGACGCGGTGGATGCCAATGAACAGCTCATCAAGGACCGAGCACTTTTGGTTGAAGAGTTGGCGGTTGATGATGGCGTACCAGAGAGCCAACTGACGGCGCTCTTGCGAGAAAAAGCATCTAGAAAAGTATCCGCACTTGTCACTACTGGTATCCCGATTCCCATGGATGATCGTCAGGTAAGAGCGGCCTATAGGCGTTGGAGAATTGACGCGGCGGCGGAACAAGGCAGCGATAGCGACGAAGACATCAATGTCCTGAACGCAAACATACTACGAGATGAGTACGGCGGTACAGCGGATGGCACGGCTGCCAGCGCAATGGATGCCCGAAGACACTTGCAAGAACATGCGCTCGCTGAACTTCGCCGCAGTCTGTTGGAACGTGGCGGCGAGTCGGGTACTAAAGACGCGCTTCAATGGGCGTCTCAGGCGCCCACAATTGGCTTGGCGATGAAGAGCGCGGAGGCTCGGATGCGACCAGAAGAACAAACTGCGATCATCGCACAACGCCGAGCGGAGGGCAATAAAAGTGGTCATCTCGGCAAATTCAAAGGAGACGGAATGAGCGCCGAGGGCGCTGCCGCAATTGCCGAGGCAAATTTGGTGAGCCTGCGAATTCGCGAATCAGAACGCTTGGAAGCTAAAAAGAAGAAACGTGGCCAATCAGTCGAGGAGGACGTGCCGCCGACAACCGACGGTGTCGACACCAACGAGGGAATAGTTCCATCATCTGACGATCCGGCGACGGAGCGGGCGGCGTCTTCTTGGCGCGCCAGGGTGAAATCTACTCAGCCCGGCGAAGAACGCAAGTCGTTGTCGGAATCGCTGCGAGGTATGGCCGATAGACCAAGACCCGGTCCCGTGACAGAGTCTTTCAACGAAGATAACATATCTAGTGCGTCACCGAGTAGAGATGGAGACACGATGTCGAATTCACACTCGGCACGAAGTCCCCGCCACTCGCGTTCACGCGGTTCGCAAACAACTGGAGATTCTGCGCACGTGTACAACACCCTGGTGCCCATCGTGGAGTATACGTCGATGCCACCCTTGCTGAACATCGACTACAGTCTCCCGAGGATCACCGAAGACGTACATGCCGGTAAAGCCAGGAAGGCATTGGGCTTACCCGTGCGTGACATCGTCGTTGATGAGACCAAAATTGACAAATTTTCAAAGAAGAACATCGCCGAAGAGGATTGGTTACGCAATGCCGGTGCGACGAAGGATGAGATTTGCATGATGTACCCGTCGTTGGGTTTCATCAAGCCGCGACGCCCGATGCGACGTTTGCTATTCATGCTTATCAAGCATCCCGCGTTTGAGGCGCTCATGCTCGTTCTCATCGTGTTCTCTTGCATTCAGCTCGCGCTCGACGCGCCCACCTTGCATCCAGAAAGTGACTTGGCCAGCGTCCTCAAAGCAGCGGACGTATCGTTCACGCTCATATTTTTGGGCGAGGCAATCATAAAAATAATCGCGATGGGCTTCGTTATGCATCCAGGAGCATACCTTCGATCTCCTGCGAACTGCTTTGACTTTTTCATTGTCATCGTATCGCTCGCAGTCGAAATCATGAGCGCGTCAGCACTTAAGTTTATGCGCAGCTTCAGGTTATTTCGAGCTTTGCGTCCTTTGCGCCTGCTGAATCGAGTAAAGAGTATGCAAGTCGTCGTTGCGACGCTGCTTCACGTCCTGCCCGATCTCGGGAGTGTGATGCTGTTGGGATTGTTTCAGTTTTTGATTTTCGCAATTCTAGGCTCGCAGTTGTTTGCTGGTAAATTTGATTACTGCAACGACCCTACGGTCTCTAGAATGCAGGCGTGCGTCGGGACGTTCGTTGACGAGAAAGGTGCGCACGTGGCTCGCCGGTGGCTCAATCCGCCACTGAACTTCGACAACACCCTGCTCGCTCTGCTGAGTCTCTTTGTCATCGTCACACGTGACGGATGGCTTTCTGTAGCGTTTCAAGGCATGGACTCAACGGATACGGACTTGCAGCCCTCTTTGAACAACAGTGGCTGGACAGCTATTTATTTTTTGAGCTTTATTGTGATCCTCTCTTTCGTCTGGTTGAGTATGATCGTCGCCCTCGTGTGCGAGAGTTACAAGAAGGCGTGTGAGTTGAGCAACTCGACGCAGACGCTCAACGGCGAGCAGCAAGAGTGGGCAGAAGTTTTGCGTATGAAAAAACACGACGCCGAGCTCAAAATGTTAGATGACGACACAGTCGGGGCGCCACGATTTTTCATTCGAAAATCGGCGTACTCCTTAGCCACGAACCCTCGATTTGAGGCTTTTATCGTCGGCTGCATCATCGTCAACACCATCACCATGGCATCTTATCATGACGGACAACCGAAAGCTTATGCCGACATTCAACGAGCGGCGAATGTGTTGTTCTCCTGGATCTTCTTGTTGGAGCTCTCGTTGAAAATGGTCGCACTTTTCCCGAAACGTTACTTTTCAGAGCGCTGGAACGTGTTTGATTTCATCATCGTCGTGGCGAGTATTCCCGACCTCGCAGGTGTGGATTTCGTCGGCACCACGGTGCTCCGTGTCATCCGACTTGGACGCGCGCTACGTCTGTTTAAACAAGCGAAGGGTCTGCGTACGGTATTCAATACGCTATTGAGCTCCTTTGAAAGCGCGTTTCACGTCGTTTTTCTGATATTAATGTTGATGTTCGTGTACGCGGTGCTCGGCATGAATCTCTTCGGCGACTACGAAACCACGTATCCAAGTGGACGCGTGGAGAACTTTCGCAACTTTGGCGCATCATTTATGGTTCTCTTGCGAGTCATCACGCGAGATAATTGGAAGCGTATCATGTTCGACACGATGAAGTGTGAATACGACGTGGACGGCGTCGCGGCGAATTGTAGATACATCTTCGTCCCGGCACTCTTCTTCACGAGCTTCATATTGTTGGGATCGTATGTGTTGTTGAGCCTCATCATCGCCTCTATTTTGGACAAGTTTACTGAAAATGCTGTGAACGAGGGCCTGCTTTCGACGGCGAATATATTCGTCACTGTTCGTCGAAAGTTGCTGCTTGACACGTTTTCCACCAAGCTCAAGATGAAGCTCGAGTCGTTCAAAGTGAAGAAGCCCACGAGAGGGGCACAAAAGAAAAAGTAGGACTCGATGAACGCGTCGACTGTGTATAGTAGCTCTATGAAATGGAAATGATTATTAATGGTCACTTAAGCATGATTTACAGCGGTCTGCGATGTTGCAGAGGCGGCGTGAAGAATACAGGTGAATCAATCAATTAAAGTCAATCGACTTCAGCGCGCGTGCGTTTCTGATGAATGGTCGTAAATGGTACCAGTAAATTATTTGTCAGCCTTTCCTTTCTGCTCAGATGTTTGATCTTCAGTCGCAGCGTCTTCAATCTTTATCGCCGTGGTCGCCGTCGCGGAAGTGTTTGCGGCGTGCGCCACCGAGCCAAAGCCGTACGGATTTTGCATCGCTCCTTGGAACTGTTGCATTTGAATGAAGTGTGCCGCCATCTGCTGGTTAAACATCTGTTGCTGAATCGTTTGGAAAACTGCCGGATTTGAATGATCTTGCTGATCTGCGAATTGCGCCCAGGGATTCTGGAACAGCGATGAGTACTGCATCGCCGACATCACGTTTCCAGAGCCAGGCGCCCGAGCCGCCGGGGCGTACGTAGTCGTCGCCGCAGCGGCGGCTGTGGGATAAGAGGGCGTCGGATGCGATAAACAGTCCGTTTTTAGCGCAGCCTCGGAGATGGGCGTGGCTGGTGCGACGCGCGCGCCGCTCATCGCAGGTTGTGGTACGGACGCCGAATTCGGCATGCCGCCAAATGGGAACATGCTCTTGTTCCAAAACTGCATCCCCCAGCGCGAGGCCGCTGACATTATGGCTGCCGAAGCCGCCGCAGCGGCCGCAGCTTGGGCTTGGGCGTTGTCGTCGCTCGTCGACAACATACCCGCGTTCACGTATCTTGCGACGGCCGGATCGATACCCCACCGTGAGACGTTGTAACCCATCGGGACGGCGTCGCCTCCGGGCGCTTGTTGCGACCCCTCCGCGCTCCCTTGCTCATCCGTGGGCGATCGGCCGCGCAGCGCGGTGTCTGAACCGGCGTTCGACCCGTTGGTGTTCCATCCCGAAGGCTGTCGTCCGCCGTAACCCGAGTTCATGCCTTCGCCTTGCTCGGCTTCGGTGGCGCTCCCGTCTGAGGAACCGTCGCGCTTGGTTCGCGCCGTCTTGGTCCGATTTCTGTTCGAGCCCTTCTCGGCGGGCGTCGCCGGCGTACTTCGCGCCCGCTTACCGCCAAACTTTTCATCATCGTGGCCCTGCGCAACCGCGAATCGCCCCGCTGCATCCTTAAGAGAACTCTTCTTTCTCCGTCCCGCGCCCACGCGCACGTTGCGCAACGTCCCGCCTTCGGTCCAATACCTGCAACACTTCTTACAGTAGAACCTCGGCTGCTTGACGTTGTAATTGTTATAGTAGCAAAACTTCGTATCGTCGCTCTTACACCGCGGGCACGCCACCGCGTAATCCGGCTTCGGCAACGGCTCGCGCTTCTTCTCGTCGCCGCCGACCTCCGGCTTCGCGCGCGCCCGCTTCCCCGCGTTCGTCGCATCACCGTCCCCGCTCGCGCGCGCGTTCATCGTCGGCACCCCCGCATTTCGTTGCGACTGCACCCTCTGTTCTTTTGCCGCGTTCGCCTCCGCCGCTTGTCGCCGTACCTCGCGCGCCTTGGCGTTCGAACTCGCTCGCGCCCGCGCGTTATCCGACGCGCGCAACTCCGACGCTGGAATCGCGGCGAATATCGCATCCTGCGTCGTCGAAAAGCCGCGATCGCGCGCGCCGTTCCGTCAGTCATTTACGTTCGCATCGTTTCGCGTCGTCATCGCTCGCATCGCCCGTCGCGGCTTCGCGCGTCGTCGCGACTTCGCGTCGTCCCGACTCTCCGTCGCAACGCTTCATCGCGCACCAGTCCCGTCGCCGCGCGCGGTTCTGTCTTGGCGCGTTCGCCTCCGTCGTCGTCGCGCACGACGGCGACGGAAATTCCCTCGCTCGCCGCGCGCGCCGGCGGTCGCCGCATCGCGTCGCGTCGTCGTCTCGCGGCGCGAACGCGTCGCGTCGCGGTCGCCGCGAATTGATTATCGTTCGCGGTGCCGACGTCCCCGAGGGGGCACGCGAATCTCTTCGACGAGTCACGACTCGAGCGCGAGTCCCTTTTCACCGTCGCTTTTGTTCGTTTTTTTTGCCGCGCGTGACCGGTGAATTTTTCAACCGACGACGTCGACGGGCGTTTCGAGCCGCGAGAAGTGGATAAGATTTGAGAGCTTGTTGATATTTTTCAGAGGGCGGACTAGGCGAAGGGGGACGACGCGGCGACGCGCGGACGCGGGGAACCGTCGGCGCGGGCGTCGGGCGGTTTGAGCGACGACGCCTCGAGGCGCTCGACTTTTGATGCCGCGGACTTCAAACCGTCGAGCGCGGCGAAGAGGGCGGATTCGTCGGCGTTGGCGGGGGACGACGTCAAGTCGTCGCACGTCAACGCGTCGCACTGGTCTCGAAGACTGGCGGTGACGTCGAAACCGAGCGCGGCTTGGTCAACGGCGCGCGGGAATACCGCGAGGAAGTCGCACGCGGCGCGTGCGGCGCGATAGAGGGCCACGGCGACGGATTCGGAGTACGCATTGCCGGTCTTTCGCGTCGAGGCGTCGGCGATGGGCGAGCCGTGCGGCGCCGTACCGATGAGAGGCGACGTGGGTTCGCGCACGGAGTCACCTCTCGCGGTGGCTTGGAACCACGCCTGATTGGCACGCGTCGCCGGTGGTTTTGCCGCCAACGTTTCATCGGCTCGCGTCTTTCGAGGACATCGCAAGCCCCCGACAACCTGAGGCGCGGCGAACCATCGAAGAAAGCTCACGCACGCCACGCGACATCGCATCTGGCCTTCGGGCGAAGAAACTTGCCACTGCGCACCGAAAGTGGACGCGAGACGGCTGAAGAACAGCGCTGTTACTTCAACTTCCTTGAGCGTCGCGAGTGTGATCTCTTTTGGTGCCAAAGCGGCGAGCATTCGAGCTTCCAACGCCGCGCAAAAGCGAACGAGATCAGCGCCGACGTCTACCGATTGCACGGCGAGCGGCGATCCCGCGAGCATGGCGGTGACGCGCAAAGCGGAGCAATATATATCGTGATTTGTCGTGTTGTGACGTTCGGTCTTATTTGACTCGACGCACAAGATGGCGAGAAGACGGACGGTGTCCGACGCGAGCAAAATCTCCGCGCCTTGATCGCTCTTGGAAAGGCTCAGGCAAGTGTTTAGAGCGGCGATCGTCACACTGTCGACGTCGTCGTCGCCTGTCGCCGGCCGGAGTGCTGGAATTATCTTGTAGGCGCTGAGTACTTGAAGCAGCGCCGACGTCGGAAGCAGGTCGGTCGCGATGTCTGCGAGCAACATGAGCGCCACGCTCGATGTCGTCGAAGCCTTGGCGTTATTCGTTCCAGAGTCCCCTGCAGTCGCGGCAGCGTGGCAAATGAGAGGTATGAGAGGCAACGCGGACTGGCCAAGCTCATAACTCGGCTGCACCGTCTTAGCAGATTGCATTCCGGCGCGCCACGCTCGAATGGCGAACAGCATGGCCGTGAGCAATGGATTCACGAGAGACGCCGCTTCTCGCGATGGCGATCCCGAAGCGCTCGTTCGAGGAGCCAAAACCGTCGACGCAACCGATATCACGCGCTGCACCGGTTCAAAATCGTTCTCCGCCGGTGTCTGAGGTGACGCGCCGGATACTGAAACGCTCCACAGCTGCGTCACGACGGACAATAGCGTGGCCATTTCATTCGCCAGCGGGCTGACGTAGGAAGGCATGCTCGCTGAATCCGTCACGATGATCGTCTGCAAACGCTCAGCGACATTCAATACGAGATCTCTTCGACGATCTCTCGAAAGTTCATCGAGGAGAGTTTTTGGCGCACCCGTCGTCGTTAAGGCGGGTGGCGTGAACACCCCGGCATGCATCTTCGGCAACTCACCAAAGGCGGCAGCGGCGATGAAGGAGCTCAATGAACAGATAGCGGACGACTGCGCATCTGTGACCGACGACAGTAAGCACGTCTCAGCGAGCTGTGCGCTCATCGCACGCCCCATGTCTGCTAGGGCGCCTTCGGGTGCGCCCCACTGATCGTCAGCGTGCGAACCCACACATCCCGTAGCGACGCGAATCCAATAGGAGTCGTACAAATACGATTCACCGTACTCAGCAGTGCCAGCGACGCTGAGAGGAGCCGGAGCGAACGCCACGGCCTCGACGTGCATGTCTCGAGCCGCCTGAACGAGTCTATGCACCGCATCGGCTGACATGATAGAGCTCGGGCTTTGTGTAGCCGCCTCTCGAGCGACGGCTTCTAGAATTGCGACATTCGACGCCCCAGACGCTCTCAAATCTTTCGCCGACGCGTGCGAGAGCAGAGCGTCTCTGATTTTTCCACACATCCACTGCAGTGTTGCGTCTGCCATTAACGGCGAGCGCTTCGCACTCATGTCTTCGCGCTCAAGAACCGATATGCATTGCAGCACAAACGCTTGCGCGGCGAATTGCGTCTTTTGGCGCGACAAAGCGCAACTCTCGTGCGAGAGACACATATCAATCCATGAACTGATGCGAGAGTTAGCGCACCATTCTCGTACCTGCGCATCGAACGTCGCGCTCGACGTCCCGTCGACAGCATTCATAGACGCCTCCGCTTCGATGGCGAATAGCGAAAGCACCGAACTAGCCGCGCTCAAGCTATGCGCCACCGCCGGTGAAGTAACTTCCTTGTCCGGTCGATCCACACACGTCGCCAGTCTTTTCCATAAATCGACGTCTTTAACCTTCAGTGTCTGAATAGACTCGCTGAGAAGTGGCTGGCGGCGCCAGAGAGCGTCGAGCATGCGCAAAAGCGCCGCCAGGCAACGGGGCGACTGCGAGCGTATCTTTGTAGGGTCCTCGAGGATATCCCACACTAAAGCCAACGCTCCTTCAACATTCTTTTTCGTCTTTGTCGGGAGCGGCGGCGTTGATGGTGTCGGCGTCGTAGGTGCGAGAGCATTTGTCGGCGTCGTAGGTGCGGCAAGTGCGCTGGAAGCAGTCGGAGCTGGTAATGAAGCGGGGCGCTCTTCTTCGCGCTCTTTTTCGGGAACGAGTAAAGCGGCGACCCATTCCGGTTGATTTGCGATACCCGCGCTGAGTAAATCTGCGATATCAGACACGGCGTCCAAATCAGCGTGCTTAAACATGTGCTGCATCGAGCTCAGAATTTCCGCTCGATCTTGTCTGTCTAGCGTCGCAGCCATGGGAACGGCCATCGCCGCCGCGCACAAAGGCACGAGGGCCGGAAGTGCGAGCGGAAAACACGCCGCAGCGTACGGATATCCGGCATATGACGCGATCGAACTCGCAAAGGGAGCACCATTATTACTGGTTTCGATGAGCAGCATGCGCTCGAGTACACCACCGAAATTATCCCCCGCGTGGAAAACGATGAGTGGTATAGACCTGAGCACCGTCGCAATCGCGTCTTCGAGAGCTGTGACTTCCTCTGTTCGAGGCGCACCGCCTTCTTCATGCAACTTGCGTAGAGATTCTGCATCGTACACGAGAGGTGCAAACGATCCAAAGCAAATCGCCTTGTCGTTGATCAAGTAGGACAGCACCTTGTCGCGAAGTTTAATGGCAAAATCGCCGTTTCGGGGAGTGAAAATTTGATAGATGACGCGCTGCACCGCCGCGTGAACGATCCATTTTTCAGCTTTATGCCTGTACCGCCACTGCACGTGACGGACAGCAACTTCTTGGAGGACATGATCTACGAGGGCCTCGAGCTTATCGCCAAGCCCACCATGCTGGAGTAATGTCTCCACTAAACTAAGCACGGCCAACGTCAACGGATATTCGCCGAGGCGCGACTCGCTGTCGCGAATGGCGCGAATCAACCCGGGGACACCAGTGTCTGGAGTGCCCGATAAGAGCGGCGCCTCGAGTACCTCTGCAACGGTTCTAGTGGGCTCAGCTGCGGCGAGTGCGGACAATGCCTGTAACACGGTGGCGGTCGATTGAATGCTTTGCGCCGTATGCAGAGACTTGCTCCGCACGTGCAACGCCAACGAAAGACCTGTGAGGATGTCGGTCGGTGACCCTTTCGGCACGGACTCAGAAACGTCACATGATGACATCGGTCTCGCAAATGATGGTGCGTGCGTTAAAACTTTGGACAAGAATAACGTCGTCGCATCGAGTTCATCACTCTCGCCCGTCGTCAATTCTCTGCTCAATCCCGCGCTCGCGAGCAGGGAAAGGCGAGTCAGACAAAGATGCAAGCCATCAGCAGGTGCGGCCCAGACGATCAACGGTGTGGTTCGTGCGCCCATATCAATCGCCAAACCGGACATGCCAGCTTCGATGAATCCGCCGGGAATGTAAGGACTTGTAAGTCGATGGATGGCGGTGACCGAACCGCTCGCGAAGCCCGACTCGACGTCCATCACAGCGTCCTCGTTTGGTTTCAAGCCTTGCTGCATGATGTCTGGAGAAGGCACCGGTAGAGCCACCGTCGGCAGTTGTGCGATGTATGCCAACGCGCACTCCGCCGCGCGATGCCCCTCGGAAAACGCCGCGAGTACTCTCAACAGCGGGGCGGAATCGTAAGGAAAACGCTCTCGACAGCCTTCCAAGAGCGCGAAGAGCGGAGCCTCTTGACCGTCCTCTCTCGCACCACCCCAGAACTGCTCGCATAGTACTGGTTGATGTGCGAGAAGTTTTTGTAGAATGCTCAAAATCTGGTTCAGGTCATGAGCGGGCAAGCGGTGAACGGGAAGCATATCGTACGCGGCCAGAATGGTGGAGAACATGTTCTTCAGCACGCTCTTGTGGAGCGTCACGGTGGCGTCTTCGCCTCGCAACTGTTCCGCATCGAGCAACTGCGACAGCGCAGAGAGCCCGCATTCGTTCGCTTTCTGTGTCATGATTTCGATCGAAAATCCGCCCGGCATGTACTCGGCATCCACCGGTAGCAACGTGAGAAACGTCGACCACGCGAGCAGCGTCGGTCCGTGCGCGGCGTCGCTCTGCCATTTTTCCATCATTTCAGTGATGGACTTTAGCACGGTCGCTTCCAAAAACCCGTGCGCATTCAAGCTCTTCCCGGAAAATCGATCGACTAAGTTTTCTAAATCCATCGCCGCGATCAGGGTGACGTTGCACAGCGCGCGAATATCCTCCGTGAACGCGTTCACTTGCGCCTGGGGCGCGTGCGACTCGAGCTCAATCGCCGCCGCGGGCGCGCGTCTGAGCGCACCCTTCTCGAACGTTCGCGCCAACTTCATGAACATTTCAGGTTTGCACTTCACTCGGTTGTAGTACAGCAAGAACAGAGCCTCCAGCAGCGCCACCGTCTCTTCGAGCGTTTGCCCCGCCCACGCCGCGGCATCCTCCGGACTCGACCCCTCGGGCCCGCTCGCGCTCGCCCCGCTCATGTGCCGATCGAGCGCGCGCCACGCGTTCTCCTCGAATCCAAGATCGAGCATCTTCGTCACCGCGCGCTCCCACGCGTCGCCATCCGCGCCGCTCGCCGCGTCCCCGCTCGTCCTCGAGAGCAACGCGTGCGCGCACTTGATGGTCCCGAGTCGCTCCCGAAAGTAAAATCGCATCACCTCTCGCACCACCTCCTCCGTCGCCTCGTTCGGTCGCGCCATTTCGCTCTCATCCAGCGCTCGTCTGAGCAGGACGTACGTCTGCGTCTCGTCCAACCGCAATCGTCGCGCGCACTCCGTCGCCACCTTCGCCGTCGTCGCGCTCACTCGCAGCGTCTTCCCCCCGTACTCCACGCTCCCCAGTCGCAGCGCCTCCGCGCTCGCCGCGCGCGTCGGTCCGTACGTTTCGCACGCGCGCGCGACGTGCTCGAGCGCGTCCTCGAGCGTCGACGTCGTCGCGTCGTCGACGACGTCGCCGCGCTGAACGGTCGCATCCAGGGCGTAAAACAGCGCGCGCGCGTTCGGCAGCGTCGCCGTCGCCGCGGACGTCGCCGCGGGCGCGATCGGCGCGACGGCGAGCGCGCTCGGCGCCGGCGCGCTCGGCGCGCTCGCCGCGGGCGCGGGCGCGGACGCGTGCGCGCCGAACGCGAACGACATGTCGCGCGACGCGCGCGTCGATGTGCCGCACTCGCGCGCGCGACGCGCCGATCGACGCTCGCGGACGCGCCGATCGACGCGCGCGCGTCCGCGCGACGTCGCGATGCGGCGCGGGGAGACGACGGCGCGCGAGGCGACGTCGAGGGCGCGCGACGGCGCCGCCGGGACGAAAAGCGGTGAAGCGGACGGATTCGTGCGCGACGCGGGCGTCGGATGTCACATCGCGCTGGACGTCGCGCGCGCGAATCGCTCGTCGTGGTTGCTCGGCGCGGAAGTCGTGGACCCGGACGAGTACTCGAGCGACGCGGAGTTTCCGGACGTGGCGTTGGACGCGGACGGACGCGGGGACGCGCCGAGGCTGAGCGCGACGAACGCGGACGGATCGGACGCGGTGAAGGTGGCGTACATCACGGTGTACGACGTGAAGTGTTGTGGGAAGGGAAATAAACCGCTCGCGCAGGGCGTGACGATCGATAACGATGGACGACGGTCGATGGTGACGACGTTCGTGTGCCTGGTGCCGCCGCGCGCGATGGCGCACCTGTGCTTTTTGCGATTGGAGGGAAGGGACGTGCGGGACGTGCGAATCGACAGCGATTTTCGCGCGTGGTCGATGCACCCGAATCCGAATGACACGCACAGCCAATCGGTGGGGTTTCCTCTGCGAGGCGAGCGATTTTTGTGCACGCAGAGTGAAGGGGGCGAATTGACGCACTTTTTCAGCGGTAATTTGCACGCGGTGGATTTCAGATGTCCCGACGGCACGCCCGTGCTCGCGGTGGGCGATGGTGAAGTCATCGAGGTGCGCGATGAGAACACGCTCACTGGAATCGCGGTGTCGAATCTATTCAAATGGAATTCAATCGTGTTAAAGCTCGACGCTCGCTCGACGCCGCAGACGCCGCCGAGAAACGCGAGCGCGGCGTGCGCCACCACGACTGAAGCCGACGTCTCGACGTACGACGTCAGAGGCGGTGACTTATTTGTCGAGTACGTGCACATTCGCGCCAAGAGCGCCAAGGTAAAGGTCGGGGACCGCGTGCAGCGCGGACAAGTCATATGCGAATCCGGCTCCGTGGGATTCAGCCCCGAGCCACATTTGCACTTTACGGCGTTTCGCTCGGGCGCCGACACCGCCGACACCGTGCGCGTCTTGTTCGAAGCGCGCGACACCGGTGCGACGTATCTCCCGCGCGCGGGGTCGTACTACACCGATAGCGTAGGTAAATGCGCGTAGCGTAGTCCGCCCAGCTGTATTCTCAATTCGTTTTTCTCCGTCGCCTCAACCGACGCGACGCCCCACACCGCGACGCGCGCGCCGAGGATGGGCAAGACGCAGAAGCGCGCGCGAAAGAAATCGTCGCAAGCGCTCGGCGTGCGCGACGGCGGCGCGATCGCGAAGCCGACGCACGCGACGGCGGACGCGACGACTGATGTTCAAGTCGCGGTGGCGGCGGCGGCGATGGCGGTGGACGCCGCGCGCGACGACGGCGCGCGATCGGGGGACGTGAGCGAAGGGACTATTTTACGCGCCCTGCTCGCGCATTCGTGCGTCGACGCGTGCAAGGCGCTGGACGCGGCTCTGGCGCGCGGCGTCGCGGTGCGGGCGGATACGTGCGCGAGAGTGCTGGCGTTGTGTCAGGCGCGAGAGAAGGCGAAACCGGCGCTGCGATTGCTGAAAAGAATGGACGCGAATGGCATGGCACCGTCGCGAGAGGCGATGCGGTGCGCGTTCTTCGCGTGCGCGAAGCGGGGAATGTTGCGCGAGGCTCTGGAGTTGATGTCGCGGCTCGACGGCGAAGGAAAACGGTTCTTAGGGAAGGATGTCCTCGTGCGAGCGTGCGCGATGTGCCCGGGGGGCGTCGATGGGGATTTAGGATTAGCATTATTGGAAAGCGCGCTGCGAGGGATCACGTACGGGTCTTGGGAGCCGGGATCCACGGCGACGATTCGCGCGCAAATGCCATTCGCGGTGCCGAGCGCGAAGGACGACGACGACATTCCCGCGCCATTGGTGCGTCGAGATATTGAGTACGCGCCGGGTAGCTTTAAAATGGTTTGCGATAACGATGGACGACGTCGGCCGGTGGATAGGTTACCGCTTGAGCTGTACGCGCCCGCGCATCCGGGCGTAATCCCATTTGCGCCTTCAGGATTGACAGAGGCGGCGCGTTACGACGTGCCGCACGTTCCGGGCGCGTTTGTGGTGACGAATCTTCTCACAAAAAGCGAATGTGCAGCGATCATAGCCGCTGGTCACGCGATTGGGCTTCGTACCGATCCCGGCGACGTCGACGGGGTCACTGGCGCGTCTCGTTTGCAATACTGCGAGTTCATGGTTTGGCCGCAAAATATTCAAGGCCTGTGGCGAAGAATCGCAGACTTAATGCCCCCCGGTGCCGTGGGTATTAACGCGCGCTGGAGGTTCTTTCGTTACGGCCCTGGTACGATTTACCGCCGTCACGTGGATGGGTCCTGGCCCGAGGGTGCACTCAACGAGCAATGCGAATATGTCACCGACGTCTCCGACGGCAAAGTCCGCTCGAGGTTGACTTTTCTGATTTATCTCACCGAAGGGTTCAACGGTGGATCGACGACGTTTTACACCGCTACGCCGGGCGAACCTGGAGTCCTGAGCGCGCGAGGTGTCGTGCCGCAACTTGGTGCCGCGCTCTGCTTCCCGCACGGTGAAGCCGAGGAATCGCCCGTGCACGAAGGCAGCGCCGTGACCGCGAGCTTGAACGGAGGCGAAACGTTCAAGTACGTCATTCGCACGGACGTGCTGTTCAATGTGTCGGGGAGCTCAGACTAGAAGCGGCTTCGCGATGAATTATAGTACAATAGAAGAGGAATTGAATTGAATACGAACTAAGAGCTAAGAAAGGTACACAGACAGACGGCACCGACCATTGTTGTAGGCGAGCTAAGAAAGGTACACGACGCCGCACCCTTCATCCAACGCGAGATGGAAAGCTTTCACGGTGAACGCGCCCTCACGACGGTCGCACCCGCTCACTTCGATCGCCACGGACGCAGGCGTCGGGTAGCTCAAGAACGTCGACGCGCTCGCCACTCGAGCGTCCTCCGCGGCGAACTCGGTTACTCCAGTCGCCTTAAACTCGCCGCGTCGATTCAACGCCGCCGGACCGAGCGTCTTCGCAATCTTCTCCGCCACAGCGTCGACATCTTTCGCGCACAACACGACGCGAACCACAGAAGAACTCCCATTCGCCCACGGCTTCCCCGTCTTGACGAATCTTGCCTCGAGCGCGCGCGCGCTCGAGGACACCGCGCAACCGGCGTACGCGTCTCCGCGACAATTTTCACCATTCGCCGCGCTCAGCGCCCCTCGCCTGATCGCCGCATTCCGCGCTCTCGCGGGATTCTCGTTCCCGATCACCACTCCGCGCAGCGTCACCTCGTCGCCTTCGTCGCCTCGCCTCGCCGCGTCGCCTCGCTGAAACTCCACGACGAACCCGTTCGCGTCGCGCACCGTCGCGCTCGCCTCGTCCTCGCGCTCCACCGCGAGCGCATCACCGCTCGCCGCGATCAGCGCGCGCGCGCCGTCGATCGGGCGCGCGCCCGTCGGGCACGCGACGACGACGCGCGTCACGCGCGAGGTCGTCGCCGTCGCCGTCGCGTCCCCGCGCGAGGTCGCGAGCGCGGCGCCGAGCGCGACGCCGACGAGCGAGGCGCGCCGCGTCGACGGCGGCGTCGAAAACGCGCGCGCGTCGCGTCGCGCGGAAATCCGCGCGACGCGCGCGAGGCCGCGGTCGAGGACGCGCGCCACCGTCGTCGGCATTTGACGACGCGACCGTCGGCTCGGATGGACGTCGACGACGCGCGCGACGACGGCGACGACGGCGAGGACGATTTCGACGAGGCCGAGGACGCGCGCGAGCACGCGGTCGACGCGAGCGAAGGCTCGAGCGAGGACGAGGACGACGACGAGGAGGAGGACGACGACGACGTAGAATTGGATGATGCGCAATTGGACACGATAATGACGCTCGAACAAGAGCTCGAGAGCGACTCCTGGCGCGATTACGCGAAAGCCGGGAGATTGATTGATTTGTTGCGCGCGGCGAACATGCGCGAGCGGTGCAGAACGGCGAGGGAACGGTACAACGAGATGTTCGCGTTGGACGAGGCGCGCTGGTCGGCGTGGATTCAAGACGAATTGGCGAATAAGACGACGGGGACGAAACGCGAACGGCACACGCGATGCGATGCGTTGTTCGGGAGGGCGATCGAAGAGTGTGGACGGACGAGCGTGCGGTTGCACATGGGAAGGTCGAGGAACGCGATGGAGCTGGAGGTGGATGAGAGCGATCGACGCGCGCTTTACGAGACGGCCACCGCGGGACCGGGGATGAACTTTACCGATGGGCATTTGATTTGGCAGGCGTATCGAGCGTTTGAACTGTCGTGGGCGGCGTCGGAAACGCAGAAAACGCGAGTGAAGGCGCTGTATTTGCGACAATTGAAGATTCCACAGGCGCAGTCTGAGGCGACGCTCGAGGCGGCAACAACGTGGGCCGCCGAGGCGGGTCTTCATAACGCAGACGCCGCGTTCCACGAGGCGTACGCGGCTGGCAACGCTGCAAAAGTACTGCGCGAGCCTTACGAGGCGCGTTTGTTAGCCGTGACGAGTTCCAACGAAAGCGACGCGAAGCTGCTTCGAGCGTACGCAACCTACATTGATTTTGAAATGGCGAGCGGATCGCCGGACAGAGTCGTTCACTTGTACGAACGCGCGCTTTCGTCGCTGCCGTATGTCGCAGAGCTCTGGCGAGACTACGTGGTGTACGTGTGGACGATATCGTTCAAGTCAGCGGAAGCAACTTCGCGCGCTTTGATGCTTCGCTCCGTTCGCATGTGCCCGTCTAGCGTTCTTTGGAAATCGGTGCTCGAGATGGAGTCGTCGTTCGACTTGTGCACGCGTGCGCTGAGAACTAAGTTCAGAGATCCGAACGACTACGGTGCGGTTCTTACAAAAGTCCTCACGCAGTGCGTACGTTTGGATGATTGGGCAAAAGCGTCTGGGTATGTGACTTTTGGTTTCGAGCAGATGGCCAAGGACTATTCGCCCAACATCATGGCGGCGGCGGCGATCGATGTCTTGAAAGAATTAGTGGACTACTCGTTGATGAAAGATCACAAGACGACGGTCGCGTCATTCATAGACGCTGTTTTTGCGCAACTCGTAGAGCGGGCGCCGTTCAAGACCGCGGCTGAATTTGTCATCCTTCGAGCCGATACTTCACGTCTTATAAAGAAGACGCAAAAGGAAGTATTAGACGTGTACGATGTTGCGTTACAGCGAGGAACTGTGGAGCCCGTCGGCATGTCGAAGAAGACGGTAGATGAAGAGACCCGTCGGGCGGCTGGAACGGCTATGCTGCTGAAAGCAAAGGCGCGATACCTGTCGACATTTTCACCCAAAAAGTACGACGATTTCTACGAAAAGACCAACTCTCTGGCCGCTGCGCGACAGTACGAGTTAGAACTCGCGTGTGAGCGATTGGCTGCGAACGCAGCGGCGAAAGAGCGCATGAAAAGCGGTGGAAGCCGTCGCGAACGCGCCGCCGCGCGTCGCGCCGGAGGCGAACCCATTCCACGCAAACGAACTCGCGAAGTTCCAGACGGTGGCGACAAGACTGATATGAATCTCGCCGGGATGGATCACGACGCTCGTGTCAAGACGCTTTTCCCAACAAGAGACGCGCAAACAGCCTTTGTCAAAAATTTGTCCTGGGACGTTACGGACGCCGAGCTCATGGAGTTCTTCACAGGCGCGGTGAGCTGTCGAATCGTCAAGGACAAAGCCACTGGTCGTTCGCGAGGAATCGCATACGTCGACTTTGGAGAAGAAGCTGCTCTGAACGCTGCAATCATGCGGTCCGGCGAGGCGCTCAAGGGAAGACTGGTCGATGTCGCGAAGAGTCGGCCTCCCGGTGACGTCGGACCCGGTGGTCACGGTGGACGTGGTAATCGCGGCGGCGGTCGTGGCGGTGGTCGCGGAGGTGGGCGCGCCGCACCGTCTGTGGCTCCTGGACGTGGTCGCGGAGGCTTGGGCCGTATGCCTCCCGCGATAATGGTGACGCGCACTGACGACGGCGAAGGCGCGAAAACTAACGCTGACTTCAGGGCGATGTTTGTGAAAGGATCGCAGTAGAGGCACTCGTACTTGTATAGCACTGTGTAGCACAGTAGTTACAGATTGAAAATTGAGCTCAGTGAAACTTGAGTTGACACATTGATGATGATCACGCCTTGGCGATGACGAACTTCGTGGAGCTTGGCAGGGAATTAGACAGCCTTATTCTGCCGTCGTTCGTAGCGTAGACGTATTGGCGCCCGGATGCCGAGCCAGTTGCCTCGCCGTTGTGTATGTTAACGGCGGCGGTTCGAAGGCATGGATAATCCTGTCCGGATACATTAAAGCAATTGTCGACGTGCTCCAAGAGCTGTGCACCGTTGGCGCTGTCGCAGGGTTTGGGTTTGAGTAGGAAGCGTGTACCCTTCCGCGTCACCGTCAGGCAGCTGAAGCTTTCGGAGAGACGGATCCTCACGGTATCAGGGTGCATGACGTTCACTGGGATCATATCCCACCAATGTGAATCATGCCACTCGGCATCGTCCACGTCTTTCCAACAGTCTTCCATGACGACGTTACCGTCGAACGAGGTGAGGCACGCGCCGTTCACTGACTTGAACTTGTGGAAGTTCGCCAGACACGTCGGCGCACAATCACGACGAGCCGCGGTGCCTGCCGTGCACTCGGAGAAGAGCTCTTGCACGTGAAAGTTGCCGCTCGAGTCGTACACCTGCTTAATCAGTGGGGTGAAGTCAAACAACTGCACAGCAAACGACCGGACCAAGGCTTGCATTCCAGGATCGTCGGTTGAGGTACCACCGGTGTCGCCACCGTCTTCTATCGGAATCGGTTTCAACATGAGCCTCACCTCGAGCTCAGTTTTCGGCACTTGTAAGTAACCGCCGACGCCGGCAACGCTCGCGGTGCACTGCGACTTTGTCGTTGACGGATAGTCCCAGTCGTTCCAAAGAGCGATGAGCGAGTGCGCCTCACTTTCACACGTTGCTTGTGCGCGGTCGAGTGTCATAGCGAAAGCATCGATCCCGAAATATACGTCCTGTCTGGCGTAAAGCTCTGGGCCCGCACACGCGGGGCCGGCGCACAAGGCGACGAACGCGCTCTCTATTTGAACAACGACACCGGTTTGTAAACCGACATGAATCTCGGTTGATCCCAAAACTTTCGATTCAACCGTCGGCGTGCCGAAAGTGACGCTCGGCGTGTCGCTCGAAATTTTCACATCAACCGGGAAAGCGACTTCGACGGAGACGCCAAACTCGCCTTCAGTCTCCGCTCTAAAAAAGTATGGCATACTCAAGGATAATTTGAGGTCAACGAGGACGAGTAAACCAGGCACAGGCGTCGCATAGATTTTTTGTTGCTCAATAGTGTTCTCCATGCCGAGAACATCACTCAAAAACTCACCCGTTTGTGTGATTCCTTGCTCTACCTTCATGGACGTCTCATATTTGTAAGCCAGTGTAAACGTTCCATCCACTTCTGTGCCGTCCGCCATGAGTTTGAGCGCTTCTTTAAGATCATCCATAAATTGCTTGAGAATGGCGTCGAACGCGCCGGCGCCGAGAGAAGGAGCGTTCCGATTAGACACCAGCTCACCCAAGGACAAAACCGTCAAACGCTCGTGAAACTTGATGATCTGATTGAACACGCTGATCTCCGCTTCTGCGAACTGTTGCTTGTAATTCAGATGCGCCTCGACGAACGACTTCTCATCCTGCGCCGACAGTAAGCGCCGGCCGCCGTAGAACTTGCCGTTGCCGAGCTCCTTGATCTGCGCGACGAGTGCTTTCAAACCCGTTTGGGTGTACAACTCGGTGAACAAACTTTCGAACATCTTGCTGTATGCGTCGAACAGTTCGACCGCCACTTGCGCAGGGATGTTGAATTTTGCAATGTTGGCACAAAGCGACGTCGTGAGTTCCGGAAACTTGATGTCGATCGATCCCGGCGCAAGCGGATCGTCCTTCAACTTCTCAGGCCACGGCATGAGATAGCTGGGCGCTTCGTATTCGGAATCCTCACGAGACAAAACCAAATCGAAGCAGCTGCCTCGACTCCGAGTTGAGTTGCTGCTCGCTCCCAGTTGCGCTCGCTCCGTCTGTGCTGCCCTTGACTCGAGTTTGAATTCTTCGCCCCGGAATGCTTTATGAAGGGCGTCTTGAATGTCGTCGTAAAGAGCTGCGTGGTCCCGCCGAAAACCCAGCGCCGCCGCCGCGGACGTCGAGTCCAGCGCGTCGAGAATCCCATTTTCAATCACCGCATGCATTTCGTCCGCGCTCGACAACGTATTACCCCACATAAGGCTCACCACGTTGCGAATTTTATCCTCTAGCCCGTTTGCGATGTCACTGAGTGCGCTCTGAGCTTCCTTGATGACATCCATAACCCCATCGTTCAGAAGGTCGGAGTCTACGAGCCCATCGACGGATGTCGTTGAAGCGAGTTGCACATATTTCGCGGCGTCGCTCATCGCGGTTTCGATCGACGATTTCACCGAGCTCGGAAGCACGTCCAGATCCAGCAAACCTTGAATCGAGCTCACCTGCGTCACCGCGGAGTATTTCGCGGTGTCGCTCATCGCGGCTTCGATCGTCGATTTTACCGCGCTCGGAAGCACGTCCAGATCGAGCAAATCTTGAACTGAGCTCACCTGCGCCACCGCGGTGAACTTCTGCGCATTTGAAGCGAGTTGATCAGAGTATTTCGCGGCGTCGCTCATCGCGGTTTCGATCGTCGAATACACCGCGCTCGGAAGCACGTTCAGATCGAGCAAACCTTGAACTGAGCTCACCTGCGTTACCGCGGTGAACTTCTGCGCGTTTGAAGCGAGTTGATCAGAGTATTTAGCGGCGTCGCTCATCGCGGTTTCGATCGACGATTTCACCGAGCTCGGAAGCACGTTCAGATCGAGCAAACCTTGAACTGAGTTCACCTGCGTCACCGCGGTGAACTTCTGCGCATTTGAAGCGAGTTGATCAGAGTATTTTGCGGCGTCGCTCATCGCGGCTTCGATCGTCGACTCCACCGCGCTCGGAAGCACGTCCAGATCGAGCAAACCTTGAACTGAGTTCACCTCCGTCACCGCGGTGAACTTCTGCGAATTGGCCACGAACGTGCAATACCCGGGGAGCATCACGTTTACCTGCTTGCAAGACGTGGGGAGCTTGAACTTAACTGTCGGCACCGATATGCACTTTTTATACCTTTTTCCCGCGATTCGAAAGGAAGCACACACCTTTGGCACTCTGATGTAGTACGTACTTCTCAGACCGAGATCCGAGGGACAAAAATTAAAGGAGTATTGGTCTTCACAGGATGTCGTTGAAGCCAGGTAGCTTTTATATAACGCGTTGACGTTCACGGACGCCGTCGCCTCCGCAGCTGCGTCTCCAAAATTGTCATCCTGTCCAAAATCCGACTCGGCGTTCAGGTCTGCGTCCTTAAACGCTTCCACCCAATCAGAATTGCCATAAGAACTTGACTCCGGAAACATGGCTGCGACCAAATGATTTGCCGTCGAGTCGTCCAGGGTCAAGCCGTACGTCGCATAGTCGCCGACGATCTTATCCTTGTAGTACGTCTTCACGCAGCTGCTGAACGCATCATGAACTTGACTATTAGGGACAGGATACGGCGCGCCAACATTATAGTAGTACACCCCTGGGTACTGCGCGAGGCATCCAGACGAAAAAATGACCGCATTCGACTCGCACCACCCGTGGAATTGAAGCTGCGACGTGCACGTCGCCGTGTCGTACGACGAACCCTTCAAAAACGTTTTGATCTTCTGCCAAGTGCTGTTGAACAAGCTCGCCGGCAAATAGGAGCCGGGCCCGGGTAAATTGAGGCCGAGTCGAGCCGGGCCGACGAAACGCGTCGAAATCAGTACGACGAACGCGATCGCGAGCGTCGCGACCGCGCCCAACGCCGTCGCGCGCGAGTCGCGCCGATTCGTTCGAGGTCGAATCCATTCATCGTCATCATCGTCGCCGTCGCCGCGCGTGGCGCCGTACCCGGCGCCGCGCGCGTGCGGCATGTTGTAGGGTGTTGGACGACCTTTCGGCCGTCAACCAACCACCCTACACCGCGTTCGGAACACCTGAACCACCGCGTGCTCCAGGTGCCCAAATCAGTACCGACGTTCGTTTTACAAGCGTGCAAGTGGGGAACGAGCTGAATCGGGATCAACTTTCAATCGGAAACGTGTTCGTACATATATACAATCGGAAACATGTATGGCGCGCGGTGCCTGCTTAGGCGCGATTTCCGATTTTTTCGATTTTCAGGACCACGACAATCTTTCAAGAAGCCGGCGATAGAGATACGGCGAAAGCTCGCTGAATCTGCCGAAAGGCACGTACTTGAGCACGTTTGCCTGTTGCTCCAAAAGCCGGTTCGTGGTTTCGTCATCCATACCGAGGAGCTGCGCGTAAAGCACGCGCGCGCTGTTTTCATGCTCCAAGGCTTGATCGATGTTTGCCGCGTTTCTGGTGGCCACGAGCGTCGTCACGTGATCGTTGCCGTTTCGCAGGACGATTTCCAAACCGCGTTCATAAGATTTATCCACCATCGGCTTATTCGGCAACAGCGCTCCAGTATTTCGATCGTGGCGGAGATACGCCCCGCGCACGAGCTTGGCGCCAAGCGCGAATCCGAGATTCCTCGAGCGCTCGATGTCTTCGAGCAACTCGTCGACGGCGTCGGCGCGGTACATTTGGTACGTCTTGAAAACCGTGGGATACTCGCCCCCGTCGTTTCGCGAGGCGTTGTATTCGCGCATCAAATCAAACGCTGTTCTAGAGTAGGACGCGTGTAAAGCGTTCTCCTCCGCGTCGATGCACACCGAAGTCTTCAACTGCGCCGCCCGCCTCGCGATGTTCCTCGCGTGTCTCTCCGCCGTGAGGTGACACTCCTCGCTCCCGAGCGCGCTGAGCTTCACCGCGTGCATCGCGGACGGAAACTCATTCATTCTCTCCGCGATCACGTGCGCCACGTGCGCCGACTCGCGCGTCGGTCGATGCTCTCGCGCGAAGTCGATGATGGTGCCCACGCCTAAACCTCGCAACCCCTCCACCAACGGTCTCAACTCGTGCGTCAGCGCCGCGAACCGCAGCGTCGGCCGCAGCGCGCCGACGTTCCGCGAGAACACCATCACCGCCGCGCGCGCGCGCGCGCTCGCGCGCCCTCAAACCTCGCGCGCGCGCCGCGCTCGATCAAAACGCGTCGCTCGCCGAAACGCGTCGTTTCGCAAATCCAACCGTCGCGGGTCGGTCGACCTCCCGGCGCGTCTTCGTCCTCGTCCCGCGCGCGCGAGCGTCGGCGAGGGCGCTCGGGACGAGGACGCGCGATCCGCTCGCGCCGCGCGCGACCGGCGCGATCGCCGCGCGCGCGCCGACGTGTGGCGCCGCGCGCGCCGCGCGACGGTTCGCAGATCGAGACCTGAACCGTCACACGGACCACGCGCGATGGGTCGATTCGCGGCTGGCGACGCCCGACCGACGTCGTCAGTCGGCGACGCCGGCGTCGCGCGCGCGGGGCGACGCGCGCGCGCGCGGTGGATGGCGCCGACGCCGTGCGCGTCGTGTCGACTCGTGGAGATGGGCGTCGTGGACGCGACGACGCGGCCGAACGCGAACGCGATGCGCGCGGACGATGATGGCGACGACGACGACGGTCGGTCGACGCGAGGCGCGCGGGCGAGCGCGAGCGCGCGGACGTCGACGACGGCGACGCGTCGCGACGGTGGGCCTCGCGGAGGCGCGCGCGCGGCGAAAACGTCGAGGGGGAGACGGGGGTGGTGGTGGACGTCGAGACGGTTCGGGACGGATATCGCGGGCGTCGGCGAGCCGAGCGCGAGCGCGGTGGTGGACATCGTGCCGAGAGACGACGGGGGAGAGACGCGGTCGCGGATCGCGCGGGAGATCGAGACGTCGCTGACGCAGTACGTGGAGGACGCGCGAATGATGGAGATGAGGCGGGAGAAGAAGTCGCGGAGGAGGACGACGTCGAAAACGGTGCGGGAGTTGTGCGCCGAGGCGAGCGCGAGGACGGAACGGGTGCGAGCGACGACGATGCGAGGCGCGAAAGTGACGCATATGGTGTTAAATGCGTGCGCGAGGCGTGCGTTCCGTTTGGGTGCGGCCGTGGTGATGGAGTTGACGAAGGAGGATTCGAGACGGAACGCGGCGGCGGCGGCGACGAGGGGGGCGTCGTTGGCGAGAAACGCTCTTCGCGGAGTACACGTGCAGTTTCCACCTCTCGTGGGGGTGACCATAGAGACACACCACGTGACATCTGTGCTCTCGCGCATCGTGCGCGCTGTGGGTAGACCTTTTGGTGTTCTCAAGCCCAAGCGACGTCGCGCGTTCGCGCGTCCAAGGCCTGCGCACGCCGACGTCGAAATCATCGAAGACGTGAATGCGGAAATCGCGTCAGCGTCGGAGAATCCGATTCGTATGCAAGAGTTGATGCGTATTTTCGATGGCGCGAACGGCATTCGGCCAGACGAGTTCACGGAGCTTTTGTCGCCTCAGTCGATCGCGACGAATGTCGACGGCGAAGATGTATTGCGCGTCTTTGCACCCGATTCAACGCTTTTGACGCCACAAACGGTGGACATATCGCCCGCCGCCGCGATTGACTTCTCGCACGAGATGTCGTACATCAGCGACGGCGGCGGTGGGAATGTTTACGTCTCACCGCAGCCGCAAAGTCGTAGCAAATCCGCGCACGACATCGCGATGTCTCCAGATCCGGAGGCGAAAGCGTTCGTTCGACGCATCGAGGACGATTTAGAACGTCTCGCGAGCGATTCTGAGGAAGGCACGAGTTTGAGAATACTCAGCGCGGACGACGTGCAGCTCGGTTCTCGAGTGCTGCGCGAGTGGTTTCTCGCACGTCGCAGCAACGCTTGGGCGATGAACGACGTGGATAATCGAGCGCGAGAAATGACAGAAAGCCTGGCGCACGCGGTGCTTTCGCCGAAAGTGAAACTCGCTAGACGCGTGTTTGCGCTAGAGAGTGAATCCGACGAGTTCGAAGAGCTCTTGGAGGAAGCCCTCACGCAGTCGTTTGCCAATTTATCTGACGAAATTAGCGAACCGCCGCCCGAGTTCACAGCGTCTGTTGCCGCAACAGGTAGCGAAGATATCGCCATGCCGTCCGAGCTGAAACCAGATAGTATCATTCAGAGCAAACTCAATATATTGGACGACGCAGACGTCACGGGTGTCGCATTAGATCAAGAGCCAGTCGTAATCACGAAAGACACCGTCGAGGTGTATGAAGCGCCCGCCGTAGAAGTTGTCGTCGCGGACGAGCGATACGCGGATCAGATTCGTTGGCTCAGCGAGGAAATGGAACGCATGAAAACTGAACAGGCTTCAATGGTGAAGATGGCCGAACAACGAGAGGCGGAGTTGCGGCAAGCGCTTGAACTTGAACGCGCCCAGCTGCTGGTTGAAGCGAAGAAGATTGATCCGCCGACGCAGTCGTTTCAAGTACAAGAGCTAGATCAGCTAAAGGAAGAGCTAGAGCGTGTCAAGGCCGAGCAGTTGGCACTGAAAGACCGTTCCGAGCGCAGAGAGCGCGAGCTAAAAAAGACTTTCGCTATCGAGCGCGCCAAGTTGGAGGCAAGTCTAAGGGAGTCTTTCGCGGCCGATCGAATAGAGCTCGAAGAAGAGTTGGCCAAGTCTATTTCTTTAGAACGAGGTGGGTTAGAAGAACAAGTGCACAAAGGTGATGAATACCTCGACAGTGAGATCCAGCGGTTACACGAAGATATGAATCGGATGAGGTCCGACCAGGAAAAAGTACTCATGATTGCAGCTGCGCGCGAAAGTGAGCCAAGCAACGTGACGACGCCCGGTTCTCCTCTCTTCGTGCTCGACGCCGAGGCCGATGTTTCTATGGAATGGGATTTATATCAGCTTAAAGAAGAGCTCGACCGCGTCAAAACGGAGCAGTTGACAGCGTTAGCGCTGACGGAAAGTCGTGAGGACGAGTTGAGAAAGTCACTCGCGTTGGACAAGAAATCGGTTGAGGATGCCATACGACGCGAGGTGCTGCGCGCCACTGGTCAAATTGAGATGCAAAGTGTGAATGCTAGTCACCACTTTGAACACAAGGCAACGCGTCTCACACGATTGCTCGATGATGCCGAATCGCTCATGAAGTCGACCGAGGATAGGCTCAAGCTTCGCGAGCGCGAGTTGTTGAGTAATGCGGAAGGAATGATGACTCAAGCCGAAAGTCGTCTCAGGCGCCGAGAGCAAGAGCTGCTAGCGCTCGCATCAACACCTCCAAACGTGTCGCCATTCAGAGCAATCGTCGAGCCTTCGACACCGCCTGCGAATGCAACGGTCAGCGTCTCGGCGCTGGAACGAGCTCGCGCACGGCGCCGTTTGCTTCACGAAGTCACCGACACTTTCAGCTTGAACGAAATAGTCACTCAGGCGCGCCAGTTGGCTTCAGACCTCGAGTATAGGCTCCAACGATGAGCATCAAGTAGTATTCATTAAATCAATCTTTGCTACCGCTACGTTTGCCCAATCGACTTAAGTCGATGGGCAAAGTGCTTCTACCAAATCGCCGATTCGCACAGAGTATTCAGTCTTCTTTTCTTGTTCGTCAGCGGCTTCGTCACGGAACTTTTGTTCGATTATGAAATCTTTCCACTTCGTGCCGCGGTAACCAGCCCGCTTCATGAAAGCGGCCTTAGTCAATGTCTCGCCTTCGGGCATGCGAATGCTAGACTCGCCCTTTTCATTCATGAAAAACTCGCCCGACAAATCTTTGCATTTCACCGTGAAGTTGATCGAAGCGGGTCGCTTGATCGTAATTTTCACCTTCGCCGTGCCTTTCTTCGCTTCGCCTTTAACTGCGGCGACTTGAATTGTATCTACAGCGGGTTTTGTGGTCTGTTTAGCCGCGCTCGCCACCACATCCTTTCCTGGCGTGCTCTGTTTGGACGAGTCGCCACCGGACGACTGGGCGGCAACGTTTATGCTAGAGAGTATGCGGCTCAACCCACCAGGCGCTCGAATAACTTTTTCCAACACCTTGTCGTTCGCGGTCGCCATGTCACGCGGCGTCAACGCTTTGGTACTCGTCGCAGCTACATGTTCAGCCGTCTTCTGCGACGAACTCGACGAACTCGACGAACTACTGCTTGACGAACTCGAAGAGCTACTACTCGACGATGAGTCCGATGAAACGCTGCTGCTAGAAGAGCTAGAAGAGCTCGAAGAGCTCGAAGACGATGAGCTACCGCTCGAACGAGACTTTTTCTTTGATTCCACGTCTTTTGGTTGCGTCGCTTTGTCCGCTTTCGCGTTGTCCTTCTCTAGGTCGGCATCCTTTTCGGGGAGTGAAGTTAGATCAGCCTTACCGCTCAGCGACGCTTCGTCGTCCTCTTTCGCGCTCGCCGCTGTTCCTTCTTCAACATCTTGCCACAGCGGCATTTCGCCATCGTAACCGAGTTCGCCCAGTATCGCCTGCGTAAGCATTCTTTCGACGATGCCGAACCTTTGGGATGAGTGTCTTGGAATTTGTTTTGTAAATCCGTCAACCAGGCAAGTCGGCACGCGTTTATGTTGTGCATAACCGGATCGGTACAAGCGGGCGATAAGAAGCGCGACCGCGAGAAAGTCGCCAACTTCTCTATTCACAGTGGGGGTCATTTTTGCAATCTTTTCGCCCAGTTCGTTGAAAATCAGGGTGCCGGTTTCGTACTGTACCATGGCGATTTGCTGCGTCACGGCATTCGTCGTTCTCACCAGAGTGTCGAAGGTATCCATATTCAAACGCTCCAGTGCACTTATGAAAGTTTTGCTTGCCAGCAACGTCTTTACGAAGACACTGTACTGCACACCAGGATTTTTATCGAGCAATGCCTTGACTTCGTCGTACGTCGTTGACGTACTACGCTTGACCGAGGCCGCTCCCGGCGCCGGAGCTATTTCTTCCACCATCTCCCAAGGACTAGCCTCTGGAATCTCTTCCACGCGCTTTCGTTTCGCCGGTTGTGTTTCGTATTTGTCAGCACTCGCGTCTCTCTCCCGTTTGTCTCCGGCCTTAGTGTCTTTCGTCGTAACCTTTTCGACGTCCTCTCGTAGCGCGGGCGTCTCACTCTTCGCGAAAGCCTTCGGCGTCTCGACCGCCGCCAATGCCACGGGCGTCGGTGTCGTCGCAAACGCCGTCGCATTCAAGTTCATCGGCGTACCCGCGCTCGCAAGCGGTGAGATCGCAGGACTAAACGGCGAGTTCACCAACAGCACGCTCACGTTTACCTTTCTGTTTCTCTCCTCCAAAGCCTCCGGCGTGCACATCGCGCGATACGCCGCGATCCCGTCATCCACCCCGCGCTCGGGTTCCACTTGCGCAAACACCGAATCGAACGCGTCGTACTTCATCGACTCATCGTCCAAGTCGATCCACTTCTTCACGCCGCTAAAGATTCTCAGCGCGTGCAAGTCGCCGACGACGGCTGCGCCGAACCTCGCGCCGTACTTCTCATCGTGCTTGCGTCGAATAGCTTCCCTCGCCGCTTTCACCCCAGCCTTGACGTCGATGCTCACCGTGAACGACGTCCCGACGCACGTCTCCACGTCGACGCGTCGCACGTCGCTATCGCGCGGCATCTTCGCGCGCCGATACCGCCGCCGCCGACCCGTGTCGAGATTCAACCGCGCGGCGCGGCGCGGCGCGCGCGGTGCACCGCTTCGCGACCGCGGCGCGTGACGTCGCGCGCGTTAATCGCGTGCGCAGCGTCGCGTGAAGCCGTCGCGCGCGTCGCGAACTGCCGTGGCGTTCGCGCGGCGCCGCGCCCGCCGCCGCGAAGCCTCGAGCGCGCGTCGTCGACGTCTAATACGCTACAGCATCTATTGCGCTAACTAAGCTATTCGGGCGTTTTCGGGGGATACAACGACGGCAAAAGCAGAATCGGGATGAAGGCGGCGACGATGAAGTAAGGCGCGGCGCGAAGGGCGACTCGCGGCGCCCACGAGCGCCAGTCGCCGCGCAACCGTATCGGACGCTTAATTTCAGCGTGACTCACGCCGCGCTCGCACGCGATCGCGTCGTCGGCGCACACGGCGTCGACGAACGCGCGCTCGTCTTCGTACGCGAGCGCCTTAAACGCCGCGCGCACGACTTCGACGTGCTTTCTCCCGAGGCGTCGGCACGCGAGCGATAAATCCGCGTCAACGACGCCGCGCGGGCCCGCGGGCACGCTCGATTCCACGTAATGCGCCTCTCCGAACACCGAGTACAGTTTGTCGTACTTGCGCAGGTTTTCTGGCCGGCAAGCCCGTCCGAGGGCGTCGTCCGCGAATCTCGCGCTCGTCTGCTCGTCGTCGTCGTCGACGTCAGTCGTCGTCATCTTGGCGAGCCAATCGTCGCGTCGCCGCGTCCGTATCGCACCTCGTATCGCGCGTTTGCCTCCTCCTCGTCGTCGTCGTTACCCTCGAGCTCTCGCGAGCGCGCGTCGAGCGCCGAGCGACGACAGCGCGCGTCGCATCGTCGACGCGCGACGCATCGCGGGCGCTCGAATCGTCCGCGCGCGTCGGTCGATCTCGGAGTGACGTCGCGCGCGCCGCACGCCGGATCGTCCGTCGCGCGCCATCCATCCATCCAGTCCGCCAGTCCTCCAGTCCG
>JACLAB010012336.1_pt1 | contig 30080 bp, 13 predicted proteins | sample 8027921 | NCBI WGS metagenome assembly JACLAB01 (sample SAMN15725117, study PRJNA655200) | protist metagenome | isolation source: fluorescence activated cell sorting (FACS) single amplified genomes of... | place: USA: West Boothbay Harbor, Gulf of Maine | collected 2000-07-19 | reverse complement strand
GTCTGCTCTGCTCGCTCGAGCGTTTCCTTCTTCCTCGGCCGCGGGGAGACGATGCCGGCGATGAACGCCCCCGAGAGACTGGCTAATTTTGAACTCGTGTTACTCACGCGTTTGCCGATCAGTAGGCTTTGCCTGTACAGCGAACTCGACTCGACTAACTTATCGTGCCTCGTCTTCAATCCTTTCAGCGCGCGCAACCACTGTGGGTACTTTTGTGGGCCGTAGTTTTGCTTTCCCAGAGCCGCGGCGGCGGCGGCGAAACGCGACGGCGTCGGTCCTCGAGCGCACGCCATCGCCGCGGTACTCTCTCTCCATTTATCCAACAATCTTTGCTCGAGCGCCGTACTCACGACTTCGCGCTGTAACTCGCTCACCTTGCTAAAACTAACCATCGGGACTAAATCGGCGTTGTTCACGCACGTCGTTACGAAAGACCGACACGACTCGGCGAGCTCGCGACTCAGCGTCGACGGGCACGCGAAGGTGAAACAGTGCAAGCCCACGCGCTTGAACCTCGGGTCTTGTCGTAACATTTCGGTGAGCAAGACCGCGACACCACCACCCAAGGAGTGCCCGACGATCTTCAGCTCGTACCCGGGGTGCGCCGCGAGCGAAGACAGCAAGTCGTCTTTAATCTTTCGCTCGAGAAATCTCGCCGTGGTGAGAAATCCGCTGTGAGCGTACCCGACGCGCAACGTCGCCTCCTCGCCGTCCGACGTCGACACCATCGTGTGATGCGCGCACACCGAGCCAGTTAAATTTGTTATCATATCCTTCGCGCTGTGCGTGCCTCGAATGACGAAAACCAACCGCTTTTCATCCTCGTCCTGAAACAACACGTACGCCGGCCGCATCATTCGCGGCGCCAAATCGCTCAACAAAATCGCCTCCTGACCCACCCCTCCCTGCGCCGCCACCGTCTTCAAATCCGGCGCCCTGCGCAACGATTTCGAATACGTCAGCGCCATCTTTATCTCCCTCAAATTCCTCTCCCACGCCTCTTGCGCGTTCGAATCATCCGCCGTCCTCGCCGTCCCGTTCAAACGCGCGCGCGTCCCGCGTCTCGCCACCTCTCTCGCGATCTCCCCCCCCATGTCTCGCTGCGACAGCATCCGCAGCGCCAGCACGTGATCCAACCGCCATATGTTCAACCGCGCCAGCGCTTCGCTCCAGCTCAACCGCACGACGCGCGCGAGTCGCGTCGCGCTCTCGCCCCACGTCGTCGGCGGTGGTGGCGCCGCGTCGAACAGCAGCGACGACGCGCGCGCGTCGTCGTCGTCGCGCGCGCCGCTCGCGCGCGCGCGCACGAACGCGCAGAGCGCGCGCTGCACGACCGCGCGGTCGACGCCGCGCGCGACCCGCGCGGGGGGCATCGCGCGCGCGTGTGCCGTCGCGTCGGTTCGCGGCGGTCGCGTTCGTTCGGCGTCGTCGTCGTCGTCGTCGCGCGCGGGAAAAAATGAGTAAACAGGTAGTAAACAGGTACGCCGTCGTACGAGTTGCCGGATCGATTTCCCGCGCGCGCGGGCGCGGTGGCGTGTTTATTGTTACGGTTCGCCGAGACGGGCTGGGCAGAGACAGCCAACAGTCGACAAAGTCAACAACGACGACGGCGTCGGCGCGAGGCGCGCCCGTGACATCGCGTCGGCGATCGAGATCGGGATCGCGACGACGAAATTTCTCGTCTCGTCATCACGCCGCAGACGATGCCGTGATGCGGTTGTTGAGTACACAAATTTTGTTTCGTTTTTCGTCGCGACCTCAACCGGCGTTTCGTGGCTGTCGTTTTCTCGCGTCGTCTCGACGCCTCGGACGCCGCGCTGACGTCACCTTGCGACGCCGACGCGCCGACGACGCGAACGAAAACGACGACGATGACGATGAAAACGATCACCGGGGCGCTCGTGTGCGCGCTGGCGCTCTCGGCGATGGCGCCAACCTGTTTTGCTCAAGACGTGACGTGGGACGCGACGATGGACGCCGCGGCGGCGCCGGCGCCGGCGCCCGCCGACGACGCCGTGGCCCCGGCCCCGGCGCCGACGATGGAGAGCGAGCGCACCGTCGTTGACGTCGCGATCGAAGACCCGAGATTCGCGACGCTCGTGACCGCCGTGGTGGCGGTGCCCGAAGTTCTGGACGCGCTCGAGACGCCGGGGCCTTGGACCGTCTTCGCGCCGATCAACGAGGGGATCGCGACGTTTTTGGCCGAAAACGGATTGACCGCCGAACAACTCTTGGCGTCGCCTGGTTTGGGTGATATCTTGAAGAAGCACGTCGTTCCGGGCAAACTTCTCGCCGCGGACGCGGTGAACGCCGTGAGCGCTGGACCGATTACGCTGACCACGCTGAACGGTGACGTCGACGCCCGCATGGTCGACGGAACGCTCTACGTGGGTGGCGCGGCCGTCGTCCAGGTGGACATCATGGCGGACAACGGCGTCATACACGTGATCGATCGCGTGATTCAATGATGATTGATTTCACGACGATGCGCCGCGCGGCGCGATTCAAGACCCCCAACACACGACGAAAAGATTTCCATGCAATACACTTTCGAAACTGACAATCATCGTTCGCGCGCTCCTAATTTTTGGCTACAATTCACTAAAATCTAAGGCATCTAATGCGCCACGAACGCTCAGCTCGGGGTCGTCATGCAGGTCGCGAGCTTTGTCGCGAGCGCGGCGACTTCGGGATCGACGGCGACGCGCGCGGCGGTTTCGAGACCTTGACGCAAAGCCTCGAGGTGAGGCTCGATGGCTTTCAAAACGTCCTCGTCAGCCGCGAGCAAGGCGGTGGCGACTTTGGTGGCCCCCATTCGTGGGCCATCACCCGCGGCGTGGTCTCGAAGGATGTTTGTCACCGTTCGCACGAGCGTAACCGCGTGTGTTTCGTCCACATCGCGCTCAGCTCCGTGGAAAATCATCATCAGCGCTTGGAGCGCCGCCGAGCGCACTTCTGGCTCGCCGCGGTGCTCGACGCACGCGATGAGTGGAGGAAAACATTCGTCCATGAACGAAGCGTTCTCGATCGACGGACGCCTCGCCGCAGCGATGATGACGTTCATCATCGCGAGCCGCAACGACAAATCCTTGGTCAGCAAGTCGTCGACCCACTTTGGAACGCCTTCCTTTGTGTGGCAAGCTAAATGCAACACGCCGCGAAGCGTCTCTCGCGCGCAATCAACGCGCTCGCGCGTGACGTCTTCGTCACCATCCAACTCCACGATGAGCGCTCGACCTAAAGGTGCTTCTGCTTTGGTTTCGTTCAGCGCGAGCAGAGGCGGTTTCGTATCGAGAAGCGCGCTCGACGTCTTCTTCGCCGATTGATGAGGACTTTCCTTGCGTGCCTCGATCTCGGCGACGATGAGAGATGCCAGCGTTTCCATCGCACCCATGTGTGCCTTGCTGAGCTCGACGTCGTCCTGCGCATTAGCGACCCACGTCAAAATGTCCATCGACAGACTCCTGACTTCGCGCCGCGAGCGTTCCGACAATGCCGATTCCCCGCGAAGCGCGAGGGCCGAGTTGCACGCGAACATGCACGAGCGAACGCGGGCGAGATCATCGCTCACGTTTCGTGCTGTCTCTCTCAAGCGTCGCAAGTCTTCAAACAATTCTTCATCCAAAACATTTTGCGGTAATCGCCCGAACATCTCCGAGCACACGCGGCGTACGTCTTCAAACTCACCGTGGATGTTCAACATTCGCCGTCGCATGCACTCTCGAATCGCATCTTTTTTCTCGCTGGATTCATCCCACACCGCGACTGGAAGCACGCGCAAGAGTAAGAGTGGTGCCAAACGGTCGAAGACTTCTCGCTCGTTCACGCCTTTATCGATGCTCTGCGTTGACAATTGTCGCGCGCACGCCTCGACAACGTAATCGCTTGCCGGCGGCTTTCCGATCCAGGGCGTCAGCGCCGCGACAGCCTGATGCAACGCGGACGAAGAGGGTGATCGGAAAATAGACGATGTCAACGTCTGAACGACACTTTTCCACTCACTCGCGCGCACGGTTTCAGCGAAACGTGGTAGTAGCTTGACTGCGCGAGAGATTTTCTCCCCGGACGTTGCGGCGTCGCTGGACATCGCTGGCGCGAGCAGAGTGGCAAAGTACGTATCGAGCGCCGCCGCGGGAGACGTTTGCTGTTGCAGCGTCGCCACGACGGCATCACCAGCTGCCGAACGCTCTTCCGCGTCTTTAGACATCAAAAGATCAACGAGAACTGGGAACACGTTCGACGGCTTCGCGTGCGCAAACACCTCTGCTGCCGCCTTGCGCGATTCCAAATCTCTGTCTCCCAACCTTGGAAGTATCGCGCGTGTCACCGTCGCGAGCGTCTCTGCGCTCAAATTCGACCCTTTCTGTCGCATGATTTCCATGAGCACGCGCAACGCGCTCACCTTCGCACTTCTCGAGCTCCCACCGCAAATCTGCAATATTCGCGTCAAGGATTCGTCGTGCGGATCTCTCGCGACTAAATCCGCGATGAGTCTCGCAAAGCCGGCGGAAATGACGTCGTCACCTTCTTCGACGAGTGGGAGCACTCCACCGAGAAGAGATTCGCTTTGTTCAGTCCATCCTAAGTGCTCGGGCGCGAGTACAATGCGTATCAATATAGCCGCCACGCTTTGCGCGGTTTCGTTCGAACAGCGAAGCGCCGGGAGCAGCGCAGATCCGGCGTACGTTTGCAACATCGAATCCAACGCCGCAGCCGTCTCTTCGCTCACCATCGAAGACAAAACCTCACGATTTTCGTGATCGATGCCTATTCTCCCGAGGTGCAAACCCACCGTGATGAGTGCGTGCGCGACGCCGTCGCCCGCGCCTGCGTCGTCTGAATTCACCATCTCGCTCGCCGCGCCGAACGCCGACTCCAACGCCGTCACCGTATCCCCATCCGAATTTTTCGACCTCACCGCCACGAGCGCGGGCACCCAATCACTCCACGCTCGATTAAACAAGCGCGATTTCACGCCCAACGCGCGCGCCACCGCATCGTCGCCGCCCACTACGTCGCGCGAACTCGTCGCGAGCGACGCCAATCGCGCGCGCGCCCTGTCGCAACACTCCCTAAACAACCCCGACGACCCGCGCGCGTCGACTCGCGCCCACGAGGACACGATACCGATGATTTCGTCGCACGCCGCGAACGAATCCATCAACGTCCGCTCACCGCCGCTCGCACTTGTGTCCGAATAGTTCGCCGCCGCCGCTCGCGCACTCACCGCCGCGAACGCGTCCGCCGCCGCCGCGCTCAACCGCGTCGGCGCCCCCGCCGCGCCCTCCCTCGCGATCGCCGCGAGCGACACTAAAACCTCTTTAACGTCAAACACGTCTTCCACGCGCACGCCGTCGCCGCGCGCGATCGCGCTCGTCCCCGCGCACGCCGCCAACGCCGCGCGCTTGTCCCGCGACGCGTCCAACTTCTTCATCACCGCCTCCCCCAGCGCGCGCGCGCTCGACCGCTCGCGCGCGAGCACGACTAAAACCGTTCGCGCGCCTCGCGATGCGCTCGCGCGCTCGAGCGATGCGTCCACGACGGCGTCGACGTCGTCTCGAGCGTGCGCGCGCAGAAGATTCAACGCGCGCGCGACATCGCTCGCCGTCTCGCCGTCGAGAGACGACGACGCGCGCTTGAGCGACTTCGAATCGGCGTCGAAGACGACGCGAAGCGCGCTCGCGAGCGATGGCGTCGACGACGCCATCGCGTCGGGCACTGCGGTTCGCGCCGGTTCGGTTCGAGCGAAACGCGGCGCGCAAAGTTTACAATCATTCGGTTTCAATCAATCGGTCTACGGCGCGGCGCGCGTCGCGCGCTCTATATGCGCGCTCTATGATTTCGTACTACTGGTGCTACTGCGCTACTACGTCGAGGTTCTACCCCTGATTTGGTCGCCACTTGGGCGTCTGCGGCGATTTCTGCAACACGCCGGACTCGCGGAAAGTCACACTCACGCGCCGGTTTCCGTGTAAATTCTCGTTTGCGATGGAGTGCATGTAATCATATCGCGTGCTTCCACTCTGAATCTGTAAGCTTCTGCGACGCAGAAGCACGTCGACGCGCTTGCTCGAAAACTTTTCGTGGGAATACGTCATCGTACAATCGCAGCAAAGCGAAAGGTTGACGAGGATGTCGCTCGAGAGTTGCCGATCGTCACAGTGTGGTGTCAGCACCGACCCCAAATCCTTGCGATAATTGATCGCGTTGCACTCGTTCGGGGTGAAATGCTTCAAAGTCTCGTGCGCCGCGGCGAATTTCGCGACGACGAGGTCTCGTAAAATCTTCGGCATCGGCACTCGCGCGGGCTCGACGCAGCGTTTCAACAGATTCGGCTCGACGCCATACTTCTTCCCCTGATGCGCGCCATTAAAACTCGAATCTTTCCACGGACCCGCGGCGACTTCGTCGTCCAGCCAATCCAATATCCGTCGCTCCTCGTCCTCCGTGATGAAATTTTCCAAAATAAAGTGCCCCGGCAGTTTCACCTTTGCCTGCAATTTCGCCCCGCGCGCGAGCGCCGCGAACGCATCCGGCGTCGCGCCGTCGCTCCGCGCGCCGCGTTCGCCCGCGCGCGCGATCCATCCGCCCTCCAAGTCATCCTTCGCCACGAACCCCGTCGTCGTTCGTCCCGTGTGCGCGCGCCGCCCTCTGTAATCCTCTCGCACGTCCCTCCGCCGCTCGCTCGACGCCATCTTCCCCACCTCGCGCCCGTCGCCCGCTCGCGCGCCCTCGCACGCGCTCGCGTGCGCCTCGATCACCGCGCTCGACACGTTCCGCGCGCACAGCGGACACGGCACCAGCGTCGACGGCTTTCGCGCCGACGCCGACGGCTTTCGAACGCCACCGCGCGTCGTCGACGCCGTCGTCGACCTGGCGCGTCGCATGAGCGCTCGAAACGCATCGCGCGCGTCGTCGCGCGCCATCGCCGCCGCGCGCGTCGCGCTCCGCCGCGCGTCGTCGCGCGTCGTCGTCTCGTTCGGGACGCACCGAGACTCGCGACGGTTCGCGACTCAGAAGTGGATCTTCGAGGCGGTCCGTGTGCAAAGTTGAACCGTTACCGCGCGCGCGCGGGCCCGATCGCGCGCGCGCGCGCGCACACGACGACGCGCGCGCACGCGAACGCGCGCGCGCGAACGCGCGAAGCGATCGCGCGCGCGACGATACGCGCGATCGAACGCGAACCGCGCGCGAACGCGACGGAAGAACGCGACGAACGGGCGCATTCGCGTCGAGGATTATGATGATCTCTGGCGCGTCGACGACGCTGCGACGCGACGCGACGGCGCGATGCGCGCGCGGGAGGACGATGAAAGCGCGGACGACGATGAAACGCGCGATGGTGCGTCGACACGCGGTGTCGTCGACGGGAAACGCGGAGAAGGACGCGCGATCGGCGGTGTCGATCGAGATCGATACGACGACGGAGGCGGATTACACGGTGATCCACATTCGAGACGCGCCGAATAAGCCCGGGACGTTGCGAGTGATCACCACGGCGCTGGCGGACTTGGGGTTGAACATCGATAGGGCGATCGTGGACGCGGCGAACGATGATCGGGTGAGCGATTGCTTTCACGTGACGGATACGAGCGGGGCGAAGGTGACGGACGCTGAGGACGTGGAGAACATTCGGACGTGCTTGGCGATGATTTTGAAGACGCACTTCCAGAGCGGGAGCGATGTGGCGCGACACGATGGGGATGAACGTCGCAGCTCGGCGCCGCAAGGCACGGATGAGCGAAGACAGCACGACTTGTTGTATTCGCTCATGGACAGGTATCTGCGAAACGACGTGATGAGCGTGCAGGAGTCAATCGTGAATCACGTCGAGTACACGATGGCGAGAAATAGGTACCAGTTCGATGACTTTGAGGCGTACAACGCGGCGGCGTTCTCAGTTCGCGATCGCCTCATCGAAAGCTGGAACGATACGCAGCAGTACTTTCGAGAAAAGAGCCCGAAGCGCGTGTACTACATGTCGATGGAGTTTTTGATGGGTCGCTCGTTGTTGAACTCGCTGTACAACTTGGACATCAAGCCGCAGTACACCGAGGCGTTGCGTCAGCTAGGATACGAGTTGGAAACGCTCGTAGATAAGGAACGCGACGCAGCGCTCGGGAACGGTGGTTTAGGTCGCTTGGCTTCTTGCTTTTTGGACTCGATGGCGACTCAGGATCTTCCGGCGTGGGGGTACGGTATTCGATACCAGTACGGTATGTTCCGTCAAACCGTGAACGATGGCTTCCAGCACGAGCACCCCGATTACTGGCTGAACTTTGGTAATCCCTGGGAAATCGAGCGTCCTTACATCAGCTATCCCATCAAGTTTTACGGCGGCGTTGAAAAACAACTCATCGACGGCCACGAAGTCAGCAAGTGGGTGGGTGGCGAAGATATCAGCGCCGTGGCGTACGACAACCCGATTCCGGGCTGGAACACGCCAACGACGATCAACCTCCGATTGTGGAGCGCGAAACCGTCGCGTGAGTTTGACTTGGAGTCGTTTAACACCGGGGATTACGTGCAAGCGATTTTGGCAAAGCAGCGCGCTGAGACGATTTCATCCGTGCTCTACCCGGACGATCGAACGTACCAAGGTAAAGAGCTTCGCTTGAAACAGCAATACTTCATGGTGTCTGCCACCATCCAGGACATTATTCGCCGCTACTTGGTGAATCATGACTCGTTTGACGAGTTCCCGAACCAAGTCGCGGTGCAGCTGAACGACACGCATCCTTCTCTCGCCATCCCGGAATTGTTGCGCCTGCTCATCGATGAGCATGGGCTTTCGGACACGAAGGCTTGGGAAATCACTTCGAAGGTTTTCAGTTTCACCAACCACACCGTGCTCGTGGATGCGCTCGAGAAATGGCCGGTCGATTTGCTCGAAAAGGTGCTCCCGCGCCACATGCAAATCATTTACGAAATCAACTGGAAATTCATCAGCGATCTCAGCCAGAAGCGCGGCGAAGACTTTGCGCTCTTCGGTCGTACGAGCATCATCGAAGAAACTACGGAAGGAAAACTCGTGCGCATGGCGCACCTGGCCATGGTCGGCTGTCACACCGTGAATGGCGTGGCCGAAGTCCACAGCGAACTTCTCAAGACGCGCATGTTTCCAGACTTTTACGAATTGGCGCCGGAGAAGTTTCAAAATAAGACAAACGGCGTCACGCAACGCCGCTGGCTCGCGTTCAGCAATCCGGCCCTCCGTGATTTGATCTCCAGCAAACTCGGTGGCGACTCTTGGATTCGCGAATTGGATATGCTCCATGACTTGGACAAGTACGCCGAAGACCCCGAGTTCCAAGCGCAGTGGCGCGCCATCAAGCTCGAGAATAAGAAGAAGTTAGCGAAGTTGATCGAGGAAAAGACGGGGACAGTAGTGAGCCCGAACGCTTTGTTTGACATTCAAGTCAAGCGCATCCATGAGTACAAGCGTCAGTTGCTCAACGTGTTCTCTGTGATCCACCGATATAATAAGATCAAGGCGGCGACGCCGGAGGAGCGCAAAGAAATGGTGCCGCGCGTCGTCGTCATCGGCGGCAAGGCTGCGCCGGGTTACGACATGGCCAAGCGCATTATCAAGCTCGTCTGCGCGGTGGGGGAGAAGGTGAACAACGACCCTGACGTGGGTGACTTGCTCAAGCTCGTTTTCATCCCCGACTACAACGTCAGTAGCGCCGAAGTCATCGTACCCGCGGCAGAGCTGTCCCAGCACATCTCCACCGCCGGCACGGAGGCGTCGGGAACGTCCAACATGAAGTTTGCCATGAACGGTTGCTTGATCATCGGCACCATGGACGGTTCCAACGTCGAAATCGCAGAAGAGATCGGCAAACGTAACATGTTCATCTTCGGTGCGAACTCGGCAGACGTCCCAATCTTGCGCTCGGAGCGCGCGCGCTTCAAGCCGCCGCCCGAATTCGACGGCATTGTCGAACAGATTCGCGGCGGCGCCTTTGATTGGGCAGACTTCCTCAACCCGGTGTGCGACGCCGTGCACGGTGGCGCCGATTACTACTTGCTCGCAAACGACTTCGAGGATTACATCCGCGCGCAAGACCTCGTCGATGAAACTTACAAGGATCAGGCCAAGTGGACCACGATGAGCATCAAATCAACCGCCGGTTCCGGCAAGTTTAGCAGCGACAGGACGATTCGCGAGTACGCCAAGGATATCTGGGGCATCGAACCGTGCCGCCGTCCGGAACCTGGAAATCCGCGATAATCTCACCTTCCTCCCACGTTTTCACCATCACTGTATCCGTAACTGCCGCTGTAATTCACCTACACACGTCGTCCGCGCGCGTCCACCCCGCGCGTCCCGGTCAACTGTTTACTTTCAAACGGCATCGTCGTCATCATCTTTCATCCTCAAACCTCGGCGTCGCGCGCTCGCGCGCCCCGGTCATGATTCCAGACCTCTTACTCGCCCTCATGGGCGTCCCCGGCGACGTGTTCGAGCTCGAGCCGACGTCGACCGACGCCGTCGTCGACCGACTCAAAGTCGCCGATGGCTTGCACTTTATAAAACGACACGAAGTCGAACGACTGAACGCCCTCGTGCGCGTCGGAGGCGCGTACCGAACGCTCGAACGCGTGACGACGATCGAGAGCACGAAAGCGTCGTTCGCGACGACGCCGCAGTCGCTGTACCGACGGGCGCTCGCGATCGGAATACAAGAAAGATTGCGCGAGTACGAGGCGGAAATTTTAAAACTGGAACAAGAGACGCTGCGACGAGGAACGACGAGCGGAGCGGTGAATGCGATCGAAAGCGCGCTGAGCGATGACGGTGCGGTGTTGATGATGTTGTGTGAACAGTTTGTCTCGGTGTTTGAAGGGGAGAATGCGCTGAGGGGGGGAGATGTGATTCGACAAACGCGCGACGCGTGGCTTCGAGCGGGACATCCCGCGGCGCGCGAGGCGTGCGGGAGATTGTATTGGAAGGTGATGCAGGTGATGATGCAGCAATTGTTAGGGTGGTGTGCGCACGGGACGATCGTGGATCCGTGCGATGAGTTTTTCGTGCGGACGATCGCGCGGAAAGAGGGGTACGAGGTGAAGGATGACGCGAAGGACGACGGGAGCGTGATTTGGCACGAGAGCCATCGCGTGGCATTGGAGCGTTTGCCGCCGGGGGTGGAGCTGTCCACGGCAGAGTCGGTGTCGTTCATCGGGCGCGGCGTGCGTATACTGACACACCCGACGAAAGGTGGGAATATGCGTGGTCATTTCGATGCGGATGGGTACGCCATGCGCGCGACGTCGCGCATTCGGCGTCTCGCCGCGGCGGAGTCATTTGATCCGCGCGACTTTGAAGCGGAGGTGGAGGCCATGCGCTCAGAGATAGCGGCATCGTTGGGTGAAGTGTTGCTGAACGATTCTGGCTTAATATTGCACTTGAACGCGATGTGCGGGTTCTACTTTCTCGGGAAAGGTGACTTCTATACGACGTTTTTGGACGAGGCGCGCGAGCTCTTCTCGTTGCCGCCGAAGCCGGGCAGCGCGACGCGCGAGCTGTCCACGCCGTTCGCGCAAGCCGCCGCGAGTACGATCGCCGACGAGACATTGACGTCAAGATTTAGATTAGCGTATACGTCTGCGTTGACGCAGCAATCTGAAGATGAAAAGTCTTCAACAACCGCGACGCCTTCTAGCGCGTTTGTGCCTCGCGTGCGTATTCCCGAGTACGACGCTTGGGACGGCGTTAGCCTCGAGTGTGAGGTACACTGGCCCATGGGTATTTTCCTCACGAACGATACCCTGGACAGGTACAAAACGATATTCAAGTACCTGTTCCGGCTCAGGCGCGTGCACTTTGATCTTCAAGATGCGTGGATTCATTTACGTCGAAGCGGTTTGACGCGGACGCTTCGACTTCGTCACGTGATGGATCAGTTGATTGAAAACTGGCGCACGTATATTCAAATCGATGTCATCGAAACGGAGTTCAAGAAAATGCTCGACAAGATTGCTGAAACGACGGATTTTAACAAGTGTGCACTCGCACACCGGCAATATCTCGCCGCCATCATGGCGCACTCATTTCTCGACGTCGGTTCAATCATGACAATTTTCGAAGACATTTTCGGGCTCGCGCGAGAGCTGTGCGAGACGAGCGCGCGATACGCCAACGGACAACCGCTACCTGCGGATTGGGACGAGCGCATCGCGTATCTGACTCGGCAGTTTGAAAAGAACTCTGTTGAACTTTTCAACAACTTGCGCGGCGGTTACGTCGTAGAACTGCCTGAACTGCGAGCGTTGTTGATGCGATTCAATTTCAACGAATTCTTCGAGAATACGACGTCGATGGGTGTGAACTTGACCGCGATGAAGTTCGATAACCTAGATATGTAAAATAGAATGAGAGTTCATTACAACCCGCTGTGAAGAAATTCGAGCGCGTACATCGCGTGCAAAGCGACGCCAGACGTCAAGACGCTTTCATCCAGAATGTACTTCGTGCTATGCAAAGGATGCGTCGCACCGGCGGTTTCGTTGTATGCCCCGAGCCACATCATGACAGATGGGTACGTTTCCCCGAAAAATGAGAAATCCTCTGCGGGCATCACTGGCACGACGTCGCGCGTGCTCTCGCTTCCAAACAGTTGCGCGGCGACGTTCATGGCCAATCCTGCGGCTCGCGGGTCGTTCACCGTCGGTGGATACGGAATTCGCTTTACACCACCGTGCTCAGGTTCAAACGATGTCGCCGCCGTGCAACCGTGCGCGCTGGCGATGGCAGAAGCCATGTCGGCAATTTTCTGTTGAAATTTTGCAAAAGTCTTCGGATTGAGCGCTCGCAACGTGCCTTGCAAACTCGCCGTGTCTGGCATGATGTTGCTCGCCGTTCCCGAGTTGAACACGGTGACGCTGATCACCACACTATCTAATGGATCCGTCAATCGACTCACGAGCGTCTGCAACGCGGTGACGATCGCGCTGCCCGCGACGATGACGTCCACGTTGTTGTGCGGCACCGCCGCGTGTCCGCCCCGTCCGACGACGACGACGTCGAAGCTCCCCGCTCCAGCCATGATCGTTCCACCGCGCGTGCCCATCGTCCCACTCGGCATTTCAGGATACGGCCAATTATGTATTCCAAACACGCTTTCGATCGGCGGTTTCAAATCCAGCATCCCCGTCGTCCCGTCGCTCGGCCGCAACATTTCCTTCGCCCCCGCCCCGCCTTCCTCCGCCGGTTGAAATATAAACCGCACCACTCCCGGCACGGCCGTCTCATCCGCGTCGTACCTCGCCTTTATCACCTTCGCCGCGCCGAGCAACATCGCGACGTGTCCATCGTGTCCACACGCGTGCATTTTTCCATCGTTCGCGCTCGCGTACGCCAACCCGGTGTCCTCGCGCAGCGGCAGCGCGTCCATATCCGCCCTCAACCCCACGCTCCGTTCGCCTCGCCCGACGCGCGCGACGATCCCCGTGGACGTCACTCGGTCGTATTCGATCCCGTGCGCGTCGAGCTCGCGCGCGATGACGTCCGCGGTGGCGCGTTCGGTCCACATGAGTTCGGGATTTTTGTGGATTTCTCGTCGCAGGTTGACGACGTAATCGTGCGTCGCGCGCGATTGCGACAGGATTTCGCGCGCGTCGACGTTTGACGACGTCGCGGTGATGTCGCGCAGCGTCGTCGCGTCCAGGGCGAGCGCGGCGGGGACGTGGGCGAGGAGGAACAGCGCTTTGAGCATGGCTCGAGCAGTCCCGGTGTGGCGCGACCCGCGCGCGGGACGGGCCTCCGTTCGCTACGCTAAATTTTTGATGTACACGCTAGTTTACGATGCGTATGCTCGACGGGTGATGCGACACCGCGGGTGGTGCGGCGGCGCGCGCGCGAGCGGTACGCTCGGCGGCGACGGCGACGGCGGGCGAGGCGACGACGGCGCCGTCAAACGCGCCGATTTTCCAGTAAAACGCCGCCAAGAGGACGACGACGGGCCAGATGAGCTCGAAGTTCGGACTGCTGGCGCAGTAGACGCACAACGCGTGGATGTGTCGTGCGATGCGATAGATGACGACGGCAGTGCGCGTCACACACGGGATGAGGACGTTTCGCGCGGCGGCTCGGAGGGCGAAGTAGACGCTGCCTCCGGGCGTGGCTTTTATGGCGAGATCGACGATTGGATCGTCTTCCTCTTCTTTGAACGTCTCCAGACGCCCGTGTGGGCCGATCGACACGTCGCGAAGATTGACGTGCTCGTGCGTTTCTGATTTCGTCGCGCGTCTGCGCGCGTCTGACCGCATGGGCGCTTCGCCGACGACGGACATCGCGCGGCGATTCGCCGCCGGTCTTCGCCGACGCGGACTTCCTAAATCTCCCGCTTCAAGGCTGTACACGGATGTCCCGTCGTCGGACATGTCATCGATTCGACTGAGAATTTCGCCCAGGTCGCTTTCGTCGTCAAACACGCTGCCGTCTATTTGGTTCATGGCTTGCAGCCAGCGCTGCGTGGCGATTTGCCGCGACGCCTCTGAACGCGCGAGCTCGTCTTGAACGTTGGTGAGTTGTTCTTCAAGTTGCGTTCGCCGCATGTTCTCATCGGCGAGCCAGACGATGAATCGTTTACGTCCACCGACGGATCCCATTTCCTCCTCGTCCTCGTCTTCTTGACCGAACTGAAATCGCATCTCGTCGACTATGCCTGACATCGCGTTTTCTACGATGGCGCTCAGTTCGTGATTGATGGCATCCGTGACGCTCGATACGACTTGCTCACCCTCGCGCTTATTCGTTTGCAGCGCGGGCGAATCCATCGCGCGCTCTAACGCCGATTTCACCGTCTCCATGACGAGCTTCTCGACTTTACCTTCCCATAACTTCACCGCCGCCGTCGTTCGCTCCAACGGCGTCCCGCCGTCTCTCCGCTCTTCGCCATCCAGCTGCGAATTCGTCGTCGTCGATTCCGGGGCGCCACCGCGATTATCCGTCTCCATCACTTGCAACAACGCCGTGCGAAGCTCACCGATGATGTCCGCCGCCTGCGAAAGCTTCTTCTCTTGTTCGCGAACCGTCTCCTCCGCTTCCTCGGCGCGACGCGTCGCGTCCTCGTCCCGCGCCTCCCCCACCCCTCGTTCGTACTCGCTCAATTTCTCCTCTAAATCCCGTCGCGCTCGCCTTTCGCTCTCTACGAGATCGAACAGCTCCTTCACCGTCTCATCCAGCGCCTCCTCCTCCTCCTCCTCGTCCCGCGTCGTCGTCGTCGTCCCCGTCCCCCTCGCGCGCAATTCCTTCCCCAATCGCGCGCACTCCTCGCTCAATCGCGCGTTCTCCTCCCTCTCTCGCGCCAACATCCGCACCGCATCCTCCCCGTCGACCCTCGCCCGCGCGTCTCGCGCCCGCCGCGCGTCCCTCGCCGCGTCGCTCGCGTCTCGCGCGTCCCGCGCCTCGTTCGCCGACCGTCTCAGCGCGTCTTCCGCCGCTCGCGTGCTCTCCAGCACGTCCTCCACGCGCACGTACGCCCGCACCGCCGCGACGCGCGCGTCCGCGGCGCCGTCGCTTCGTTCGCTTCGTTCGCGCGCGCGCGTCGCGTCGCGCGCGCGTCGCGTCGTCCCGCGCGCGCGCGTCGCCCTCCCGCGCCCGTCGTGCGCGACGAACGGGTACCGCGTCGCCGTCGACGGCATCGCGCGACGCGCGCGATCGATCGACGCGTCGTCCGCGAACACGCTCGGCGGCGGCATCGCGCGCGCGACGCGCGATGCCGCCGTCGTCGTCGCGCGTCGCGCGCGAGCGCCGATTGCGTTGCGCGCGTGGTTCGTGTGTGATTTTAGTCTCATTCGGTCAACTTGGTCCGTGTGTGAGACTCGACCGCGAGACGACGCGCGCGGCGGCGGCGCCCGCACGCGTCGACGCGACGCCGGTGAACGAGTGGGCGCGCGCGACGACGCGCGTTCTGAGAATACATCGTCCGAACTTGATCACGGTAATACGTGCGAGAAGGATCACCGAGCGTCGACGGCGAACGAAGACGAAGCGGACGGCGGGGCGCGATCGATTCGATCGCGGGCGAGGTTCGCGACGAGGATGGCGTACCCGACGCTGACGAGCGGGGCGGCGATCGCGACGGTGGAGGCGACGACGGTGTTCTTTTTCGTCGTCGCGATGGCGTTCGCGGTGCGGAGGGAGGATGGGACGTGGATGACGGCGAAGGAGTTCGCGAACGCGGTGAAGAGGCCGAACGTGCGCTGGTTGTCGGCGAAGAACACGCTGCCGTGGCAACAGGTGGGGCTGTCGTACTTCGCGGGAGGCATGGGGGCGTGGGTGTACTACGGCTCGACCGAGATGGGCGCGAACACGCGGTTGTCGTGGTGGGGGGTGTTCGGGTACTCGGTGGCGAGCGCGGCGCCGGCGATTTTGATGATTTTCATCGCGCCGACGATCAAGGCGTTCGTGGGCGACAAGAATGGGTTTTCGGTGACCGATTTCGCGCTCACGCGATTCGGTCGTTGCATGCAACTCGTCGCCGCGTTCATGAGCACGATGTATCTTTTCATCTTCTTGTGCGCCGAAATTTCCAGCATCGCCAACGTCGCCGTGTTGTTCTCCGACCCGTACGGAGCGGAATCCAAGTACTCTCGCGACGTCATTCTCGGCACGGTCTGCTTCATCACGCTTTCGTACACCATGATTGCTGGTTTGCCCGCGTCCGTGGTCACCGATCGCGTGCAAGGCGTGATGATTACCGGTTTCATGTTGCTCTTCAGCTGCCTCGTGCTCGCGAAGAACGAAGTCACCGCGACGCAGATGCGCGCGGTGTCCAAGTCCACCACGAACGGGTTTGTCGTCATGATCACTCTGATCATCGCTATTATCGGCGCAGAATTGTTCAACGCCGGTCAGTGGCAGCGCGTGTACGCCGCCCGTTCCACGCAAGATCTTCGCAAAGGTCTCGCGTTGGGCGCCGCTTTGATTTTCTTCGTCATGTGGTTCTTCGGTATTCTCGGCGTCACCGCCGCGGCCAAGTACCGCGCCGATTTCGAGAACTACTCCAAGTTCCACTATCTTGCTTTCTTCTATCTCGCCGAAGGTCTCTCAAAGGGTTGGCACGTAATCATTCTGATTTTTGCCACCTCGCTTTGCGTGAGTTCGGTGGATTCCATCCAAAACGGCTTAACTTCTGTGTTATACCGTGACATCTTGAACTACAATCTTCCAGTGAACTCGGTGCGAGTGATTTGCGCCGCGTTGAATGTTGGTGCCGTTTTCGTCGCCGTCGATAAGATTGACGTCTTGTCTCTCTTTTTGATGGTTGACTTGGTGTGCGCGCTCGCCGCGCCGGCGCTCTACCTCGGTCTCATCCGCAAAGACATCAACTCTTTCATCGTCGCACCGACCGAGCTCGGTGCGATCATGGGCGTTGTGTGTGGCTGCATCGCCGTCATCGTTCAAGGCGCCGTCCTCGATTTGGACGGCGCGTGGACCGATTTCTACGGCGCGGTGCACTCCACCAAGGCTGCGGCCATGGCTTACCCGCCGATTGTTCACCGCGCGTGGGGTCCGTTTGGAAACTTTTGGCTTCCGGACGGCACAACCATCGAAGGCGGTGGCTTGCAAGCCTTTGGCGGCAAGCGCACTCTTCTCACGTTCATCCTCGCCGTCGTCTTCTCTGCCTTCGGTACCATGTTCTTCTCTTGGCTCGACGTGTACTTTCGCGGCGAATCCGCCCGTAAACCGTTGATTAACATCAAGAAGGACAAGACTGGCGTCGAGGAGACACCTCTCGAGACGACGGCGTAAACGACAAGATTCGTACATTTCAAGATTCGGAGACAATCCTTGTGGATTTTTTCCACCTTTTCACATTTCAAGCGGAAGACTCAAGTCAGACTCACTTAGACAGCTCTTTTTTAGTTGCTTAGTCGTAGAGTAGGTAGCTCGCTTCCAGCAATATTTATATTTTCTAATTTTCTACAAAGCAAAGAATGCCGCTATTGCCACGCTATTGCTACTACAATATGCTACTATGTGTACTGATTCCGCTTCGAGAACGCGTCGACGAGGACGTTCTGAGGCGTCTGCCATTCGGCGCGCACGAGCGTCTCGACGGTGTGCAACACGTCCTCCGCGTTCGTTTTCGTTGGATCAAGCTGCATCACAGACTTCATGTGAGGCAATAAATTGGGATTCCCAGCAAACAAGTATTTCACGATGGATTTAATCTTCCCCACCTTGAACGTCTCGAGCTCTTGCGCCTGGACGCCGCTCCCGCGCTTGCCGTTTGGTTTATTTTCCGTCTTGAACACCTCCGCCGCGAAAGTTCTTAAAAAGTCAATCACGAGCTCGACTTCGAACTCGCGCTCGAAGACATCATCGCTCACTCGCACAACCCCTTGGGCATCCCGCGAGACCGTGGCGGCGATGCGTCGAAAGATTAATGGATCTTGCACCGCCCCGCGACCAAGCATGATGCCGTCCGCGTCGCTCACCCTGAGCAATTCAGCCGCGCGTTGCGGACTCGTGACGTCCCCGTTCCCGAGCACCGGAATGTCCAAAACATCTTTCGCGAACGCGATTTCTTCCCAATTCGCTCGCCCCGAGTACCCTTGCGCGCGCGTTCTCGCGTGTAGCGACACGAACCTCGCCCCCGCCTCGCGAGCCGCCAACAAATTCTCTTTCAACAACGACGAATCGTCGTATCCGCTCCGAAGCTTCATCGTCACGTGCGCGCCGCTTCCTTTCGCCCCATCCGCGACCGCCTTCACGCACGCGTACACGTATTCCGGATCCCTCAACAGCGACGATCCCGCGCCTTTGCCCGTCACCACGTTCGCCGGGCATCCGCAATTCAAGTCGATTCGCGGCGCCGATTTCTCCGTCGCCAAATGTCTCGCCGCCAGCTCCAGCAACCACGGTTCGCTCCCCATGATCTGCGCCCCCAGCGGCACGCGCACCGTCGCGCCGAACCTCAACTCATCCGCGTCGTAATTCGCGCACAGATTCTTCACCAATTTCGTCGGATTCGCGCCGTTCGGCAGCGCGCCCGGAATTCTGATAAACTCTCGACACGCCTCGTCGAAACCACCGGCGCCGTTCGCCGCGAGCGCGACGCGGAACCGCGCGTCGCCGAGCCCTTCCATCGGCGCCGCGAACGTCGGCACCGCGTCGCCGCGTCGACCGCGCGCGAACAGCGCGTCGTAGTCGAAGCGCGGCGGCGTCGCCGCGCCGTCGGTGGATGCGGCGGCGGCGGCGGCGGCGCGCGTTCGAGCGTCGCGCGCGCGGCGCGCGCGCGCGCGAGGACGACCGCGCGAGGACGACGATCGCGGCGCGCGCGAGGGCGGCAGGGCGCGCATGCGGGCGCGTCGCGACGCCGCGCGCGTCGGAGTGTCGATTCGTCTGCCGAGTGTGCTATTTTTATTTTATTTGGGACGCGCGCGCGCGCGTCACTGCGCGGCGCGCGCGACGCGTCGACGATCGAGGGCGGAGACGAGGCGTTAAATTTACCATGAAGGTCGCGCGCGACCGGCCGACGGTGGCGGGGGCGTACGCGCGCGCGCAGGCGCGCGTGTGCGCGAGGCTGCAGAGAGAGGAGGAAGTCGCGCGGGCGTCGAGCGCGGCGCGCGCGAGCGACGACGACGCGCGCGCGAGCGACCGCGCGACGGTGGACGTCGTTCGAATCGTCGAACGGGGTGAGGGAACGTCGAGGCATGCGCGACGGGCGGCTCGAGAGGAGATCGGCGCGTGGCGAGTGCGGAGACTGGCGACGCGGGACGAGCGCGCGGCGGCGTACGCGGCGGCGTGCGTCGAGCACGGGGCGCGCGTCAGTTCGAGAGTGCTGAGACAGTTGGAGAAAAAATACGCCGACGTGACGTCTTCGGGTCTGGGGTCGAGTGGGGCGAAGGCGATCGCGGCGGGCGTGGCGGAGAACGCTACGATGGAGAGCCTAAACGTGAGTCGGAATCAAATCGACGACGACGGCGTCTCTGCGTTGTGCGCCGCGGCCGCGCGCGCGAAGGTTCTGCGGGCGCTAAATTTTAGTGAAAACAAAGTTTCGAGCGCGATCGCGCCCACGTGCGCGGAAGCGGTGAAAAGAATCAAGGTTTTGAATTTTTCGGCGTGCGGCGTCGACGACGCGTGCGCGAAGGCGTTGTTCGCCGCTCTTCGGAACAACGCGTGCGGACTCGAAAGTTTGAATTTGTCCAAGAATAAGTTGACCAATGCGAGTGGCCGATGCATCGGCGACGCCTTGGGCGCGGACATTTCGTTACGAGTTTTCGATGTGTCCTGGAACGCTATCGGCTCGGAGTGGTGCGCGCACGTGTCGCGGGGTCTGAAGCTGAACACGCGATTAGAATTCTTATCCTTGGCGTGGAACGGCATCGGCGACGAAGGTGGTAAACACATAGGTGACTCACTGAGCGTCAATCGATCGCTGCTGGAGCTCGATTTATCGCGATGTCGATTGGGATGCGACGCGTCGATGGTCATAAGCGAAGGCTTGCGAACAAACGACGTGTTGACGACACTTCGACTAGATCACAACGCCATGGGCGAAGACGGCGGTCGGCACTTGATGTCCATGTTACTGGAAAACGATTATCTCACAGTGCTGACGTGCTCGGGATCTTCTTTCGTGGACGTGCCGAAGAAGAAGAGGAAATCCACCTCAAAACACAGCGTGGCGACGTTCAATTCGCACAATCCGGACGGCCGATACACGCTAAATCTCGACGACACGGGCGAGCGCGCCATCGCATCAAAGTTATGGCATTTAGAAAGCGAGAATCCTGGAAGCATGACGAGCGCTAAAAAGGTTCCTTCGGGTGTGGATGTGCTCGATGATTTCAAGCGCGAAGGCTTGAGCGGCGTCTCGCGCGGCGTGATCGAGATTCAATTCGTCACGAGCGCGGCGCGTTTGGCGAGACGGCCTGTGGTCATCGAAGACGAGGACTTTGAAAATATCTTGAGGCAGCTCCGAAGCAATCGGCTTTCAGACTTCGAGCGGCTCAGTCGACTCATGCTGTTTTGCCGCAGCTATTACTTTGAAACGTCGCACGCCGCAAAACTTCTAGATACCTTTATTCTCGAAGGCACCGATCGCTTACAAGCCGCCTCAACTATTTACGCGCGCTTACTTGATGCTGAAAACGCTGAAAAGATGTTCAAATCGAAGTTTGAGTTCGAAAAGCTTCGGAACATACTTGGTTCTTACGCGCATTTTCGCGCGGCGAATCCCACAGGGCGGTACGAGTTAAACTTAGCTGTCGACATAGACAGAACGATCGCTTCGACGATGATGGACAGCGCAACGTTTGAAGGACGACGCCGAACATGGCGTAACGTGCGATTGAATCGGACGCGAATCACGGATTTGATGCCGTCGGGCGTTCCTGAATCGCTCATGCGATGCATGCCAAACGTCGGCACGCTCGAATTCGATTACACGAGTAATATTCGCGCGTCAGAAAGCGCGATCGCGGAAACCGATGAGAAACTTCACGCGTTTCTGCATTCAGTCTCAGTATTGACGAGCTCAACGAGCGAATGGGCGGCCGTGAGATCAGTGAGGGCGCTTCACGCTCTTCGCGAGGCTTCGGTGCGCATGCACGTAAAGGCGCGTCAATACCAGAGAGTATGCGACGCTTTTCCACCTGGACCCGATCGCGTAGAGGCGGCCGTGATCTTATTCAATCGCGTGATCGACCACGCCAACGTACCTACCGTCGTCGGTCGATATTCAAGTTTCGAGCAAAGTATTTTTGGCGCTCGCGTGGGATGGAGAAACGTCCTCGGCGATTCGCCGCAGGCGTTCACGATGCACTACAGACTCGATCTCAACTGCGACGAACAAGCGAGCGTGGCGAAGCACTTAGTCAGCGCCGCGGTGCGTGATTACAAAGACGTTCAAGTCATACGTAACGTCACCATCAACGGTCGAAGACTTCCTCGCGATCCCGTCGAGGACGACACCCTGTGGAGCGTGCTCACCGCCGAATCCTTCACCCCCGTGCTCGAATTCGACTACTTCGGCGCCGACGTCTGGGACGTCGTCCGCCGAGAGTTAAACATCAACGAAATTCCCGACGAAAAACCCGAGCGCGAGGCCGCGCTCAAGCGTCTCGCCTCCCGTCTCGCCTTCCTCCGAGCGTCCACCCTCCAACGCGCCTGGATCGAGCTCGCCGCCGCCGACGCCGCCCTCCCCCACCCAACCAACGACGCCTCGTGGCGCAAATCCTGGCACGAGACCCTCCAAATGATCTGTCGCACCGAGCACTCCCACAGCTCTAAATCTCCGCTCCGTCTCATCTTCGACTTCCTCGACGTCGACGGTTCCGCCTCCCTCTCCATCGACGAATTCGTCGCCGGCGCCTCGAGCGCGCTCGGCCGTCCGATCCCACGCGCTTTGCTCGCGCCTTACTTCGACGCGCACCACTTCACCGACGACAGGCATTTAGGCGTCGTCTCCTTCGACGTTTTCGAGGCGATTTGCGTGGAGAATTTCGCGTAATCTCGCGTCGCTCGCCTCGCGCTCCGTCCCGCGCGAGCCACCCTGGGCGCGCGCGCGGCGCCACTCTTCGCCTCGGCGTCAATCGATCAATCAATCGTCGACCGCGTCGGCCCGAAGCGCCCCGCGCGCGCGCCCGATGTCGCACGCGCACCAACGCGCGTCCGCGGTGGCCGCGTCCGCGCTCGCGCGCGCGTCCGCGACGACGCGCGCGCGCGAGCGGCGCGCGCGCGTCCGACCGGGACGCGGTGACGTCGCGGTCGCCGGCGCGCGTCGCGTCGCGCTCGGCGCGCGCGCCGGCGCGCGCGCGCTCGAAAACCGCGCGCTCGATCGCTGGGCGGCGACGAGGGACGCGCGCGCGCGCGCGCGAGGGCGCGGACGGGCGAACGCGACGGGGGACGAGGACGTGGACGCGGCGCTGGCGCTGCTGGCGACGACGTCGTCGGTGGATGAAGCGATCGAGGACGACGGGATGACGACCACGGGGACGAGGATCGTGCGAGTGAGCGATTCGATCGCGAGCGGGGGGCGGAGATCGAAGAGACGGCGAAGGAGACGACGAGACGCGTACGACGCGCTGCGCGGGGAGTTTGATAAACCAAAGTTGCTGAGATTCTTTCGACGACGACCGTTGCAAGTCGCGGGACGGTTGGCGACGATCATTCGAGTCGGACGACGAGTGATAAAGAACTGGAAGAAGCAGGAGGATTGGGCGCCGGAGAAGCGCACGCGGGGGGCGGAGTTGAGAGCGGCGATGACGCGCTTGGGGCCGGTGTTTGTGAAAATCGGGCAGACGCTGTCGCAGCGTCCGGATTTGATCGGGGAAGAGGCGGCGGACGAGTTGAAGTTGCTGCAACAAAGTAATGAGCCGTTTCCGGATCAGTTGGCGTGGAGAACGATCGTTGAAGATTTGGAATGGGATGGGCCCATCGCGCCGAATCATCCGTACGTCGGCGTGAACCCAGACGCAAAGCCTTTGTTCGCAGAATTTAGCGCGAAACCCATCGCCGCGGCGTCATTAGGACAAGTGTACAAGGCAAAGACATGGGAAGGTGAAGATGTGGCGGTGAAGGTGCAAAGACCGAAGGTGATGCGACAAGTTGCCCTCGACTGGACGTGCTGGTCGCTCTCCCTTTCGACGCTCAAGCGCCTGTGGGGGACCACGACGGAGCTCGACGTCATCGCCGATGAAGTCGGGCAAGGCGTTTGGCAAGAGCTGGACTACACGCAAGAGGCGGCGCACATGGACGAGTTCAACGAGCGGCATAAGTGGTTGGGTTTCGTTCGCGCGCCAGAGTGGCTGCCGCAATACACAGGACCAGAGGGTCGAGCGAGAATACTCACGACGGAGTGGATCGATGGCAATCACATAGCGGATTTACCTCAAGAGAAAAAGCTCATCATGGCGCAAATGGCGGTCGAAGCGTGCGTGGCGCAGCTGATTTACACTGGTTTTGTCCACGCGGATCCGCACGAAGGGAACATGATGCTCGACAAAAACGACATGCTCGTATTTTTAGATTTTGGGCTCATGAGCGAAGTCGAGCCTTTCATCATGGAAGGCTTCGCCAAGGGCATTCAGCACATGATTTCCGGGAACTGGGAAGGTTTAGTGTTGGTTTTCCAAGAGGTTGGCTTCACGCCAAAGGAAGGCTTCTTGAAGCGCGACGACCGCAGCGACACGTACAAACCGGCGACGTTAGAAGAGATGACGGCGGCGGTGGCGAAGACTTTGTCCACGGAAGAAGGCGGTCAAAGTCGATTTGGTGCGCTCGCGACCGGATTGGCCAAGCTCAGCGCGAACTTCAAGTTCCTGACGCCGCCTTACATCATCCTTCTCATCAGAACGTTTTTGACGCTCGAAGGCATCGCGGAGAAGGCGGATCCGAATTTTAACATTTATACCGCAGCGTTGCCGTACGCTATTCGACGTGCCATGGCGCCTTCAACGCCAGAAGGCCAAAGAGCGATGCGCGAGACGTTTTTGAACGAGTCCAACGAGTTGCGATGGGATCGCATGGAAGAGCTCGTGTTGAACGACACGGTGGACGAAGACGAGGCACCCGCAACCGAAGCATCGACGACCGACACCGAGAGCGATGTGTTCGGCGACAGCCAAGCGCTCATGGCGCAGCGCAGCAAAGAGGTCGTCGGGAGACTCTTGGGCTCGACCGAAGGTACCGCGTTGCGTCGCGTCGCGTTCGCGGCAAACACGGAACAAATCGTCGAGTACTTATCCGGTCCTCAAGGCACGGCGCTGCGCGCGAAGAGCATCAGAATGCTCAGCCGCACGCTCCAAGATCTTTGGACCGCTCGGCGTTTTGTGCGCCGAAATCCAGTCAAAGTCGCCGCTTTACCGGTGTGGCCCGAATCCGACGAAGCGCGTCGCATCCGGGAACGCCAGGATCGCGCCCAAAAGCGCGCTCTTTCTTTTCTCTTCGGCACGCACATGTCGCGATTGATTCGCAAGCCCATCTTACTTTTACGCGCCCTCGCGTTGAGCGCGCACATCTTGGCCTCCGCCTTCGTCTACGCCCTCGCGGTCACGGTTTGGGACACCATCAAATGGGTCAACGGCTTCACGCCTTGGGGATTCGTTTGGGCGCGTTTCGTCGCCTCGCGCTTGGACAAATCCAAGCCCGCGTAGCGACGCCGCGATCGAACCCGCGATGACGACATCGATGACGACATCGATATTACATACCATAGATTTAATACGCATTAGACGCGACGCTCGATCCTTCCTCCCTCGCGTCTCGCCTCGCGTCTCTTCGTCTCGCGCGTCGCGACAGCCGCGCGTCGCGTTCAAACGCCCTCACACCTTCGCGCGCGCCGTCTCGACGCGCGTCATGCGCGCGCCTCCCAAGACCCCGCCCAAGGGACAAAAAACGATCAGCAGTTTCTTCGCGCCGAATCCGCGCCCGCGCGCGCCGTCGTCGCCGCGCGCGTCGAGCGAAACCGCGACGCGCGATGGGCCGTCGCGAACGAACGATGACGACGAAAACGCGCCGCCGGCGGCGAAGCGCGCGAAGACTCGCGACGCGGACGATCGCGAGGACGCCGTCGAGATCGGCGACGGCGCGCGCGCGGACGAGGGACGACGGCGCGAGGACGCGGACGCGGACGCGGACGAGGACGACGCGCGGGCGACGCTGGAGCGACTGAAACCGTCGTCGCCGACGACGCGCGCGAAGTTTATTCAAAAGCTCTCGCTCGATCGACGACGACGAGATTTAGAGGGCGATGAGGATGGAAAGACGGAGGATGGCGCGGGAGCGTCGGCGACGGGGACGAAGATGACGCCGTTGGAACAGAGCGTGAAGACGTTCAAGGCGAAGCATCCGGGGACGATGCTGATGATCGAAGTCGGGTACAAGTATCACTTTTACGGCGATGACGCGCGGGATGCGAGCAAGGTTTTGGGGATATTCGCGTATCAGTCGAGGAATTATCTCACGGCGAGCGTGCCCGTGGTGCGGTTGAACGTGTACGTGCGACGATTGGTCAAGGCGGGATATCGAGTGGGGGTGGTGAAACAGACGGAGACGGCGGCGTTGAAGGCGAGCGGGGAGACGGGGAATAAATCGGGGCTATTTGAACGGAAATTGGTTGGATTGTACACGAAAGCGACGTTAGACGCGGGAGCGGCGTTGTCGGACGCGGGGGACGACGGGGAAAAGTCGAGCATGGCGTCGGGGGTGTTGTCGAATCATTTGTTGTGCGTCGCCGAGGATCGCGTCGCGGGCGGGGCGTCGACTTCGGCGTCGACGCGCGTGGGATTGGCGGCGATTGAAACGAGCACCGGGGACGTGCTGAGTGGAGAGTTCATGGACACCATGCAACGACCTGGGTTGGAGTCGCGGTTGTTGTGCATTTCACCCGCGGAGATTGTTCTCGTGGAACCAATTAGCGAACCGACGGCGCGTCTCATCAAGGCGATGTACGGTTCGGGCGCGAACGCGGCGCGCGTGGAACGCGTGACGCGAGACGAGCTCACGGGCGTCACCCTTACCGGTACCAAGGCGGAGGAGGCGACACCCTTGGTGCACACCGCACTCTGCGCGGGCGCCAAGTATCTGAGAGAATTCGGGCAAGCTGACATTCTTCATCTCGACGCCGCGTTTCGCCCGCTCGAGGGCGCGGACGAAATGAAACTCTCGCCGAATGTTTTGCGTCAACTCGAGGTTTTGACGTCTTCCGCGGGAACGTACAAGGGAAGCTTACTTTGGTTGATGAATCACACCGTCACACCCATGGGTGGTCGCTTGCTGCGTCACTGGGTGAGTCATCCACTGCGCTCAAAGTCCGCCATCGAAGGCCGACTGGACGCCGTCGACGCGCTGCGCGAGTTGACGTCGTTTGAGGAAGGATCGATGATGGACCACGACAAAGTGAGTCACAACACGTTCAACGGATTGAAAATTCAATTAAAACAGCTCCCAGATCTTGAACGAAGTCTCGCGCGCGTGTTTCACGGCACGGCAACGCCCGGTGAGTTCGTCGGGGCGTTGACGTCGCTCGCCAAATTCAGCGAGTCGTGCGCAGCGATGCGCGCGAGCGTCTCTGGAGAGATCAAGTCGACGTTGCTGGATGCGCAAATCGAAGCCGTCACCGATCCTCTTCTTCACGCTTTAGCAGACCAGTTTTTGAACGCGCTGAATCTAGAGATTGCGTGCGTGGACAAGCCTTCGAAGACGAAGATTGGACTCTTCAAGGACGACGCGGAAAGCTTTCCGGATTTGCACGCCGCCACTGCGGCGGTGGAGGAGGCGAAGCGCGCGATGGACGATTTACTTCCGGAACTGCGCCGTAAGCTCGGCATGCCGCGTCTTGGTTACACCACCGTAGGCGGTGTTGGCGGCGGCGAGTGGCTCATCGAAGTCCCCATGGATCGCTCGTGTCCGACGACGTGGATCAAGGTGAGTTCCAACAAGAGCAAAAAGGTCGTCCGCTACCACCCGCCGGAAGTCACGGAAGCGGCAGCGGCGTTGGAATGCGCGAATGAACGACATATGTTTGCCGCCGATGCGGCATGGAAAGAATTTTTGTCGTCGTTTCGAGAGAACTACGCCGCTTTTCGATCGGCCACGTCGGCTGTGGCGACGTTGGACGCGTTGCACGCGTTGGCGATTCTGTCAAGAAATGAAGGATACGTCCGACCAGAATTGCTCGAAGATTCCGCGCCACCATCTCTGCACGTTGTCGATGGTAGGCATCCGGTGCTCGACGCGCACCTTTTAGATGACTTCGTGCCAAACAGTATCGACCTTCACGGCGAGCGTACGCGCGCGCTCGTGATCACCGGGCCAAACATGGGCGGGAAGAGTTGCTACATTCGTCAAGTGGCGTTGTTGAGCGTGATGGCGCAAGTCGGGAGTTTTGTTCCAGCAAAACAGGCCCGTCTCACAGTGCTCGATGCAATCTACACGCGCATGGGCGCGAGCGACAATCTCGCCATGGGCTCATCGACTTTCCTTGAGGAAATGTCCGAGGCGTCAAACATTTTAGAAATGTGCACGCCGAGATCGCTCGTCATCATGGACGAACTCGGTCGAGGGACGTCGACGCACGACGGCGTCGCCATCGCGGCCGCCACGCTCGAACATCTCGTTCGAGACGCAAAGTGTTTCACGCTGTTCGTGACGCACTACCCATCGGTCGCGCGCGACGTGCAAGCCAAGTACCCGACGCACTGCTCGTCGTGCTTCACGTCGTACGTCGAACTCGAAGGTTCGTCGGAGGAAATGCCGCGAATCCAATTCCTGTACAAGCTCACCCCGGGCGTCGCCCATCGCTCGTTCGGTTTAAACGTGGCCCGCATGGCGTGTTTACCACCCGCGGTGATTCAATCCGCCGGCGTCAAGGCTTCCGAATTAGAAATCACCACCGCTCGTCGAGCGCTCGCTCGTCGAGCGTTCAACCGCGAAACCGCCGACGCGTGCGCCTCGGCGACGTCCTCCGTCCTCGCCGCCATCGCCTCGGGCGACCACTCCACCATGATCGCCGCGCGCGCGGCCGCCGCCGCCGTCCCCGACGCCGGCGTCTGAGCGCCCGCGTCTCCTCTCCTCTTCGCGCGTTCGCTCGCGCGCTTTTTCCAACAGTTGTCAGACGACGAAGCGCGCGCGAACCGTCGTCCACTCCCGCGCGCGCTCGCCCCCGCGCCCGCGCCGATGGGCGCCGACGACGACGCGCGCGCCGCCGCCGCTCGCGGCGACGTCTCCGCGTTCCTCGCGCTCGTCGAACGCGGCGCCGACCCGACGACTCGGGACGAAAACGGTGCGCACAGCCTGCACCACGCGGCGGCGGCGAACTGCGCGGCGATCGTCGATCACCTGCTCCGCGCGGGCGTGCGATGGAACGACGTGGACGACGACGGTGATTGCGCGGGGCAGTACGCGAGCGGACACGGACACGCGGACCTGGCGCGAGCGATGATGGACCACGCGACGGCGAGCGAGGTGCGGGACGGCGAAGCGTCGATGTCGGCGACGCGAGGCGAACCGCGAAGAAACGAGGAGAGCGAGAGATATTTAGCGACGAAAGTGAGGTACAATGGAGACGATAAATTGTTGGACGAGCGAGGGGACGCGGTGATGATGAGCTGGGAGGCGCCGTTGATGGAGGCGCACGCGGACGCGCTGTGCGAGACGAAGGGCGACGTGATGAACGTCGGATTCGGCATGGGAATCATCGATGGACACATTCAGGCTCGAGAGCCGAGGAGTCACACGATCGTGGAGGCGCACCCGGACGTGCGGGCGCACATGACGCGCGCGGGATGGGACTCGAAGGCGGGCGTGCGCGTGGAGTTTGGACGATGGCAAGACGTGCTGCCGAGACTCGTGGAGGAAGGTCGAAAGTTTGACGCGATTTATTTCGACACGTACGGGGAAGAGTACGACGACATGCGTCGCTTTCACGCCTTTTTGCCCAAACTTTTGCGCGCGGGCGGACTGTACAGCTACTTCAACGGCATGTGTCCCGACAACATTTTCTTTCACATGGTGTACAATCGCGTCGCCGAGGTCGAGCTCGGAGCTTTGGGCCTCGACGTGACGTTTGAGATGAAATCCATCGACACCGCGGACGCGAAGATTTGGGAGGGCGTCACCCGTCGGTATTGGTGGGGCGATAAGTACTTCTTACCCAAGTGCGTGTTCCGAGGCGAGGGTCAGACCGCCGTCGACGCGTCTCCGTCTCGACGGCTTAATAAGTTACATTCGGCGTAATGCGGGAAGCTCACAGGCGCGGTCGCGCGTCGCGACTCTCGCGCCGCGACGTCTTCGCCCTCGGCGAGCTCAAAAACTCGACCGCCTCCTTGACGCTCGCCAGATCGAACGCCGCGTCGCGCCCGCCGCGCGTCTCGCCCTCCTCCGCGCTCGCCTTCGCCGCGACGCGCCGCAGCGCCTCCAGCGTCGTCGCGTCGATCCGCGCCCGCGTCTCGCGTCTCGGCGGTCCGCGCGCCGTCGCCGCCGCCGCCGTCGTCGCCGTCGTCGCCGTCGTCGTCGCCGTCGCGACGCGGTCGTCGCGCGCCATGGCGCGACGCCGCGGCGTCGCGGCGTCGACGAGTGCGGCGCCGCGCGACGCGATCGCGCGTCGCGTCACTTCGACGCG
>JACLAB010006309.1_pt1 | contig 30113 bp, 27 predicted proteins | sample 8027921 | NCBI WGS metagenome assembly JACLAB01 (sample SAMN15725117, study PRJNA655200) | protist metagenome | isolation source: fluorescence activated cell sorting (FACS) single amplified genomes of... | place: USA: West Boothbay Harbor, Gulf of Maine | collected 2000-07-19 | reverse complement strand
TAAACATAGCAACAGGTGGTGGTGGTGGGCGAGGCTCAACTATTATGCTTCCTTCGTCTGGTAAATATAAAGTCGAGCTGACCCCTACTGGGACGATCAATACAAGTTCGTTTGGTATTACATCAAGTACAACAAACGATGGTAATATGCTTCGTACAGGTACTGTCATTAAGATAGACGGGTCTAATAGCCAAACTGGTTTGACTGCAATGGCGGTTGGGCAAGTCCATGTTATGCTAATTGATATGGATGCTATGACTGTTCAGTTTAAACTTAATAACGCCAATACAGGTTCCGCTGCGGCACTTAGCGCAGACGCTGGTCTAGGATACATGATTCATACTTGGGATTCTGATGGCAACACCGATTGGAGCGTAAATTTTGGGCAGTTAGGGTTTACGCATGAAGATGCTGATTACTCGCCACTAGCAACTCAAAATTTAAGCACCCCAGACGTAATTAATTATGAAGATGAATACTTTGTCTCAGAAGCTCCATACTCAGTTGCTGTTGACGATAATACTGCTGGCGATTCTACCAACAACGCCGAATATGATTTCATTGGCAATAATGGCAGCGGAACTTCAAGAACTGCAAGTACGGGTGATGGCGGTTATATTCAAATAGCTGGCAATAGCATACCGAACACCAATGGACATTACACAGGGAAAAATTTTGGTGTTATAGGAGATACAGCAACTGTCGAGCTGACTTTGTGGTATACAGGAAACAAGACCTTTCGTTCTTCAAATCAAGCTATTATGCGGGTTGGTATTGAGACTACAAATTATGAACATCGTCTGGATTATGGTAGCGATGTGGTTGAACTTGATGGAACCGTTTTACAGGTAGATGGCTCTAATTATACTTTCCCAACACAGACTAAAAACCTAGTAACATTTGAATGTTTAGTTGATAGCACCACTTTAATATCAACTTGCAGAATGTCTGTAGGTGGTACGGTAATCGGAACAGGTGGAAACAAATTACCTCTCGACAACCCTAGAACTGCTGCTAGATTTTTTCCAGCCACGGGAGGGTCTGAGAATGGTCGGGCTGGTGGTGATGGTGATATAATATTTGGTATTCATGCGTATCAAAACAATCCAGCTACATCTCATAGATTGTATGATATTGCCATAACCGGCACTGGTTCTACTATTACGTTGCCAAAGTCTGTGTCTGGTGGTGCGATGGTAAGGCTGAAACGTACAGATTCTACAGGTGGTTGGTATGGATTTGATACGGTTCGTGGAGCTAATAAATCAGTAAGATGGGACGTAACCGAAGCTGAAGATACCTCAACCTTCAGTGACCAAAACTTAACAGGAACCACATTTACAATGCCAACTGCTATGCCATCAGGGCATTACTTGCTAGAGTGTTTTTATGTGGGCAGTTACTTTCAGATTAAAGGATTTGTTGGTGACCACCCAACTGTTCAAACATTAAGTTATGATTCAGCATTAGACTCTGCTCCCGGTTTTATGGTCTTCTTTAACAGAGATGGTAGCACACAAGAGCGTACAATGGCTTACCACATCTCTACGGGTAACGCTTCACGATTAGATGTTACAGACAGTGCAACAGCGGCAAGTAATGCTGGAGCATTTGGCAGTTTTACCCCGACAACAACACAGTTTAAAGTCGGCAATGAACAAAATACAAACCAAGATAGTGCCAACATTATTTCGTACCACTGGGCGAACAGCGGCCCGTACCATTTTGGGTTTTACAATCCAAATAATTCTGCTGATGGTCCAATGATTAATTTAGGCGGGATGCCAGCCACTATGGTCGTAAAACGTAATGGTGGGTCTAGTTGGAATTGGACACTGGTTACGAAAGTAATAGATACACATAACGAGGGTTATCAGTATCTTGAACCGAACACAACAATAGCCTCAAATACGTCATCATCAGTCAATGAGTTTGATCTAGTCTCTAATGGCTTGAAGGTAAGGGAGGCTGGCAACAATTCATTGAATGGTACACCAGCATCAGACATACAAGTATACGGGGCCTTCGGTATACAGCCAATTCAAGGCGACGGGTCGGTAAACCAAGGCCGCGCTCGTTAAATGGTAGAGCCAATCTCAGCAACACTTGCAGCTATAGCATTGGTTAAAGCGGGATTGGAACACGCCAGTGATTTAAAAGATATTGGTTCATCTATTGATAATTTACTGAGCCAAAAAGATCAAAAGAAGCCAGCAGAAACACAACAGCAAAAGGTTTTGCGCCAACGTACAGGCGAAGACGGGCAAGATGACACAAGTATATCAGCGGTGATGGATGAGGTGCTTGCTGAACGGACGCAGCAGATTGCCTTAGATAATCTAGCCGCTGAGATTAATAAAAAGTGGCCTACATCTCCCGGCGAGCCGACAACGTGGGACATTATCCTCAAGGCTAGAGAAGATAAAATTGCGGTAGCTAAGAAAAACAGGATTAGAGAAAAAGCAAAATCTGATAAGTTTTTCGATACGGTTTTTGAATGGCTGAAAAATATTGCAATCTTAACTGGGGTTGCAATTCTAAGTGTAATTGTTGGCTATTATATTTGGATTAATAGATGCCAAGATACGGTGTGTTAAATGAGAGTGTACGAAGTTGGAGTGTATAATTCAGTTGTTAGAAAGATTATTCGTTCTGGCGGAACGCTACCTGAGCATAGTACTATTTCTCCTGAGTTTGAGAACACGTTATATTTTGAGCGCGTAGCGGCAAGTGAAGAAGATGTACGTATTAGAGTCCACAACGAGTACCCTAAGTCGTTAGGGTATGTAATAGATTATGTTAATAAGGTAATGGATAATGAAGAAGACCGTGACTGAATTGTCAACCAGCTTAGATGCCCACGAAAGAGTTTGTGGCGAGCGCAGCAAAAACATTGAGCTTCAATTCGCTGGAGTGAACGCACGGTTAAAACGGTTGGAGTTTATTATTATGACCACGACAGGCGCTATTATACTACTGCTCGCTACTGTCGTTATTCAAGGAACGTAACGTGCCAGAGATTGAACTGCCTCAGAGTTGGATAGCATGGGCTGGTTTTATAATTACAGTGACTGTTGGCTTGGCTATAAGAGATTGGGCTAGTGATTTAATTGCTGCTTGGAAGTGGAAGGCTACTCCGGGTTTTGAACCAATGGACACTTGTATTTTAAATGGCGAACGGGTCTTAATAATACATATCGGATTACGCGAAACCATTTTTGAAAGACAAGGTAAGTGGGGCCGAACATGGCAATACATTCCAAGCTCAAAGATCGTAAACCATGAGTTACGTAGGGTCGTTGGTGATGATCGTATGCTTGACCATAAGATAAATGGTGAGGATAAAGGAGAGTAAGATGTTTAAAGTATTAGTGTTAGTATCGTTAGTTGTTGTGGCTGGTTGTGTTAAACTACCCAACTTTCCTATGTTCTACAGCCACCAAGATTTGCTAGATCAAGAGCGTGAAATAGAAAATAGTTTCAGAAGGGGGAAATAACTAATGTCTTTATATGAAAATATGAACAAGCGGAAAAAAGCAGGAACATCTCGTTCTAAAGATAAGAGTAAAATAAGTGATAAAGCGTATGCTAACATGAAAGCTGGGTTTCCTAAAAAGAAAAAGAAACCTACAGAAACAAAGAAGGCATAAAGGAATTAGATATGCTTAGTTTACTAGGATCAGTATTAGGATTTGGCACAAGCTTCTTACCTAAAGTCATGGATTTCTTCCAAGATAAACAAGACAAAAAACACGAGCTATCCTTAATGGATAAGCAGCTAGAGCAGCAAATTCAAATCGGCAAACAAAAGATGCAGATGATGGACGTAACTGCGGACATTGCTGAAACTGAAACACTGCACAAAGAACACTCTAGTATTACTCAAAAGTCTAGCCAGTGGTGTATAAACCTCAGTTCCTCTGTAAGACCAATCATAACGTACTGTTTGTTCATAGAGTTTGCGGCACTTACTATATCAGTTAACATGGGGTGGATGGACTTAATACAGTACGCAACCATATGGAACAGCGAGTTTCAGGCCATATGGGCAGCAGTGGTGTCTTTTTGGTTCGGTAGCCGTAGCTTTAATAGGAAGTAGATGGAGTAGCTACAATGGTATTGCACATCAATGCGTCCGGTATGGAGCTTATTAAGCACTACGAGGGGTGGAGAGCGTCCCCTTACCTGTGCAGTGCGGCAAGGCCGACCATTGGCTACGGCTCTACATGGGATCGTAATGGCAATGCTGTTACCCTTAACCATTCTGATATTACGAAGAAGCAAGGCGAACATCTACTCCTCCGCGAGGTGCGCCATTCTGAAGCGGCAATTAGAAGACTTATCAAAGCGGAACTAACAGAGAATATGTTCTCTAGTTTGTGCAGTTTTATATATAATGTAGGCAGTGGTAACTTCCAGAAGTCTACTCTACGTATGAAGTTAAACCGTGGGCAGTACGAAAGTGCTGCTGACGAGTTTCCTAAGTGGCGCAAGGCTGGCGGCAGGATCATTAAAGGCTTGGTGCGTAGGCGTAAACAAGAACGTGAGTTGTTTTTATTATAGGAGGTTAAGGGATGGCTACCCCACGGCAAGGTAAGGCAAAAGTTAAAGTTACCGCATCTGGTAAGAAAGTTTCTTATGGGCAAGCTGGTAAAGCAAAAGGTGGAGGACCACGGGTAAAACCGGGAACCTCTAAGGGCGATGCGTACTGCGCAAGAAGTTTAGGTATAAAGAAGGGGTTATCTAAAAAGAAACAGAACAACCCGAATACACCTAACAACCTATCGCGTAAGCGTTGGAATTGTGTAGGAGCTAAATCAGCATAGTATCTATTGATCGTGTCACAGTTATACTGTACAACTTGTTTTAGGAGTTATTGTATTGGCCGCAATTAAATTAAGTAAATTCGTAGGTACTGCGCCTAAGATATCGTCAGAGTTACTTCCTGACGGTGCGGCTCAGATTGCCTATAATTTACAGTTATACTCCGGTGATCTAATCCCGTACAGCGAGCCTGCGGTTGTTGATAAAGTACCTCGGTTAGGTGCGCTAAAAACTTTACATGGTATGAGGGCCTCTAGCGGCGCGTCTATTGACTGGCTAACTTGGTTAGCAGATGTCGATATTATTACTTTGTCTGACTCATCTGATGACGAGCAGCGTTTTTATTACAGCGGCGATGGGGTTCCTAAAGTATCTACGTACGCGCTAGCTACATCAGGTTCTGCGCCGTATCCTGCTGCAACTGGCTCGTTTTACGAACTGGGGTTGCCATTACCTACTGTAGCACCAGTAGCTTCAGCAGCATCGTTTACATCTCCTACTTCTACGCACTATCAGCGGGATTCTGGTAACACGGCTATTATAACCACGGCGGCTGCGCATGGGTTTAGAGATGGTAATATTGTCACTATACGTGGATTTACTGGGTCTCCCGGTGAGGACTTCAACATAATTAATACCCGTATTACTGTAACTAGTTCCACGACGTTTGAGTACTACAACGCTGGTGGAACGCAGTCATCTGCTTCTGATACGAATGGAGTTGTTGATTTAGCTGGCGGGACTATTATACGGGATTACACATATACATGGTTTACTCCGTGGGGTGAGGAAAGTATAGGCGCTGATCCGTCTGATACGCTCTATATCAAAGAGGGTCAGCAAGTTACAGTGAGCGGGCTACCTACTGCTGCTCCGGTAGGGGATAACTTTATCACAGGGATGAAACTATACCGTACCCTATCATCTGCATCTGGGACGGAGTTCTACCATCTATCTGATTTGTGGTTCCCACAAGCTACTGCTACTGTGTCCCTTACATCTAATGTTGCTACTGTTACTATGGCTACACACCATGGGCTTATCGTGGGTGATAAGTTTAAGTTAGCTAAGTGTACAGATACTGTCTTTAATATTACTAGTGGTGTGGTTACTGTTGTAGTTAGCGACACTGCTTTTAGTTACGCAGTGACTAATGCTAACATTTCGTCGAAGGCTGACACTACAGGTAGGCTGTATCATAACGTCGCTGAGTTACCTGCAGACACACCCCGTTACTGGGGTGATGATAGTATAAAGACAACTCATAGACTTCGCAGCAGTGGGGTCGCCACCTTAACAACTTCTACCGCTCACGGCTTCCTTAGTAACCAAGTGGTAACTGTTGCTAGTGTGGGGGGAACTGGGTACAACGCGGCAAACGTAGTTATTACTGTAACAACTACTACAGCATTTACTTATGTTAACGCTGGAAGTGATGAGAGCAGCACAGCGGATGCCGCAGGTGTAATAACTAACGACAGCTACACAGATGACTTTGATTTTCTAAATCTGGTGGACATCCTTATATCCGACGACTACGAAAAGCCAAAAGCAACTATGGTAGGTCTTACGTTAGTCCAGAATAACATGGTAGCCGGGTTCTTTGACAACCAGTTATGCTTCGCTGAGCCGGGTAAACCTTGGGCGTGGCCTATAGCTTATCGACAGACGTTCGAGCATGATATCGTAGCTATTGAGGTTGTAGGCGGGTTTCTTATTGTTCTAACTGATACCTATGCGTACCGCGTTTCTGGTAACGATCCAGCCACTCTTAGTATCTCTCGAGTGGACAAACCATATCCCTGCTTATCAAAGCGTTCAGTGGTTAACATGGGGTATGGGGTGTTGTTCGCTACCTATGGGGGCCTTGCGTTGTGGGGTAGTGGGGGTTTAACTTTAGCGACTAAGTATATTCACGATTGGGATACTTGGGATGATGATATTGACCCTACTACTATTGTAGGGCACTTCTTTAATGACAAGTATTTCGGATCATATGACGGTGGGTCTTTCCTATTTGAGCAGGATGAAAAAGTCGGTGGGTACTACGTTACCGCTGGGCACCAATTTAACAGCGCATGGACTGATGTAACTACTAACGCTTTGTATACCGCCAGTGATCAACTTGGTAACATTACTCAGTGGGGGAGCTCTACATGGCCTTTACGCCCTATGGAGTGGAAATCAAAGACCATTGTCACCAAAGATTTTATTAACGTAGGCGCGGCCCGAGTAGTGGGGGACTATACTACAACTGCTGAAGATATTGCCGCTTACGCTACCTATAACGATAGTATAGTTGCGTATAACACTGTTGTGTTTGGTGACAGCGAGCAACTCGGTTCAATAAATGGGCCAACTGATTACGTCGGTGATGATGGAATTACAGTTAACAACTTCGGAGCATTTAACACGGGGGTCGTTAATGGCCCTGCAGGGTTAGGAGCTACGATACGATCTCCTCGTACAGCGCCTTCCCAATACAGCGTTGTGTTCAAGTTATTTCAGAACAAGGATTTGGTCTTCACCCAATCCGTTACTAGTGACGCCGTCTTTAGATGCCCATCAGGATACAAGTCGGATACGTTTGAAGTGTCAGTAGCTAGTGAGGCTAGGATTAGGTCAATCCATCTAAGTGAGACACCTGATGGGCTTAGGAAGGCATAATGTCACGTAGACACGTAGCAACCCCAGAGGTTCCAGACACACTTCTTGATTGGCAAGGGGTACTCTTTAGTGCTATTAAAGAGAATGTGGAACTTCTTACAGGTACACGCGGAGAAGGTGACCTTTCAAGTATGGCAATCTGTCGGGGTGACTTTACTGTTAATCCAATGGGGACTCAGGTAATGAACTCTATTAATACTAGCCATAATGTTACACCCAGTGCCCTTAGTAAAGCAGCACCTCTAGATGCGTTTCTAGATTTGCGTAGTGATGTTCAAACTTTAGCTGTTGACGTACGGGAGACCCGCGCAGTGCTTAACCTTCTGATACAGAATATAAAGGGGGCCTAGAGATGTTCCGATTTAGAGTCCACAGTCGCTGGTGTTATGTTGACGCTGGTTACGGAGGTGGCGGGGACGCTAACTCTAATAGCCAAGATCAATCTTTTGGCGGTGGCGAAAGTTACGACAGCGGGTATGGGAGCTATACTGGCGGTTATTCTCCCGCTGACGAACGGGCTGCAGCCGCTCGGGAGTACAACCAAAGTGCAGCAGGTAGAGCAGCGTATGCGCAGGCTTCTGCCGCTCGGCAAGCTCAGGCCGAAGCTGCAAGGGTAGAGTCCGAGAAAGTTAATTTTACACCTGCTAAGGTAGCTCAGCAGGCTCCGTCAAGTTATGGGCCATTAAATTTTTTATCGACCCTAGGGGAGACAGCTTTCTCCGTGTTGTCTGGGGGATTTGCTAACCCAGAGTTTGACGGGCAGAATCTTATTGGGGCTGATAGGCCGCAAGGTATATACGCTGGAGTGCCGGGGACTTTTGGTCTAGGCCCTTCTATAGGTTTAACTACACAGGGTGTAACTCTTGATAGCGGGCCTCTTGCTGGACTCGCGCAAGGTCTGTATGACGATGGGCTGGAGAAGACTTTTGAAAACGCAACAGCCGGACCCGTCGATAAGCTATCAAACGTTCTTACAAGTGATTCAAGTTTGGGCAACCCCCCACCCCAACCTGAGTATACTGCCCAACAACGTGCAGGGCTTAACACTCCAAATCCATTTGGCGATGGGGGTAGTAGCGATGGGGGTAGTGGGGGGCTAAGCACTGCTCCTGTAATAAGACCTGCTCCTGCCCCTGTTCAGATGGCGGCACTTGAAAATGACCCTAACCAGCGGTATCAGTTTAACTACGGTGGCGATGTATACCCATCGTATAAAGAAGGCGGATTAGTTTCCGAACAAGGAGATAACACTATGGCTAATATTGATGAATTAATCCGAATTGCTACTGACCCCGCTTATGACTCGGCTGATCCCGGTGTTCTACAGCAAGGCGTTGCACCACAAGGAGCATCTCAATCTATGGAATACCGTATGAATCCTTCTTATGCTGAGGGCGGCGTCGTGTCGATGAACGGGCCACAACAAGTTGCAGGGCTTACGCCTCAAGCCACCCCGCAAAGCGGGGCAGTGCCTATGCAGCAGGTAGAAGCTGAAATGCAACGTATGATGCAACAGAACCCACAAGAGATTATGAAGATTAAAGGACTGATTCAGACTGCTGTGCAGGCCGGTGATGTAACGCCAGAAGAATTAAACATGGCTATACAGCTTGCTACCGCGTCTGCTCAGAACCCTTCACTGTGGCCACAACTACGTCAGTTCGCTATACAGCAGGGGTTAGCTGCTGAGGAAGACATATCCCAAGAGTACGATCAAGGGCTAGTGTTTGCTGTACTCTTAGCTTCTAAGGCTGTGCAGATGCAGCAAGGGGGCGGTCAACCGCAAGGTCCACAAGGTATGCCCCAAGGTATGCCTCAGTCTCAAGGTCAACCTCCACAAGCAACTATGCGCACTGGTGGCGAAGTACCTACAAGTAACAATGCTGACGGAACTGTTGCAATTAACGCCCATAAAGGCGAGTATGTTATACCAGAGCACGTTGTACTCGCTAAGGGCACTGACTTCTTTGATAAGATGATAGGCAAAGATGGCAAAGCAAGCGCTTAAACTAGTAGAGCCTATCGTAGGGAAGGATACCCTTGAGGGGTACGAGCCCTTACTGCTGTCTACTGTAGAGATGCTAGATACTTATTGGCCGCAGACCGCTTCGGCCCTTCAACGCTGTGTGGACTATGCTATGCACGGTGAGATGAGCATGGAAGATATTTACGAAGGTATTAAGGCTGGGCGTTTATATGGCCTTATTGCTAAGAATGATGACGGAGAATTGCCAGACGTAGCGCTGGCACTTATTCTAGAAATACAAGCATACCCACAATACACTGTGCTAAACATAGCCGCACTTGGTGGACGGGAGCTTGACCTACTTAAAAGCAGGTTCTGGAAGCACGTATGTAGTTGGGCGTTTATGAACGGCGTCCGTACTATGCAGGCTTCTGTCTCCCCCGCAATGGCGCGTATCTTAAAGCGGTACGGCTTTAACAAGATTTATGAAACGGTCCGCTTGGACTTGTCGGAGATGTAATATGAATATAGTGAGTGTACCATCCTTAAAGTCAGAGCTATTAGCCTGCACTTCGCTTACCCCCACACAGCATAAGGGCGGTGGCGGGATGAAGTCTATCGTTGGGCTAGTAGCTTCTGTTGCTATACCCTTTGCGGCTCCGTTCGTAGCTTCTTCATTGATGGCGTCCTTCAGTGTAGCTAATGCTGCACAGAGTATGTGGAATGTAGCTAGCTCCGCTCTCGTCGGTGGCTTAATGGGCGCGGGTGTCTCTAAAGTAATGGGCGGCGACGTTGCGACAGGCGCACTAGGCGGTGCTTTTGGTGGCGCTATTGGTGGATACAACGCTGGCGGGCTTGGGAAGGGGTCAGGTATAGGCTTTGGTTCTAATGTAGCACCTCCTATGACTGCAGGTTTAGGAACATCTCCCACTGGCGCAGCAACCGCCACGATTAGTAACCTAGGGCCGGAAAGTGCTGTTGCGTCTCAAGTTGACACGACTGGCGCTAGTAGTTTAGCGGATCAGTTTACTAGTGGTGACCCTAGCTATAAATTAATGCGGACTGATATGGGACGCGGTGGATTAGGTAGTACGAGTGCTGTTACTGCTGTCCCAACAAGCGGGCTGAACACAGGTGTTGAACAGTTTGACTACACAATGGGATCAACTGCAGGTGCTCCCACTTTCACCGACAAAGCGATGAGCTTTGCAAAAGGTTTACCAGATAAGATACTTAGTTCCGAAGGTGCGCAGGCAGCAGCGAGTAAACTTTTGACTAACGCAGTTAGTTCTAGAGCTGTCGGGGATACACCAGATATGTCCTCATTTGAGAAGGCAAGGATGGCCGACCTTCAGAGGGCGCGAAATTTCCAAGAGCAGCAACAAAATGAGAAGAAGGCTATCTCCGACTCCTATACACAGATGGCCAGTAATATAAATCCAGAGTACTACGGACAACAGGCATTAACACAAGAGCAGAACCGCTTACTCCGTGCCCAACAAGCTGGGTTACGTGGGGTTTCCGCAGGCCGCGCAGCCACACAATCTAGGCAGAACGCACTCGATAAATCTAGGTTAAGCGGGTATGATCGTGGACGCCAAGAGGCAGAATCTAAACGTCTACAGTATATGCGAGCCGCACAGAGTTCCGCCCCGGCAGGTTCTGGTTATGCAAGTGACATAGCCTCTGATTTAGCCGCCGAAGATAAACGGTATGAACGTTTAAAGGCAGCAGGGCAGGAGTCTTCTGATGTAGTTCAGCCTATATTCGATGGGATATTTGGTGTGAAAAGTAAAAAAGAGCGCGACGAAGATGCTCTAAAGAAAGGAGGCTGATCATGGCTTTATTCACTGGACGCCAAGGTGACGCTGAGTTAAGTCGCCGTAGGTTTGCACAATATCAAGCCGACATGGATGCGCAAAACCTACGTAACGCAGCCCGAGATAAGTTAGATCGCACTCCTGACAGTAAGCCCATCTCAGAGTCAACGGGGACAATCCCTTCTATGACCACGATTGCAGAACCTGTACAGTCTGTACCGGATAACGCACCCGACATGCCCGGCTATGGATCAGATAGGCAAGCTGCACCCGTTACCACCGCAGGCTTAAACCTTGGGCCAGTAGGTCAAAACAATGTAACTATTTCTGGCTCTAGAGTAGCACAAAGCAACCGGCCACAAGACTCCACCTTCACCCAAGGGGTGAAGCAGATAGTTGGAAACTTAGACCATAACGAAGACCTTAACCGCATACAGTACGGACTTAGTTTAGGTGGATACGGTCAGCCTGCTACTAACCCTATCGCACAAGCATACGGGTTCTTCACTGATACTGAGGCTGAGAAGCTGAAGCGTGAAGGTGCCGGTGAGATAGTTGATTGGTACGATAGCGATGAGGCAGTTGCATATTTCCGGCAGAACCCTAAGCAGTTGGATATTGCCAACAAAAACCCCAAGGCTTTCTATGAGTCCCTGAAGGGCGTCTCTCAGGAGGCGGCTACTGCCGCAACTACACCTGTTGCAACCCGCACGGCTTTGCTCCCATTGGCTGCTGCCCGTGTAAAAGGTTTAGACCAACTGTTAAAGAGTGCCGACCCTGCAGTAATCGCAGATCGCGAGCTGGCCTTAGACCTTGCTGCTGAGATTGGCGTAGCCCCATCTGCGGCTCTTGCTATGTGGGGTATAGAAACGGACTACGGGCGCAACACAGGGAAGGGTAAGAAAGGTGTAGCCTCGGGCACAATGCAGGTAACACAGCCTACATATGACAGTATGAAGCGGTGGTTCGGGGACTTCCAGAACTACTCTCGTAACCGTATTGATCCTGCGTTAAAAAGTCTTGCCGATAGTATGTCCAGTAAGCGCGGAGATAAGCGAAGTGAGATGATCGCTGGCTTACTGCGTATGAAGTATAGCGAAATAATTGGTGTCCCGCCACAGAATCTAGGGGCTGCTTATCAAACTAACGCCGAGAAGGTTCGTGACAACAACGGACCACTAGATATTGATGACGGTAATCTTAGTAACGCCGACTACAATACTGCGTTCAACCAACTACGTGCAGAAGCTGAGCTTATGTTATCCGGTGGTCAGCGCCCCGCACAAGTTGCTGTCGCTCCTGCTGCTGTCGCTCCTGCTGCTGTCGCTCCTGCTGCTGTCGCTTCTGCTGGAGTCAAAGTTCCTGCGTCGGATGCAGAGGCCTCAAAGACCGTGGCAACCGCTATAAAGGCTGGAGTAGCAGAGCTACCAGATAGCGAAGTTAAGAAAGCACTGACTTCGAGTAACCCTAAAGAGCCTAAGATGATGGGTAGCATGGAGTTGGTAAACAAAGAGCTATATGAGGGGACCAAGGCCCGAGATGAACTGTACCAGTTGGCTGATACCTATCGTCGCGCTGGTATGGGGATCGAGTACCAGAAGGCTCTAGGTACATTGAATGTTATGACCTCAACGCTTACCCATATTGCACAGCAGAAAGCAGTTAATCTTTTTGAAGCCAACAACGATCCTCGCATGATGCAGGCTATGCGCTCTCAGATAGAAGGCGCACCCGTTATTATTCGCCCTCGCTCTGATGGTAAATGGCAACAAGAAATAAACGGAGAGGTAACACTAGTTGGCTCCAAGGCTGAGTTTGTATCCATGGCCCGTAGCTCTATGTCGAGTGTGTACAATACAAGCATCAACAGCGCTAAAGCTGCTGCGCAAAGCGCTGCCGACAAAATTCGTATGGAGACGGTACAAAAAATCCTAGTTAAGAAGTGGGACGGCTTTAACGCCAAAGAACTTGAGAACGCTAAAGTTATTGCAAACCCCGATGGCAACGGCGGAATGTTTTACCAGCAAGGTGGGCGTGTTATCCATGTGGATAGTGAGGGCGAAATAGTTAGCCCAGACGGAGTACTCTCTGAGGGACTGACATCCCGCTCTGTCGGTGTGCCCCTAGGACAACCGGGGTCAATGGGTAGCATTATGGACACCTACAAATCTGCTGTGGGAGCATCGTAATGGCGGGCTTCTTTGAACCCTCTCGCGGGTCGTACGATCCTTCATTCGCCAGAAGTGAGCCTGCTGGTGACCCCTTCGCAGGGCTAGCACCTCCCCCCGCTGCACCGGCTGGCCCTACGGTAGCCCCTATCGGGTTTGACGAAACTAGTAGGCAGGTGTTTGTCAATGGGCGCACATTCAACGCTGATGACCACGACTCTGCTTTAAATTCTGTTGCTGAGCTAGACAAACCCTTACAGTCTATGCCTAGTAACTTCCGACCTATGAGCCCAGACGAGTACGGCGGGTACATTAATCGTATCAAAGACCCATCTATTGGGCGCTTAGCTAAGAAGAACTTCGGCATTGGTGTTGACACATCACAACAGCTTGCAGGTAGCGCACTTAAATTCTTTGGAGCTGAAGAGACTGGGCAGAAGATCATTGACCAGCAGACTGAAGACATAAGATTTAACCAGCCCTACCAACGTGCAGCAACTGACATAGATTCTGCAGGTGGCGCTGGTGAATGGTTCGTAGCTAATGCTGCACAGATGGCACCACTCATGGCAGAGATGCTAATCACTTCGGCTCTAACTGCTGGAGTAGGGGGTGTTGCCGCTGGTGCTAGTGCCACTGGTGCTAAGTTCCTAGCTCGGGGTGCTGTTAAAAATCTAGCCTCCGATGCAGGTAAAGGGCTAAGAATACTACAGGGCGGGGGCAAGCTAGCTAAAGGTAGCGCTGAACTCAACGCTCTCCGCCGCGCAGGACAGATATCAGGGGCTAAACTTGGCGCTGTCGCCGCCGCAGAAGGCGTAGCTATTGGTGATATATATCAAGCCGTTGAGGAGTCCGGTAACTATGACAGTCCAACACTAGCTCGACTTGCTACATTAGTTGCGTCCGTCCCTTATGCTGCGGCTGAAGTAATCCCCGCTGCGATGGCATTAAAGGTTGCTGGTAAAGCACTTAGGTCGGGAGGGCGCGGACGCCGTCTAGCCACAGGAGCTCTACAAGGTGCGGCTGTAGAAGGGTCGGCAGAAACTGTACAGGATATGCTGTCTCTAGGTACAGCAGGTGAGCTAGACTTCAACGATCCAGAAGTACGTAACCAGTTGATTAACGCTTTTGCTGCTGGTGCAGGTATCGGTGGACCCCTCGGTGGTGTCGCTAACGCTATCCGTGGAACAGCACCTGACGCTAGCTCTACGCCGGAGCCTGAGAAACCGCGAGTAGATACTGAGCGGGAAGAGTCCGATATGCTCAACCCCGGAAAGCAAGGAGAGATGTTCCCTGACTCTGATCTAGGTGCTCCCCCCGTTGGGCTACAAGAGGGTCAGGTACAGGGTGAGCTATTCCCTGATGTGCGTCCGGAAGGAGCGCCTACTATCCAACAGCCCGGGCAAATGGAGCTTAACCTACAAGACCCCCGCCAAGGAGAGCTAGACCTACAGCAACCTCCAACTGTTATCCCTATGCCCGATGGTACAGTGGGTGAGCCTGCGTTTACTGATGCAGCGCAAGGTGATCTGTTTACCCCGCGTGAAGAGTTTGTACCTACGGAAGATGTAGCTCCTACTGTCGTGCCATTCCAACCCCCGCCGGGGCAACTAGACTTATTTAATAGTGCAGATATACAAAGTGTTGAGCCGGGAAGTGATCTACGTACTCCAGAATCTACACAGTTAGAGTTGCCCCTTAACGATACTCGTCAAGGGGAGCTTGATCTTCGCGCTCCTGTACCCCCAAGTGCAGAGGCTATGCAGTTCGGACAAGATGCAGTTGGTATAGCGCAGGGGCCAGTGTCCGAAGGACCGTATCCTGCCAGTGAGTTAACTCCACAAGCAGACCTGTTCCCTGTTGATACACCCCAAGGAGACCCTGACGTTAGAGCTTTTGCTGGAGCACCAACAGGTTTTCAGGGTATATCTACAAACGAACGCACTATTGATATCCCTCGTATGGTACGGGGTAAGGAAGTTACAAAACCAGTTGAGATACGACAAGCATTAGAAAGTAGTGAGCAACGTATAGGCGCACTAGAAGCATTAGCTACCTGTTTAAAAAACAACCGATAAGGAATATATTATGGCTTCAATACAACACGTTGTTATAGACCACGCAGTGACGACTGCACAGAGTATCGCTACACGCGGTAAGGTACACCGCCTACCTGATGAGACCGCTGGCCTTACGGCTATGTGTAACTGGGACTCTGGTAGTAGTGGCACTAAGGCTACTGTTTATATCCAGACTAGTTTCGACAACCAGACTACATGGACTGATATAATGACGTTTGCGTTTGCTTCTGCTGATGCAGTTAAGTACCTTTCAGTACGTGAGGAGACCGCCGTTGTGGCAGACTATGTGTCTACTACTGGCGCTCTTACTGATGACACCGCAGTGTCAGGTATTATTGGGCAGCACATCCGTGCACAGATTGTAACCACAGGTACTTACTCAGGTGGGGCTAACATGAATGTGTGGGTGCGCATAGAAAACGGTAATAACTAATTCTTACTTCAGTAAAATCGGATGTATTAAATGGCTAAAGCATGTAGCATAGAAGCTGGTCGGCTATCACCTGTAGACAAGTCGCGGTATAATACCGTCAAGGGGAAGAAGAATGTCGGCGTCCACGCTGCTCGACAGGCGTCGGTACAAGCTATGTTGCGCGAAGCTAAATCAGAACGTAGGCAAATTGTTGCAGAGATACAACGCGTCCACCCTGATATAGTTAATAACAATGGCGAGTTCTTTGAAGACCTAGAAGCCCAGCGCTTTGAATCCGAAGCCCAGCAGGAGATGGACCTCCCTCAAGGAAAGACAGATGCAAGCAAAGAAACTAAAAAGAAAACCCGGAGTAAGAAGCCAAGCTCAGCAGCAGTGGCTACAAAAGAACAACCCAAAAGTTCTACGCCAACTCCAGAGCGAGCAGCAGCCGACCCAGTTGTTACAAAAGGTAACTCCCTCAAAAAAGGCGGGGCAAAAAAAGCTAGTAAGCCAAAAAAGCCCTCCGAAGAAGCGAGCGAAAGTAAGCTCGTTAGCGAACCTGAGCCGCAACAATCTGAGCGGGAAGAACAACAACCCGCTAATATAGAATCTACCAACGAACGCACAGTCATGGTAGAAACGGCTGTAGCTTCCCTAAAGAAAGCAAAGCCCACTAGTAGCGAGTGGCAAGATGCCGCTAGAGTTATAATATACACAGCGCTTGTTGAGTCTCCCGGCGGAGACAGTAACAGCAAACCTAATAAAGTCGCACATGCTAGGGCTTCTGATATAGTTAACGGCTCTAGCCTAGAGGCCGACTCTTTATGGGACGGGGGAGAGACTCTAGTCCACAGGTTGTTCTCAGATGTACTCAACCAAGAGGTCCGCTCTTTAACTTATGGCGCTGTATCATACCCTAAGTTTGAAAAACATAATCGGCTATGGAAGTTCTCTTTAGATAATGGAATATTCCCTGCAGTTCTAGCTCGCTTAGGGAGGTCTGAGCTAGGTATAAACCCTGTGTACCCTACCAACCCTTCACCAGCTATGATTAAGTTAGTACCGAGCTTAGGCACGGGTACTAAAATAAGTAAGTCTAACGAGGACATAGCTCTAACCGACGACGCCAAGCGGGTAATAGCAGAGGTGGCCGCAGCCAAAGATGCTTATCTGTTTTCAAAAGAGGTCAACATAAGCAATGAGTTAGAGGTAGACTCTGACCTTGACGCCGCTAGTGTTGATGATTTTTCATCCGAGGTTTCTGGCCTAGGAGCAGACAATAGGTTCAACGATGGTACGGATAATAAGCTCAACGAGGGCGCGGACAATATGTTCGACAATCTGTTTGATAATAACAGCTTCGATATTGATTCTAGGAACAGCTTAGTAGACTTAGAAGGAAACCCTGTCACCAAACCTATGAGCCTAGGTACGGTGAAGATGATGGTCAGTAAATTCAGAGTTAGGTTAAGTAAGACTTTTAACGTGCGTATGCGCACTTACAAGAACGTAGCAGAGCTACAGCGTAAAAATCCAGAGTTGTATAAAGCAGCACAGGCGGCACATGAAGGCAACCAAGTAATACCTAACAACGCTGCTGGTGTAGCGTTCGACAGGACTGTACTTATATTCAGTGACAACATAGCCAACAAGCAACACCTAGCGTTTGTTATGTCTCACGAAGTCATAGGCCACTTTGGTATTGCTTCTATAATGCCAAAGGCTGAGTTCAAAAAACTACTAGCCGACGTATACCAGTCTGATCCTAAGATTAGAAATGCCGCAGACCGTATGATAGAAGGCGGGCTTGATAAAGACGTAGCTATTGAGGAGGCGCTTGCAGACTATGCCGCAGAGATGGACAACTCATTGGTCATGCGTATCGGGGCTACCCTCAAACGTATACTGAACCGGCTAGGGTTTAAGTTTAACGACGATATGACTAGGTACTTTGTATATCATTCCCGTAGGTACGTACGTGATGGTATAAGCTTCGACGCATCAGCACCTGCTATCCACCGTAACCTACTTGAGTTAGAGAGCCGAGCAATCAACACTCGTTATAGTTCCACTGATAGCACGAACAACTTCCATGACGGTGTAGTCATGGGGCAGGGTGGACTAAGTGATATAATCTATGGCGCAAGTGGTCTTACACAGCGCATGGTAACAGCTCTAAAGGGGGTAGCCGATACCCGTGGAGCCACTACTTCTCTGGAAGGTGCGCGTAATATATACGGTAACGCATTAGAACATCTGCAATCTCTAGGTAATCTTGCTAAGAAAAACCTTGGTATGGCTAGACTGTACGAAGCCTTACACCTAGAGGGCAAAGAGGGCTCAAGACTAAAGACTAAGTATAACGATCTTACCTCCTTCTCCCACCTATCATCTGACATAAACCTACTTAAAAAGCTAGGGTGGACAGGCAAAGGTGGCCCGACTATGGAACAGCTAGAGCAAGCTGATCGGGTGCTAGAACTATACCTACAGGCAAGGGGTGGGGTTGACATTAATGAAAGGCTTAGAAGCTCAGGGCCATTAATACAATTTGATAAAGATGGTGTGCCCTCAATCAACAAAGACACAGAGAGAAAACTTAAAGACCAAGCTAAGCTAACAAAGGAACAACTAGAGGCTGGTATTGAAGTACCTGTCTTTGATGATCTGACGGGTGAGCAGGCAACAAAGGATGGCAAACCACTTACTAGACTTATAAAGTTAAAGACCAAAACTATATCGGATGAAGCGTGGAGAGTAGTTACCGAAGTGCGAAATGCGGTAGACGAAGCTGATCTAGATATGTATCTTAACACCGTTAGTAGCGTGGTCTCTAACCGTAATAACATGTGGCAAGAGATGAGGAAGAGTAACGAGGCTCTTACTAATGCTGATGAGTCTATACTAGATGAAATACTGACCACGTACAGTAAGTTGTACAACGTCAAGCGGTCAGTGAACGGGCGCTCTATTGAGTACAGCAAGTCTAGTATGCGTACTGCTGACCAGTTTTTACGAGACGCTACCCGTGTGTTAGATACTAAGGATGGTAAGGCTAAGCTAGATGATTGGATCAAAGGCTCAACTGAAGACTCTAGTAAGGGCACTGAGGAATTACGCACTAGTAAGAACCCAGACATAGATAGGATAATTCCAAAACTTGCTACTCTACAGAAAGATAAAGCTGGTAAAGGCATCAGTGGGGGCGGCATAAAGAATACCATAGCGAAAATGCACATGATGAATGTGGCTATGGAACGCGCAGAGCTAGCCGCTAAGAATACCATACTGACTGCATACGTCCCATTAAACCGCGAAGGTAAATACCAAGTTCGGGTTGAAGCTACAGTAGATGGGAAGACAGTAGAGCTACATGATACTCTAGCGGCCCATATGTATATGTCTAGAACTGACTCTCTCAATGAAGTTAAGAGCCGCACCGAAGAACTTAATAGTATCTTTAAAGACTTGAAGCCGATGGACCTATTAGGGAAAGACGCTGATCAAGTTTATAAAAATGTTAAGTTCGTAGCCGTCCAGAGTACGTCATTAGAGCTACCCCCTATGGGAGGGATAGCATCCTACGGGGAGGTTATTAATCTCCTAAACCATTCCGGTATAACACTGGACGCACTCGACAGGCAGAAGCTAGTACAGATGGCTGCTGCTCAAGGGGGCGGTGTACGCCATAGCCTACAACGTAAGTTTGTCCCCGGATGGAATCCTGATATCCGTAAGGGTGTGTGGAAACACCTAGAGAGGCGAGCAAACTCCTCATCTAAAAAACTATATGAGCATGAGATAGCTAGAATATTTGCTGACAGGAAGCTCTGGGTGGGTGACCCCGTAAGATTAAGAGAACTACAGGATGCGTGGCTAATTACTAAGAAGGGTACAGGCGCAGAGTTCCACGCTCGTAGAGAAATGGACTCCTATCAGTATCAATTTATACAGTCATCCGCTTCAACAAACATAACATTCTACGATTCAAAAACTGGTAAGATGTCTAAGGTTGCGGGTAAGGGGGACGGTGATCGTGTGCTGGGGGTGGCTGTACAACGCAGCAATACTTACCGAGCACAGTCAGAGCTACCGACCAACACTGGTGACGAGAAGTTAGGTGAGCTCTCCGGTGCTACGCTATCTGTAGCTTCTATCGCACAGCTTAGTTTATCTGTGGCTACCGCAATAGTAAACATGACTGCTATAGCTTCACATAGTGCAACGTACCTATCCACTTATAACCAGAAGACTGGGTATGGCGGTGGGCATGGCATGTCCGCCACTACTCGCGCTATAATACAAGCTGGCTCTGACCTCTCACTTATTAAGGCAGGTCTAAAGAGAGATAAGGATGGCCGACTTGGAGACGACGTAACTGGGAACGTTCAAGGGCTGACGGCTATTGTCAAACGCCTAAAGCTAAAAAGTGAAGGCGCAACCGACAATGGGCTGACACTTGATGAGGCACAGATGCTACTAGACAAGACGAGCAGCGGTGTCTTAACTCCTAACTTAACTAACGCACTTACAGGTGCTGGTCGGTTCGGGCGTAACAGTAATCGGATTACTAACACAATCGGCAACATGATGTTTATGTTCTCCAAGTCCGAGCAGTACAACAGGCGTGTCACTGCTCTAGCGTCTTACCGTTTAGACCGCGCTAAGATGGACAACAAGCAACTAACTGAGGCGCAGAAGAAAGCGCTTTACAATAGAGCAGATGACGCGGTGAATTTCTCACAGGGTAACTACGATAAATTTAACTACCCATCCATTGCGCAAGGGCCTGTCCTTCGGTATCTATACCTGTACAAGATGTTCCAGACTATTACAATCGAACACCTATGGAGCATGGCCCCTAAAGAACGTACTATGTTCTTGGTATTTATTGCGTTGACAGCAGGCATTACAGGGATACCTTTCGCTGAGAACTTTGCTGATCTCCTCGACACGCTTATGGAAATCTTTGGTATTAAGTGGAGCGGTCTCGAGCTGGAGGCGTCTAAGGTAGCAGAAGCTGTTGGCATACCTTCAGCATTAATTATGCACGGGCTTGTTAACCACTACACTGGTGTTGAGTGGGCTAGCCGCGCAGGATACGGCAATCCAATTCCCGGACTAGGTATGTTTAAAGCAGATGCTCAGCCTATGCGTATCGTAAAAGATATTGTAGGGCCAGTATACAGTGCATGGGAAGGCGTATTCGGTTCAGCCGCAATGATAGGCCGCTATGGACTAGAGTCTATAGGACTACGCCCTGACTCCACTACATTAGGAGACATTGCGCGTGGTGGCCTAGGTATATCTGCGCTAAAGAATGTTGCTAAAGGGGTTACGTACTTAGTAGATGGTACTGTTGTCAATAAAGAGGGGAAAACTATTGTAAGGAACGTAGGAGCTGGAGAAGCCATGATGCAGATGTTGGGCTTTGGACCTGCGGCAATAGGTAAGCAATACAATACCAATCGACTATCAAACTATGCTCGTACACTAAGTACTGAATACACTGCGGAGGTAATCTCTTCATACCTCAAGGCCAGCAAGTCTGGACAACGAGATATACTTAGAGGTGTACGAGATACTAACAGAAAAGTGGGCAGAGATAGCCCCTTCTACGTCAGCGATGTAAGGGGTAAGATACAAAGGAAGAAGAAGTCTAACGCTATGACTGCCTCCGAGCGCAACCTCAAGACACTACCTAAGAACTTAAAGAAACTAGGTAGAAGTATAATGGAGTCTCAAGGTCTAGACGCAGAAGGTATGCCAGCAAGCTAAGGTACTATGGCAATCTGTCCTAGCGTCATCTCGTCTGCAATTTGCTGGGCCGAGTCTAGGTAGCCTAGCATCTCCATGTTGCTGAGGTTGACCCCTAGTACATAATGCTGTCCTGCCTTTAGTTGTGTGTCCTTACTTATGGTTACCTTCTTACCAGTGGGGGTGGCATCCGCCCCAGCGTCAGCAACCTCGCGGCACAGCGCACCGTAGTCATACCCACGACTAGCCACATATGCTTTAAAGCTCTTGCGTACTATCATTACTGTACCTCTGTCGAACTTATCCATCGGCCCTGCGCGATACACATCAAACCTAGCTCTAATCTCTCCTCGCGGCTCACGCTTCACATCATGGGTAGGTGGCAGGTCACTAGCTGTAGAGTGCATGATGGTAAGTACATCAGCGGCTTTTTCATTAAGGTAGTCTTTAATCACATCAAAACCATTAACGCGGTTCTCGTCAACCTTCTCACGTAGCCCATCAATCTGGTCTATGATGAGGCGGATACCAATGGTGAAGTCGTATTGTATGATCCCTATCTCCTTGGCTATAGTACCCGCAACGTGTTGTAGTACGAGTGTCGTCTCCCAGAATCGCTCGACTCCGGCAAACTTAAAGCCATATATGTCTTGGAATTCTAGCGTAGCCTTAGCTATCCTACGTTTTAGCTCTGCCTTACCCAGCCGTAGAAACTCTTTCATCAGTAGGTCACCGGGGATACCGTGGTTATCAGACAGGAACTCTGCGAACTTACGCCCCGCATCACTGGTCTCGCCGAACAACTTATGTAGTGGCAGTTCCACCTCTAGTAGCCGTGCCATCTGTGCGCTAGTCTCTATACCAGACGCCGCCATCTTAGATGCGAAGGATATGTTAGTGGATACTGTGACACTTGTTGCCCACTCTTTAGCGTCACGTTCACTTGCAGTACGAGTAAGCCTTGCCTTGTCCCTGCCCTGCGTTACCCAGTAGCAGAAGTCCCCCACGTTCTCCATCATGGTAGCCTCGTCAATGGTCATAGGTAGATGGCAGTATGTACCTAGCCTATTGAACAGCGCATTGTGCGTGAACTTAGCCGCAAAGTGTAGCTTATCTGGTACACCCCAGACGCTCTGCATAAATAACTGGGCGATAGATTTACCACCACCTGACTCACCGAACAGGGAGACCGTTACACCCTTGAGTCCAGTCAATGCCCACAGTGGGGCGGCTAGTGAATTGTTAAGCGCAAAGATATGGTGTGGTAGGTTAGCTGATTGCAGGACACTAGTGGCAGATGTCCACTCTTCTATAGAGCCAGCCATACCGTACATCTTACTGCCTATGTTAGTAGCTGACGCACTTAGCGATATGTCTTCTACGCTAACATCACCTGCTTCGTCTCGTTTGTATAGACGTTCACCTATAACAAACTTCTTGAAATCATCTTTCCATCCCATGACCCCATGAATGTTGGACATTGACTGTGTCTTGCGTAGCTCGTCCATGTATCCGCGTAACATATACTGAAACCCCTGTGTTTGTTTCTCTCCGTTGAGTACGATACCTTGGTCAGCTATGACGGTAGGGAACTCACGGCTCTTAGCGTTTAGGTGTGCCTGTCTGAATACTAAATCCTGCCACCCTTCATGCATCCTCTTCCACTTGAACCGCACCGTCTCATACCCAAGGCTATCATCTCGCCCGTACCCTACTGGGTATATAGGAAACGGACAGACCTCTATATCTGTACCATCTATAGTTTGTACTATCTTATCGCCTGATATAGTAAATGGTTTGGGTGGCTTTAGTCGGTGTGCTATATCATCAGGGGCATCAGACACCATATTGGTTTCTTGGTATTGCCTACCGCACATTGCAGGGGAGGTGATGTTCCCCTTCAGAGAACACTTGTCGCACCCCTTCGGCCTATCGTCCTCCATCTTCTTACAGGTCGTTGGCCCTGTTGTCCGTGACTGCCATTGTCGTAGCTTGGATATAGTATCAGCCTCGTTATAGGCAGGGTGTGCCTTGCTCCAGCTCTTAGCAGTAGCGTCAGGGTCTATACAGTGTGCGGCTATACCGATCAGACTATACCACGCTGGCTCTGCTAATTTATCTTGGTTGTCTACCGCCCACCTTACCTGCTGACAACTGTTGTATATAGCGTCGGGGTTAGAAGGTTGGAACTCTTGCTTAATCTCCAGTGCATTACCCAGCGCACTGGTGGTGAATGTTTTCGTCGCAGGGCCCGGGAGCTCTATACGATCAACAGCCCCCAATATGTTCTGGAGCGTCTGCTTACTATATACCGGTGCATCTCTAAGTACCTTAACTTCTTTATTATTCTTAGGGTTGTGTGTGCCGACTGGGCGTAGAACCCTTGCGCTGTCTGCCGTAACGGCAGGGTCAAAGACAAACTTATTCGCTTTAAACGTAGCCTTCAACGCATCAGCTAATGGTTGCCACTCGTTCTTAGGTAGGGCTTTATCAAGCACCCAGTATACGTGTAGGCCACGGCCTGACGAAACGATCAAAGGCTCTGGCATCTTGGTGACGTTAATAAAATCTAGTAGAGCTTGTAGACCTAGAGCTTGGCTAGGGTAGCCCTTGTCTGGTATTGGGTCGCCATTCTTATCAACTTGGTCTACCTTCTCAGGGCCGCAGTCGATGTCTAGGAATAGTACCTTGGTTAGCTTAGTGTTGTCTTGAGTTCTGCTAAACCGTGTGTTGAATGTTGAGGTTGCGTAGTATGTGTTGTTACCTGCGGCGTCAAAGCGCTGGCAGTTTTCTGCGAGTTCTTCCACCGAACCGAAGAAGGTCTGCTGTGGCACAGTCCCATTGATTACTATTGCACTATAGAAACCCTCGGATGGTAGAACACGCTTTAAAAAATCTAGCGTATCCATAGTTATCCCTTATCTTTGTGTGGTGGGGGAGGCCGAACATAACCTCCCCCGAACACTGATGTTACTCTTCTTCTTTTGTAAGTTCAAGTAACGTATTGAACCGATGCTCTGGGACCATAGCGATTACCTCCGGCTCAGGCCACTTATGGACTTTGACCACCGTGAATAGTTTCTTTAGCGCTTCACGAACCTTAGCGTTGTTGCCCCTACGGATAGGCTTACCCTTAACCCACCCTCCATATGTCACCCTCGACACCCCAAGAAACGTAGACATCTGAGATGTGTTGAGTAACATATGTTTACGAAGAGCTTCAACGCCATTAAAATCAATGGGTTTCACTTCTTCAATGTTAGGCATCGTCGGCCTCCATCTGGTCCATCAACGCAGTTATCTCAACCGCGAGGTTAGCAGTACTAGAGTCAGCGACAGGTGCGGATACTGGTTCCTCTGCTACAGGTGCAGGGGCTACAACAGGTTCTGCTACACTGGCAGAAGGTTTCCCGAACGTTGTGACAGGTGTCACCTCATCCTGTGCAACTGGTTCCGGAGCGACAGGCGTAGGTGCAGGAGCAGGAGCAGGAGGTACGGCTGGTGCGGGTAGAGGCGCAGGCGTAGCCACAATAGAAATAGACGGAGCATCTTCGGCAGTGATCTCGCGTACCAATGGAGAGCCGATTATCTTATCTATCGTAGCCTGTGTGCTGTCATCAAGTACCCCACCGTAGTCGAACTTTAACTTAGGGAAGGATGCGTCTGTATCAAAAGAGATAATGGTCTTAGCAATATCAGGTATGATACCGTGCATACCAAGTTTGCGATGGTACTCATTAAGCCCCTTCAATGCGGCGGCGGTAACCTCTAATAGATAAGTGGGTCCAGTAGGATCATCAGCCGCTACAATAGCCAGACGTTTCTTATCTGCACACGCCTTTATGTCCACACCTTGAGGAGTTTTCTTACTGCCCCATGCGTTCTGCGGACATGATGCGCATAGATCGTTTTGTGGGTTGGGACTGTCAGCATCTGGGCGAATACCCCCTAGGCTATAACAGTCAGGACCAGTGGCCTCTAGGTCAGGGTTCCACGCTGTTGCATAGAAAGACTTAGACAAGTTAGGGTTGGCCCCAACAATCGCCACAGCAAGTTGTACATCAGGAAGCACAGTCTCTGCGCCGCCATCTACGATGCGAAACCTCGACCCCTTAATGGAGATGCGAGGGAAGCTAGACCCACCACCAAGACCACCGGACAGGTTGTCTGATAGCACAGACTTCCGTGTAGCTAGGTGTGCTGGTAGCGGGGTATCGAATGGTACGATATTACTCATAGTTATTTTCCTTTGTTATTGCCCGTCTGGGCGGTAAGTAGTTTATTGTCCGTAACTTGTTGCCGAGCCTTGGCGTATTCCGTATGGTATTCCTTGCCCATCTCACTGGCAGTAAACATCTCTTGCTGTTTAGGTATACCTAAAGTCTCGCGGGCGGCGGCAGTTATAACGAACTCAGCTATGGCTGACGCATCCTTGGCGAAGGTATACTTATGTACGTCATTGAGATCGCTGGCTGTCTCTATAAGAAACCCGTTCTCAATCTTGTACACTTTAACTATCGGCTCTGCTATTTTTGCTAGTGGCCCTATCATATCACACCGACTTCGCAGGGCGACGTACGCTTACTGATATCTTAGTCCCAAAATTTACACCGTTGGGGACTGCTCCATTAATATCAAGGTACTCACGCACTGCCTTCTTATTGACCGCCTTGTTAAGCATATCATAGGCATCGTTATCCTTGATAAAGTTAAGCACTGCATCCCAGTCACCCACACTAGCAAAATCAGAGGTGGACATAAACGCAGTACCATGATCTGTCTTGAAAGACTTTACACCAGTCTCATCAGACTTGGCTTGTATCCAAGCCTCCAGCTTAGACATCTTTACTTTGATGTTAGCAAGCTGGTCCTTCACATCAGCCTCAACCGCTTCCTTCTGCGCTCTCAGCTTAATGTATGTGCCAATAACTTTATCGACAGTTAGTTCAGTGGACATAATTTTACTCCTGTTCCTGTTGAATTAAATCTAGTAACAACCCTTGTAGTTTCTGCTTAGTCTCAAGGCGCTTATACATCTTACGCTCTAATCCCGTAGCCTCTATGTGGACCACGTTGGAGGTGTGACGTTTACCAATACGTTCTACTCTGCCATTGGCTTGTACGTACTGTTCGTTACTTGTTATTGGGCCATACCATACAATGGATGAGGCCGCTGTCAGTGTTAACCCATGTGCCATAGTGGCAGGGTGGGCTACGATAATCTTTGGATCGCTGTTCTCTTGGAAGTCGTGGAAGATAACGTTACGCTTCTTACTACTGACTGCTCCGTTGACTACAGCTACCGTGTAATGTTTCGATAGTTCCCTTTCTAACATATGTAAAGTTCCTGTCAAGGGTACGAACACAATAACTTTACCTCCGACTTCTTCTATAACCTCTAACACCGCGTTAACCCTAGGCTTACAGTCGATCTCGACGTTCTCACCCCTGTCGTTGTAAGCTACACCGCAAGCTATCTGGATAAGTTTCTGTAACTTTACAGCTTCGTTAACGGCTGTGATCTGCTCACCACCAGCGACATCAGTAATGAATGACTTCATCATCTTGTCATAGTGCATCTGCTGTTCTGCGGTTAGCTTGACCTCTCGCGTTTGGAATACAGTATCCGGTAAGTCAAAGCATTCATCTCTGGTAAACCGTACTGCTGGTTGTAGAACATGTTTCACTGTGTCAAGCGCAGTTACCCTAGGAAGATAGGTGTACTGTCCGTACTTCTCCATGACCTGATCGCGGAAGCTACCAAAGGTGCGAGGTGCATATGGACTATCCACTAACTTAGCCAACGCCCAAGCATCAGTAGGGTTGTTAGGCGTGGGTGTACCAGTCATAAGCCATAACCTAGTGTCAGGATTATTGTCCATCCACTTACGAAACAATCTGAAACGTGTTGTGTTTGGTGTACGATACACCGCCGCCTCGTCGATGATAACTAGGTCGAACATACCCGTAGCTTGGTCAGATATAATAGGGAAGCCATCGTGGTTGATGATGTAGAAGTCTGCTTCGGAGTCGAGTAATTTCTTGCGCCTCTTAGCTGTTCCATGTAGGACAACGTGCCGCCTATGCAGTAGCCCCTTAAAGATCGCGTCCCCCCAGACACGCTCCAGAGTGGACAGTGGTGATATGATTAGTACCTTATTAATAGCCCCTGCATTAATCAAATAGTCTGCCGCCCATAATGCTGACTGGGTTTTACCTGTACCAATCTCGTTAAGTACCAGTGCCTTCATGTTCATAGTGAGGAATGCGGCTGTGCTTTTCTGGTGGGTATAGGGGGTGAACTCTCCTACCCAGTCGTAGTAGTGCATGATGGGGGCAGGGGCTTTGATACCTAGGTTGCGTAGAACTCTTACCTCATCAGGTTTATGCGGTAGCACTACTAGGTTGTCATGCTTTGGCATGAGCATGGCTGTAGGTATACACTCCAAAACACGTTGTGGATTGTCGAGCTTCAGTGCGATAGCTTTGGCTTCTTCAACGACAAGCATCTATGTAGTCCTCAACTTCTTTTATAGTGGCGTCATCGAACACCACAAAACATTTACCGCCAGCACGTTCGATGTCTGCCATACACTTCTTCTGCAAGGCAGTAGGCTTTTTACTATAGTCAGCCTTAGCTTCGATACCCAACAGATGCCCATATACACAGGCTATTCTATCGGGGATACCCGCTGATCCGAAAGGCCCAGCTTGGGGAGGGAATGACCACACCCCTCGTTTACTCTTTAACATCTTGTCCAGCTTCTTCTTAACTTTACCTTCTGGAGTCATACCCATTATATACTCTTACCTTACATCAGTGTCAAGTTTTATCTTCCATACTCACATAAGTCCTTAGCGGGACACCAAGGGCATAAGCCACTAGGCTTGGCGGGCCACTGGTTTTTCTCTAGTGAGTTCTCTATACGATTGATACGAGACATCAGCTTCTCCCATAGTGCAGGGGCTTGGCTCCTAGAGTAAGTCTCACTATCAGTTATCATGTCTTTGAGCCAGATGAACGTGGACTTAACTGTGTTGACCTGTGGATAGTGGACGAAAGTTTGCAACGCAAACATCTCTAGCTGTGTAAAGTCAGGGCGGTGCTTACCTGTTTTCCAATCGGCTACCACGGCATAGTCACCATTAATAACAATGACATCCAGCTTTGACCTAAGCCAAGCATCCTTACTCCACCACCCTGTAGGTTCAAGGTTCTTGTTGAGTGTCATCTCCTGCTCTGCAACAAGTTCTCCTTCTAGTGACGCAAAGGCTATGGCCAATGCTTCATACTTCAAGCTCTCATCTGGCAGGTCAGCCTCACCCTTTAGTCGTAGCTCTAGCTGTTCATGTATGCGGTTGCCATAGATGCTAGCCTCACCAAAGGAAGCCTTAACCTCTCTAGTAATACGTTGCATATAGTATTGCTTGGGACAGTTCTCATACTGCTTGATGGCTGAGTAACTATGGGCTAGAGGTTTGGTCATTTGATTTGCTTCCTTGCTATATGGTGGCTACGTTGTCCATGCTTACGCTCGATACGCGCCTCCTTAAGGTATCTAGATTTCTGTTTTATCTCTGCTTGTAGGCTACGGATTAACTCAAGTGTCTGTTGTGGGTAGGTCAATATCCACTGAACGCCTAACTCCTTATCCCGCTGTCGCATCACTTACATTCTCCATAGTTATCACCAATGTCTGACTCACAGGCCACTGGTAAAGTTGTTGCCCATACGGGTGGCATAGACATTATACGCTCCATAACTTGTTGCGCTTCGCTTGCATCATCAGTGCCTGCGCATATGATGATCTCATCATGTACTTGGAACACAACATGGTAGTGTTGACCCACCGCCGTCATCTGTTCTGATATAACTATACGTGCCAAGGCTTGAATGATATTCTCTACCACCTTACCACCGTAGATATTAGTCCACGCTATATCACTATGTTCTTTGCTTATAAACTTACGGAACACGCGAGCATCCGATATATACTCAAACCCATCGTTCTTGGATCGTAGTGCATTATACCTCAACACCATACCATTAGGCAACACAATACCGTCAGGGCTATAGCCAATAAAGTTACCGACCACGCCAGCCTGTCCACTAGTCATATGATTAAGTAGTACACCACAACGATCCCATAGTTCTGTTATCTTTGGGTACGTGTTGCGGTACAGGTATACAATACGCTTAGCTTCTTCCTCATCTATCTCCACACCAGCTTGTATCTTGAGTGTGTCTCGGAACTTAACGTGTCCCATGCCGTAGCCCAACCCTAGTATACAAGTTTTACCGACAAAGCGGTCTGTCTTGTCAGCCTTGGTAACAGTACGCCCATACACTTTGGTGGCGAACTCGCTATACACATCCTCCCCCCTACGGAACGCATCTTCTAGGTCTAGCTGTCCTGC